>Ga0210403_10005913_pt1 | contig 10313 bp, 8 predicted proteins | sample IncBWC19MmetaG_FD_150863 | JGI IMG/M metagenome (GOLD analysis project Ga0210403, IMG submission 150863) | Forest soil microbial communities from Barre Woods Harvard Forest LTER site, Petersham, Massachusetts, United States - Inc-BW-C-19-M | ecosystem: Environmental > Terrestrial > Soil >... | reverse complement strand
CCGCTGGCTCTATCTGCTCAACGAGCTCGACGCGACCGTCAACGCCTATGCGTTCGACAGTGCGTCGGGCCTGTTGAGTCCGCTTCAGACCGTGAGCGCCATGCCGCCGGGCTCCCAGGCGAAGCCCTCAGCCGCCGACATCCACGTCACGCCCGACGGAAAATTCCTCTATGCCAGCGAGCGGACCGCGAGCACGCTCGCGGCATTCCGGATCGACGCGCAGACCGGGCGTCTCTCGCCGCTCGGCAACACCCCGACCGAGACCCAGCCGCGCGGCTTCGCGATCGATCCCCGAGGCGCGTTCCTGCTGGCCGTGGGGCAGCAATCGCATCATCTCACGGTCTACGCGATCGACCGCGAGACCGGACGGCTCGACGAGCGCGCGCGATACCCGATGGGGCAGAACCCGAACTGGGTCGAGATCGTCGATTTCGCGGCGGCGGTCAGTCCTTGAGCCCAACGGCGCGGCGCGCGCGCTCGGTGATCTGCTGCCGGACCTTCGGCATGTCGCGCCAGGGATCCGGCCGCTTGGCGGCCAGCGCCGGCACGGTGCGCAAAGTGAAGCGCCGGGGATCCAGCTTCTTGGTGATCTCGCTCCACGGCATCGGCATCGCCACCGGCGCCCCTTCTCGCGCGCGGACGGAGTAGGGGGCGACCGCGGTCGAGCCCTTGTCGTTGCGGAGGTAGTCGACGAAGATCTTTCCCTTGCGCAGCCGCTTGAGCGGGTTCGCCGTGAACATCGACGGCGCCGCTTCCACCACGCTGTCCGCGAAGGCTCGCGCGAATTCCTTGACCTCGCCCCAAGTCGCCTTGCACTGCAGCGGCAGCACGAGGTGAAGCCCCTTGCCGCCCGTGGTCTTCCCGAAAGAGGTCAGGCCCAATTCTTCCAGGTGCTGCTTGAGCGCATGCGCGGTGTCGACCACCGTGGCCCAGTCGACGCTGGGGTCGGGATCGAGATCGAAGATCAGCTGGTCCGGCCGCTCGAGATCGTCGGCGCGACAGCCCCAGGGATGCAGCTCGACGATCCCGTGCTGCGCGAGCTCGACGAGGTCGCTGGTGCTATGCGGCACCAGATACTCCATCTTGCCCTTGCGCTCCTGGACCTTCACTCGGGAGAGCGATTGCAGCTCGGTCTTGCCGAAATGCTTCTGGAAGAAGCAGGTAGCGCCGACGCCTTCGGGGCAGCGCAGCAGGCTGAGCGGACGATCGCGCACATGCGGCACCATGACATCGGCGACCGCCTCGTAATAGCGGGCGAGATCGAGCTTGGTGGCGCCGATGTCCGGGAAGATCACACGGCTCGCGTGGGTGATGGTGATGCCGGCGACGATGTTGTCGCGCCCCGCCGAAGGCGTGGTCTTGCGATCGCTGCCTTTGCGCACGGGGTCCTTCGTCTCCGGGGCTGCTCCAGTTCGCTCGCGCACCACGTCCTTGGGGTCCTTGTCCTCGCGCGGCCCCTGAAACGAGGGATGCCGCAGCACGTTGTCGCGCGTCCAGGAGAGAAACGCCACTTCGCACACGAGTTCCGGCTTGACCCAGATGACGCCGCGGCGCATTTCCCGCGGCACCTGCTCGACGAGCGGTTCCGCGACCCGGAGCGGCTCCAGCTTTGATCTCAGCTCGAGCGAGGTCTCGCGGTCGAACCCGGTGCCGACCCGGCCGGCGTAGATCAACCGGCCGTTCTCGTAATATCCCACCACCAGCGCGCCGATGCCGGGGCCGCCCTTTTTCGGCAACGTGAAGCCGACGATCACGAATTCCTGACGCGCCTGGCACTTCGACTTGACCCACTCGGAGCTGCGGCCGGAGCGGTAGGGGCGATGGCGCTGCTTGGAGACCACGCCCTCGACGCCCATCTCGGAAGCCCGCCGGAATACCTCGTCGCCGCTGGCGTTGATATGGTCGGAATAACGGATCGAGCCCACGCCGCTGCCGCCCGCGATGAGCTCGCGGAGCGCCTCCTTGCGATCGACGAGCTGGGCGTCGCGCAAGTCGTAGCCGTCGAGGTGCAGCAGATCGAAGGCGAACAGCGTAAGCTGCCGCTGATCGTCGGCGCTGAGCGCTTCCTGCAGCGCGCCGAAACTCGAATGCCCATTTTCGTCGAGCACCACCACTTCGCTGTCGAGGGCGAACTGGTCCGCCGGCAGCGCCTCGATCGGCCCCACCAGGCGCCGGAACCGATCGGTCCAGTCCTGGCCGGTGCGGGTGAGCAGCCGGGCGCCGCGCGCGTCGCGCCGGCAGTAGATGCGATAGCCATCCAGCTTCAGCTCGTGCAGCCACTCCTCGCCGTTGGGCGGGTGCTCCACGGGCGTTGCGAGCTGAGGCGGGACGAAATCCGGCAGGGCGCCACGCCGAGCGCCGGGGATCGGCGCGCGATTCCGTGCCGTGCGCTTTCTGGACCGCGCGGTTCCGCTCGTCCCCGCGGACCGGTTGCTGATCCACTGGCCCCCGGAGCGCTCGAGTTCTTCCATGGTCTTACCGCTGAGCGCGCTCCTGTCTACCTCCTCGAGCAGGGCATCGCCGTGGCCGGGGCGCGCATACTCGTCGCGCTCCTTGATCAGGAGCCAGTTGTCCCGGCCTTCTTCCTGGGCCCGGCCGCGCATGCGCACCAGCGTCCAGCCGCCTTTCAGACGCTGGCCGTGCAGGATGAATTTGAGCTTGCCCTCGGCGAAGCCTTTGTGCGGGTCGCCCACGGGCTCCCACGTGCCTCGGTCCCAGACCATCACGGTACCCGCGCCATATTGGCCCGCGGGGATCGTACCTTCGAAGCTGCCGTAGGCGAGCGGATGGTCCTCGACATGGACCGCAAGGCGCTTGTCGGCGGGATCGAGGCTTGGACCCTTGGTCACCGCCCAGCTCTTGAGGACCCCGTCGAGCTCCAGCCGGAAATCGTAATGCAGCCGTCGTGCCGCGTGCTTCTGCACGACCAAGCTGTTGCCCTCGCCGCGGCCGACCTCCGGGCCGGGCTCAGGCGTTTCATCGAACCGGCGCTTGCTCTTGTATTTCGCGAGTTGCCCCGCGCGGAAGGGCGCGGCGCGCGCTCTCGCAGGCGCGGGCTTCGGCGATTTTCGGGCGGCGGCTTGCGATGTCCTGGCCAGGCAGGGCTCCTCTGTCGGCTCGCCCGCCCTCCCATAACTTCAGATCGGCCTAACCGCAATCCTCCGATAACCGCCCCGGCGGCTCTTAGGCCTGAGGAGACCGCTGTAGCAATTTGGGGACCGCGTGCAGCACGCTCGCGACCTCGCTGCGAGCGGCACCGGCGGCATGAATCGCCTCGGCTTTGGCGGCCTGTAGCGTACCCGGCAGAACGCTGGCGAGGAGCAGGAAGGCCACCAGCATCCAGGCTGCACCGAGGTCCCGAAAGCGCACGCACGCGCGGTCGGGTGTCGCGTCTATCGAGTCCAACATACCTGGTCGATATAGCGGCAATGCCGCAACGCACAATCCCACAGGCCCGGAATAGCTGGTCAATTTCTCGTGCATTCGCGGTTGCGGCAGAAAGCCGCTGCGGGCAGCCGCTACGGCCGTCGGGAGGGCCCCGGAGGCTTCGGGTTGCTGCCGGCATCGGGCGGAGTGCCCATCAGCTCTTGATAGAGGCGATCAACGTCCGCTGCATCGTTTCTAGGCACATCCGACTCGGAGCCGCCCCCTCGAGGTTGAATATGGCGGCCGCCCACAATGGCGGACGAGGTCGGCGCACCCTCGGGCACGTCGCTCGGAGGGGCCTGCTGGCTCGCAGCCAGCACGATCATCGCGAGCGTGGGAACTAGGGCATGGGGCATGGGCAATCTCCCTCCATGCGCGTTGTCGCAACCCCATCGATGATATGGCGCGGATGACCGTCGAACAGTCTCATAGCCGCGATTCCGGCCCGAGCTTGCTGCCATCGATCATTCGGGAATAGCGGAAGGGCTGCGGATCGACGATGGGCGTCTCGCCCGCGATCAAATCCGCGGCGAGCCGGCCGGCGCCGGGACCGATCCCGAAGCCGTGGCCGCTGAATCCGGTCGCGAGATAGAAGCCCGGAATCGCCTCGACCGGGGAGATCACGGGTATCGCGTCGGGTGTGATGTCGATCATGCCGGCCCAGCTCTCCGCCATCTTGATGTGGCTTAGACTCGGGTACCCCGCCTTGAAATTCCCGAGAGCGCGATCGAGCAGCTTGCGGTCGGGCTCGGGGTCGAGCACGCGCACGGCCTCGAACGGCGAGGGCTTGTCGAGCGGCCAGTTGCGCGGCGTCATCAGCGCCTTCCAGAAGTCCGAACCGAACTCCAGCTTGATGTTCCGGCTCTCGTATCGGAAGGCCGGCCAGAACTGCCGGATATAGCGGAAGGCGTCGGGCGTGATGTGGAAGCTCACCTGGTTGCGGTAGCCGACGGTGAAGCCGCCGTCGAGCCGGCGCCGAAGCCCGAAGCTCGGCGTCCCCAAGGCGCTGTCGAAGACCTCGGGCGCCGCCTCCGTGCGCAGGACGGAGGCGCGCACCGTCAGCTGCGGCAGGTCGACGCCATGCCGGCGGCAAAACAGCGAGGACCAGGCGCCACCCGCGCAGAGCGCCTTCTTCGTGCGGATCGTGCCGTGCTCGGTGACGACGCCGGAGACCGCGCCCGCCTCGGTCTCCAATCCACGGGCGGCACAGCTCTGGTGGATGGTGGCGCCGAGCTTGCGGGCGGCCGTGGCGATGGCGGGCCCGGCCATGGAGGGCTCGGCGCGGCCGTCGCTCGGCGTGTGCAGGCCGCCGATCCATTTGGTATCGCAGCCCGGCGTCATCGCCTGCGCCTCGGCGGCGGAGAGCAGGCGCGAGTGGAGCTGGTAGCTGCGGGCGTGCTCCATCCAGCGCGCCCACTTCGCCATCTCCTGGGGATCCTGGGTCACGTAGAGCACGCCGGTGCGGCGGAAACCGGTTTCGGCGCCGATCTCGCTGCCGAGATCGCCCCAGATCCGCAAGCTCTCCTTGATCAGCGGGATTTCCGCCCGGTCGCGGTCCTGCTGGCGGCACCAGCCCCAATTCCGGCTCGACTGCTCGCCGGCAATCCGGCCCTTCTCGACGACGGCGACGGAGAGGCCGCGCTTGGCCAGGTAATACGCGGTCGCGGAACCGATGATGCCGCCGCCGATGATCACGACATCGGCGGCCTTCGGCAGTTTCGCATCGCTCTGGACGGGATCAACCGGGGGCGACATGGCGGGCCTCTCTGAAGCGTCGACGATGTTGAGCGCCGGAGGTCATGGGGGTCAGGACGCTCCGCGCGCAGCCGGCTCCGGCTGCAATGTGTAGAGCCCGGCGCCCATGATGATGAGCGCGCCGAGGATCATGACCGCATCCGGCGTGTTGCCGAAGAACAGATAGCCCCAGAGCACGCCCCAGGGCAGCGCCGCGTATTCGCAGGGCGCCGCGCGGTAGGCCTCCGACAACCGATAGCCTTGGCTGAGGCAAAAGAACCCGAAGGCGGCAATGCAGCCGCAGAGCACCATAAGCGCGAGGTCGAGCGTGCTCGGCCAGCTCCAGGGAATGAGCAGGAAGCGGATGGAGGCCGCCGCATCCGCGGGAGGATCGATCCCCGCCAGCAGCGCTGCCGTGAGCGCGCCGCCCAGGACGTAGGCGCCGGTCGCGGTCAGCGCCATGGCGCCGCCGCTCTCGGTGCTCCCGAGCCGGCGCGCCATCACCGCGGAGATCGCATAGGCGGCCGCCGACGCGATCGGCAGCAGCGCCGCGGGCTCGAAGAGTGCGACGCCGGGCCGGAGGATGACGAGGACGCCGATGAACCCGGCGCCGAGCGCCACCCAGCGCCGCATCCGCACGCGCTCGCCGAGCACGAGGACTCCCAGCATGGTCACGAACAGCGGCACCGTGAAGGTGAGCGCGATCACGTCGGCCATCGGGAGCCGCGCCAGCCCCAGGTAATAGCAGGTGTAGGAGACGTAGAGGATGACCCCGCGCGCGGCGTGCAGCAGGCCGCGATGCATCTTGATGTGGCCGCGCTGCTCGGCGTAGGTGACCCAAAGCAGGATCGGGAAGGCCACAAGGCTGCGCAGCACGACGATCTGGTGGACGGGATAGACGCTGCTCAGCGTCTTCACGATCACGTCCTGGATCGTGAACACGGAAACACCGGCGGCGACGAGGATCATGCCGAGAGTTTGCCGGCTGATCGCCGGTCGGACTGCCAGTGGCTGCACGGCGCCGTCATTTCCCGAGATAGGCAATCGCCTCGATCTCCACCAGCATCTCCTTCTCGGCGAGCGCCGCTTGCACCGTGGTACGCGCGGGCGGGTCGGTCGGGAACGCCTTGGCGAACTCCTCGTTCATGGCCTGGAAATCCCGGATGTCGGCCAGGTAAACATTGCACTTGAGGACGTCGGCCATGGAGGCGCCGGTCTCGCGCAGGATCGATGCGACGTTGCTCAGCACCTGGCGCGTCTGCGCGCGCACGTCGCCGACCCCGACAATCTCGCCCTTGTCGTTCCAGGCGACCTGGCCCGCGGTATAGACGTAGTCGCCGCCGCGCGTGCCCGGCGAATAGGGGTATGTCGGACGCGGCTGGAAGGAGAGATTGCGCGGACGCAAGACCTGCTTCGGCATGAGCGGTTCCCGTCGGAGCGAACGATATGGAGATCAGCAATCGAGCGTGGTGTCGCGCTCCCATTGGGTCAAGTGCTGAGCGTAGGCGTTCCAGTCGTCGCGCTTGAGCTTCAGATAGGAGGAGACGAAGGCCTCACCGAGCCCGTCCTTGAGCACGCTCGACTTCTCCAGGGAGCGCAAGGCGTCGAGCAGATTGAGCGGCAGGCGCTTGGCGTTCTTCACCGTGTGGCCCTCGGTGTACATGTTGATGTCCAGGCGCTTGCCGGGGTCGCGCTTGCTGGCGATGCCGTCGAGGCCAGCCACGAGAATACCGGCTTGCAGCAGGTAGGGATTGGCGGCGCCGTCGCCGAGCCGCAGCTCGAACCGGCCGCTCTCGGGGATGCGGATCATGTGCGTGCGATTGTTGCCGGCATAAGTCACCGTGTTCGGCGACCAGGTGGCGCCGGAGACCGTGCGCGGCGCGTTGATGCGCTTGTAGGAATTGACCGTCGGGTTGAGCAGCGCGCAGAGCGGCTCGGCGTTGTGGATCACGCCGCCGATGAAAGCATAGCCCAGCTTGGCGAGGCCGAGCTCGCCCTTCGGGTCCTGGAACAGGTTCTTCTTGCCTTGCCAGATCGAGACATGGGCGTGGCAGCCGTTGCCGGTGAGGTTCGAGAATGGCTTCGGCATGAAGGTGGCGCGGAGCCCGTGCTTCTCCGCGACCGACTTCACCATGTACTTGAAGAAGGCGTGGCGGTCGGCGGTGACGAGCGCGTTGTCGTACTGCCAGTTCATCTCGAACTGGCCGTTGGCGTCCTCGTGATCGTTCTGATAGGGCGACCAGCCGAGCTCCAGCATGTTGTCGCAGATCTCGGTGATCACGTCGTAGCGGCGCATCAGGGCGGCCTGGTCGTAGCAGGGCTTCTGCTGACGGTCGGCGTCGTCGGCGATGCGCTCGCCGCTGGGCGCGATCAGGAAGAACTCGCACTCGACGCCGGTCTTGAGCTCATAGCCCTTGGCGTCCGCCGCGGCGAGCGCGCGTTTGAGCACGTTGCGGGGGGCGTGATCGACCTCCTTGCCATCCATCCAGAGATCCGCCGCGAGCCAGCCGACGGTCGGGCGCCAGGGCAGCTGGATCAAGCTCGCGGGATCGGGGCGGGCGAAGAGATCGGAGTCCGCCGGCGTCATGTCGAGCCAGGTGGCGAAGCCCGCGAAGGCGGCACCCGCCTTTTGCATCTCGCCGATGGCGGCGGCGGGCACCAGCTTCGCGCGCTGGGTTCCGAACAGGTCCGTATAGGAGATCAGAAAATACTTGATGCCGCGGTCCTTCGCGGTCCGCGCCAAGTCGGTCGGCATGCTTCTCCCCCTCGTGTTTCCCGCTGCTATTCCGTCAGCCGGCTTCGGTGGCACTCACATCATGACGCGGGTTTGCCCGGAATCCAATTCGTACCGGCGAGCGGCACGCCCGCCATCGCCGCGGATTCCACCGTCAAGGCCACGAGGTCCTCGGGTTCCAAATTGTGCAGGTGGCTTTTGCCGCAGGCGCGCGCGATGGTCTGCGCCTCCAGCGTGAGCACCGAGAGGAAATTCGCGATCCGCCGGCCACCCAGCACCGGGTCGAGCCGCGCGGCGAGCGCGGGATCCTGGGTGGTGATCCCCGCGGGATCGCGCCCGTCCTGCCAGTCGTCGTATGCGCCCGGGAGAGTTCCCATCGCCTTGTACTCGGCTTCGTAGACGGGATCGTTGTCGCCGAGCGCCACCAGCGCGGCGGTGCCGATCGAGACGGCGTCGGCGCCGAGCGCCAGGGCCTTGGCGACATCGGCGCCGTTGCGGATGCCGCCGGAAACGATGAGCTGCACCTTCCGGTGCATGCCGAGGTCCTGCAGCGCCTGCACGGCCGGGCGGATCGCCGCCAGCGTGGGGATGCCGACATTCTCGATGAAGACTTCCTGCGTCGCCGCCGTGCCGCCCTGCATGCCGTCGAGCACCACCACGTCGGCGCCCGCCTTGACCGAGAGCGCCGTGTCGTAATAGGGCCGGCTTGCGCCGACCTTCACGTAGATCGGCTTCTCCCAGTCCGTGAGCTCGCGGAGCTCCTCGATCTTGATCTCGAGATCGTCGGGGCCGGTCCAGTCGGGATGCCGGCAGGCCGAGCGCTGGTCGATCCCCTCCGGCAGCACCCGCATGGCGGCGACGCGCGCCGAGATCTTCTGTCCCAGCAGCATGCCGCCGCCGCCGGGCTTGGCGCCCTGGCCCACCACCACCTCGATGGCGTCTGCCCTGCGGAGATCGTCGGGGTTCATGCCGTAGCGCGAGGGCAGGTACTGGTAGACCAGGATGCTCGAATGCCCGCGCTCCTCCGCCGTCATGCCGCCGTCGCCGGTGGTCGTGGAGGTGCCCACCATGGAGGCGCCGCGCCCGAGCGCTTCCTTCGCTTGCGCGGAGAGCGAGCCGAAGCTCATGCCCGTGATGGTGACGGGGATCTTGATCTCGATCGGCTTCTTGGCGTGACGCGCGCCAAGCACGACATTGGTGCCGCATTTCTCGCGGTAGCCCTCGAGCGGATAGCGGCTGATCGAGGCGCCCAGGAACAGCAGGTCGTCGAAATGCGGCAGGTGCCGTTTGGCGCCGCCGCCCCGGATGTCGTAGATGCCGGTCGCCGCGGCGCGCCGGATCTCCGCCAGCGTGTGCTCGTCGAAACTCGCGGAGAACCGGGGCGGGGTCGGCGGGATATTCTGATAGTCGGACATGGGTTCAATAGGCCGCGGCGTTGTCGACGTGGAAATGATAGAGCCGGCGCGCCGAGCCGTAGCGGCGGAACTCGCCGATATCGACTTGGCCCGCGAGGCCGGCTTTCTCGAAGAGGGCGTGCAGCTCCTTGCGGTGCTTGTCATCGAGTTTTTTCTCGACGCAATCCGCGCCCAGGCTCTGCACCGTGCCGCGCACGAAGAGCCGCGCCTCGTAGATGGAATCGCCGAGCGCCTCGCCGGCATCGCCCAGCACGATGAGCCGGCCGGCCTGCGCCATGAAGGCACTCATGTGGCCGATCGAGCCCTTGACCACGATGTCGGCGCCCTTGAGCGAGATGCCGCAACGCGCAGACGCGCTGCCGTCGATCACCAGCAGGCCGCCGTTCGCGGTCGCCCCCGCGGATTGGCTGGCGTCGCCCTGCACATGGACCAGCCCCGACATCATGTTCTCGGCGACGCCCACGCCGGCATTGCCCTTGATCAGCACCGTCGCGCGCTTGTTCATGCCGGCGCAGTAGTAGCCGACATTGCCCTCGATCTCGACGGTGGCGTCGGCGTCCAGGCCCGCCGCGATCGAATGCCGCCCCTTGGGATTGAGCACGCGCCAGTGGTGGCTGGCGTTCGGGTCGAGCCGGTGCAGCGCGGCGTTGAGCTCGCGCACCGTGCCCTGCGCCAGATCGAAGCTGCGCGCGTTCGCGCGCAGGCTCATTGCTGCAGGTCCCAGAAATAGACCTTGGCGGGCTCCGGCTCGAAGACGCGCGCGTGCTCGATCCCCGGCAACTCCGCGAGCGCACGATATTCGGTGCCGAAGGCCACGTAGTCGTCGGCCTCCGCCATCACCGCGGGCTTGCAGGCGATGGGGTCGCGCAGCACGCCGAAGCCGGACTCGGTGCCGACCACGAAGGTGTAGAACCCGTCGAGGTCCGCGAGCGCACCCTTTAAGGCCGCGTCGAGGGTCATACCGTGGCTGAGGCGCCAGGTGAGATAGCCCGCGGCCACCTCGG
>Ga0210403_10005911_pt1 | contig 10313 bp, 10 predicted proteins | sample IncBWC19MmetaG_FD_150863 | JGI IMG/M metagenome (GOLD analysis project Ga0210403, IMG submission 150863) | Forest soil microbial communities from Barre Woods Harvard Forest LTER site, Petersham, Massachusetts, United States - Inc-BW-C-19-M | ecosystem: Environmental > Terrestrial > Soil >... | reverse complement strand
TTATAAAAAGTTCCTTCGGCCACACTGTGAATGGTTGGAGCAACTAAGGCAATGTTGTGAGCTCGCTTTGCATCATAATCGGAGTTGACTTTGCGCAACATCTCATCCAGGGCTCGTGTGAATTGCTCAAGACTTTCTGGTTGCTTTTTAAATTCAATGATCCATTCGTGCCCCCCACGCTTTGATTTTTCTAAGTAAATCGGAGCAGCTGTATAGTTGTCAATAACCGCATGTGTTTGCTCGCAGGCATAGGCAATGGCGGTGTCTGCATTTTCAATGATCACCTCTTCCCCGAAGGCATTAATGAAATGTTTAGTGCGACCAGAGATCTTGATTCGGTAGGGCGACAGGCTGGTGAATTTCACTGTATCGCCGATATTATAGCGCCACAATCCGGCGTTGGTGGAGATGACTACGGCATAATTTTTTCCAAGTTCTACATCCGCCAGACTTATTGCATCGGGATATTCTTTGTCCCACTCCTCCATAGGAATAAATTCATAAAAGACCCCATAGTCGAGCATTAACAACAGTTCTTCTGAATCTTTTTGGTCTTGAATTCCGAAAAAACCTTCACTGGCGTTGTAGGTTTCCCAATAGCGCATCTGATCCGATGGGATCAGGGATCGAAAAAGATTTTTATAAGGTTTGAAAGCAACGGCTCCATGGAAAAAAACTTCGAGGTTGGGCCACACTTCAAGAATGCTGTTTTTCTTTTCAAGCTCAAGGATCCTTTGTAAAAGCAGGACGGTCCAAGTGGGAACTCCGGCAATGTGGGCAACGTTTACCTTGGCGGTTCCGGCAGCAATTTTATCAATCTTTTCTTCCCAATCTCCCATCAATGCCACTTCCAGGCTAGGCGTGCGAATGAACTCGGCCCAGGGGGGCAAATGTTGCATAATTACAGCGGAGACATCTCCGTAATGGGAAGAAGCAGAGGGATCAAACTCATTCACCTGATAGCTTCCACCAATGGCTAACCCTTTGCCATCAAATATTTTTGTTTCAGGAAAATTGTTGACATAAATCGAAAGCAAATCTTTTCCCCCTTTGAAGTGGCATTCTTCGATTGCTTCTGTCGTAACGGGAATGAATTTACTTCTTGCATTGGTTGTGCCGCTGGATTTGGCAAACCATTTCACTTCACTTGGCCACAAAATATTTTGTTCCCCGCGCATCAGGCGATCGATGTAGGGAAAAAGTTGCTCATAGGTGTGAACAGGCACACGTCTTTTAAAATCATCGTAATTGACTATGTCCTCGAAAGAGTATTTTTGGCCGAACTCAGTATTGATGGCAAGGCCAAGTAAGCGTTTAAGTACCTCATCCTGCACCTCGTGCGGATACTTCATGAAAAGCTCAATCTGGTGGATCCGCTTTTTCATGACCCAGGTGAGGATGGAATTAAGAAGTTGCATGCAGAATTAAATTCAAAAATAGCAGGCCTTGACAGTAATCACCAAACTGAAAAACTCCGATAAGGAAGAAAAAGGCACTTACGGCTGGATTTCTACTTTTGCCCTGCGTAGCTGGAAATTCTGACCAAGGTAAACTTTGCGCACTAATGGATCATCGGCCAGCTCCTGGGCAGTGCCTGCCTTGAACAATTTGCCTTCTACCATCAGGTACGCACGGTCGGTAATGGCAAGCGTTTCGTCCACATTGTGATCACTGATCAGGATACCTATATTTTTCTTCTTGAGTCGCGAGACAATACCTTGAATTTCTTCTACTGCAATGGGATCAACGCCCGCAAACGGTTCATCAAGCAAAACAAACTTTGGATCAACGGCCAGCGCACGGGCAATCTCTGTTCTCCTCCGTTCTCCTCCTGACAAAACCATCCCTAAATTTTTTCGCACATGGGTAAGACTGAATTCTTCCAACAATAACTCTACCTTTTCCTTACGATCTTTTTTATTGATGTCGCGCATTTCCAGCGGGGCCATAATGTTTTCTTCAACAGTGAGTTTTCGGAAAACGGAAGCCTCTTGAGCCAAATAACCTATGCCCAGTTTTGCTCGCCTGTACATGGGCAGGCCGGTGATGTTTTCATCCTCCAGAAAAATTGTTCCCTCGTTAGGCTTAATAAGTCCTACAATCATATAGAACGTCGTGGTTTTACCCGCTCCGTTTGGTCCGAGTAATCCCACAATCTCTCCTTGCTGAACATACACTGATACGTTGTTCACCACCGTGCGCTTCTTGTATTTCTTGACCAGATGTTCAGCCCGTAAAATCATTTATTCAAATTTAATCTCTTTAGCCCTCAATTGCATTGATGTCATTCCATTGTACGTATTTTCGTCAACGGTGAAGGCCATTTTAAACTGGTCTCCATGGGCCAATTGAGAATAGTATTCAGCCATATCAAACCCCACTGCTTCAAAAACACTTTCACTGTTCACTTGCCCGACTAAAAAACGAACATGCCTGTCCTTAAAATTTGACAACGAGTTTACTACATACAAATTCCTTGCCTCAAAAACCGGTTTTGGATTTTCGGGTCCAAAAGGAGCCATTTGTTTTAAAATATTGTTGAATTTGCCATTGATGGCGTCCAGCGGAATAACCAAATCAACCTCCACGACCGGAGTTCGCATTTCTTCTGTAAGTGATGATGAAACTACCGTTTCAAACTTTTTCTGGAAAGCGCTGAGATTGCTTCGGTCCATGGTAAGACCAGCTGCATATTTATGACCACCAAATTTTTCAAGGAGGTCACTGCAGGCATGAATAGCTTCGTACAAATCAAAGTCCTTTATACTCCGGGCAGAGCCTGTTATTTTATCATTGGATTCTGTGAGAATCACGGTGGGACGATGGTATTTTTCAACACATCGCGCAGCAACAATTCCGATTACGCCCTTATGCCAGGTGTTTTTAAAAAGTACTGTTGATTTTGCTGTTCGTAACGTTTCATCGCTTTCAATCATTGCGATTGCTTCTTCCGTGATGCTTAAATCATACTCTCTTCTCAAATCATTTTTAATATTTACTTTTTCAGCAAGATCATTGGCTTCTTCCTCTGTTTTGGAATTTAATAATTCCACTGCAGCCCTTGCGTGTGCTACTCGCCCTGCTGCGTTGATGCGCGGACCAAGTGTGAACACGACGCCTGAAACATCGAGGTCATTTTTAATAGCAGCAATTTCTTTCAGGGCTTTTAGACCCGGTCTGGGGTTTTGGTTTAACTTTTGCAATCCGAAATAGGTCAGGATCCGATTTTCACCACGGATAGGAACAATATCAGAAGCGATGCTTACCGCAACCAAGTCAAGGTATTGAAAAATTTCATTTTCGTCCCTGTATTTTCTTGAGAAGCCCTGTAACAATTTAAATCCAAGACCGCAGCCACTTAGTTCGGTGTAGGGATACGCGCAGTCGTCCTGCTTGGGATCAAGTACGGCAACGGCGTTAGGAATCTCCCCTCCAGGAAGGTGATGATCGCAAATAATGAAATCAATTCCCTTAATAGCGGCGAGCTTCACCATGTCTCCGGATTTTATGCCGAGATCGAGGGCAATGATCAGCGTGAAGCCATTTTCTTCCGCCCACTTTATTCCCGCCTCTGACACACCATACCCTTCAGCGGAACGATCAGGAATATAAAAATCACAGGAAGAATAAAAACTTTTGAGGTAGCTATGAACCAGTGATACGGCTGTGGTACCGTCAACGTCATAGTCTCCGTAGATTAATATCTTTTCGTTCCTGTCAATGGCGGCTTTCAGCCGGTTAACGGCTGACGCCATGTCTTTCATGAGAAAGGGATCGTGAAGCTGATCCAGTGTTGGACGGAAAAATTTTTTCCCGGATTCAAAATCATGAATACCGCGCTGCAACAAAATCGTAGCGAGGTAAGGATTAATATTAAGAACCTTCCCAAGCGCCGTTATTTTTTCAAGCGGAGGAATGGCATTGTATATCCAGCGTTTTTCCATTTTAATTTAGCGTAATGAGACCAGCCTTACCTTGCGAGGCGTGTTTCCCTTCTGTTCCTCGCAGGCCATTTTTCCCATCCCTCACGGGTCCGAGCCCTGCTTGGCCGCCTTGTCCTCCATCACCACCTACTCCGCCAAAACCTCCATAATTTTTTATAATCAACTTGTCGCCAACCAGCAGATGCAAATCCTGGCACTGCTTGCAGCTTATACTAAATGCGCCGCCATTCCCTCCATCGCCACCATCGGCTCCGTTTCCACCGCCTCCTCCATCTCCTGCCGGGCATACCCGTGTACCAGACCCACCGCCACCACCATGGCCACCCCCGCCCCCATTACCGCCGTCACCTCCATTTAAATTAATGATGAGTGAGCCATTTATTTTCATCACATTCAAATAAAGTGACAAATTAATTGCATCCTTTCCTCGCTCGCCAGGGAGAGCATCCTTTCCGGACGATCCGTTTCGGCAAGGTGACGATTGCGTCAGTCCATTTTCTCCCTGTTTACCAGGAGCTCCGTTTAGTCCATGACCAAAAATCATGCAACCTTTACCAAAGGATGCGATTTTGACGTGAATAAAATTATCTTGTTTTGATGAATTAAGAATAATCGAAGAAGAGTCATTCATCACCAGCGTGTCGACCACAATAATATCGGTTCCAAGCATTTGATAGGTCTGCTTTGCTTCAACGAGTAATTTGTTTAGCCTTATTTGAGCACAACTTACTGAAACGAACAAAAGGAATGATAAGCCAAGAAAAACGGATCGACGCATCTCGCAAAAATAAGCACAACTTGAATGGATAGAAAATAAAAGAACCCCACGGTTGGCGGGGTTCTGCAAGTACTGTCAACGGATTTTATTTCGCCCCTGAAGGCTTCTCAGCTTTATCGGCAACAACTCCCTCCAACACATCTTTTATCTCGACGCGCACGCCGTCTTTAAAAGGAACAATCCACGCATCTTTCACGCCCATTTCGCGCATATATTTTTTAAACTTGTCGGCTTCCCAATAATCGCGAAACACCCCGATCGTAAACCGCTGCTCACCTTTTTCTGTGGCCTCTCCACCGAAGTTGGGATTATTATCAAAGTATTTGGCGAGGTCCTTATTTTTAAACGCACCAATCTGAACTTTAAACACAACTCCCTTCGAAAAGTCCATCGGGCTTGGTGCTGGAGGCGTCTCTTTCAACTGTGCCAGTTCGGCTTTGGTGGAGGTTAAATCACCCCGCATTTTAGAGAGCTGATCTTCTAGATCAGTAATCTTGGCATTCTTGTCACTCACTTGATTGTTGAGTGTACTTACCTGACCCTTCAACGTTGAGTTGTCAGTCTCTGCAGTTTGTTTTGCCTCGATCAGTGATTTCAGTTCAGCGGGATTTTTTGAGTATTCTTTGGCCTTCTTTTTCCATTCCTTTTTCTCAGCCTTTGAAAGTTGTGCGAAAACTTGCATGCCGGAAAAAATTAAAGCCAGGCAAACGATAAAAACTTTAGTTTTCATGTAGTTAGGTTTTATTTAATTAAGTAAAAATAGAAAATATTTTTTAATGGACGGTTTTTTGCCAGCCACAAACAGCTTAAGGGCTCTTCAAGCGCAACGTTTTATTCAGCTACAGCCAAGATTTTTCTTTAAATCCCGCGGCGGTAACCCTCCAAAATCAAAAGGGTTTCTGGGCTCTTTATTGTTTTCATGGGGACCTATTTCAAGGCGCTTATTCTCAGAGGCACTTTCTGTTTTCTTTTTTGGCTTAGAAGCCGCAATGGATTTCTTCATGACAAAATCAAGTTTTACAACCCTGGAAAGCAATTGCTTTCCACGCTCTCGCCTCATATATTGCGTTGTTTAAAATTAATCTAAATAAGTTTGCAAATCAAGCTAAGAACAGTGGCAGACATGATTCCGGGCGAAACAGCCGTGATTTCTGGCTTCACCGATGACCAGATTTCGGTCAAACTTCTAGAGATGGGTTTCTTGCCGGGTACAGCCGTTCGCTTCAACTTTACGGCCCCGTTTGGGGATCCCGTTTGTGTGAGCGTCTCCGGATATGACCTTTCCCTGAGGGTGGATGAGGCGTCTACGATATCGATCCTTAACTAGTTGAATTATGGCCGTTTCAGCTAAAATAAAAATTGCACTTGCTGGAAAGCCAAACTCCGGAAAGTCTTCATTGTTTAATCAATTGACCGGACTGAACCAGAAGATTGGAAATTTTCCCGGAGTGACTGTTGATAAGCGAACCGGCGTTTGCCAACTTGATGACTCCACGACGGCAGAAATAATTGACCTACCGGGAACCTATAGTCTTTATCCACGGACCCTTGACGAAAAAGTTGTCGCCGAAGTTTTCACAGACCAAAAAGGCGCATTTTATCCAGACAAAGTCGTGCTGGTAGCAGACGCCACCAATCTAAAAAACTGTCTGTTATTACTGACACAGCTAATCGATTTGCGTTTACCTACCGTTCTCGCTCTGAATATGGTTGACCTGGCGGCGAAATCGGGTCAGAGTATCGATATCAAGAGTTTAGAAAAACAACTGGACCTCCCTGTGGTGATGCTCAATGCACGTAATGGCACTGGGATAGAGAAACTAAAGAACATCTTATCCGGACCCATGCGTACCAGCAGCAAAGTAATTTACAAATCGGATGAAGAAAGCAAATCGCTGGTTGAAACAATAAAAATAAAATACAACTTAAATTCTGATTACGAGGCTTACCAGTTTTTGCAGCAAGCAGAAAACCTAATGTTCCTGCCTAAGGAAGAACGCAGGTCTATAAGGGAATTCGCCAAGCAAAATAATTTCTTTGCACACAAGTACCAGGGGGCGGAAACCATCATGCGTTATGGTTTTATTCAGGATTTATTGAATAAAGTTATCCTCCGATCATCTAACGAAGGTTGGAAAAAAATCTCATACGGTATTGACAAGGTGCTTACGCATAAAGTTTGGGGTTATGTAATCTTCTTTCTCATTCTATTCCTGATCTTCCAATCCATTTTTGCGTGGGCACAAATCCCGATGGATTTTATCGACACGACTTTCGCGCAACTAAGTCACAAGTTGGATGCTGTTTTCCCGGAAGGCCCGTTCTTCGAGTTGGTGTCGCATGGCATAGTGCCAGGTATAGGAGGCATCGTGATTTTCATTCCCCAGATTGCCATTTTATTTGCCTTCATTTCCATTCTTGAAGAGACAGGTTACATGTCGCGGGTTGTTTTTCTGATGGACAAGATCATGCGCAAATTCGGACTTAACGGAAAAAGTGTGGTGCCACTCATGTCGGGTTGGGCATGCGCCATTCCAGCGATCATGGCAACCCGCACCATTGAAAACTGGAAAGACCGGCTCATCACTATTTTTGTAACGCCTTTCATGAGTTGCTCAGCGCGACTACCAGTATTTACAATCATTGTCGCACTCGTAATCCCCAATAACAAGATACTGGGCTTTTTTGGTTATCAAGGACTAGTTTTAATGGGGCTTTATTTATTGGGTTTTTTCGCGGCGATCTTCTCAGCCTTTGCTATGAAGTTTTTAATTAAAGTAAAAGAGCGCAGTTATTTGATAATGGAACTCCCCACATACAAAATGCCCAAATGGAGTAACGTGGGATTTCAAATTATTGAGAAGACAAAAACATTCGTATTTGAAGCCGGCAAAACAATTCTTGCCATATCCGTGATCTTATATATCCTTGCAAGCTATGGTCCCATTGAGGTGATGAACGAGGCTAAAGAAACGGTTCGTGTCGCAACTGCCGGACAACATCTAAAGGAGAAGGAATTATCAGATAAAGTCGCGGCTTACAAACTGGAGCATTCCTATGCCGGCCAACTTGGCAAGACCTTGGAGCCTGTCATCAAACCGCTTGGATACGATTGGAAAATTGGGATAGCCCTCGTTACTTCCTTTGCAGCCCGTGAGGTGTTCGTAGGAACAATTGCAACGATTTATAGCATCGGCAGCACCGACGATACCGCCACCATCAAACAACGATTGAAATCAGAAGTTGATCCTGAAACCGGGAAGCCACGTTATTCCCTGGCAGCTGGTTTGTCATTGCTCGTATTTTACACCTTTGCCATGCAGTGCATGAGTACACTGGCCGTCGTAAAGCGTGAGACGAAGGGTTGGAAATGGCCGCTGCTCCAACTTGGTTATATGACTGCTTTAGCTTACTTCTCTGCTTTTGCGGTTTATCAATTCCTAAAGTAATTCCCTTTTGGGCGCCGATGGTTTATCATTTCGAGCAATTCATTTACCTTTAGAGAAAAAGTTCCATGAACGCCGATAAAAACTATCAACTGGGGTTACTCTACCTGGTTCATTTGCTTATCAATGCCGATGGTGTTGTCAATAAGGACGAAGAAAAAGCATTAGAAAAGATTAAAGAGAAGGAAAAAATTTCGCCCGAGGTCTTTGAAGCGTTTCTTCATGAGGTCAACACAAAAAAACCCAAGGAGATTTATCAGGAAGGAATTGCATTGATTAATGATTGCGATGATAAAAGAAAACTGAACGCATTTGTACACATGTATAAATTAAGCGAAGTAGATGGAAGCGTTCACGTGAAGGAGGTGCGCCTGCTGCTTTATTCTATAAAAATGGCAGCAATCGAATTCAACGATGTTGTTACGGCGGCGTCAAAAACGAAAGATTATTAACGATAATCTTTCCATGAGTCAAAAATTTTATCAGCATTACAAAGTTGGCATTTTAGGCGGAGGGCAACTTGGCCGGATGCTGATCCAATCGGGCATGGATTGGAATATCACCTTTTCAGTACTTGATCCTGATCCGGCCGCTCCGTGCCAATCGCTTTGTGAATTCAAAGTTGGAAAACTTACTGATTACAACACGGTAGTTGAATTCGGAGAATCGTGTGATCTGATCACCGTTGAAATTGAAAATGTAAATGTCAGTGCGTTGAAGGAGTTGAGAAGCCGGGGTAAAGAAGTTTTTCCGCAACCCGAGGTGATTGAGCTGGTACAAGATAAAAGGACCCAAAAGAATTTTTATAGAAACAATAATATTCCAACGGCTGATTTCCTATTGGTTGAAAGCAGACAGGATGTATTGGCTCAAAGATCGTTTTTACCGGCCGTGAATAAATTAGGAAAGGAGGGATATGATGGACGGGGGGTTCAACTCATAAGAACAGAAAATGATTTTGAAAAAGCATTTGATGCTCCCGGACTATTGGAAAAACTTATTGATTTTGAAAAAGAGATATCGGTGATCGTAGCAAGAAATGCAAGCGGGGATACCCAATCTTTTCCTCCGGTAGAGATGGTTTTTCATCCCGACGCTAACTTAGTGGAGTATCTTTTTTCGCCGGCATCTATCCAAGAATCTGTGGCCAAGGAGGCCTTACGAATTGCAAAGAAAATAATTACTGATTTAGAAATGGTAGGCTTGCTTGCCGTGGAGATGTTTGTTACGAAAGATCATCAAGTTCTGGTGAATGAGATTGCTCCCCGGCCCCACAACAGTGGTCATCAAACGATTGAGGCCAATGTTACATCGCAGTACCAACAACACCTTCGGGCAATTTTGAACTTGCCTTTGGGTGACACTGCTGTGAATCATCCAAGTGCCATGGTAAATTTATTGGGTGAGGAGGGTTTTTCCGGACAGGCCAAGTACAACGGACTGGAAGCGGTATTAGCATTGCCGGGTGTGTATGTACATCTGTACGGAAAGGAACTGACCAAACCCTTCCGTAAGATGGGTCATGTAACCATCGTTGATAGCGATATCGAAAATCTGAAAAAGAAAGCCAACTTTGTAAAGCAAATATTGAAAATAACGGCATGAGCAAACCAATCATAGGCATTATCATGGGCAGTCAATCTGATTTAAAAGTAATGAAGGAGGCCGCTGAATTTTTAGATGAACTGAAAATCCCCTTTGAGCTAACGGTGGTTTCTGCACATCGAACTCCTAAGCGCATGATGGATTACGCCTCGTCTGCACAAGGAAGGGGTCTAAAAGTAATCATTGCCGGAGCAGGCGGCGCAGCACATTTGCCAGGAATGGTAGCCTCACTCACTTCATTACCAGTAATTGGCGTGCCCATCAAATCTCCCAACTCCATAGACGGATGGGATTCAGTTCTCTCCATTTTGCAAATGCCGTCGGGCGTGCCTGTAGCAACCGTTGCACTTAACGGTGCAAAGAATGCAGGAATTTTGGCTGCGCAAATTATCGGAACTTTCGATAAAGCAATATCAAAAAAATTAACACGGTTTAAGGAGACCCTTCAAAAGAAAGTGGAGGATTCCTTTAAGGAAATTGAGGGAAAGGGATGGCGCAAGGCCAGCCTTTGATCCTTCAAGTGCGATCGGGTCTTTTATT
>Ga0210403_10005909_pt1 | contig 10316 bp, 13 predicted proteins | sample IncBWC19MmetaG_FD_150863 | JGI IMG/M metagenome (GOLD analysis project Ga0210403, IMG submission 150863) | Forest soil microbial communities from Barre Woods Harvard Forest LTER site, Petersham, Massachusetts, United States - Inc-BW-C-19-M | ecosystem: Environmental > Terrestrial > Soil >... | reverse complement strand
TGTCACCTGCAGCCTTACTTACCGGCATCGGTTCGCCTGTGATCATAGATTCGTCGAAGTTGCTTTGGCCTTCAACGATCACACCGTCGACCGGCACTTTTTCGCCCGGGCGCACGCGCAGCAGGTCGCCTTTCTGAATTGCGTCCAGTGGGATCTCTTCTTGCTGCTCGGTTGTGGTAGCGGCGCCCTCGCCGCCCATCCCCTGCGACGAGGGCGTCGCAACTACAGCGTTCCGGACGCGATGCGCGGTTTTCGCTGCAAGGCCAAGCAGCGCTTTGATTGCCTGTCCGGTGCGGCTCCGCGCCTTGGCTTCGATGACTTGCCCTAACAACACCAAGGTCGTGATGACTGCTGCCGCTTCAAAATAAAGTTCGATTTCGCCGTGCCGCCGGAACGATTCGGGAAATATTCCCGGCGCGATCACGGCAACCGCGCTGTAGAAATAAGCCGCGCCGACGCCGACGGCGATCAGCGTAAACATGTTAAGACTGCGGTTGATGATCGATTGCCATGCGCGTGCGAAGAAAAAACCGCCAGCCCAAAGGACTACTGGCGTCGTTAGGCCAAACTCGATCCATTTTCCGATTTGCCTCGGAATGATTGAATCGAAGCGCAGCCCGGGAATCGTGTGGCCCATCGCGAGCAGTAGCACTGGAGTAGTGAGCACCAGTGCGATCCAGAATTTGCGCGATAGTGATTTGGTCTCGTTCTGCTCTTCTTCTTTGTCCCCCGCCTCAACCGTCTTCGGCTCCAGGGTCATCCCGCAAATCGGGCAATTGCCGGGATGATCCTGCTCGATCTGTGGATGCATCGGGCAGGTGTAGATAATTTTCTTCCGCTCACGAAAAACTGGATTGCGCTCAAGCGTCATTCCGCATTTCGGGCAACTCCCAGGCGTGTCGCTCTCCACGCCTTCGCACATCGGGCAGAAGTATTTCTTGCCTAACTGACGCGACTCTACGGCGGCAACACTCATCGCGGGCTGGTGGTGAGGATCATCGCAACAGGAATGTCCGGTCGCGCCATGTTGAGCGTCACTTTTCATTCAATGACTGTACGCTGTGAGGCAAACCGTCGCGAGCCGCGACGCCAATCGGAGCAAAATCGGACGCCCAAAGCCGCGATTTACTGCTCTCTAGTTGGTTTGCCGGTCTCGGCAAACAGCTTGAGCCGATTGAGCTGCTCATTAAGCATGCTCTCTACAGCTGGCGCGATCTTATCGAATCCGCCGACGATGAATCCACCGACACTATACGAGAGTTGAACGCGGGTGTGGTCGCCGTCGCCGGTCAGCTTCCAAGTCATGCTTCCGGCAACACCGGAACCTTGGAGCGGACCGAGGCCTCCCGAGAACCGCAAAACTTCCCGCGGCGCGACGTAAACGACGCGCAGGTGTTCGACTCCGCCGCCGTTCGGCAGCTTCTCGCAGAAACAACCGCCCGGCCGCGGGTCAATCGAGAGGTTCTTCGCATCGTGTGAATACGTGTGCTCTGGATTCCACCATGAGCCGACTTGTCCAACCAGCGCGTCGTACACTTTGCCTGCGGGCGCGTTGACGTTTACGTCGAATTTCACCAGAAAGCCGGTCGGCGTCACTTGTGGCGCCGACTGTGCGGGCGTCCCTGCCAGCATCAGCAGGGATACTGCGCCTAACAAATGCCGCCGCGTGTTTCCCGCGCCAAGCATTACGCGGCCTTTGCGGTTTCCATATCCTGGCTGTACTCGCCGAAGCGCGCTTTGCTGTTGCACAACGCACGGTGATGGAATGCCGTTTGAGCAGCACTGACGTTTGCTGTGTCTCCTTTCCAAGCTTTGAGCACCGGAGCTTGCAAGGCGCGCCCATATGAAAAGCTCAGTTGCCACGGGAGATTTTCCATACGGTTCATGGCGTTTAGATGTTCGGTCGCTTGCTGATCGCTTTGGCCGCCCGAGAGAAACACAATACCAGGCACGGCCGCGGGAACCACGCGCTTCAGGCAACGAACTGTGGCTTCAGCGACTTCCTGCACAGAAGCCTGCTTTGGACTTTCTTTGCCCGAAAGCACCATATTCGGCTTCAGCAAAATCCCTTCGAGCACAACGCGGTGCTCCGCTAAAGAATCGAAAACGCTTCGCAAGGTTTGCTCCGTGACTTCGAAGTGGCGTTCCATCGTGTGTGTGCCGTCCATGAGCACTTCCGGCTCGACGATCGGCACCAAATCACCTTTCTGACAAAGCGCCGCGTAACGCGCCAACGCCTCCGCGTTCGAGTCGATGCACGTGCGCGTGGGAATCCCATCGCCAATTGTTATGACCGCACGCCATTTGGCAAAGCGCGCGCCGAGTTGGCGATATTCGGCTAACCGCTCGCGCAGTCCGTCCAAACCTTCCGTGATCTTTTCGCCGGGAAAATTGGCCATGGCCTTGGCACCTTTGTCCACTTTGATCCCGGGAACGATCCCCTGCTGCTCCAGCACTTCGACAAAACTACGACCATCCCGAGTCTTCTGCCGAATCGTTTCATCAAACAGAATTACGCCGCTGATAAATTCGCCGGCATCTTTCGTGGTAAACAAAATTTCACGATACATCCGTCGGTTCTCCTCGGTCGAAGGCACGTTGATGCCTTGCAGTCGCTTCTCGATTGTCCCCGAACTTTCATCAGCTGCCAGGATTCCCTTTCCCGGCGCGACCAGTTTTTTTGCTATAGTTTCCAAACTTTCAGTTTTCATGCGTCTTCTCCTTATCGGTGGGTTTGTTGCTCTCCATAATTGCCAGTAACAAGTTGGTCGCAAGTTTGAAAAGTCTGGCCTTGTATCTGATCGAAAGCCAGCCCGTCGCGGTCGGAGGGTCAGTGCACTACCCTCGCACTGGGTAACTGACAATCCGGCCATGTCGGCGAGTCGGGCGCGTTCAGTGCGCTCATTGGCGCGGGCACCGGCGCCGCCGGATCGACGATGCCGATGCGCTTGTTCACCCAGAGAGCCTGGTACGCCCATGCTGGGAGCGGTGCCGCTTTCGGCGTGCACGACCAGTTGTTGAAGTGAAGGTTCACGAGGTAAAAGTTCCGTTTCAGTTTGCGGAGCACCTCGAGAATCTTCGGATCGTCGTAGCCGTGCATTTCCATCGCAATCTGCGAAATCGATGCGAGCAACTCATCGGGCGCTGCGAGGAGCGAATCCCATTCCGCCCCCTCAATGTCCATCTTGATGATCAGAAGCCGGCCGATATCGCCGTTTTTCGTGATCTGGTTTTCCAGCGTATCGAACAAACGCGACCCTCGGTACCCGGTGCGATTGCCCACGCATTCGTTGTGAAACACGAACGTGCCGCCGTTGCAGGTTGGCCGCGCAGGATCAAAACAGTCGTACTCATAGGCAGGGACATGATACCGACGCGACACATCGCATCCCCAGTCATCGTTCGGGCCAACGCCGTACGAATAGGCTGCATCGAGCGGCTCAATCAGATTCTGGCACATCAGATATCCGCCATCATTAGCGCTGCCGAAGCGCTCAAACGTGCAGTTCTTCAAGACGACAGGCTGAAGTTCCGCAAGGATCGCTTCGCGCAGCTTGCGCCCTGCCGCGCGGCGCGCGAGGCCGCCAATCACGACGGCGGTCATGGCCGCAAGAGCGATGATTATCAGAGTAATGCGGATTGGACGTCGTTTCATTAGGCGTTATGCATAGATTGGTGTCGATTCGACCATTTTCGTGCTGGCATTTATTCGTTAGGTTTCTGCGGCTCGGTTCGTTTTAGTGTCATGGGTGCCCTGCAGGCGGTGTCACGCCCAAACACGCAACGATCACCAGCACTACGGCGCCCAGGCAGATTTCACTGATGACATTGCGGCGGAGCTGCTGCAGAAAAACGGAGCCTGTTTGAGCTGTTGACGCGGTCGCCTTAATTGCCAGCTGATTTCGGGCGCCGAAGCCGATCAACATACCGAACAGCGCGAGCTTAAAAAGGAGAAGCCAACCATAGAGCGTCGTCAAAAGCGCGTGAATAGAACCAATGAGCAACCAGCTATTGGAAACACCGCTGGCAATCAGAACGCTTACACAACACAGGCTGAGCATGGAAAATCGGCCGAGTACCAGCGGGATGATTTTAGCTATCGCTGATGATACTGGGGCCTCCGTCAGACAAATTACCAAGGGGATCAACCCGCCAATCCAACCGCCAGCAGCGCAAAGATGCAGCGCGTCACCTATCAGGCCGATTGGTTGCACTCCGGCTGCCGCGGCATGGCTGATCCAGGCGAGCGAAACCAGAAGAACAACACTCAGAAACCAGAGAACCAGAATCAGCGAACGCCGTCGTGCTTCACCTTGACCCAGGGCTAAGGAGGCGAACAGAAATGCTAGCGCAATAAGACCCAGGCGAAGCTGCCAGACGCGACCGAATTTCGTTTCAAGCAAAACTGTCTGCCACGCTGTGGCAGAGAAGCCGTTCCCGAACGACAAACCACTCATGTTAACGACCTCCAGCCCAAACCAAAGAACAGCGGAGAGAAGTGCTGTGACGAGACCCCAAACTGACAACCGCAACAAGCGGCGCTCGACGCCGCGCAAATCGTCGCTCACGAATGAGCCGATCGGCCTAAGCGTGACCACCTGGAAGGTAAAGGTCCCCGCGATCAGAATGGACGCGGCGATGTGCGTAGCGCGAGCAACGATAAGCAATGCGATGAGCATCAATTCCTTCGCTCCCAGCGATGACTAACGAACAAGTCGAAAGTTGAAGTTTCCATTCGTCACGTGCGTATCTACAGAAACTACGCGCCAGACGACTTTATAGGTTCCGCCCCCGAGCGGCGGGAGAGAAACGTGCAACAGCGCGTGATCTGATGGGTCCAAATGCACATCGCGTTTGTCCACCTCCCTCCCATCGGCGGTGAAGACCTGCACCGTGCTGAAAGCGGGTTCGACGTTTTCCGTAAACCAAATCCGAACCTCGGCAGGCGATGTTTGCACCGTGCTGCCCACAGCGGGTTCCGCACGTTTGAGAAAAGCATGTGCCTCAAGCCGGGCTGCACCAGTCAAAACAATCAGAAATAAGATAACGATCGTGCGTTTCATTTCTTTCCTCCGAAGAGTGGACGGCCGATGCTGTGTGGAAAAAGATCGTCCAGATAAAAGTGCAACTGCGCAATAAAGCCGACGTCATTTCCGGTACGCGAATTAATAGGAATCACCGCTTCGGCGCCGACTTGAAAGTATTTGCCAGACCAGATGACGCCGGGGTTTATCGTGCCGGTCGTTTGTCCCTCTTCTCCGCGGTTCAGGGGAGTTTCCAATGCAAACTCCACCAGCGGAATCAAACGATCTAGTGGCGCGTGCAAGTGCAAGTCCTGCACCTGCGATTGCAGGTAGATCAGGCTGTACTCCAGTGCAAAGCCCCACTCCAGCACGTCGGGGTGCCGCTCAACCTCAATATCACGTTCGCCGGTCTGGACATCCACAGTAACACTGCGCGTGCTTGCGCTTGTGGGGATCGCGATGCCGACCTGCCCTGTGAGGGCGAACGGCTTCAAGAAACGCAGCTCAGTAGGCAAATCGCCAAATCCTTTGCCGAAAAAAATCCCTGGCGCCCAGGTGCTAAAGGAGTCGGCGCCGACCGAGCGCCCGCCGGTGCCACCGACATCTACGCCGAGGCCGAGGGATACTACGGCTTCATGTTCGTCGTTTTCAAAGAACTCGTATTTCGAGCCGATGGAGAGATTGTCGAAGCCGTTCACGGCCTTGCCCTGTGAAGGGTTAAGCGTGATGAACGTCTCGCCAAACTCAATGTCCCATTTCGGCGTGATGCGCAGAGCGATATCGGAGGAAATCTCCGTGTCCCGCGTGCCGCCTCCATCAGGTGTGACGATGCTGGAAACAGTTGGAAGCGAAAGTTCGTCGGCGACGAACGGATCGTCGGTCGAGAGCGTTGCCGGGAAAAACCGCGCGCCCGCGAAGCCATGCCCGTACACCCGGCTCGTTGCACCGAACTCGCACATGGCCCAAACAAGCCAAAAGAACAAAGATAAAAATTTCATTTCAATCCTCCGAAAGTCGAAACAACCGCGATTGCTCCGCGGCGGTTTCCGGTTGTGTAATGCGCGCCAGGCTACGACCCGTGCACACGCACGGCGCAAACCATCAAGCGCGAACTAACTGAGGAGTGAGCGCGGTGGCGGTACAGGCGGAGATCGCCCGATTTGAGAAGAACAAAAATCGCGCACCGTGTATTCAAAAGGAATGAATGGCCGTAACAATGATGCCGTCCGCCACACGCAAATCATGTCGATCTTTGGCGTGGGCGATTGGAGATCAGATTTTTGCTCTGAATTCTTACCGGCGTTGACCGCATGGCAAAGCGAACATGGATGAGCGCCATCAAATGTTTCAGTAATCGCCTGACACAGCGGCGCGCGCTTCGAATAATCAATTATCATCGTTGTCCACGCCAACGACTGTAGCGCGATCCAGTGCAACCCGATCGCGCAGCAAAGCGCGAAAATCGTGAGAGCGCGACAAATGCAACGAAGCACGCTCACGAGATTAGCGATGCATTGTTCATACGTCAATCACTCTGAGCGGCGACCGTTTATCAATGGCGCCACAGTATCTTTGCTTCACGAAATATCTTCAATGCTCCTCCGCTTGGCGGCGCCACGGCAATTTTCCTTCGATTTCCAATTGGAGCAACAAACTCACGCTATTCGATCCAAACGTTCTGCCTGCGACGATTACCGCTTGTCTATATGCCTAATCGGGTATATAGGTCTAGGTGACATTCCATGATTTACAGAATGCGCTTGAGGCGAATCCCAACCGATTTCTGCGATTTGTGTTGCCGGATGGCGATTACATCCCAGCACATGCCCACGTCACTGAAGTCGGACATTTGGTCAGGAAGTTTATTGATTGTGGCGGACTAAGCGGAAAAGAAGAAAAGGTCGTACTGCAAACGCACGTCGGCGACGACACCGATCACCGGCTTCGGTCAGACCGTTTTGCGAAGATCCTGCGGCTGGGAAAACGTGTGATTCCGACTGCGAACCTGGATGTCGATGTCGAGTACGACTGCTGTGTCGTATCGCAATATCCAATTGCTAACGCTAAACGGGATGGCGAGCACTTAAATCTGATCTTGCGGCGCGGACGGACGCAATGTCGGGTGCGTGAGCGTCGTCAGAGCGAAACAGCAGCCGCCTGTTGCGCGACGTCTGCGGCTTGTTGTTAATCAGCATGGACCTGATCCAGATCTATCAGTGCTTTTGCGATCGCACGCGATTGCGCATTCTCCATCTTCTCACAAGATCGCCGCTGTGCGTCTGCCATTTTCAGGACGTTCTCGGTGAACCACAGGTCAAGATTTCCAAACATCTCGCTTACTTGCGTAGCAGAGGCATGGTGGCCACCAAGAGGGAACAGAACTGGATCATCTATTCGCTGCCCGAACGAAGAGCCGCCCAATTGGAACGAAATCTAGAATGTTTACAAGACTGCGCGCAAACAGATGCGGTGTTCAAACGCGATATGGAAAAACTTTCCAAACTTGCAAAGAGCTATTGTGGGCCGCGCAGTGTATTTACGCGCGCTACAAGCGGAAGGAGAACGAATGCGAAAACAAAAAGTCCTGTTCATTTGCCTTCATAACAGTGCCCGCAGCCAAATGGCGGCGGCTCTGTTAAATGAGACATGTGGGGAATTCTTTGAAGCGCAGAGTGCCGGCTTGGAGCCTGGCACAATCAATCCATTGGCCGTAGAGGCGCTTCAGGAACTCGGAATCGATATCTCGAAAAACACAACGCAGAGCGTTCTCGACGTTTGGAAATCCGGACAGATATTCCAATTCGTCGTGACGGTTTGTAGTGAGGCCGAGGCTGAAGGTTGTCCCATTTTTGGGGGCGTAACAACGCGATTGCACTGGCCATTCGACGATCCTTCGAAATTCGCGGGCAAGCACGAGGAACGGTTGGAGGGAACACGTCGGGTCCGCGATCAAATCCGTGCCAAGATCGATTCGTTCTGCGACGAACAGTGCGTCGCGAGCAAAGCGTGAAGAAGCTCGCAGCGCACTAAAGGCGCGTGTGCTTCGGCAACTCAATGCTGAACCCCGATTACTTTGGTCGATCCTGATGTCCGCTGGCCATGTCGCGGTGCCACGGCAACTTTCCTTCGATTTCCAGTTGGAGCGACAAACTAAGGAACGTACGAATTAGCACGATCAACCCGAGAACGGCGACATTTTGCATCGTCGGCGCAACAACCACGGTGCGGATCAGGTCACCTGCAATCAAAAATTCCAGGCCCAATAAAATCGCGCGTCCCACATCCTGGCGATAAAGCGAATAATAATTGCCGGTGCTTTGTGCGCGATGGATTGCAAGTCGTGCAGTTGCTACGAGTGCCCCACCCACAACGATAAATACTCCTATCCCATCCACGCTGGTGCCAACCACGTCCATGATGTGCCGGTACTCTTCCATGGTCATGCCAGTGGGCGTAACGCTCATTGATATTGGCCGTCAAGCACAATGCAGGCGACGGCATCCGGTTCTCGCATTTCGCCTGAATGGCGAGTCGTCCGAGATGGACTGTGCTCAATGGCTTTTTCTCGCATGGGTCGCAGCGATTTTTCATGAGACAAACATCGGTTCTCATATCGAGAGCCGGGATTGCGGGGCGGCGCTGACTAAATGGCTGATGCGCCGCTTCGTAGCGGATCAATTTCAATTGCCAGATTATCCCGGCTGAGACACTGCGCTTTCGAGAACGACGCAGGCGATCGCGTGATGTTCCGTGTGGCTGAGCGTGATTAGCGCCGAATTTACACCACGTTCTGCCGCAAAAGCTTTTGCGGGTCCTGAAAAAACCAGAAACGGTTCACCGTTTTCTTTTTTTTGAATGTCGATATTACGCCAGCCCACGGCTTTGCCTATGCCGGTGCCGAACGCCTTTGAAACGGCCTCCTTGCCCGCGAACCGCGCAGCCAGATGGCGTTCCGGGAATTTCATTGCCATCGAATATGCAATTTCGCCATCGGTGAAAACTCTACGAAGGAAACGATCTCCGAATCGCTCAATGGAACGCTGAATGCGCGCGCATTCGATAATATCGACGCCGATGCCAATCACGCTCATTTCGTTGGGCGGGCCGAGCGACCCGGCGTTGTAGGGCAGGCGCTCCGCCTGCCGTGCCCCGACATGGCAAACCGGAGCGGTTGCCCTACAATTTGGCCGAAGCGTATCACGCTCATTCGGGGTAAGTCGCCATTGTGGATAGCATTTCTTTCACCGCGGTTTCGAGCCCCACCCACATTGCGCGTGAGATGATGGAGTGACCGATGTTGAGTTCGGTCAGACACGGAATTTGATTTATGAGCCCAATGTTTTTGTAATTGATGCCGTGACCCGCGTTCACCTGCAAATGGGATTCTGATCCGGCGCGCGCGGCTGCTCGCAATTGTTCCAGTTCCTCTTTTTGGAACTTTTCGGTAAACGCATTTGCCAGTTTTCCGGTGTGCAGCTCCACCATTTCAACGCCGAGTTCGGCTGCGGCATCCACCTGTTCCAAAGTGGGATCGATGAACAGACTGACGCGAATCCCGGCAACCTGCAGCCGCCTGATGGTTGGCTCGAGTTCCTTGCGTTGCGAAATGACATCGAGGCCGCCTTCCGTGGTAATTTCCTCACGTTTCTCCGGCACCAGGCAGACTTCCTCCGGCTTAATGCGCAGCGCAACGTCGATAATTCCCTCGGTATTGGCCATCTCGAGATTCAGTTTCGTCATGATATTCTGACGAAGCCGCTCGATGTCTCGGTCCTGGATATGGCGGCGATCACTGCGAAGATGCGCAACGATCCCACCGGCGCCCGCCCGCTCGCAGAGCCGCGCGGCGACAAGTGGATCGGGCTCTGCATTCTTGGATTCCGGCATTGTGGCATATCGCGCCTGCCGCAATGTCGCCACGTGGTCGACATTCACTCCCAGACGCAAACTGCTCATGGCGCCAAATAGGACTCAGTCGATGAATTTGAGCAAGTCGGAACGATGAAAATCCTAAAGCATTGGTATCATTCTGAGCGAAGCGAAGAATCTATGACTATGTGGTGCGGCGGCGACGCAATGAAATCCAGACGTGTTTGAAACTCGCCTCATGCTTCGGATTTCGTTGCAGCGCTTCGCTCAGCACGACACGCTGCCTTCAACTGAGAATCCGCGTTCGGCTTGCGCGGATTCAGTATCAGCGTCCGCTGGGGCTCGGCGTAGGCTTGGATGCCCGATTTGTTGTGTGCTGCTCAGCGGTTTCCGTTTTGCCATTGCTGGACGTTCGACTGGATT
>Ga0210403_10005907_pt1 | contig 10319 bp, 6 predicted proteins | sample IncBWC19MmetaG_FD_150863 | JGI IMG/M metagenome (GOLD analysis project Ga0210403, IMG submission 150863) | Forest soil microbial communities from Barre Woods Harvard Forest LTER site, Petersham, Massachusetts, United States - Inc-BW-C-19-M | ecosystem: Environmental > Terrestrial > Soil >... | reverse complement strand
GGCGGAAATCTCCTTCGTAAGCAATCCCGGCGACGAACGCCGCCTGGCGACTTCCGAATATCGCCAGAAAATTGCTGAATCCCTCTACCGCGGCATCGCGAAATACGTCGGCGGACTGAGCGGGGTCAAAGTCGCCAGCAAGATCGACAAACAATAGACAGGTTCGGCTTCCTGCTTTTGCACTGGGTACTTGGCGCAGCAGCGAAGAACTCTGGACCCATGCGCTGCAGATTACAGAAGACAATTTCATCGCCAATGACATGCTTGGCAGCTTGCTATTGCAGGAGCGACGGCCGGACGCTCTCCAGTACTTCGAAGCGGCAGCTCAAATCGCGCCATGGGACCCTGCCAGCCACCGCGCCGTGGGCAGCCTGCGGGGGATTTTGGTGATATAGTTCCGGCTTGTGGTCAGGGTCTCCAACCCCTCCATCGGCCCGATAGTTTTTGTCGCGGAGTAGCGTCCGATGCAACGCAACGACCCACATCTCGTTCTGCGCAGACTTTGTGCGGTTTTATTCTTGACCCTGTTGGCGACAAGCTACACCGCGACCGCACAGAATTTCAAGCTCCTGCATAGCTTTGATTGCACAACTGGAGCATGCGAACCCTACGGCGGCATGGCCTTCGACGCCTCTGGGAACCTTTACGGCACAACACCAGGCGGTGGCGACGCCGACGCCGCGATTTTCAAATTAACGGCCTCGGGTGGCCGCTGGACCTACACCCTCCTGTACACCCTCACTCTCGCCGAAGGCTCCGCCATCGCCGCCTCTCTGGCAATCGACCACTCAGGCAATCTCTATGGAACGTCCATTAACGGCGGTGCCCACGACGTCGGATCAGTCTTTGAGCTCTCGCCCGATGCCCTCACGCCCGGGGGCTGGACCCTGCAGGTGCTGCACAGCTTCCTCAACAGCCACGCCGACGGGCAGGGCCCTTGGGACAAAGTCATCCTCGACAAAGTTGGGAACGTCTACGGAACCACCCGCGACGGCGGCGCTGAGTCTGCCGGGGGCGTCGTCTTCGAGTTGACGCGGGGCTTGCCCGGCGACTGGACCGAAGACATACTTTACGACTTCCCTTTTTACAAGCGCGGCTGCTGCCCCTATGCCGAACTCATTTTTGACGCGGCTGGCAATCTCTACGGTACGACTCCGGGCGGAGGTACTGGCAGTGGCGACGGCGTCGTCTTCAAGCTGACTCATACTGCATCCGGATGGAAGGAAACTCTGCTTCACTCGTTCCAGGGAACCGACGGCAGCCAACCTCTGGGCGGGCTGGTGTTCGATGCCGCGGGTAACCTCTACGGCACCACAGCGGAAGGCGGCAATTACGGCTCGGGAACCGTGTTCAAACTGACGCCCGCTGCCAGCGGCCCCTGGAAAGAAACCATCCTCTATGACTTTCCTCTGTTCAAGAACGGAGGTGGTCCTGCGAGCACCTTGGTATTCGACCGAGCAGGCAACCTTTATGGCGCGTCGGTGGGCGGCATCGGCCCATGCCCAAGCGGCTGCGGCGTGGTTTTCAAACTATCGCCCGGCTCCAACAACAAATGGAAATATACCGTGCTGCACCGTTTCACCGACGCCACCAACGACGGCGCGGAAGTGTTCTCCGGCGTCGTGTTCGACAAAACCGGTAAGCACCTCTACGGCACCACCGCCTTCGGCGGCACCTACAATCAGGGCGTCGTCTACGAAATCACGCCATGAACCCAGGCGGCCGCTATCGATGGCGTGAATGGGATTTCCGGAAGGCGAGGGCTCTCGCGGTTCTGACAATCGGCCTAACCCTCATCAGCAACGCTTCGGCGGCTAGTAACTTCAAGGTATTGCACTCTTTCCCGAACAATGACGGTAAGGACGGAGATGAACCCACTGGTGCCCTGGTTTTCGATGCGGCAGGCAATCTTTACGGGACGGCGAATGGCGGCGGCACGTACAGCAAAGCGTGCGATCAAGGCTGTGGCGTCGTGTTTAAGATGACGCCCGGCGATCACGGCACCTGGACCGAAAGCATACTCCATAGCTTCGACGGTAGCGTTGACGGTGAGTATCCTGCCGCCGGTTTGACCTTCGATAAACAAGGCAACCTCTACGGCACAACATCCTCCGGCAGTGGCAACAACGACGGCGGCACAGCTTTCGAGCTATCCCCAGATTCAAGTTCGCCTGGCGGCTGGACCGCCAAGTTAATCCACCGTTTCTGCCACAATTTTCACGGCTGCAAGGACGGATCTAACCCCTGGTTTGCCGGCGTGGTCATCGACGGCTCGGGCCGCCTGTACGGGACCACGCGCGAGGGCGGGACGACCCAGGGCGGAGTGGCCTACCGGCTGGCCCCTACGAACAGCGGATGGAAAGAGGCCATCCTCTACACCTTCTGCTATCCACGCCCATTCTCGATAAAGCGGGCAATCTCTATGGCACCGCCGAGGAAGGCGGCCTGGCGTGCTCCTGCGGCCTTATCTTCGAACTAAAACACACGGCGACCGCTTGGCAGGAAATCATACTTTACGAGTTCCACGGCAGCGACGGCTTCTTCCCCAGCGGTGGACTGATCTTTGACGCCGCCGGCAGCCTGTACGGTACCACCCGCGGTGGAGGCACGAGTTCGTGCGATTGCGGCACCATCTTCAAGCTGACCCCAGATTCCCATGGCGGCTGGACCCACAGCATCCTGTATTCATTCACCGATGCCAACAAAAACGGCGGCGTCCCCTTCACCACGTTGGTGATGGACAAGGCCGGCAGTTTCTACGGAACGGCAGAAGGCGGCATCGGCCCGTGCAACGGAGGCTGTGGCGTAGTCTTCAAGCTCTCGGCCGGCTCCAATGGCAAATGGAAATACACGGTGTTACACCGCTTCACCGACGCCACCAACGACGGCGCCGAACCCTTCTCCGGCCTGGTCTTCGACAAAGCCGGCAAGCACCTCTACGGCACCACCGCCTTCGGCGGAACCTACAACCAGGGCACAGTCTACGAGATCACGCCATGAGACTTTGTGCGAGGTTGTCTTTGGCCCTGCTGGCGATAAGCGTCAGCGCGGCCGCACAAATGATGCTGTGAGGGGAAAACGCCCAACTCCGTAACAGCACGAATCTCACTGCACTTAAAAGCGAATAATGTTTTTTGTTCTGAATAGGCGTCCGAACTCATAACTGTCGTTAACAGATGGGATGAGAATGCCGGTCTCCGGCGGGATGCGATACGCTCCCAGGTTATCGACGCGCTCGAAGCGCAAGAGATAAAGGAGACCGGCAATGAAGAAGATTGGCACTGTAGCAGTAAAGCAGAACAGGAATTTTCGCGAGCGGAAACTTACGATCGGTCTGGATCTGGGCGATCGATAGAGCTGGTATTGCGTGTTGGATGAAGCGGGGGAAGTCGTGTGGAACAGAGGTTGGGCACGACTCCGAAAGCGATGAAAGAAGTGTTTGGGGGAATGCGCGGAGCCGGATCGCATTGGAAACGGGGATGCATTCGCCCTGGGTGAGTCGGGGGTTGAGTGAGTTGGGACACGAAGTAATCGTGGCGCATGCACGCAACGTGCGCTTGATCGGAGAGCGTCGACGGAAAGATGATCGCTTCGACGCCCGGACCTTGGCTCGATTAGCGCGAATCGATCCGCAGTTGCTGGCCCCGGTGCAACATCGCAGCGCCCAGGCGCAACCCCATCTGATGGTGATCCGAGCGTCGCGCCGGACTGGTGCGGGCGCGGACGTCGCTGATCAACATGGAGCGAGGACTGACCAAGTCCTATGGGGAGCGGCTGCGCGGCTGCAGCCCGCGCAGTATAAATGTCGAGAAAGCGCAGAGTTCTGAGCCCGGAACTGCAAGCGGCACTGGAACCGTTGCTCGGAGCCATCGAATCGCTGAGCGAACGGATTTACGAATACAACCAACAGATCGAGAAGATCGCCACGAATAGTTATCCGCGAGTGGCACGGCTGGAACAGGTGAAGGGAGTGGGAACGCTGATCGCGCTGACTTACATACTGACGCTGGAGGATGCGCAGCGTTTTCGCAAGAGCCGCGATGTGGTCAATGAGCGATGGCGCAATTCTTCGCCAACAACCCTTTCGAGATTATCGTCAACATGACTCGCGATGCTGGGCGACTACGGCGTGGGCAACGGTTCATAAGCAGCCCCCGGTCTACGACCGCAAACTATTGCAGATTGACAGGGCAACGACCACCGAGATACTGTCTCGCTCGCATTCGCGGGTGGCCCATCCTAACGTCGGGGAAACCTGTCCCCTCATTTGCACCCATGGGAAGTAAAACAAGAGTGGGGCACCGGCACTTGTTTCGAAGAAAATGCAAACTCTTGACGGTCACCTGACAAGCGGCGCTCAGATTTCTCTTAAGTTCTTCAGGATGCAGTTCAATTTTAATCCGGGAGACATGAATCATGAGAAGCCGTATTACCCGTATTCCTCTACTGCTTTCCACTGGGCTGGTCGCATTGCAGCTTTGGGCTGGACAAGTGAACCAAGCTGGTCAGAAGGTATTTACCGGGGAAATCACCGATTCCTTTTGTGCCAAGACCGGGTCGCACGAAGAAATGATGAATGAGATGAAAAGCATGGGACGCGACAAACAGACCTGCGCGCAGAAGTGCGCCCAGATTGGCGGCCGGTACGTATTGTACGATCCGGCTAGAAAGGCAGTTTACACCTTGGACGACCAGGGGAAGGCCGCCGCGTTTGCCGGTCTCGATGTACGCGTGCTCGGAACACTCGAAAACAATCAGCTTAAGATCGCGAGCATCGAGTCTGGTTCGTCGGTGGCAGCTTCGGGCAAGTAAGACGGTGTTTCACAGTGGCGCGGTTTTACTCTCGAGGGTGCTCTGGCCTTCTCTTTCTAGTTCTTGGGGGAGGACAAGGCCGGAGGTGACTCCGCCGTTGCTTCGCGCCACAAGATCCTCTCCTTCCCGGACTTCCCGCAAACCTGGCATCCGGCAAAAGGCTTCGAGTAGAATGAGAGGTTCGCAGCTCAATCTGGCGGCGGCATGGGCCGCTTGAACTAGGGTGAACCTTTTGGCGACAAGCGTAACCTCTGGGACACAGACTCCTTCGCAACTCCCCAAGCACAAGGTCAAAATCAAGAAGCCGGGGCAGCGGGCTTGCAACGAGAAGAATGAGAAAGGCAAGTTCTGCGGCGGGCATCTCAAACGCTGGTTCTACACAACCGATGTGCTCGAGCAGGCTTGCGGGGATGTGGAGAAGGCTTGGGGAGGCGATGCCGAAGTCTATCGCTGCGAACATTGCAAGACACTTTATTTGCCGAATCCTGAAGAGTCGAGTGGATTGAATGTGGCGGGGCCGGGGCAGATTTCTGTTTTTGGGTTGACGGTGCCGCCGAAAAAGTAGGGAAAGGTCAAGAGCAGTAACCACAGAGGACACGAAGGTACACAAAGGAAGGCGAGTCCTCTGTCGGTTCAGGTTGAACGAGTTTTCTTTGTGGTACTTGGGTCCTTTGTGGTTAGTGGCTTCGGCTCTACGCAGGCATGCAATCTTCTGAACTTATTTACGACTGGAACCGGATTCATCCCGCTTCGTTGCGGCCGATGGGGCATGTTTTGCTCAACGATGAAACTTTGCGCGACGGTTTGCAATCGCCATCGGTGCGCGATCCGTCCATCCAGGAAAAGATTCCAATACTCCATCTGATGGAAACTCTGGGCATCGACTCACTCGATCTGGGGCTGCCCGGAGCGGGGCCGCGCGCAGTCGAGCACGTGGAGGCTTTGGCGCGCGAGATCGTCGGCCACAGAATGAAGATTCGCGCCAACTGCGCGTGCCGGACCCACCCGAACGACATCCGTCCGATCGCGGAGATTGTGCAGCGCACCGGGCTGAAGATCGAGGCTGCGACATTTATTGGATCGAGTCCCATTCGTCGTTTCACGGAAAACTGGACCGACGACTTTCTGCTCGAAACGACGGAGAGCGCGGTGAAGTACGCGGTGTCGCTCGGCCTCGATGTCATGTACGTGACCGAAGACACGACGCGCTGCGATCCGGAAATGGTGAAACGGCTGTACTCGACCGCGATCAACTGTGGGGCACGTGCCATTTGCATTTGTGACACGGCCGGGCACGCCACGCCCATGGGCACGTTTGCGCTGGTGCAGTTCATCATCAAGGAAGTGGTGACGCCGTCGGGCGAGAAGGTTCGCGTAGATTGGCACGGGCATTGCGATCGCGGGCTGGCCATTGCCAACTCCATGGCGGCGCTGGTCGCGGGGGCCGAGTGCGTGCACGCGACGGCTCTGGGAATCGGAGAACGGGTCGGCAACACGCAGATGGATCAGATGCTGTTGAACCTGAAACTCATGAGTATTCCGCCGTGGGCGGATCAGGATCTGACCAAGCTGAAAGAGTACTGCCTGGCGGTGTCGCGGGCTACCGGGGTTCCGATTCCGGCGAATTATCCGGTGGTCGGGGAAGATGCGTTTCGCACTGCCACCGGGGTTCATGCCGCCGCAGTTATCAAGGCCTACAAAAAGAATGACATCGAACTGGCGAACACCGTCTACTCGGGCGTGCCATCGCATGTGTTCGGGCTGGAACAGGTGATTGATATCGGCCCCATGAGCGGGAAATCAAACGTGCTGTTCTGGCTGGAGCGGCGCGGGATTCCAGCGTCGGACGGGGTGGTGGAGAGCATCTACCGGCGCGCCAAGGCGTCTGATCATACGCTTAGCGAGGCGGAAATTCTGGAGTGCGTGGAGCGGGTCGCGCCCCGCTGAGAAGCGCGGAGCTTCGGGATGACGTCTGCATAAACGATTGGCCTTTTGATACGAACAAAGTCTGTTACGGTCACCTAAAGGCTCCATGATTTAGACTGGCCCCGTTCCCCACGGAGGCAGGTCATGCGCCGTTTGTTCGGCTTAATTGTGATTGCATTGTTGGTTCTTCCTGTTTTAGCTCAGAATAAACATCCCTTCACCTTCGAAGACATGATGGCGCTCAAGCGTGTCAACGAACCCATTGTTTCGCCCGACGGAAAGTGGGTGTTGTTCAGTGCGGTCGACGTCAGCCTGGAGGCGAACACCAAGACGCCGCATGTGTGGGTGGTGCCGACGGCCGGAGGCGAAGCGCGCGAGATCATTCACGTTCAGGAATCGGATCGTCCGCGGTGGGCACCTGACGGCAAGCGCTTTTTATTTTTGTCATCGAAAGAAGGTGGGTCGCAGATCTGGATCGCGGATTTTGATGACACCAAGGGGACGGTGACAGCGACGCGTAAGTTGACTTCGATTGCTACCGAAGCCGATGGTCCGATCTGGTCGCCGGATGGGAAGAACATTCTTTTTGTTTCGAATGTGTATCCCGAGTGCCTGGACGAAGCTTGCAATGCGAAAAAAGTGGAAGAAGCGGAGAAGTCGAAAGTCAAGGCTCTGATTTTCACGCACCTGCTTTATCGCCACTGGAACGCGTACAAGGAGGGCAAGAGAAATCATCTGCTGATCATTGCGGCTGAGGGCGGCGCGAGCCGCGATCTCACTCCCGGGAACTACGACGTGCCGCCATTTAGTTTGGGCGGGCAGGACGACTACGCTTTCTCGCCTGATGGGCAGGAGATTTGCTATACCTCGAATCACGATGCGGTCGAGGCCCTCAGCACCAACAACGATTTGTTTATTGTTTCCGTAAATGGCGGAGCAGCGAAGAAGATCACGGACAATCCCGCGAGTGATTCGTCGCCGCTTTATTCGCCGGACGGGAAGTACATCGCTTATCGCGCGCAGGTTCGACCGGGATACGAGAGCGACCGCTTCCGGTTGATGCTGTATAACCGGCGTAGCGGGCACATCCGGAATCTGACGGAGAGTTTCGACCGTTGGGTGGGAACTTTCACGTGGGATCCCGATTCGTCGAAGATCTACTTCGTCGCTGAGGAAAAGGGCGATTCGCCGGTGTATTCCATCTCGTTGGACACCGCTGTCATTGGCGGTGATGCTGGGAATGATACGACCGCGCGTCTGACGAAAAACAATATCAAGCTGATTGTGCCGGGCCACAACGACGATGTTGCCGTTACCCACGACGGCAAAACTCTCTTATTTACCCGCATGTCGGTTAGGTTCCCGAACGAAATCTTTCGGGCTGCGTTGGCGCAGCCCGGTGGCGTCGCTGCTTCCTCTTCTGCTCCGACCGTTTTCGAATCGCAGGAGGTGTGCACGGATTCAAGTGGCAAGATTAAGCCTGAGGGATGCAAGACTGCGAGCGTGGAGAAAAGTGAAGTGCAACTTACCGATCTCAATCACGCCGTGCTGGCTCGGGTGGCAATGTCTTCGCTTGAATCTTTCTGGTTCACAGGCGCGGCTAACGATAAAGTTGAAGCCTTCTTTATCAGGCCGCCGAACTTCGATGCCAACAAGAAATATCCGGTCAAGTTCCTCCTTCATGGCGGGCCGCAGGGAGCGTGGGGGGACGATTGGAGTTATCGCTGGAATCCCGAACTCTTCGCGGCCAACGGGTATGTGGTGGTGATGATCAATTTCCATGGATCGACGGGCTATGGGCAGAAGTTCATCGATGCAGTCAATGGCGATTGGGGTGGGGCACCGTTTGAGGATTTGATGAAAGGCCTGGATGATGCCGAGCGAACTTATCCGTTCATCGACAAGGACCGCGAGTGCGCTTTGGGTGCGAGCTTTGGCGGCTACATGGCTAACTGGATTCTCGGGCATTCGCAGCGGTTCAAATGCATCGTCTCGCACGATGGGACGTTCAATAACGAATCGGATTGGGGCACTACCGAGGAGCTTTGGTTCGAGGAGTGGGAGCTCAAAGGGCCGCTCTACAACAACCGTGAACTCTATCGGAAATGGTCGCCGCACTTGTCAGCGCTGAATTTTAAGACTCCTACGCTCGTCGTCCACGGCCAGCTCGACTACCGGCTGGATGTGTCTGAGGGATTCCAGCTGTTCACCACTTTGCAGCGCCTGAATGTGCCGTCGAAGATGCTGTACTTCCCGGATGAGGGACACTGGGTGCTCAAGCCGCAGAACAGCCAGCTCTGGTACAAGACAGTGAACGATTGGGTGGACCAGTGGACGAAGAAGTGATGCTGGTCGCACCCTAGACCTCCTTAGAGCCGTCCTCAGTGGCCTCAGGCCGCGAAGGATCTGGCGTGGAGCGGCAACCCGATACATTCCTCTACGCAAATTTCCTTCGCGGCCGGAAGTTCTTTTTATTCGTCCTCCTTATTCCTCATCAGTCCGTCATCGGCCATAGCGATTGCAACTGAAATGGGAGACTCCCAGGTCCTGCCGTGACTGTGCCCAGAATCGCCAAAGCACCCAGAAATCCTCCAGTGGATGGCTGGATGCTGGCAAGGCCGTTCGCGTCGGAGGTCACGAAGGCCTGCGACATCCCGAGGATGATCGGCATCGGATCCCTCGTAATGGTCGTATCTCCGCCCGACACAATCGGCGCATTGTTGGTGGTGCGTCCAAGCAAGGACTGGAACAACACGCTGACGCCAAGTACGGGGTCCGGGGGTGTGGATGTGTCCGTGACCCGAACCGTAATCGGTTGAAAGGCTGGCCCCACAGTAATGAGTTGGAGGTCGCCAGCGACGGGCTGCAAGCGCAGCGACGAAGCCGGCACCGGAAACACATGGAAGCCGAGGCAAGGATTGTTCTTTGATCCCACGCAGGCATTTCCATCCGCCTCTGCCGCGAAGTTCGAAAGCCGCAGGGCGGTGCTGGCGTATCCGTGGCTGTTCGTAGTGGCGGAAGCGGGATTCAGCGTACCGCTTCCGTGGTACAGGGAAAAGTTCACCACCTGGCCACTTTGTGGCACTCCATTCGATAGCACCCGTGCGGTCAGTTCAACGTTGACTGTCGCACCTTGCGCCACCGATAAGTTTTGAGGAGCGAGTGCAATGTCCAACGGCGACCCGGTACAGCCTACGCAGCCCAATAGCGTGGTCTGAACCTGTTGTGGACTGGTGTACGAAGCTGGCGCGAGCTGCCCCGTAATCGTGATGGTGCCGGCTGTAATCACGGTGACAAGAGTCGACGCCTGGCCGGATTGGTCGGTGAGCACGGTACAACTTCCGCCACCTGAGCACGCCGAAAAGCTTACAGCGGGACTGGCCGTGAAAAAAACGCTGGCTCCCGCTACGGGAGTTATTCCATCTGGTGCAAGGGCTTGCACTCGAATCGGATTGGTGGCCTGTCCACCTACGGGCGTGGGTGGGTTTGCCCCCGCGACAAGATGAAGAATGTCGTTCGGGCCGGCGCCGTAGGTTAAAACTCCGCTCAGGATCGAGCTGGCAAGAGTGGGTGGATCAGTG
>Ga0210403_10005906_pt1 | contig 10319 bp, 6 predicted proteins | sample IncBWC19MmetaG_FD_150863 | JGI IMG/M metagenome (GOLD analysis project Ga0210403, IMG submission 150863) | Forest soil microbial communities from Barre Woods Harvard Forest LTER site, Petersham, Massachusetts, United States - Inc-BW-C-19-M | ecosystem: Environmental > Terrestrial > Soil >... | reverse complement strand
CAAGGACACCGCCCTGAATGCCTTCGAGGCGCAGGTTATAAGCGGGAAAGTCGTGCTCGTACTTCTTGACCGAGCCATGATCACGCAGCATACGGAGCTTCTTCGTCAGTTCAGCGTCATTCGTGGTGACCGCGCCGCCTTCGCCGCAGGCCCCGAGATTTTTGCTCGGATAAAAGCTGAAACACGCTGCGGTACTAAGCGAACCTGCGCGTCGGCCTTTGTACTTTGCCCCGTGCGCCTGGCAGGAATCCTCGATCACAGGAAGATTGTGTTTTGCAGCGGTTGCGTTGATGGCATCCATGTCCGCGGGCTGGCCGTAAAGATGAACGGGAATGATAGCCTTCGTTCTGGGGCTGATGGCCTTCTCCAACAGTGCTGGGTCCATCGTGTAGGAAGCGGGATCGATATCGACAAAAACGGGGCGCGCACCTGCGGCATTGATCGCTTCGGCTGTGGCGATAAAGGTGTGGGCAACAGTAATCACTTCATCGCCCGGCCCAACGCCGAGCCCTTGCAGAACCAATTGTAGAGCGGCGGTGCCGTTGGTCACCGCGACGCAGTGGGCGACCTCGCAATATGAAGCAAAAGCCTTTTCAAATTTTTCAACTTCAGGCCCAAGAACAAAGCTGCAGTTCGCGAGCACTCGATTGAAGACCTCTTTGATTTCAGTCTCGAGGGTCTTGTGTTGCGCGGACAGATCTACAAACTTGACTTTCAAGCTGCCTCCAGTTTTCGCAATAAACGGGCGGGGTTTCCTGCAACGACGGCATTATCCGGCACATCCTTTGTCACAACACTTCCCGCACCCACAATGGCGTTCTCTCCGATGGTTACACCGCACAAAATCGTGACGCTCGTTCCGATCGAGGCTCCCTTTTTCACCCGCGTCTTGACGACGTTCCAGTCTGCTTCTGTTTGCAAGCTGCCGTCGGCATTCGCCGAACGCGGGTACTTGTCGTTGATGAACGACACGTTGTGGCCAACGAAAACGTTGTCCTCGATCTCAACGCCTTCGCAAATAAACGTATGGCTGGACACTTTCACATTCTTGCCTATGGTGGCGTTTTTCTGAATTTCGACAAAAGTTCCGATTTTTGAGTTATCTCCGATTGTGCATCCGTAGAGATTGACGAAGGCAAAGACTTTGACGTCTTTACCCAATTTGACATCGGGAGCGATGCGGCAAAAGTCCAAAGTCAGCTCCCCGTGCCGGCGAACGCGGGGACGGCACTTAGAACGACGTTCAGATTGTCGAGCAGCACTTCGCGGCCATTGGCTTCTAGAGACTGCTGGGCTGCTTCCAGATAGCGCACGACACGGTAGCCAGAAACGCCGTCGGTAATCGGGGAGCGGTTATCCTTGATTGAGGAGACGAACTCTTGAGCGACGCGCTGGAGCGCCTCAGTTGTGTCGATCTTCGGGATGAGTATGTCGCCTGTGCGATAGCCCACAAGCGCCTGGTATCGCTTCTCTGCCGAACCGTTAATGACTATGCCCTTGTCGTAGACGCGGATCTTGTCCGTAGGCTCAACGTCGTCGTAGACGACCATCTTCTTCGAACAGCCGAGCAATGTCTGGCGGATCTTCACGGGGGCGAGCCAGTTCACATGAAAATGCGCGATGACGTTGTTCGGAAAGCGGAGCGTCATGTAGGCAATATTTGCAATGTCGTTGCCTGCGTGGCTTGCACCAATGGCGGAAAGAGCGATGGGCTCAGCTCGGAGCAGGTAGTCCATGATTGAGAGGTCGTGAGGGGCAAGGTCCCAAATGACATTTATGTCCTTCTGGAAGAGGCCCAGGTTTACCCGGATGGAGTCGAAATACAGGATATCGCCGAGCTCTCCTGAATCGACAAGTTCGCGCATCTTGCGGACGGCGCTCGTGTAGATGAACGTATGGTCCACCATCAGGACGCGGTTCATGCGCTTGGCCAGCTCGACGAGCGCCAGGGCGTGTTCCGTAGAATCCGCAAGCGGCTTCTCGAGCATAACGTGCTTGCCGTGCTCAAGGGCGGCCTTTGCAATTGGAAAATGCGTGGAGACCGGGGTGGCAATGACCACTGCATCCACTCCCGGGTCTCTTAGCAGCTCTTCAAAGTCAATGGTGCACTTTACTCCTGGATAGCGTTTAGCTATCTTATTGAGCCGCTCTTGGGAGAGATCCGAGCACGCAACGACTTGGACATCATCCAATTCGGTGAAATTGCGAATCAGGTTCGGGCCCCAGTAACCAACACCAATCATTCCGATATGAAGCAAAGATTCGTCCCTCCGGTGGCTAGGCCTTGTGAGGGCCAGTCAGTTTTACTGAGAAGCTGAACTGACAGAGGCAACATGGATGCCAATCAACCAAACGATCAGCCGCGAATGCCCGCGGGCATAAGTGTCTATTTATCAATGGCTTTCAGAGGAGCATCGGCTTAGATTCCCAAGTGTCTGAGATGGTTTAGGAGGAAGGGCGATAGGTAGTCCAGTGAGTTACCATTTGGTGGAATACCTTAGACCTTTTAGGGCAGGGTCCGAGCGGAAGGAGGAGCTCCCCGAACGCCGCGGTTTGGGATTCGTAACAACAGTGCAATCAATGCTTTGTGGCGGGAGACTTCGTCAACCGTCGCGTTTCGACGATTCGGCCAGCGACGCTGTAAATCTGGAGTTTGTAATAAAACCGCCGATCGGAATCTAGAGTCAAAAGATATAAGGCGAGGTTCTCGAGCAAGTTGCGAAAATAAAACCGTGGCACGCCAAAGTAGTAGATCGCACGCTCTGGCAAGCCCTCGAACCGGACGCTTGAACGAGAGGCGTTGAAACACCAAGACTCAAAATATCTCTTTTCCATGCGATCATTGGTTACCGGGTGATAGACAACCACATCGGGGATATACAATACGCTTTCTCCGCTTCTTCTCAACCGCTCGAAGAACTCAATATCTTCGCCACCCATCAGAGCACTTGCAACTCGACCCAAATCCACACGGAACTCTCCGTACTTTGCAAATGCCTCCCGCCGGAACGCCATATTGGCACCGTACGGATGCGAGCTCGGGACGCAAACGGTATCACCCAAATCGAAATAAACAATCGCTTTCGGCGTCGCAAAGGGACCTCGCTCCTGAAACCAGGAGGGCATTGGGCCCGGCCAAACAGGATAGATTCGACCGCCGATGGCAATACAATCAAAGTTCTGGAATGCCGCATTCAAGTTGGCAAGCCAGTCCTTTTCGACTCTGACGTCGTCGTCAGTAAATGCGATCACGGAGCCTTGGGAATGCTGGATTCCAGCATTCCGTGCGTAGGAGAGCCCTGGATGCGGCTCGAACACATATTTGAGTGGGAGAGGGCTCGTTGCGATGAATTGCTCGACAACGTACCTTGTGGAATCCGTAGAATTGTTGTCGATAACGATTAATTCCCACTGCATGCCGGTTGGAATAATCATTTCTGCCATACTCGCCAGAGTTTGCGAAAGGCTCTGGGCCCGGTTGTATGTGCAGATAATCGTGCTAATGGCAGGAACCATGTTTACGAGTCATTCTTTCAGTGCGATTTGGAATCGGCGACCCAGCGCCGCAATGCTAATTGAGCCTCCCTCAGTCGGATGCCCGGGCGTCCTGCTTGCAGTAGTAACCATTGCAACCAAACTTTTGGCTGGAAGAATTGCAACTTTAGACTTCGCTGATAGAGCTCGTTAGAAAGGGAATAATTGCGGAGCCAGAAAATCTCATCCGCGACACGGGAATACACTCTCGACCGGATACGCCGCCGTTCCTCCTCGCTTGGAGCATTCTCTATAACAGACCCCTCGAAATCTTCGAACGTGTACCAGGGCCGAGGGCCGTTGTTTCTCACCGAAGCCAAAAACAGAGTTGCCCGGTCGACAATGAAATCATCCACTAGGCTCGCAAGTTCCATGCGCTGCGCCTCTTCCGCCCGGCGCTTGATCTGCCAAAGCACGCGGAGATCATCCTTTGTACAGATCCGGGGGTCCTCCTCATTGAGGACATTGGTCATGCTTTGAGCGTGTTGGCGGTAGTGCACCATTGGTTCAGCGAGGTAAGCGACGTCGTAGTGCAACGCGAAGAGAAGCCAGAGATACCAATCGCCACCGAACGGCATGTTCAAGGGAAACATGCCGAGCTTCTCATAGACATCGCGGCGAACCATACCTGAAGCCGCAAGAACGGAATTTGATTTCAGCAGTTTGATAAAAAACTGCGGACCCGGGAAGAGCTGGTCTTTGTCACCGTGATAGGAATAACGAAGAAGAGAGGTTTCGTTTCCATCTTCGAGTCCCATCCCCGGACAAAAAGCGAATCCAGCGGCGGGGTGGCGATCCATAAAATCGACGTAGCGCTCGACAATGTAAGGACGGCGCAAGCGATCGTCCGCGGAAATGAGCCAGATGAACTGGCCGCGCGCCAAGAAGATGCCTTTGTTGTAGTTCCGTAGATGGCCGAGGTTCGGATCGTTACGGATGTGCCGCACACGCGGATCGGTGAAGGATTTCGCGATCTGTGGCGTATCATCGGGGGAACAGTCGTCCATAATCAAAACTTCGAGGTCACCGAAAGTCTGCGCAAGGATTGAATCCACACACTCCTTTAAGAGGTGCGCAAGGCGATAGCAGGGCACGACAAAGCTGACCCGGGGGTTCATCTTGTGGCTTTCTGCATTTGCACGGAGAAATTGTGCCTGCGACTGTCGACAGGGACGAAGGAAGAAAGACCGTTAGGTGAAAGGCTACTCAACACAAACTTCCGCCCGCGGATTGAGGTATACGATTCCGTTGGACTTGCGCTCGCCGGCCATGACCACACGCTTAATTTTTCCATTGTAATAGATGAATTGGCCTGGCACTTCGATCTCCGAAGTGACCGTAAAGCCAAGAAGAAATATGCCGGTACGGAGATTCATGTTGAGCTTGAAGGTGATTCTTGCGATTTCGCCAGCGCGCAGATTTAGTTTCTTTTTGTCGAGGAGAAGACTGGTGGCTGTATCAAATACCAACTGGCCTTCGTCGGTGTGTATTAAAAGAGCCGCATGTGCGTTGTTGATCTCCGCCTTGGCTTTGAGTCTCACCTCAATCACCACTTCTTCGCCCGGCCCCACAATTTCGGTCTCGACGCCAGCGGAGTTTGTCATACGAACATCGAGAATCGCCACATCTCCATCGGTAGTCTCTTCCTCGAAGAAAGAGTGATACTTCTGAATTGCGGTGGAGACGTCTCCCTGATAAACGGGCACTCCTTTACGGAGAAGCACCGCGCTCTTGCACAGGGTACTGACGGCGGTCATGTTGTGTGAAACAAAGACGAGGCTGGTGCCGTCTCGTAAGAATTCACGCATTTTGTCGAAGCAGCGCTGTTGGAAGTGATAATCACCAACGCTAAGTACTTCGTCCACGATGAGCACTTCTGGGTTGACGTGTGCGGCAACTGCAAAACCCAGCCGTGCGTACATGCCCGAGGAATAGCGCTTAACGGGCGTGTCCAGGAATTCGCTTAGCTCTGAAAAACTCACAATGTCGTCGAACTTTCGATCGATCTCGGCACGCTTCATTCCGAGAATGGTTCCGTTCAGGTAGATATTCTCTCTGCCGGTTAGATCTGGATGAAAACCGGCGCCGAGCTCTATAAGGGTGCTCAGGCGTCCTTTTACTTTAAGTTGGCCTTTGTCGGGTTTCAAAATCCCACTCAAAAGCTTCAAACTCGTGCTCTTCCCGGATCCATTGGGGCCAATGATGCCCAACGCATCGCCTCGGCCGACCTGGAAAGAAACATCCTGCAAGGCCCAAAATTCCTTGTCTTTCAGATCGCCTTTGCTGGGTGAGAATAGTGCCTTGGCCATCGACGGAATGAGGTCTCGCAGAGAGTCAAACTTCTCCCCGCGCGCAAACTTCTTCCAAACGCCGTTGAATTCGAGCATGTTTTCCGACATGACCTAGATACTCTCCGCAAACAGGGGCTCGGCGCTTTGAAAGATCTTCCAAGAAATCAATAAGCCCATGAAAGCCCAAACAGCTGAGTAGAGAAGCCATCGAATATCTGGGGTCTTGTGGAGAATAATGGCATCTCGCAGTCCCTCAAGAAGAGGACCGATAGGATTCAGCAATAGTATTGGACCCCATTTTCCTAGGGTGCTGGCGGAATAGAAGACGGGAGCGAAGAAAATCCCGTACGTCAGAACCACCTCGACAAGATACTTTACATCTCGGAAAAACAGGTTGGCGCAAGCCAACAAAATGCTTAGTCCTGCAGAAAGAACCAGTAAAAGCCCCACGATTACAGGCACCCAAAGCAACTGAAGGCTACCGCCAATTCCAGAGAAGATAAGAATCAAACCCAAAACCCCACCGGCGACGGCAAAATCGAACAATCCAGCCAGAACGGATGCCAGCGGAAGAATCTCGCGGGGAAAGTATATCTTCGTCACCAACTCCTTGTTCATGACCAAACTATTAGTGGCAAAACGGATCGCGCTGACAAAAAACGCCCAGGGAACGGCTTTCACAGCGACAGAAAGAACGTCGGCTTTATTGATAGTCTTGCCAGATAGAGTCGAGAATGCCACCATCACGATTAAACCCGAGCCCACGATCAGCACAGGCATTAAAATGGCCCAGGCAAATCCCATGACGGATTGTTTGTAACGGATCTTGATGTCGCGCCAGGTGAGCATGAGCAGAAGATCCCTATACTGGTCAAAGTGTCTGGGAGAATGCTGCTCGTGACTCATCGGGGGGAGGAGTTCTGCGGTGCTTGTGGACGGTTCCCTCATCAATTCTTATTCTCTCCAGTGTCCTGGCAAAAGTCGATACAACCTTCGCCCAACCGGTCAACAGTTGCAGACACAAGCACAAACACAAGCACGACTGCTTCCTTAGTTGAAGGGATAAGTCTTTTTGTTTCAATAGCTCAGGAAAGGCTTTCCGAAGAGTGGCGGACTGCGAGGAAAATAATTTCCATACTCTGACCCCGGCAAAACTCGTGGAAACGAGTATAAGGGGCTGTCATCTCCTCGTCCAAAGCCAAGTCCCGATTATGCGCTGTCCGGCTTCAAGCAGCCTGAGCTACGGTTGTGTGACTTTGACGTAATCGACGGTGGTGGTCTGGGGGAGGGTGGCGTTGTTAATTGTACCGCCGGCACCGCCCATCGCGGTGTTGATCATCATGAACATCGGGGTGGAAGGAATGCTGTTGGTGAATTTGCACGTCGATATGCCATCAATTTTCCATTCCAACGATCCTGCCGCCCAGATGAGCTGATACACATGGAAATTTTTGCTCACATCGGCCGTCTGCGGCGTGCACGTCTGAAAGCCGCTATTCCCAGATATTACGTTTTGCCACACAGCCGTTTCATTGGCGCTTTTGATCTCGGTGATATCGATCTCATCGGAGCCCGGTTGCGGCCAGTTGCAGGCCCCCGAGTTGTCCGCGGAGCTGACATTGGTTGCCTCACAGTTAGAGCCGAGTAGCCAGACAGCCGGCCACGTTCCCTGTCCGCCGGCCATCTCGGCCTTGAACTCCACCGTTCCATAGGTGAAATTAAACGTCTTCCACTGCACCATGCCAGACAAGGTCGGAAACTGGCTCGGGCTGTGGTTCGCATCCCCGCACGTGGTGTTCTGCGCGATGGACGTGATCACCAAGTTGCTATTCACGCTCACTTGAGACGGGCTGTAGCACTCCTGCTCACTATTGCTGTAGTCACCCGCGCGGTTCATAGCTACCCACTGTGAACTCAGCGTGGTTCCCGTGAAATCATCGTAGAAGATGACGTTGGCGGTAGCCGTAGCGGTGAAGTTCACGCCGCTCACGTTGCCGTTGCTGATGGTGACCGGCTGGCTGGTGGGGCTAAAGGTCGCCGTCGAACTGCTCGGCGTCACCGTGTAGGCACCGTTGGCCAGTGCGGTGAAGCTGTAGTTGCCCGAAGAGTCGGCCGTGGTCGAGAAGCTGGCCGCACCGCTCAGCGTCACCAAAGAGCCGGCACCGCTGGAAGCCGGACTGATAGTGCCCGAAAGGGTGTAAGTGGGAGCCACGGCGGTGGCGGTAAAATTCACGCCTGTAACGTTCGCGCCATTGATGGTGACTGCCTGGCTGGTCGGGCTAAAGCTATACCCCGCGTTGCTGGGGGTTACCGCATAGCGCCCGTTGACCAAGCCCGTGAAGCTGTAGGTGCCAGAGCTAGAGGCTGTGGTGGTCGCCGTGGAAGGTCCGCTCAGCGTCACGCTGGCACCGCTCCCGCCTGCTGTGGGAGAGAGGGTTCCTGACACGCTAAAGGTTTGGGCCGTGGCGGTGAAGTTGACAGCCGTGAGGCTGGCTCCATTGACCGTAACACTCTGACTGCTCGGGCTCATGGTGAAACCGGCTTCGCTCGGCGTCACCGTATAGCTTCCGTTAGCCAGCCCGCTGAAGGTGTAATTGCCGGAAGCGTTCGCCGTGGTTGTGGCACTGGCGGCCCCGCTCAGCGTTACCGTTGCTCCACTCCCGCCGGTGATCGTCCCAGAGATACTGAAAGTCTGGGCCGTCGCCGTGAAAGCCATCCCCGTGATATTGGCTCCATTCACCGTTGCGGACAGGCTGGTCGGACTGAACGTGAAACCTGCCTTGCTTGGCGTGACCGTATAACTTCCATTTGCCAAAGCGCTGAAACTAAAGTTGCCGGAAGCGTTCGCCGTGGTCGTGGCACTCCCCGCCCCGCTCAACGTTACCGTTGCCCCACCACCCCCCGTGATTGTGCCGGAGATACTGTAGGTTGCCGGGAGTGTTTGCGTCGGATTGAACACAACATCCACCCAGTAGTTTGAGGATTCATAAGTCTGGTTGGGGAAAACTCCGCCGGAACCGTAAACATAAACGCCATTTCCACCACTCGTGCCATTTGGGAGCGCCTGCAGCGGTGGTTGATTTACTCCCGAGGTCGCGAAGAACTGGTCATCTCCCGCGTAATATCCCGTACTGGTGTGGTAAGACGCCACGTAGATGGTGTTCGCCGCAATAGCCACTGGTGATGCGAAATTTACCTGCTGCCAGCCGGAACTAGTTTCTCCAGTGAAAGTTGCCGTCGCCAGCTGCGTTCCGCCGCTGGTCCACAGAGTGCCTGTATGTGTTCCTGTATTCTGGCTGCCCTTGTAAAAGCGGATGCTCGTGATGTAGCCACTCACGCTGGACGTGAACTTGACTCCCAATTCGACGGCATTCCTGTCATTAACCGTTGGTGTGCCAGGGATAGTCGTGCTGCTCCAAATAGAGCATGGACAGGAGGAAGAAGTGCCAGTGGTGGTAAACGTGAAATCTGCAGATGTTCCGACGGTGCCGATCGCGTCTGCCGACTGCGCTTCGTAGTGATACGGCGTGCCAGCAGTCAAACCGCTCAAGGTTACGCTGTGACTGGTGACAAGGGTGGTTTGTAGTGGTGAGGAATTTCCGTACGCCGTCGTTGTACCGTAGTTCACTTGCGAGCTGGATGCTTTGTCCGTAGTCCAAGTAATCGCGGCTCCGCTCGAGGTGATAGACGATGCGCCTGCATTGGAAATTGCGGGCGGTGTATCCGACGCCACCGTGAACGTGACAGGAACTGACGCGGGTGAATTTTGCGCTCCCGCCGCAGTCACCGTGATGTGTCCCGTATATGTGCCAACGGTCAGCGTTCCGACCACGACAGAAATTTGCAAGGACTGCGGAGCGGTGCCGCTAGCAGGAGTTGCGGAAAGCCAAGTGGAATCGCTGCTAGCTGTGAAGGTAAGACTGCCGTTCCCGGAATTTGTGACATTGAGTGAGCTTGGGCTGGGGTTCGTGACGCTTCCCTGGGTTCCGTTGAAGGATATGGCCGTCGGAGATACCGACAACTGCGGCGTCGCAGAGTTAATGGCAAAGCTGACAGAATTGGAAGTGGCTCCACCGGGAGCCTGCACACTGACGGCAGCCGAACCCGAAGTGGCGATGAGGGTGGAAGATACAACAGCTGTGAGCTGAGTGGCGGAAGCGAAAGTGGTAGTGAGCGCTGAACTGTTCCACAGCACGGTATCGCCAGAGACAAAGTTGGTGCCCGTGACGGTCAGAGTGAACCCTGAACCGCCAGCCGTGGCGCTGGCAGGCGCGAGCGAACTAACAGTGGGAGCGGGAGCAGCGATGGCAAAGCTGACAGAGTTGGAAGTGGCTCCGCCGGGAGCCTGCACACTGACGGCAGCCGAACCCGAAGTAGCGATGAGCGTGGAGGATACAGCAGCTGTGAGCTGAGTGGCGGAAGCGAAGGTAGTAGCGAGCGCTGAACCGTTCCACAGCACAGTATCGCCGGAGACAAAGTTGGAGCCGCTGACAG
>Ga0210403_10005901_pt1 | contig 10323 bp, 7 predicted proteins | sample IncBWC19MmetaG_FD_150863 | JGI IMG/M metagenome (GOLD analysis project Ga0210403, IMG submission 150863) | Forest soil microbial communities from Barre Woods Harvard Forest LTER site, Petersham, Massachusetts, United States - Inc-BW-C-19-M | ecosystem: Environmental > Terrestrial > Soil >... | reverse complement strand
CTTTGGTAGGCGATCCACATCGAAGAGATTGTTCAGGTAGTAACTTACTCCCTTCCCTAGGGCCTTAAGGGTTGCCGCATGTCCCGTGAGGGCATGGATCTTGGCCAGTGCTTTCATAACGAAGCAGGTGTGATAATGATCAACAAAATCGCGTACCCCATCGACAGCATAGAACCAGGAGCCGTCGGGATTTTGATTCTCCAGGACGAAATTCAAGTTTCGTTCGGCAGTCTTCCAATAGTTGTCATCGGAAAAAAGCAGAGAAGCGCTCGTTAGCAGAAAAGCGCGATAGGCAGCCGCGTTAATGACGCCGCCCTTATCGTAAGGAGTATAGGAACAACTGCTGGCCTTCTCAGAGGTTTTGAAATCCTTAATATCAACGGAGGCGTGTCGCGCAATCGATTCGAGGATCAGTTTCCATTCTTCTCGTGGGTCCAGTTCGAAAACCTGGAGGAACGCTTCGTACGCATAAGGCGTAGTGGTGATGAGTGGCGTCTGTTCTTTCAGAACACCGTTACGAGTGACCCAGTCAAAGGGATATCCCCAGCAATATTCTTGGAATTGACGGCACCGCGACTTTTTCAGTTTGGTTAAAAAGTGTATCGCGTTTTCCAGTTGCGACGGGTCACCGGTCGCCTGGTAAAGGAATGCAAAGCCCATCGCGTAATGCGCGTCAGCGATCGGAAATCTTGTCGGGTGGTGGAACAAATGTCGAGCTGACGGGAAGAAGGCTTCAAGAAAAATCATTGGCGCGACCGCGGCCGTTCCCAGAAGCTTGTTATCGTAGTAGAGCCTCTTCGCAGCTCGCCCTGTCGGTCCGGCAAAAAACGTCTGGTGGTCACGCGACGTTTCGCCGAATTCACGGAGCCATTCGGTGAAGTCCATTAGGACGTCGGCGATCCTGTCTACCAATGGATCGGATGGCTTTGCTAGCTGCATTTGAATCCCTGCTTCATCGAGGGTTGGATGTTCCATGTCGGATGTTTTCTGTCTTGCAGCTGCTTCCACACTGATCCGATCCAGGTGGAAGTTGTCTATCTTTTTGAATCTCAGAAGAGCCCGGAAAATCGCTCCCAGTTTTTTCATCTGTTCGCGTCGATGGAAGCGCATCAACTCGGTGGTCACGGCGCGCTTCGTCCGCCGAATAGCCGCCCAGCAATAACCGCAGAGCAGAGCAAGGCCACCCGTGAACACCGGTGTCTTTGTCATCCGATAAGCCACGCGGAACAATTGCCAAAGTGGGGAGCCGCCGAGGTAATAATCTTTTTCTCCGTAAGAAAAAAGTGCCCGCAAGGGGCCCCGCTCCGCCGTGCCCAGTGTGCGGTGATGATGAAATCGCTTTTCAGCAAAAGATCGAACTTTCCATCCCTTCATCCGTGCGGTCATCGCCGCGATCCAATCCACCCCTCCTGCCCGATTCGGAACATAGCCGCCAATTTCTTGGAAACACTTACGCCGGAAAAGTTGACACGGCCCAGCCACGTAATTCTCGCCTTCGAAGCTGTCTTTGCGTGAATCATAATCTCCGTCCTGTGTGAATGGCGTTCCACCCACACCGAGCTCCGGGTCTTCGCGGAACTTCCGCATCAGAAATTCCATGTAGTTAGGTTCGAAGGAAACATCGGCGTCCAGGTTTCCCACTACCTCGAATTCGAGCGATTGAACTCGTTCCAAGCCGGCGTTAACTGCGTGCGCCTTCGAAGCAAAATTGCGGTCAAGATCCTCGACTCGGCGAATCAGTTCAATCCAGGGATGGCGCTTGGCGTAGCTCTCGACAATTTCCGCTGTCCGATCCATGGAGCGATCATCCACAATGACCCAACGTGAGGGTAAGAGCGTCTGCACCACCACTGAGTCGAGCGTCTTTGTAATGAATGCTTCCTCATTCCTTGCCGGAGTGATTAGGACGTATTTCATACGGGGCAGAGGGTGGAGATCAGATATCAGAGAGCGGATGTCACCCGCTTGCCAGCATCTTCGGTCTGGCAGAGTAACAGGACGGAAGTCAGAAATCAGCTGTCTGCGTTTCAGAACTCAAGCCGGCTTCGACGGCCGAACGAATTAGCGAAGGTTTAAGCGAAGCGGTATCCAAGAAGCATTTCCTCTGTTCTAGGCGAATACTTGTTAATTGGTAGTCACAAGCAGGCCGTTTCAGCCGTTTCGTTCGCCGAGTTTCCCCCATTTTTTTCTCTTTTTCTGAAGGTGTTGCGGGGAACTTGGTGTAGCGTTTGGCGCAGGCAGAGGCTGTCCGGTGACGAGAGGATGCGGATAGGTAAATGGCGTGTACCCGGGCATCGCTATTTGATTGTAATAGTCCCGCCTTTCCTGAATCGTCGGGAAACCGCTTCCTATATTTACGTTTGAGCCGTTGAGCGTATTATTCCAAGAGTAAATTGGTTCTAATGCCTCGTGCGGCCACGCCACTTTTCTAATTGTAGAGTTGCTCGGCGTATCGCCTGTGATCAAGTCGCCCTTTCCTCGCCCTGGCTGATCGAGTGCGGCTTGCACTCGATAAATCGCATATCCGTTTCCAGTCTGAAATACGAGATTGCCATTCGGGTCATAGGTACTATCGAAGGCGTAGCTTATCGTTGTCGCGGTGTTTGCTGTGATAAACGAAGCTCTTCCGGTCATTGTGTTTGTAACGCTGTAACCAACCCATTGATTCGGTGTCCAATGGGCATTGGAGTCAGTTAGAACGCGATTGGATGGTGCAGCAGTATGGGTTCCACCGGCATAAATCCCGTGGGAATCGTTGAAGTCCCAGTTGTTGTGACCGCTTGCGCCTCCCCAGACATTGAACGGAAAGTACTCTCTGTAACAGTGCAGACTCATTCCCGAGTCTATCTGTCCCGTGTAAGCGTTGTCGTGAAGAACTGCCGTGCCTCCACGAATCTGGCCTCCGGTCGCCGCAAACGTGAAGTGGAATGTGTTGTTGTAAATCTCGATCGCTCGCATGCTTCTTTGCCGTCCGCCGCTTTCAGTCCCGTGAGTGTTAGCCAAGGCATTGTTAAAAGCGTTGTGCCGCGCCACATACCTACCGCCCCCAAATGAATCAATGTTGCCAGCGGTTTGGACTTGAGTCGTATTCGTAAAGGTATTGTCCTCAAAAAAGAAGAACTTAGAGGTGCCAAAATAAGGCAGGTCGGCCCAGGAGCCGTCCCCGTAGTTACGTCCACCCCAGCCATTATGTTTTACCTCAATGCCTATGCCGGTCAGGACGAAACTGAAAGTATTATGATCGGCCACTCCCAGCGCGCCCTCTATTTGAATAGCGGGCGCGAAGAGGTTAGTAAATGCACAGTGATCAATTCTCATTGTCCGACTGTCGGACTCTGATCCGACAACCATTATTGCGCCGTTGAAACTTTCCGAAGAGGCGGCATTCTGGAATTCTATTCCGGTCATCCGGGAGGGCCGATTCGCTTGCAGGACCCACGTGATAACAGATGAGGACCGGTCGCGCGGAACATTGTCCTTAATAATCGTTTGCCCAATTCCAGCCCCTGCCAGCGTGATGGCCTTGGTTACATTCAGAGTCGAACTCCACGTCGCCGTGCCAGCAGGTATTGCCACCGTGTCACCACTAGCAGCAGAAGCTATCGCCGCACGAACATCAGCAAGGGAAGGAGTCGCAGCATTAAAAGTTGTTGCTTGCGCCGTGCTAGAAGTGGCGAAAAACAGCGCGGTAAGGACCGAATTCAGAATCGCATAATTCGCCCGCGGCGCGAACGGCGAATCGGAATCGGAAGACCGAAAGCGTCCCGCGCCGCTAGCGGTGTCACCATTCGTGCCTAATTGAATTCGAACCCATGATTGGATCTGCACTTCCACTTATCCGAGAAACACTACAATTCCAAGAGATCAACCTACAAATGGTGCTGGAAGGTCCGCGCTTAAGACATCGGAACGCTAGGGTTCTCGTTCCGCATAAGCCCATTCCCTCTCCTCCTCTGATGTCTCAAAGACGAAAGATTGGTCACGCCGTGGATATTCCATAGCAATAATGTAGAAAATACACCAGACGAAACTAAGTCCCCTGAAAGAGGACTCGGTCCAGTTATAAAATACTGTGGCGACAAGAAAACCGAGCCGGAACCGGCCAAATTGGAAATTCCTCAGCAATGCCAGGCGAATCTTCCGAAAGATTGCAATGATTAACCCTGCCAGCATGAATAGGCCAATCAGTCCCAGATCTAAATAGATTTCAAGATAGCCGTTGTGCGCCTCAGTGGGATGCCACCAGCGCGACTCCGATATTGTTCTCAACCGTGCACCCAGCCAAAAACTTTCAAAACCGACCCCGAAAATTGGATTGGTACGAAGCGCCAACAAATCACCCCAGAGTTCGGCTCTTCCTGCTATGGTAGCGTCATGCCCCGAGAGACCCACTACGTGCCCATAAATTCCGAAGACAAGTTCCGTCACCGTCAGCGCAACCACGACCAGTAGTGCATACACTCCGATCAACCTCTTGTTCACAAACGGCAGGTCAACTAGCACGATTGTCAGCATCCCGATCACTAGTGCCAGGAAAGAAGTTTGACTGTTCGCCTTCCAAAGAAGCCACCAAATCATGTACAGAAAACCCAAAGTCAGAAGGAGTTCGTTTCGTCGAGCTTTGCTCCGCGGCGTCCTCCGGATTTGCAGCAAATGCCAGAAGAAAAAGAGCCCCAGGATAAAGCAATCGGCGCCCAGTAAGTTCTTGTTTGTGGTGACACCCATGTTAAAGCCCTGACCAGTCCAGAACTCGAATCCGCGACCCCACTCGGGGTAGTATTTAATGAACAGGATTGAGAAAGGAACCAGAATGTAAGCACATCTCTTCATCAACCTAGTCAGCGCTTCTTCGGCGTCCGGCTCGGTAAGAATAATGAGGGCCATGATGGGATGACCAAGTATTTTGATCCATCGCTTAAAAGCTACGAATGGAAAGTCGGACCACGCGATCGAAATGAAACAAAATAGAAGAAATACCATGAGCCATCCATTGTTCCGAAAAATTTCACCGAGACTGACTTGCCTTCTGTTGAGGACGTAAATACCCGCGGCGATAAATGTAAGCTGCACGGTAGAATCGAGCAGATTTCCCTCCTCTAGTGAGCCAAAGACTGTCGGCAAACCCAAAGTGTCGAGCCATAATGCAACGGACCTTGATCCCAGGATCAACATCCAAAGCAACGGGAGCCAAAGCGCGCCGGTTACATTGGGCCTTTCCCGAATGTCTCTTCGGTAGAGGAAGACAACAAAGGCGACCGTTAGAAACAGTGCGACGATTGGCGGCATGTTTATCGAATGCGATCAGAGGGCAGATGTCAGAGATCCGCCACTGCGGAGTAAGCTGCGGTCGGAAGGCGCGCTGGCGCCTCGGCCAAAGAACGCCCGGATTTGATCGGTCGCGAACTCAATCATTTCGTCTGTAATCTCCGCAGGCTATTCTTCAATCGAACTGTTCCAAGAACGCTTTCATCGCTTCATTCATGGGAACGCGCGGTTGCCAGCCAAGCTGCTCGTGCAATTTGTGGTTCGAAAAACGGTTCCCTTTCCACTCTGCGGCGCAGCGTCTGCGATTAAACCTTTTAGGAAAGGGCCTACCAAATTTCGCGCAGAGTTCGCAAAGAGCAGAGAGAAAATAAGCTGCGCCATAGGGAACAGGAAAACACAAGAAACGGCCAACATGCCTGCGATAGGCTTCAAGAAACTGACGGCTGGTCAAGAGGTCGTCGTCAACGACATTGAAAGTTTCTCCTTCGATCCCCGGCTGCATGCCTGCCAGAACGATGGCCTCGGCGCAATTGTCAACATACGTCACCGGTAACTGGTTGGAACCACCTACGTGGAAGAAGAATCTAGATACACGGAAACCGATCCGGCCGGTAAGGTCGGGCTTGCCAGGACCGAAGACTGTGCCGGGCCGAAGTATGACAAAGGGAATTTTGCGACCGCGTCCAAAATCGCGGACGATTTCCTCCTGCTTGAGCTTGCCGAAAGTATATGCATCAAAACGTTCCCTAGGTGATTCCTCGATGGGACTCGTCTCGTCGAGCGGCGCTCCTCGCTCCATGCGGAAATTCGAGTACACAGCAAACGAACTGACGTTGACAAAGCGCCTGGGTTTGCCGTGAACCGCGAAGGCCTCCAAGAGGTTTTGCGTGGCAATGGCCGAGTTCGCAAAAGCGTCATCGAACGATTTGTCAAAACCTGCCGCCAAATGATATACTAGCGTAACGTCGCCGGCTGCATCGACGCAGTCGGCCGGTGTTCTCAGGTCGCCTCTGACGATTTCAACTTTGTCATCCGCCCCCAGTCGGCGCAGTAGCGCATCTAGGCGGTCGCGTTGGCTGGAGGGACGGACGAAGCATCGAATATTCCGGCACCCATATTTGAGCAGAACCTCAACCACCTTAGCACCGATGAAGCCATTCGAACCGGTCACGAGAATGTTTTCATCAAAATGGCTCATTGAATCCATTGTCGTTCTGTACAAACCGAAAGATGCCCAAGAAGTTTCCGCCGTCGCTCCTGCTTCAAATCAGTCGCATCCAAGACAGTTGTGACGAACGCAAGTGAATGTCACAAGCCAGCCGATCTAGGAAGCGCCCAAGGCAACGGATCCATCGGATCAAAAGTAGTCGTCATCTTGTGATAGCCCTGCGTCTCCACGGAATTGTGGATGGCCAGCACGATCTCTGTGTTGTGGAGGCAATATTTAGGCGGCAGCCGGCACGCCCTTCGTTCCCTTACAGACATCGCCAACTCCGCGGGTCCGAGGCAAAAATCGACCCTTTTTCTGAGGTGGAGAAACCTGGCCCGAAGACTGCGGGCAAGCGCCTTCGGCGAACGCAGCTTGTTACTCACAGCATGGGTGTTCCTAGGCGGAAGGGCGAAGGGGTACTTCTTTCTCCTAGGCACCGCAATAGTCTTTGGCCCGACCCGGATCTTCCGATCTCGCGTAATGTAAACTGGGGACTTCGGCTCCCACAGATCGCGCGTGCTCAGAACTCCAGTATCACCAAAAAATCGCATCGAGTGGTCCGAAGGAGCGATCCAACTCGACGTCAACCTGGCAACGACGCCCGACTTAAATTTCAGGCACGCAACCGTCAAATCAGGGGGCACGACTTCCACTCCTGCCTCGGCCCTCAAGTCGGGGTACTGAGTAGTGGCAAAGGCTGTAACCGTTTCGACTGGTCCGAAAAACGCCGTCAACCAAGACACCGGGTAACCTGCATGTTCAATCGTGCATCCCACCTCGAATTCATCCATGTAGGGCCAACGCATCCCGACTTCGTTCATCCATTCTTTGTAGCGGGAGCGGTAAATGAGTCCGCCATCCATCTCCGCGTACACGGCATGGACTCTGCCGATGACATTTTCTCTCAGAGCCCGCCACATAGTTTGCCCCGTTTCGGCAAGGATTCGGGACGGCGCAGAGCTAATGGACAGGCCCTTCTGCGCCGCAAGGCGTACAAGTTCGGCTGCCTCTGGAAAGGACATCGCAAGAGGTTTTTCCGAATAGATGTGCTTGCCGGCCTCCAAGCACGCCTTGGAAATGGCAAAATGACTCCTGGGATTCGTCAGGTTGATCACCAATTTCACCGCCCGATCATTTAGCATCGCATCAAGTGAACCGTATTCCGGAACCAAATAATACCTCGCGTAGGCTGCGGAACGGCTCGCATTCCGGTCCATCACTCCCCTGAGTTCAAGGATGCTGTGGCGGGAAAGCGTGCTGAGGTAGAAGGCGGCAATATTCCCGCATCCGACAATTGCGACACCTACGCGATCCATTCCACCCTCATGCTCATGCTACATCGACCAAACCACTGTTTCATCTTCGGCGATCCGCGAAAGAATTCCGCGATCTTGCCAGCCACGTGCGAAATCATGTCGTCCGTGATTTCAGGATAGATCGGTAACGATAGGATACGAGATTGATTGAAGTAAGCGACGGGAAAATCTCTCGGAGCGTGGCCGAGATTGGCGTAGGCAGGACAAAATGGCAGTGCCTTCGGGTAGTTCAGGACGGTGGGAATGCCTGCGTGGCTGAGGTGCTCTCTTAAAGCGCCCCTGTTTTCCTTACGAACGACGTAGAGGTGACATACATGGTCGCGATCGTACGCAACAGTTGGCGTAATAACGTCGCCGACCTCTGCCAGGAGTTCGTTGTGACATGCCGCAACACGACGGCGCGCCGCAGTCCATGCGGGTAGATGAGGCAGTTTCGCGTTGAGAATAGCTGCCTGCAGCCCATCCATGCGACTGTTAATTCCTTCCATGATGTTATCGCCTTTGCCGCCGCGCCGCGCGAATGTTGCCATCCAATCGGCGAGCCGATCGTCATTGGTCACAATGCATCCAGCATCCCCAAAGGCGCCCAGGTTCTTTCCCGGATAAAGAGTGTGATGACAGGAGGAGGCATGTGCGTCAGGGATCAGAGCTCAGAGATCAAATGTCAGCGATGCTCGACGAATTGGATTACTTTCGTCGGGAGGTTGTCCGGTTCCGGAAATTCTCCAAAGAAATTGCCGATACACTCAGCCACGCGAGTAATCATATCTTTTGTCATCTCCGGATAGATCGGTAACGACAGGATCCGCGATTGGTTGAAGTAGGCGGCAGGAAAATCTTCTGGAATGTGTCCGAGATAAATATAGGCCGGATAAAATGGCAACGCCTTCGAGTAGTTCAAAACCGTGGAGATACCTGCCTGGGTAAGGTACTCTTTCAACGCATCCCGGTTTTCAGTGCGGATGACATACAGATGATAAACGTGGTTGCGGTCGGGTCCGACTTTTGGTGTGATCACATCACCCACGTGTGGCAGAACCTCATCGTAACACGCCGCAACACAACGTCGTGCCTCAGTCCATGCAGGCAAATGAGGTAATTTGGCATTGAGGATAGCTGCTTGCAGTCCATCCATCCGGCTGTTGATCCCTTCCATGATGTGATCGCCTTTTCCACCGTGTCGGGCAAATGTGGTCATCCAATCGGCTAGTCGATCGTCATTTGTCACAACGCAGCCTGCATCACCGTAGGCGCCCAGGTTTTTACCTGGGTAAAAAGAAAACGTCGCGGCGTCTCCAAAGGTTCCAACGTATTGTCCTTTGTACGTGGCTAGATGGGCCTGGGCGCAATCCTCTATGACCCAAAGATTGTGCCTTTTGGCAATGGCCATGATTGGATCCATATCGGCCGGCTGTCCGTAAAGATGGACTGGAATAATACCGACCGTAGCAGGTGTGATCTTTCGCTGTATATCTTGGGGGTCGATCGTAAAAGTTTCTTCATCAGTGTCGCAGAATACGATCCGACCACCTGCCTGCGTGATCGTCTCAGACGTTGAGATCCAGGAATGTGCCGAGGTGATGACTTCGTCCCCGGGCTTTACACGAAGTCCTCGCAAAGCAACATAAATTGCGTCCGTGCCATTAGCGCAGGAGATGCAACGCTTCACACCCAACGTTCTTGCCCACGCCTCCTCGAAGGCATCCACATGGGGCCCGCGAATATAGGCTGACTCGGCGATTACTTTGGCGATGACGCTATCGATCTCGTTTTTGATCGACAGATATTGTGCATGCAGATCAACGAATGGAATGTTCATGGAATGGTAATCGGAATTCAGGCGTTAGAATTAGAGACGGCGCAGTAAGCGAGCAGGGTTGCCCGTGTATATACCGGGAACACTGATATCCTTGGTAACAACGGCGCCGGCGCCGATAACTACCTGGTCACAGATTGTGACCGGAAGAATGGTGGCATTCGTTCCAACACTTACCCGGTTACCAAGTTTTGTTGGCCGCCAAAGCTCCGGCTTTCCAGCAGGTCCACCGGTGACGAATAGGTCATTAATAAACATGGCTCCATGAGAAATGAAGCAGTCGTCACCGATGGTGACGAGTTCGCAGATGAACGAATGCGATTGAATCCGGCATCGTCTGCCGATGGTTGCTCCCTTCTGTATCTCAACGAAAGGTCCGATGAAGGTATCGTCGCCAATGTCACAGCCATACAAGTTTGTAGGCTCTATGACGGTCACATTCGCGCCGAACTTTACGTCAATGAGCCCGACCGTAAGTCGCCTGGCCGGATTCATGTAGCAGAATTCTGACGAATAACTTCGCCGTTTAGCGGCCGCGCACGCTCAAGGATCGAAACGACAGTGCGCGCATGAGATAGCCCGGTCAATGGTTCACGTGAGTCACGAATGCACTCAGCGAAATGTTCTGCTTCGACGCGAAGCGGTTCCGTAAACTTGACCTCAGGTATTAGAATGTCACCGCTCCGATAGTTGAACCGCGAATTCTGCGGGTTATC
>Ga0210403_10005898_pt1 | contig 10325 bp, 9 predicted proteins | sample IncBWC19MmetaG_FD_150863 | JGI IMG/M metagenome (GOLD analysis project Ga0210403, IMG submission 150863) | Forest soil microbial communities from Barre Woods Harvard Forest LTER site, Petersham, Massachusetts, United States - Inc-BW-C-19-M | ecosystem: Environmental > Terrestrial > Soil >... | reverse complement strand
GCACCAGGTAGGCAATATGTTTTGAAATCATCTGCTGCGAGAGTGCAAACGGTTCCGTCAATCCATGCACAGAGGCAGGCCCATGGGAGAGTCGTTCGATCATCGCCCGGCGGGTTGGATCAGACAGGGCCGAAAATGTTGTATCTAACTTATCCACAACCATATGGTAGTGGATTATTTGTCGATGTCAAGTGTGGACTTTGGTGCACGGATCACGGGCAACTGGGAAGTAATTCCACTTGCCTGGTTGGTCCTGCCGGTTCAGGCGGTAGACTTACTACTCAACTCGGCGGTAAGTCGCAGTTTGATCGCGCCTAACCGAAGATCTATGCTCTGCGGCTAACCTTCGCCCGCTCAATTAAACGGTTTGCCGCCAAACTCGGATCCGCCAGCTTCCTGGCCGTCTCCACGCCCGCCACGGGCAACTTCGCCGCATCCATCAGTCCTAACTGCACCAGCACCGAAGCCTGGTCCCAATAAATGTGCTCGTTCGCCAGCTTCCCGTCGCGAAAATGCACGATCACCACCAGCGGGCATTCCACTCGCTTCCCCGTCGGCGCAATCCCCGGCAGCATCCAGTCCATCTCCATCGTGTGCGTGAACTGAAAAATCATCTCGTCCACCAGCCGCTCTTCCCCAATCGTCCGCGAGACCGGTACGATTTTCGTGTCCGGGGGCATCTTGGGAATAAAATGCTTCGAATAAAATTCCCGCAACTCTTCGTGCCCCACACCGCCCGTCAGCACTGGTATGTGGTTCACATACGCATCCGGCACCATGGTCTTCAGCGTCGCTTCCGTATCCTTGGTCGTGAATTCGCCGGCCAAATGCTCTTCCCAAAGCTTCCCCAGCGGCCGTTTCACGGCACTTTTTCTCTTCTTGGTTTTTCCCTTCTTCCCCATCGCACTTCCCTTCTTCATCGCCGAATCGGCCGTAGGCCGCCATAAATGGTTTCAGGGGGTCGGAGCTTTAGCTCCGACATTTGAGATTCCCAAAACCGGGCTTCAGCCCCTGAGGAACACTTCTCTCAACCAGACTCATCTCACGGCTAAATCTAGAGGCTTGCGGTTTAGGTCTATGGTTTCCCATCCTTGACCAGAACAAATCTCTGAATCCTCTTCCCCGTATCAACTTCCCCCGTATAAAGATTTCCCTCGGAATCCGACGCAATCTGATGGATCCAGTGAAACTGTCCCGCACTTCGCCCATTTCGCCCCGTCCGCCCCACCACCGCTCCATCCTCCCGTCGCAGCGTCCAGATCACGTTGTCCTCTCCGTCCGCCACCAGCAAATACTTCTGCTGCGCGTCCGTCGAAAACGCAAACTGCCACACCGACCCCACTCCCAGCGTCTCCGGCCGCACCAAAAACTCCTTCACAAATTTCCCCTCCTTCGTGAACACCTGCATCCGGTCGCTCGATCGGTCGCACACGTACACCAGCCCGTCGCGCGAAATGTGCACGCAATGCACCGGGTTCCGAAATTGCTGCGCAGGCGCCCCCGCCGCACTGTACGCCCCCACATCTCCATCCTTCGGCGCGTTTCCATACGCACCCCACATCCGCTTGAACGCCCCCGTCTCCGAATCAAACACAATCACCCGCTTGTTCATATACCCGTCGGCCACATACACCTCATGCAGCTCCGAATCCACCTCAATCCCCGCCGGCCTTCCCAAAATATCCGTACGCGAACTTTCCGCCGCATCCCCCGATGGATGCCCGATCTGCATCACAAACTTCCCATCCTTCTTGAACTTCAAAATGTGCCGGTCCGTCGCCGCGCTCCCGCCAATCCAAACGTATCCCGCCTTGTCCACAAATATCCCGTGTTCGCTTTTCGGCCAATCAAATCCTTCGCCCGGTCCGCCCCACGACCGTAGCAATCGCCCGTCTTGATCGAACTCCAGCACCGGCGGCGCCGCAAAGCAGCACTCCGAGCGCGGCGGCGTCTGCGCAGCCCCCAACTCATCCACCGTATTCGAAGCCGGCCTCTGCAACACCCAGATATGGTTCTCCCCATCCACAGCCATCCCGCCGATCTGCCCGATAATCCATTTGTTCGGCAATTCCTGCGGCCACAAAGGATCCACCCGATACTTCGGCGCCTCCTGTCCACAAGCCACCGCCGTAAACGCGCACACCAAAATTGCCGATGCAATCGAGCAGCGGGCCAATTTCCCCGCACGCCTCTTCAGGCATTCAAAATTGTCCATGCCACGCTCCCCGCGTATCTCTTATCCCTCTTAACTCTTAAACTTTTGAACTCCTTAACTCCTTAACTCCTGAACTCTTGAACTCCTGAACTTAATCCTCATCATCGCTTCTTTCCGCGACGGCGCGGAGTATAGGGCCCCTCCCCCCACCTGTCAACGCACCAACTTTCAGGTCAAAAACAATCTCTGAGATCCCTCCCGCCCTCCAGAAGTCCACTCACAACAAAAACGGCTGAGCATCGCACAGCCATTCGAGCTATACTTCCGCAACTGCCGCCCCTCTAATCTATTTCCAGGTGAACCTAACATGACCGCTCAACCCCAGCCACAGCCCGCTCACGCCGGCATTCTCCAGATCCTGAACGGCGCCTACGTCTCCGGCGCCGTCTCTTGCCTGGCTCTCCTCGGCATCCCCGACCTCGTCGAAGCGGCTCCCAAATCCGCCGACGAACTCGCCAAACAAATCGGTGCCGATCCGACATCGCTCTACCGCCTCATGCGCGCCACCGCCTGCGTAGGAGTTCTCTCCGAAGGCCCCGACGGAAAATTTTCGCAAACGCCCCTGTCCGCGGTCCTCCGCACCGACGCCACCCCAAGCCTCCGCGCCTTCGCCATCATGTCCGGCAGAGAATGGCACGGCCGCGGCTGGTCCAATCTCGAGCACTGCGTCCGTACCGGCAAGCCCGCCATGGAACAGATATACGGCGCTCCCATCTTCGAATTTTTTAAGCAGCATCCCGCCGAAGCCGAAATGTTCAACAACGCCATGACCGACATATCCATGATTGACAGCCCAGCCGTCACCGAAGCCTACAATTTCGAAGGCATTCGCTCCATCGTGGACATCGCCGGCGGCCACGGACTTCTTCTGGCAACCATCCTCAAAAATAATCCCCACATGCGCGGCACATTGTTTGAAGCGCCTCACGTCGTCAAGGGCGCCGCAAACGGTCCCCTAAAACCTCTAATGGATCGCTGCACGTTCGCATCCGGCGACATGTTCTCCTCGGTTCCGCCCGGAGCCGACGCTTACATCATGAAGCACATCATCCACGACTGGCCCGACGATCTCTGCATCCGGCTGCTCCAGGCCTGCCGCAAAGGTGTGAATCGCGGTGGCAAACTCCTGGTAGTCGACAACGTCATTCAGCCCGGCAACGATTTCTCTCCCGGCAAATTCCTCGACCTTCAGATGCTGATTTTCCCCAGCGGCTGCGAGCGCACCGAAAAACAATTTCGCCAACTACTCGCCGCCGCGGGCTGGCAGCTCACGCGCATCATCCCCACCGCTGCCGCCGATTCCATCGTGGAAGCAATCCCGGCCTGACGCCTCCACCCGTCCCAAAGTACAGTGCTGTTGGTTTCGCATCCCCTGTCCTTCAACCGTCTCGACCCGCGTTTTCGCTTGGAATAAAATTGCAGAATGAACCGAGAATGCCGTGGTCTGCGCTTTTCATTCGATGCAACCGCCGAAATTGCTCCTGAAAGCTCGCCCAAAGCGACTCTCCCCGGCCGTGTCACCGAACTCAGCCTGATGGGCTGCTTCATCGAAACCTCCGCTTCCTTCGATCTTAAAAGCGGCGTCACGCTGCGCATTTACGAAGACCGCGAATCGTTCGAAACCGAAGCCATCGTCCTCTACACCCGCCAATCCGGCCTCGGCCTGGTCTTCCGCGCAATCAAGCCCCGCTACCGCGAAGTCCTCCAAAACTGGATCCTCAAAGCCCTAGACCGCCAACTCCAAGCCCAACAAATCCCCACCTAGCAAATCACCAATCCGCATTCGTAGGGGCGGCTTTAGGCCGCCTTCCCCTGTTCCTCCGCCCTGTCTTCCAATTTCCCACGCGCCCCATCCATGTAGGGGCACGATAAATCGTGCCCCCGGCGAGTCCGCGAGCCGCGCCTTTGTAGCGGCCGCCGCTTGCCCTGAGCACAGCCGAAGGGTCCGAGGCGGGCTCTTTCTCCGCCATCTCGAAACGCTTTCACCTCCATTGCCACCTCGGATAAGGAACGAAAACATTCCCTCTGGCATTTTTTCTCCCCCGCGATATACTCACCCCACTCGACATCTTGTCGACATCGGCGATCCCGCCGAGAAGGAGGTGATCCAGTGAGGTACGGTTTACGTTGAAGCACTAGACGAGGCGCTTGTGTTCACCCCGAGCGCCTCTCTTTTTTTCCCTCCCCTCTTCGAATCGCATCCCATTCCAACTGTTCAACCGGCGGCAACTCCCTTCAATCCGTGGTAGTCTCCAATCAGCCTTCCCCAAACCATTTAATGCGGAGGTATTCCCATGAAAAAAACATCTGCGCTCATCCTAACGATCATGCTGGGCTGCCCCGCCTTCGCCGCGGAACAAACCCGCGAACAGAAGCGCCTCGAAGCCTCCGGCCAGGTCTTCAAGGAAATCATGGATATCCCCGATGGCATTCCCAAGGATCTCCTCAACAAAGCCGAGTGTGTGATCGTGATTCCCTCCGTCCTCAAATTCGCAATCGGAGTCGGCGGCGACTTCGGCCGCGGTGCCATCACCTGCCGCACCGGCCAGCACTTCACCGGTCACTGGAGCGCGCCCGCACTCTTCGCCCTCGAAGGCGCAAACATCGGCCTTCAGTTGGGTGGCGAAGCCACCGACTTCGTTCTCCTGGTCATGAATCCCAAAGGCGCCAACTCCATCTTGAGCAGCAAGGTAAAACTCGGTGCCGACGCCTCCGCCGCTGCCGGCCCCAAAGGCCGCACCGCCGCCGCCGACACGGACATCGTGATGCGCGCCGAAGTCCTCAGCTATTCCCGCTCCCGTGGATTGTTTGCCGGAATCTCTCTTGAAGGCTCTACGCTCCGCTCCGACGGCAGCGCAAACAAAAAACTCTACGGCCGCGAACTCTCCGCCAAACAGATCGTCCGCGAAGGCAAAGTAGGCGTCCCCGCCTCGGGCCGCGAACTGGTCTCCCTGCTCAATAAACTTTCGCCAAAAAACCAGTCCGACCCGGTCTCTCTGAAAGAATAAAACCACCCGCTAACTCCTATTACTCGCTTCCCCTCTCACGGTTACGCCTACGCCCATCTGAACTTGAGGGTGCCCCACCCTTGGTTTGTAAGGGTGGGCTCTTACGCCCCAAAGTCTCGCCTCTCTTCCTCTGTTCCTTTTCTCTATTCGGTGGCGGCTACTCCAAATCAAATACGGCAACACGAAACAGGACCGCTATACTTCTCTTCATGCAGCCCGATCAAGAAGTCATCAACCGTTGGACAGGCTCCGCCCCCTTCTGGGAAAAACACCGCGAAATTCTCCGCCAAATGTTTGCCCCGGTCACGCAGGCCCTCGCCGAAGCTGCCCACATCGCTCCGCGCCAAACCGTTCTCGATCTCGCCACCGGCCCCGGCGAACCCGCACTAACCCTCTCCACCCTCGTCGGCCCCGAAGGCAAAATATTCGGTATCGATCCGATTCCAGAAATGGTCGCAGCCGCCCGCCGCGCAGCCGAGCGCCTCCGCGCAACAAACGCCGTATTCGAAGTAGCCTCCGCGGATCTCCTCCCCTTTCCAGACAACACCTTCGACGCAGCCGTCAGCCGCTTCGGCATCATGTTCTTTCCCTCTCCTCTCGACGCAATCCGCGAAATCCTGCGTGTTCTCAGACCCGCGGGCAATCTAGCCCTAGCTGTCTGGCATTTCGCCGATCGAAATCCTTTCCACTATTCTCTCTCTCGCGTCATCGACCGCCACATCGATTCCCCGTCTCTCGCTCCCGATGCCCTCGACGCCTTCCGCTTCGCCAACCCCGGCAAACTTCTCAAACTTCTTCACCAAGCCGGCGTAGCCGACCCGCGCGAACGCCTCCTGCAATTCACAATTCAGTCCCCGCTCTCCGTCGAAGATTTCTTTCAGTTGCGCCTGGATATCTCCGATAAACTCCGCACAAAAATCGCCCAGCTTTCTCCTGCTCACCTGGCCGAAGTAAAACGCGAAGCCCTCGCCTCTCTCGCCGAATTCTCCACCCCGCAAGGCATCAGCTTCCCCGCCGAAATCCTCATCTTGACAGGCACCAAACCGCCTTCGTCCTAACCGGCCGTTCCAGTTGAACAACTGTCGATACATCCTAAGATCCCGTTCGTGCTAACGTTCCTCACCGCATCTCAGAGGCGACCGCCTGCAGCCTCGACGACTGCCTAGGCAAGGTAGAATTACCCGAAGGAGCGGCCGGCAACCACCATGACGAAAGAAGACATTCAGCTTCTTTACGAATACGACCGCTGGGCGAACAACAGGGTTTTGCAAGCGGCTTCCACTCTCAGCACAGAGGAGTTCACACGTGATCTGGGCGGCAGCCTCTCTTCTGTGCGGGATACTCTCGTGCACATCATTGGCGGCGAGTGGGGTTGGTTAAAGTGTTGGAAGGAACCCTCCCCCGGCCCCACCTTCGTGTGGGATTTCTGGACCCGGCACTGGGCCCAATTTGATCCGAAAGCGTATCCCGACTTCTCTGCGGTGCAGTCAAAGTGGGCGGAAGTCGAGCGCGAACAAATCGAGTTTGTGAATGGCGTCACCAACGAATCCCTGGGAAGGATGCTTCCTCTTCGCGCAACACAAATCAGTGTGGCGCACCTGATGCAACATCTGGCCAACCATTCCACTTATCATCGGGGTCAAGTCGCCCTGATGATGCGCCAGCTTGCCGCCGTGCCGCTCGCCACGGACTTTGCCCTGTTTTTGATGGAGGGCCGCCGCGAGAGTCTCGATGCACGCTAGTCTGCTGCGAGAAGATAGATGGTTTGCGCGTTACTCACTCGTGATTCTGGAATCGAAAATTTGGAGAGTACGGACTAAAGAGTAGGGCAGCAACATGACAGTTATGTTGTTTTAGCCCTCGACTCCGCCCCGCACGGGCCCGGTTCCGAGTTTCGCCGCCAGGTCTAACCTCCACCCTTAACCGATGCGAAATAGCCTGACTAATTAAGCAGCAAGCGCTCACGGCGAAAGCCTAAAATCAAAAAATAAGGTGAAGCCGAACGGCTTACGGGGATTGGTCGACAGGGAGGTCACGTGAGCCAATCACAAGTGATCAGCGCTCCCGGGAATTTAGCAGCCGCTGCGGCGCGCCGCAGCACGCGCATAGAGAAATCCGTCCCCCTAATGGTCTTAGGTCAGAATCTCATGGGCGAACAGTTCATGGAACGAACGGTCTCCGTCACCCTCAACATGCACGGTTGCCGGTATGCCTCGCGCCATGACTATGGAGTTGGAACCTGGGTCACGCTGCAGATGGTCGGACTCAACAATTCCAAGGAAAAGCCTGCGACGGTGAGAGCCGTCGTCCGCTCGGTTCACCCACCCGAGAGTTTGCGCGAACTCCAACAGGTTGGCGTGGAACTCGAAGCTCCCTCCAACGTGTGGGGGATTGCCGCGCCCCCGGCGGATTGGCTAAGCGCTCGAGAACCAACTACGTCAACGGCCCAACTCCCGCAACCGGTTGCCCCCGTGCAAGAATCAACCACAAAGAAAATAAGCGAGATCCCGATGAAGACAGAAACCAAGGTATCCGAGATCACCAGTTCCTCATCCCTTTCGCCCGCCGCTCCAGCCTCAAAGTCAGCGGCGGATCCCCAACCAACGCGCGCCGTCGTCACCCCCGAAAAGCTGATCGCCGCGCTGCAGGGCAAGCTCCAACAGGAGGCGGAGAAGGCCGTGCACGCCGCTGCGGCCAAACAGATCGCCGACCTAGTCCGTGAGGCACTCAGTTCGCTCGAGGACGCCCGCCGGTCCAGCGTGCGAGAAATGCAGGAGTTTCGCAGCCGGGCGGAGGAGACCTCTCAACGCCTGAAAAAGCAGACAGACGAATTGCAACGCGAGTTAACGAAGGCGCAAGAATACGTGGACAAGCTGATGCAAGAGGTTGCCCCGTCGATTCCGGCCAAACTGAAGGAAGCGATGGCCCGCGCCACATCGGAATTTGAAAACGCCGCAGACGAGATTGCGGAACTCCGCTACGAACGGCTTCTGGAGAATCTGCAGGGCGCGACAAACGAAGCGCTCTCGAAGCTGCATGCGCACTCGGTGGAAGTGCAGACGTCCGTGCAAAATGCGTTCAATTCCCGGCTGGAAGATTTTCGGCGCGACACGGAACTCCACGTGAACCGGGCGCTCGCGGAGACGAAGGAACGCGTGGAGTCCGCGCTCTCTTCACTGGAAACCGAGAGTCTAGCCACCTGTGACGCCCGCCGGCAAACGCTGGAAGCCGAGGTGGCTCGTTCCGCTGAACACGCCGCGGAGCAGTTCCACAAAAGAATCAAAACATTCCTGCACACTTGCTTGGAAGCCACCGATGCCGTCGTGGATGAACACTCCAAAACACCGGCAGGCAAGCGCGCAAAAGATAACGACTAACTCTCGAAAAGGCGCGCAACAGGCAGTCGCTTCCACTATCCGCTCAGCGCGTAAGATTTCTCCCTGCCACGGAAATCGCGCTACAATCGGCTGAACCAGGTTGCCGCCACAATTTATCGCTTTCAGCAGCGCCTCGCCCCCGTGCGAGCAGGAGCTTCCCGATGCCGCAAAATATCGTCGCCGCGCAGATCACCATCGCCGATTGGGTCTCCGGCCTCGCCGCCATCCCCGAAAAAGACTTCACCCTCAAAATCGTCCAGGACTACGTCATCCATCATCCCGTCCAGCCCGCCAGTCTCGAACCCTACATTTTCTTTTCCAAGGGCAGTTACACCCGCAATCTGATTTTCAAAAACGCTCTCTTCGAGTGCATGACCCTCTGCTGGGAAAGCGGCCAGCACAGCCGCATCCACAACCATCGCGATCAGAACTGCTGGATGTCCGCACCCATCGGCCGCCTCGACGTCCGCAACTACCGCGTCGAAAAACTCGATCCCGCCACCGGCGACTGCACAATCACTCCCACCGACATCTACCAGCTCGATGCCTCCCACCCCACCTTCGTCAATCCCATGGAGCCCGTCCACGAAGTCATGAACCTCGCCGAATTCAACCAGCGCGCCGTCAGCATCCACATCTACTCCAAGCCCTTCGACAGTTGCGAAGTCTATTACCGCGACAAAAACAAATACGCCGACGTCCCCCTCTTCTTCACCAGCGAATACGGCAAGCTCAATCCCGCCGAAAAACCCGCCTAGGATTTTTCCCAACTCGCCGCCCAATCCTTCTGAATCCACACCTGTCCAATTTTGGACAGACAGACCTTTTCTCCCAGTTATACCTTTCGGATGGAAGCTAATGGTCGTAACGAAGCCCGCGATAGCTGTCTATGGAATGCCTCCGAGAGGGCTATCGCGGGCGCAGTTATTGATGGGACCCACGCACCGGTTTCGTCCGTCGGCAACCAGAACGCTAAATCCCTCTATTTTCTATCTGGCAGTGTAAATAGCAGTCTGCATAGGTCTGTTTATTGCGGGCAGGCCACGCAAAAACTGTCCGAAACAGGATAGCGAGGGATCTCCAAAATCATCATTATGAGGTGAGGTCTCAACAATGTATGTCCTCGCGACGTCTTTCGCTTTCGTAGTCGGACTGTCCCTCTTGGCGCTCTTCGTATCCGCAATCGCCCTAATTCCGGTTAAACGGTCCAGCCATTAAACCGCCGTGCTCCGCTTGTGCCCAACCGTCTCCGCTCGCCGCATCGCTGACCCATGGAATTTTCCGGATAACGCGCCACTCTCCTGGAAACAAACGCAAGAATCGATGGTTCCCGCCTTCACGGACGCCGCAATACGCCGTCATCTGCTCAGAAGTAATCCCCACGCCGGCTAATCGCGGGCAACTGGACAAGTGGGTCCCAGTACCCAAGTTACCGGTAGGGCGATTCCCCGGGAGTTGTCAACAAAGTGGGCGAGAACCTCATTTTTGCTGCATCATCACCAGAGGTCCGAGTTTAGTCGCGCAGGTCAGGTCAGATGCCCAACACGGCGCGAATTCCGCCTGCACGCTCGTAATTGACGATAATGACGCCTTTCGAGGTGACCGTGCTTTCCGTCACCTTGAATGCCGCCGGGATCGTGCCATCGGCAAACAATCGTTTTCCACTGCCCAACGTTATCGGAAATATCTTCAGCCAGAACGCATCGACCAAATTATGCTTGAGGA
>Ga0210403_10005896_pt1 | contig 10327 bp, 10 predicted proteins | sample IncBWC19MmetaG_FD_150863 | JGI IMG/M metagenome (GOLD analysis project Ga0210403, IMG submission 150863) | Forest soil microbial communities from Barre Woods Harvard Forest LTER site, Petersham, Massachusetts, United States - Inc-BW-C-19-M | ecosystem: Environmental > Terrestrial > Soil >... | reverse complement strand
CGACGATTTCGTTATCCTACGCCGTCCCCAACAACCTCGCGTGAGTCGTGCCCATGGCCTCGCCGCAACCCGCCGCCTCCGCCGACCATCAAAACCGCCTCGCGCGCGAGACGAGCCCCTATCTCCTCCAGCATCAGCACAACCCGGTCGACTGGTGGGCCTGGGGACCCGAAGCGTTGGCAGAGGCGAAGCAGAGCGGCAAGCCGATCCTGCTCTCGGTCGGCTACGCGGCCTGTCACTGGTGCCACGTGATGGCGCACGAGAGTTTCGAGGACGACGACACCGCGCGCGTAATGAACGAGCTCTTCATCAACATCAAGGTCGACCGCGAGGAACGTCCGGACATCGATCAGATCTACATGGCGGCCTTGCACCATCTCGGCGAGCAGGGCGGCTGGCCGCTGACGATGTTTCTCACCCACGACGCCGAGCCGATCTGGGGCGGCACCTACTTTCCGAAGTCGTCGCGCTACGGCAGGCCCGCCTTCGTTGACGTGCTGCGTGAAGTGGCGCGGATGTTCCGCGAAGAGCCGCAGAAGATCGAGCAGAACCGCGCAGCGCTGATGGCGCGGCTCGCGGCGACAGCGCGGCCGAAGGGCAGGGCGGTCATCGGCGCCGCCGAGCTCGACAACGCCGCGCTGCAGCTCGGCGGCCTGATCGATCCGGTCAACGGCGGCACGCGCGGCGCGCCCAAATTCCCGCAGGCGGCGCTGTTCGAGCTTCTCTGGCGCGCGGGGCTGCGCACCGGGCAGGCGCGCTTCTTCGCTGCGGTCGAGATCACGCTCGACCATATCTGCGAAGGCGGCATCTACGACCACCTCGGCGGCGGTTTTTCCCGCTACTCGGTCGACGAGCGCTGGCTCACGCCGCATTTCGAGAAGATGCTCTACGACAATGCCCAGCTCCTCGAACTTTTGGCCATCGCGTACCAAAAGACCGGCAAGCCGCTCTATCGCCAGCGCGCCCGTGAAACGGTGGAGTGGCTCAAGCGCGAGATGACGAGCGCGGACGGCGCGTTCTCCGCCTCGCTCGACGCCGATTCCGAAGGCGAGGAGGGCAAGTTCTATGTCTGGTCGTACGACGAGGCGATGCGCGAGCTTGGCGTCGAGGACGGCGAGTTTTTTGCGCGGCACTATGACGTGACGCCGGCGGGCAATTTCGAAGGCCACAACATCCTCAACCGCCTCGTGCCGCAGCCGCGCGGCGACGACGACGAAGCGCGGCTCACAGCGCTGCGCAAAAAACTTCTCGGCGTCCGCGACTCGCGCATACGGCCCGGCCTCGACGACAAGGTGCTCGCCGACTGGAACGGGCTGATGATCGCCGCGCTCGCCAACGCAGGCCTCTTGTTTGCCGAGCCGTCATGGCTCGACACGGCCGAGCGCGCGTTCGCCTTCATCGCCCGCGCGATGACGCGCGGTGACCGGCTCGGCCATTCCTGGCGTGCGGGTCAGCTCAAATTTCCCGGCCTCGCCTCCGATTTCGCCGCGATGATCCGCGCAGCCCTCGCGCTCTACGAGTCGACGGGCCGGCCAGCTTACCTCGAGCAAGCCCTGACCTGGCAGCGCGCGCTCGATCGCGACTACGCAAACGCCGAGACCGGCACGTACTATCTGACCGCCGCCGACGCCGAGGGCTTGGTCATCCGCCCCGCCGCCACCGCCGACGAAGCGACACCGAACCACAACGCCGTCGCCGCGCAAAACCTGATCCGTTTGGCATTGCTCGCCGGGAACCAAAGCTGGCGCGAAAAAGCCGACCGGCTGATCGGGGCGATCGCGCCGCTCGTGACCGAGAACCTCTACATACACATGGCACTCCTCAATGCCGTCGACCTGCGCCTGCGCGCCGCAGAAATCGTGGTGACCGGCGAAGGCGCAAGCGCCGAGGCGCTGCTCGCCGCCGCGCGCGCACTGCCGGCTCTCGACCGCATCGTGCTGCACGCCCGTTCGCCGGAAAGCTTGCCGCGGGCTCATCCGGCGCAGGAGAAGGCACGGGCGGCAAGCACGGCGCAGGCCTTCGTCTGCATCGGTGAAAGCTGCTCGCTGCCGGTGAGCGACCCAGCCGGTCTCATCGCAGCCGTCGAGTCGACGCGGCGTAACTGAACGCGCTACGCTACAGCGCGACCGGCACTTTCTCGGCGCTCCCCAGCCGACATGACGGGCTCGGCCGGTCGCGGGTTCACCAGTTGAATTTCCAGTTCAATCCGGCGCGGACAATATCGTCGGTAAGCCTCACATTCCTGCTGTCGAAGGTATTCCTCCCGACCACGATCGGCGGGCTGACAAAGAGACCCGCGCCGAAGTCCGCATGCAAATATTCTATTTTCAAGGTTGCGGTCCCGGCAGGAACCGACCAAACGGCCCATTCACCGCCCACGCCCGCGCTCCAGCCGGTTCGCGTCCGCGAATCCGAAATGCAAATCGCCGTCGGGCTGCAGACACCTACATCAACGCCGGTGAAAGCAGCGCCGGCAGTCCCGTAGACAAGAAACCGATCCCACGCCCAACCGACGCGGCCGCGCAATGTGTCGATCCACTTTTCGTTCGTTGAACTTATCGCGCCGCGACTAAAAGGCGGCATATCGGGCGAACTGGCGCCTTTGTTGGTCCACGACATGTCGTTCTCGACCGCGAGGACCACATTGCCGACCTGATAGTTGCAACCAACCGTGCCGCCTGCGAGGGCACCCGCCAAATTAAATCTAAGCGTGATTGGAAGACCGACAGTGGCAGGGTTCGGCGCGGTAGCTGCGACGTGTTGGCTTTGGCCCCAAGCTCCGCCGCCTTCGACGCCGACATAGCAACCGGTCCAACTGAAAGGGGGCGGCGCCACGGGCGGAACCTTGTACAGCGGTGTCGACAGATCGGCCGCCAAGGCTGGTGAGCCCGATGGCTCCAGCCAGTACTCTCACGCTGTTCTCTTTCCCGGTTTTTTTCCGGGCCGCCCCTAGATCGCATTTAGCACGCAAAACTATGCAACGATGTGGTATTCCCGCAACAGTTGAGCACCAAGTTTGTATAGCTCTCGGCCGGAAAGGTTCTTTCCGGGCGACGGCGAAACGAACCCTGTGTGGAAAAGCCCGTTACGTATTCATCGAGTCGAAGAACTCGCCGTTGTTCTTGGTGTTGCGCAGCTTGTCGAGCAGGAAGTCGATGGCGTCCATCGTGCCCATCGGATTGAGGATGCGGCGCAGCACGTACATTTTCTTGAGCTGATCCGGCGGCACTAGCAGCTCTTCCTTGCGCGTGCCCGAGCGGGTGATGTCCATCGCCGGGAAGGTGCGCTTGTCGGCGACCTTGCGGTCGAGAATGAGCTCCGAATTGCCGGTGCCCTTGAACTCTTCGAAGATCACCTCGTCCATACGGCTGCCTGTATCGATGAGCGCGGTGGCGATGATGGTGAGCGAGCCGCCCTCCTCGATGTTGCGCGCGGCGCCGAAGAAGCGCTTCGGCCGCTGCAGCGCGTTGGCGTCTACGCCGCCGGTGAGCACCTTGCCGGACGACGGCACCACGGTGTTGTAGGCGCGGCCGAGCCGCGTGATCGAGTCCAGCAGAATCACCACGTCGCGGCCGTGCTCGACCAGACGCTTGGCCTTCTCGATCACCATCTCGGCGACCTGGACGTGGCGCACCGCCGGCTCGTCGAAGGTCGAGGAGATCACCTCGCCCTTCACCGAGCGTTGCATGTCCGTGACTTCCTCCGGCCGCTCGTCGATGAGGAGCACGATCAGGTAGCACTCCGGATGGTTGTGCGTGATCGAGTGGGCGATGTTCTGCAGCAGCACGGTCTTGCCGGTGCGCGGCGGCGACACGATCAGCGCGCGCTGGCCCTTGCCGACCGGGGCGACGATGTCGATGACGCGGGCGGAGAGGTCCTTCTTGGTCGGGTCCTCGTATTCCATCTTCAGCCACTCGTCGGGATAGAGCGGCGTCAGGTTGTCGAAGTTGACCTTGTGGCGCGCCTTCTCGGGGTCTTCGAAATTGAGCGAGTTGACCTTGAGCAGGGCAAAGTAGCGTTCGCCTTCTTTCGGGCTGCGGATGTGACCGTCGATCGTGTCGCCGGTACGCAGGCCGAAGCGGCGGATTTGCGAGGGCGAGACGTAGATGTCGTCCGGCCCCGGCAGATAGTTCGCCTCGGGCGAGCGCAGGAAGCCGAAGCCATCCGGCAGCACCTCGACGACGCCCTCCCCGACAATATCGGTCTCGCGCGCGGAGAGCTGCTTGAGGATGCCGAACATCAGCTCCTGCTTGCGCATCGTCGAGGCGTTCTCAACCTCGAGTTCCTCGGCAAACGACACGAGCTCCGCCGGAGTCTTGGTCTTGAGTTCTTGGAGTTTCATTTCCCGCATACGGAATGTCCTATGGAAATCGGCCAGCGCAGCAGTGAAGTGGCAGGGTCGCTGGCGAGAAAAGGCCGCAGGTCTTGGGCTGCAAGGGCTTGGGGCCCGGTCCCTGATGCATCATCCGGCTCCATTCCTGGAGCCAGAAACTCAATTGCATCCGCCTACGTTCGGTGGGATGGCGCAAAGATAGGAAAAGACTGCACTTCAGGCAAGTGCCGAGACACACTTTGCACTGTTAACGCGCTTGGCTCAGAACGGTTTCAGCACCACGAGGATGACGATCGCGATCATCAGCACCGTGGGTACTTCATTGATAAACCTGTAGAATCTTTGCGAGTGGCGGTTGCTGTCAGCGGCGAAGGCCTTGACCCACCGGGCGAATAGTCCGTGCACTGCCGAAAGGCCGAGAACCAGGGCAATCTTAGCCCAAAGCCACCCCGAGGCAAACCAGCCGTAACGAGAATCAGGCCCGAGCCACGCGAGCCAGAGCCCAAGCGCGATCGCCGCAATCATCGCCGGATTGATGATGCCGCGTAGCAGCCGGCGTTCCATGACCTTGAACGTTTCCGACTGGACCGAATCCTTCTCGGCCGCGCAATGATAGACAAACAGCCGCGGCAGGTAGAGCATCCCCGCCATCCAGGCGATGACGGCGATGATGTGGAAAGCCTTGATCCACTCGTACACGGTGTTCTCCGTCCCCCAACCGCGCTGGTGGGCCTAGGCCGCGCCCTTGCGCACGCGCTCGATCAGCCGCTCGACATGGGCGATCGGCGTTTCCGGCAGGATGCCGTGGCCGAGATTGAAAATGAACGGTCCCCCCGCCAATGCCTCGAGGATCGCATCGATCGAGCGGTCGAGCGGCGCACCTCCGGTGAGAAGCGCCAGCGGATCGAGATTGCCCTGGACCGGCCGGCGCGCCTGAACCTGATCGCGCGCGAAGCCGAGCTCCACCGTCCAATCGAGCCCGACCGCATCGACTGCCACCGCTTCGAGATACTGCGCAAGTTCGGTCCCAGCGCCGCGAGGGAAGCCGATGATTCGCGCGCCAGGAATCTGCTTGCGGACCGCTGCAACAATACGGGCAGAGGGCTCGATGCACCATTTGCGAAACTCGCCGGCCGGCAGAACTCCCGCCCAGGTGTCGAAAATCTGCACGGCATCGACGCCAGCCTCAAACTGCCGAACCAGATAGCTCGCCGAGGCCTCCACCAGGAGATCGATGAGCATCGTGAACGCTTCGGGATGCCGATAGGCAAACAATCGCGCTGGACCCTGGTCCGGCGTGCCGCAACCAGCGATCATGTAGGTCGCGACGGTCCAAGGACCGCCGCAGAAGCCCAACAGCGCAACGGCCGGCGGCAAATCGCGCTTCACCAGCGCAATCGCTTCGTAAACCGACGCCAGCCTCGCGTGATCGATAGCCGGCCGTAACCCCCTCAGCGCCGAAGGGTCGGCAAGCGCATCGAGCCGTGGCCCTTCGCCCTCGGTAAAGCGCACTGACTGCCCGAGCGCATGCGGCACCACCAGAATGTCGGAAAAGACGATGGCTACGTCGAAGCCGAACCGGCGAATCGGCTGCAACGTCAGCTCCGCCGCAAGCTTCGGATCGAAACAGAGATCGAGGAAGCTTCCCGCCTTTTGGCGGATAGCCCGGTATTCCGGAAGGTATCTGCCAGCCTGCCGCATGAGCCAGATCGGCGGAATGGGCTCAGGCTTGCCAGCCAAAACCCGGAGCAGGGGGGTGGTCGCCAGTCTTTCCGTCACCCTTCTTCCTCAATAAAATCTAATCTAAGAATCTGTTGTAGTGTTTGGACGGTTGATTGGACTCATTCATTCCTGCGCACATTCCATCCACCGGTCCCGCACATATGCCCGCTACCATCCTTCGGCTGACGATCGGGCTGAATCGAAGCAAGTGTCGGCTCTGCGACCGGGTTTTCCTCATGGATGACGACGACTATCCACATTTCAACGGTGGCCGCGACCACGGTCGCGTCTGAAGACGGCGCGGCACGAATGTGGACGACTTGGCCGCATTCCGACCCATGGTTCTTGCGCTCTGCCGCAAGCCATGGCCTTGTCCCCAGAGATCGACAGGTTATTCAATCCTCCTCATGGTGCACGCGGCCGGCTATTTCCATCTCCATCTGATCTCCGATGCAACCGGCGAGACACTGATCACGGTCGCTCGCGCTGCGGCGGCGCAGTACGCGAAGGTCACGCCGGTCGAGCACATGCATCCGCTCGTGCGCACCCAGAAGCAACTCGACCGCGTGCTTGCCGAAATCGAGGAGCAGCCGGGAATCGTGCTCTACACGTTGCTCCAGGAGAACCTGGTCGCTCGGCTGGAGCAGAAGTGTCGGGACCTCGGTGTGCCGTACCTGTCAATCCTCGGTCCGGTCCTGCATCTATTCCAGGCCTACCTGGGCGCCGAATCGACGCACAAGGTCGGCGCCCAGCACACCCTCAATGCCGAATATTTCCGCCGCATCGATGCCCTCAACTACACGATGCTGCACGATGACGGGCAGCTCACCGACGACCTTGAGGAAGCCGATGTCCTGCTCGTCGGCGTGTCGCGCACGTCGAAGACGCCGACCTCGATCTATCTCGCCAACCGCGGTGTCAAGACCGCCAATGTGCCCTTGGTGCCGGGCGTGCAATTGTCGCCGGGGATCGAACGCCTCAAGCATCCGCTGATCGTCGGCTTGTACGCCTCGGCCGAGCGGGTCGTGCAAATCCGCCAGAACCGGCTCCTGAGCCTGAAAGCGCACCGCGATGACGACAAATACATCGACCGTGAGGCCGTGGCCGAAGAAATCGCCGGCTCGCGACGGCTCTGCGCCAAGCACAATTGGCCGCTGATCGATGTGACCCGGCGCTCGATCGAGGAGACCGCGGCGGCGATTCTCGCGTTGCTCGGCGAGCGGCGCCGGCACATGGCCTCGTGACCGATGCCGTTCTGGCTCGACCGTGATCCGCTGGTGCTGGCATCGCGGAGCGCTGCGCGCCGGGCATTGCTGGAAGCCGCCGGCATTCCTCTCGAGCTGCAGCCCGTGGACCTTGACGAGCGGGCCCTCGAAACAGGCGCCGCGGCACTCGCGCCGGGCGCGGTCGCGCAACTTCTTGCGCGCGAAAAAGCCGCCGCAGTGGCCCGCGCGAAGCCCGGCCGGCTCGTTCTTGCTGCCGATCAGGTCGCAATCCTCGGCGCCCAACGCTTCTCGAAGCCGGCCGATCGGGCCGCGGCCCGGGCACAATTGCGCGCGCTCGCCGGCCACAGCCACGAGCTTCATTCGGCGATCACCTTTGCCCAGGATGCGGCGGTGCTGTTCGAGCATGTCGAGGTGGCGCGGCTGACAATGCGGCCGTTTTCGGAGCGGTTCCTCGACCTCTATCTCGACGCCGTCGGCAGCGCGGCGACCGCAAGCGTCGGCGCCTATCAGATCGAGGGCCTCGGCATCCAGCTGTTCGAGCGCATCGACGGCGACTATTTTACCATCCTTGGTCTGCCGCTCCTTCCGGCGCTGGATTTCCTGCGGCGGCGCGGATGCCTGCTCGCATGAGCTATCGCCCCTTCGTCCTGTGCCTGACCGGCTCCCTCGGCATGGGCAAATCGACGGCGGCAAAGTTCTTTGCCGAGGCGGGAGTGCCGGTCCACGATTCCGACGCGGTGGTGCATGCACTCTATGAGGGCGAAGCAGTCCCGTTGATCGAGCGCGCGTTCCCCGGGTCGACCGATGGCGGCAAGGTCGATCGCGGCAAGCTCGCCACGATGGTGCTCGGGAACGACGCCGCGCTCGGCCGGCTCCAGGCCATCGTGCATCCGCTGGTCGCGGCGGCGCGGGACGCGTTCCTCGCCGAGGCGCAGGCCCGCGACGCACCCGTCGTCGTCCTCGACGTGCCGCTCCTGTTCGAGACCGGAGGCGAGCGGCTCTGCGACGCCGTCGTCGTGGTGTCGGCGCCGGCCGAGCTGCAACGCCAGCGCGTCCTCGGCCGCCCGGGGATGACCGAGGACAAGTTCGCCGCGCTTCTCGCCAAGCAGACGCCGGATGCTGAGAAACGCCGGCGCGCCGACTTTATCGTGGATAGTTCGCAGGAGCTCGACGATGCCCGCGCGCAGGTACGCGACATTCTGCGGCTTGTGCATAAAATGCGCGAGGGCGACGGTGATTCGTGAGGCATTGCCGCAGCTCTCCGCCTGCGCCTTGGCCGGGCCGGCGGGCCAAACGGACCACCGCTCAAGGTTGGCATGCGCGAGATCGTGCTCGATACCGAAACCACCGGTCTTGATCCGTTTGCCGGGCATCGCGTGGTCGAGATCGGCTGCGTCGAGCTCATCAACGGCATCCCCACCGGCCAGACGTTCCATCGCTATCTCAACCCCGAGCGCAGCATGCCGCCGGAAGCGCTTGCGGTTCACGGCCTCGATGACCAGTTCCTCAAGGACAAGGCCTTCTTTGCCGAAGTCGTGGACGACTTGATCGCTTTCCTCAGCGACGCGCCTCTGGTCATCCACAATGCCGCTTTCGACATCGCCTTCCTCAACGCCGAGCTCGAGCGCACCGGGCGGCCGCTGATCGCCCGCGAGCGCATGGTCGATACGCTGCTCATCGCGCGCAGCAAGCATCCCGGCGCGTCGAACCGCCTCGACGATCTCTGCGCGCGTTACGCCATCGACAGCTCACGCCGTACCAAGCACGGAGCGCTGCTCGACGCCGAGCTGCTCGCCGAAGTCTATGTGGAGCTGATCGGCGCGCGCCAGGCGACGCTTATCCTGTCGCAGGCGGTCTTGCCCGGCCGGGGGCTCGGCGAACCCATTATCGTGCGCGAACGACCTGTGCCGCTTCCTCCGCGCGTGACCGCCGAGGAGCGCGCCGCGCACCGGCACTTCATCGCCACTCTCGGCGACAAGGCGATCTGGCTCGATTACGTCAGCCTGGGGTGAGCGGCTGCGACGGCGGTGAAGCCTGCGCCTGCGCCATCCGCTGGCGGTAGAGAGCGACGAAATCGATCGGATCGAGCAGGAGCGGCGGGAAGCCGCCGTTGCGCACCGCCGTCGCGATGATCTCGCGCGCAAATGGAAAGAGCAGACGCGGGCACTCGATCAGCACGACCGCCTGCATGCTGTCCGCCGGCACGTTCTGGACGCGAAAGATGCCGCCAAAAATGAGCTCGAAGCTGAACAGCAGCGTTCCCTGCGACTCCGCCTTGCCTTCCAGCCGCAGCGAAACCTCGACGTCGGTCTCGCTCGCGGGCTTGGCGTCGACGTGGACTTGGATGTTAAGCGTCGGCTGCTGCCCCGTAGGCGTGAGCGAACGGGGCGCGTTGGGATTTTCGAACGACAGGTCCTTCACGTACTGGGCGAGCACGCCAATCTGCGGCATCACCGCCTGCGGCTGTGGACCGTTCGTCGCTGCCATGCTCGCCTCCGGCCCGACCCTCGTTAAGGCTTGGCTAACATAGGCACAGCAGGCGAACAATGCTGCCGGCTGATGCAGCTGCATGACCGGACGGCGCAGCGGCTGGGCCGCCGGCCTGGACGATCAAGCCATTTTGCTCTTCCAACGTTGGCGCGGCGGCCCGGATCGTTTAGACTCTCAGCGGCATGGCCGTCGCACGGCGACCCTCTGGATGGCGCCCCGTGCGTGCCTACATAGAGCGGGAACCGGACTTTCCCGTGGATTCGTCGCTGCGAACCGCCGCTGGGATGCGCCGATCCGCACGTCGCGCCGCCGAAAGAACGTGAAACGTGTTCGATATCTATACCATCATCTTCCTGGCGCTCGCGGTGTTCATTTTCCTGCGGCTTCGCAGCGTGTTGGGACAGCGCACCGGCCGCGAGCGGCCGCCCTATGATCCGTATTCGACACGCGATGCCGTGCGCAGCCCGGCAAATGACAAAGTCGTGACCCTGCCGCCGCGTCCGCCGGAAGCGGCAACGCGGCAAGCCGAGCCGGGGCCGCCGCCGGCGGACCGCTG
>Ga0210403_10005895_pt1 | contig 10327 bp, 9 predicted proteins | sample IncBWC19MmetaG_FD_150863 | JGI IMG/M metagenome (GOLD analysis project Ga0210403, IMG submission 150863) | Forest soil microbial communities from Barre Woods Harvard Forest LTER site, Petersham, Massachusetts, United States - Inc-BW-C-19-M | ecosystem: Environmental > Terrestrial > Soil >... | reverse complement strand
GAGCGCGCTATCGGCGCTGCAAGGCCCGGTGAATCTTTGTACGCATTTGGCTTCTGCCGATTCGCCGGAGCTGCCCACCACGGCCGAGCAGTTGCTGGTGTTCACGGCGGCCACCCGGACGCTGCCTGGGGAACGCAGTGTGGGGAGCTCGGCGGCGCTATTGGGCTTTCCGGAATCGCAAGCCGATTGGGTGAGGCCCGGGATTTTGTTGTACGGGGTCTCGCCTTTTGCCAGGTCGACCGGTGCCGATCATGGTTTGCGGCCGGTGATGACGCTGCAGTCACGGGTTATCGCAGTCAAGGATGTATCGGTGGGAGAGCAGGTGGGTTATGGCGGCGATTGGACCGCGACGCGGCCGACACGCCTCGCCGTTGCGGCGGTGGGTTATGGTGATGGATACCCCCGCAGTCTCTCATCGGGAGCGCCCGTGCTGGTGAACGGCGAACGCGCCAGCCTGGCGGGCCGGGTATCGATGGACATGATCGGAATCGATGTCACCGATCTTGAGCTTGCGCCGAAATTGGGCGATCCCGTGGTGCTTTGGGGTGAGGGATTGCCTGTCGAGGAAATCGCCCTGTGGGCGGAGACAATCCCTTACACATTACTGTGCGGCGTCAGTCAACGCGTAGCGGTGAATCTGCGCTAGCTGCATCGACAACATCGAGGAGCAATTCAAGAAGCGTGGCATCACGCCCTAGCTGTAAATGCTCAGCTGGCGCTCTAGGACTAGTTCTCGAAGAACCCCATCTTCACGCCCGCCAGCTGCACGACGTCGTTATCGTTCAGACGCCTGGCTTGCGGTCCGATCGGAACGCCGTTGACCTGCGGATAGTCATTTTCTTTGCCGCTGTCGACGTGCACGATGAAATAGCCTTCGGAGCGCCGCGTGATGGCCGCAACTTGAACGCCCGGACGTCCGAGCGTGGTGAGAGCCTTGGTCAATTCGAGTTCACGGCCGGCGAACGCGCCGCTGAGTACCTGCAGCTTGGCTTTTGGCAGCGCGGTCGCATTTTCCGGAACGCCCGGGCCGGGCCGTTTTGCCGAGATTGCTTTTGCCGCTTGATCCACCGCGGCGCTGACGCGGCGAATCCGGTCCTCCCCCTGAGAACTCGGGGTGATGACCATGGTCTTTTCGAACTCGTCCTGCTCCGTCTCGCCGTCCTGGCTGTCGACGAAGCGCAATTGGTGGTGCCCGACGGTGATGACATCCCCATGCTGCATGGCATGCTTCTTGATCAGCTTACCGTTGACGTAAGTGCCGTTGGTGCTGTTCAAATCCTCCAGAAAGGAGTCATTGAGAATATTGATGATGAGCGAGTGGTGGCCGCTCACGGCCGGATTGTCGATACGAATATCGTTGTCCGGCAGGCGCCCGATCGTGTAGCGCTCTTTGTTCATGTTGTATTCCGCGAGGACTTGACCGTCCAAGCTGAGCATCAGGCGTGCCATTCAGACTCCTTCGCTAGCCGAACCATCCCAAAATTTTGTCAAATATACGCCGGTGCGCCGGGAACGGCTCCTCGACACGCGCCATGATGACCGACACATTATCCCGACCGCCGTTATCGTTCGACAGCTGTATCAACTGTTTAGCAACTGTATCAAGATTAGCACTAAAGGTGCTGATTGTTAAGTGAATGTCCTCGTCCTCGATCATGTCAGAGAGACCATCCGAACACAGTACGTAGTAGTCACTTTTCTGCGCGGGCTGTTCGTGGATCTCGACCTCGACATTCTGCTCCACCCCAAGCGCCCGTGTAACGTAATTCTTGTTGGTGGCCCGCTGTGCCTCCTGCTGGGAATAGAATCCGCGATCGACCAGCTCCTGCAGCAGTGAGTGGTCCAGGGTCATCTGCTCGAAACGGTTGTCGCGCAGCCGGTAAACCCTCGAATCGCCCACGTGAGCGATTGATACCTTATTGTCATGGAACAAGCACGCGACCACCGTTGTGCCCATTCCCTCGCACTGGGGTTGGGTCTTGGATGTGTGGTAGATGATCTTGTTGGCTCTGTGAATCGCATCGCGCAGGATGATACTGGGTCGCGTCAACCCGGACTCCTGGTCGCGGACGCTGAGGTCCTCGCGCACGAACGCGTCGCGGACCAAGTTGATGATGGTCTTCACGGCAATACCGCTTGCAACCTCGCCGGCGTTGTAGCCGCCCATGCCATCGGCGAGCACGAACAGGCCAATGTCGAGCTCGCTGCCGATCATATCCTCGTTGTGTTCGCGGACCTTGCCGGTATCGGTGAGCGCGACGCTGGCGATTTTCCCCTTCAAGCTCATGGGGTTTTTGTCGCTTTTCGTGTCATGCAATTAAATTCGTTCATGGCGACCCGCTGGCAATCCGTGACTTACAGTCCTCCAACGCTGCAGCCATCTGGGCGCCTGAGTCGTACCGGTCTTCAGGATTCTTGGTCAGTGCACGATCGATCACGAGCTCGACGCACTCGGGCAAATCAGGTCGGAACGCGCGCAACGGCGGATGCGGCGCTTCGGCGATCTGCTGCATCAGGCCGGTCATCGAATCAGCAGTGAACGGAAGTTGGCCGGTTAACAATTGAAACAGGCTAACACCCAGGGAAAACAAGTCCGAGTGACCTGTCACAGTTCGCCCTTCGAGCTGTTCGGGTGACATAAAGGAGGGTGTGCCAAGCACGATTCCGGTACGCGTGGTGCCGGCGCCGCTCAGGCGCGCGATCCCGAAATCAGTGATTTTCAAGATATCGGTGCTGGGGTCGTACATGAGATTTGCGGGCTTGATATCGCGATGGACCACCTGCTGTTTGTGCGCGAATCCCAGTGCATCGGCGGTGCGAGCGATGACGTCCAGCACTTTGCGCGGCTCCATCAAAGCGCTGGACTGTGTGTAGTCGCTCAAATGCCGACCCTTCAGGTATTCCATGGCGATATATGCCAGCCCGCGCTCCTCACCCACATCGTAGATGGTCACGATGTTCGGATGATTGAGTCGACCCGCCGTTTCAGCTTCCCGAAAGAAGCGCGATCGCGCCTCGACGAGCTCGACATCGCTGAACTCGCTGGCCAGCGGGATGGCTTTGATGGCAACCATGCGGTTTATCGCGGTATCCCGTCCGAGGTAAACGACGCCCATCGCGCCGCGGCCGATTTCCCGCTCGAGCTGGTACCTGCCGAGCCGCTCGGTGTCGGGCATGGCGGCCGCGCTGGCTCGATTCGCCGCGAGCGGCGCGTTTCTGTCGATCGCGGCGCGTAAATTCGGCGACGTCGAATCAGCGGCAGTCGGCGCGGGCACCGCATTGGCGGATGTTGCCGCCTTGGGCTTGTTGCGTTCGGCGTCCATGAGACGGCGCAATCGCGCGGAGACATCCCGATAAGTATTGTCGAAGCGTGCCAAGTGGCGGTAAACCGCCGTGGCCTGTGGCGAGCGCCCTCTTTGTTCCAGCTGGTTGGCAAGGGTATACAGATCGCCGAGCACCGTGGCGTTGGGTTTACGGCCCTTGAGTTCCGCGAAGCGCTGTTCGAAGTTATCGAGCAAGCGCGCGGTGTCGGTACCGGGAACGGCGCTAGACTTGGGGATCTGCAGCGCGGGGGCAGATTTGTTCCGGCGCGACCATAGGAAAAGGGCGCTGCCGGCAGCCAGCAGCAAGGAACCGGCCAGCCAAAGCCAGGAATTCAGATTATTCGTAAGCACTCGGAGCAATAGGCCCGCCGCCAGGATCCCAAAGCCCACAATTGCTGCGATCAGACCCAATTTGCGCATGCAATAGACATAATCCGACCAAGAAAGCCCGGCAGTATAGGTGATCGGGTCCCCATATCCGCAATGCTGATGTCACAAATCGACGTTTAGGAAGCCCATGGCGCGGTCAAAAGAGGTCTTTATTTGCCAGAGTTGCGCAGCCTCTTCGCCAAAATGGCAGGGGCAATGCGCGGCCTGCGGCGGGTGGAATACCTTGGTAGCGGAGGTTTTGGCCGCTAATTCGCGCAAGCCCCGTTCAACGGGGGGCAAGAGCCGCGACCTGTCGTCGTCGCTGGCCGCGGAGGCCATCGCCGAGTTGCCCCGGTTGGCGACCGGCTCGACGGAACTCGATCGGGTTTTGGGCGGCGGGCTGGTCCCGGGCTCGGTGACATTGATCGGCGGGGACCCCGGTATCGGCAAATCGACCCTGATGCTGCAGGCAGCCGCTGCCCTCAATCGTTCGGGTACGGTGCTGTACGCCACCGGCGAGGAGTCTTTGAAGCAGGTTGCTCTTCGCGCACGGCGGCTGGGCCTGGAAGCAGCCACCGCCCGGCTGATCGCCGAGACCGGCGTCGAAGAGATCGTCGCGGCGGCGTCCGGCCTCGCGGCGCATGTCCTGATCGTAGATTCCATTCAGACCATGCACTCCGAACGCGTCGAGGCGGCACCGGGCGCGGTCTCGCAGCTGCGAGAGTGCACCGCGGAGCTGGTCCGATTCGCCAAGCTCAGCGGCACGGCGGTGCTGCTGGTGGGTCATGTCACGAAGGAAGGACAAATCGCCGGACCCCGCGTGCTCGAACACATGGTGGACACGGTGCTGTATTTCGAGAGCGATACCGGGAGCCGCTACCGCGTGCTGCGCTCGGTGAAAAACAGATTTGGTGCCGCCAACGAAATCGGTGTGTTCGCGATGCTCGAACAGGGGCTGCGTGAGGTCACCAATCCGTCGGCGATTTTCCTGTCTCGCCATGCAGAGCCGGTGCCCGGCAGCGTCATCACCGTCATGCGCGAAGGAACGCGTTCGCTGCTCATCGAAGTGCAGGTCTTGGCCGATGTTGCCTTGAGCGCCAATCCGCGTCGCGTGGCAGTCGGCATCGACGCAACTCGCCTGACCATGCTGCTGGCGGTCGGGCACCGGCATTCAGCACTGCTCCTGCAAGGCCACGATGTATTTGCCAACGTGGTCGGCGGCGTGCGCCTCGCAGAGACGGCCGGGGATCTTGCCATTGTCATGGCTGCGCGCTCCAGCCTGATGGATTTGCCGGTACCCAATTCGTTGATCGCCTTCGGCGAACTGGGTCTCGCGGGAGAAATTCGCCCGGTGCCGTTCGGCGAAGAGCGCTTACGCGAGGCCGCGAAACATGGATTCAAGCTGGCGATTGTTCCGGAGGCGAACGTGCCGAAGCGCCCCCCCGATGGAATGAGCGTGCGCGGTGTCACGCGATTGAATCAGGCTCTGGAGACTTTTTAGCCGGCCCATGCGAGGCCGTACGCGCCCATACGCGCCCGCCCATGCGCGCTACGGCGGTGTTGCTTGCGGCGGCCGTATGCGCACGGTCTTTATGGCGCTCTCGCCGGTCTGCAGCACCTCCAGCATGTAGTCCGCCAATTTCAACGTGGTCCCGGGTTCCGGGATGGTCTCCAAGAATTCCACGATCAATCCATTCAGGGTTTTCGGTCCGTCGGTCGGCAGGTTCCAACGCATCGAGCGATTGAGCGCACGAATCGTCGCGGAGGCGTTGGCGACGAAGCTGCCGTCGGTCTCGGCGTGCACGTCCTTATGCATCATGGTGGCAGGATCGGTGGTGAATTCGCCCACGATCTCTTCAAGGATGTCTTCGAGCGTCACCAGTCCCTGAATATCGCCGTATTCATCGACGACGAAGGCCATGCGGCGCTTGTCGCGCTGAAAATTCAGCAACTGCGTATTGAGAGTGGTACCCGACGGCACGAAATACGCTTCGCGGGCGCCTGCGGCCGCGGCCAACGCAGCGCGGTCCAGCCGCCCGCGCGCCAGCTCGTGCACGACCGCCTTCATATGCAACACGCCGATGATGCGATCGATTTCTCCTTGATAGACCGGCAGTCGGGTGTGTTGGCTCTGGCGCAACTGCTCCATTACCCGATCCCAATCATCGTCGACATCGATGCCGACGATCTCATTGCGCGGCACCATGATGTCCTCGACGGTGGCGTTTTCGAGGTCCAATATGCTGACGAGCATTTGTTGGTGGCGGCGCGGAATCATCGCGCCCGCCTCGGCGACGACGGTGCGCAATTCCTCGCTGCTCAAGGAATGCGAGGCTTGTTGCCGCGATACGCCAAACAGCCGCAGGATCCCGTTAGCCAGCAGATTCGTGGCCCAGACGAATGGATACAGCAAAAAGAGCAGCGGCGTGTAGACGTATGCGGCGGGCAGCGCCAGACGCTCCGGGTACAGAGCCCCGAAAGTCTTGGGTGCAACCTCGCAGAAGATCAGCAGCACGAATGCCAGCAGCGCAGCGCCGAAAGCCACCAGATACTCTCCCCCCAACCGCAGCGCGATGAAGCCGACCAGAATCGGCGTCGCCACATTGACGAGGGTGCTGAGCAAAAGTATCAACCCGATCAGGCGGTCAGGACGAGCAAGCAGCTTTTCCGCCAGCCGCGCGCCGCGGCTTCCTGCGTGGGCTCGATGCCGTAGACGATAACGGTTGAGGCTCATCAATGCCGTTTCGCTGCCGGCGAAAAACGCGGCGAGAATGAGCAATCCCGCCAGCGCGCCGAACATCAGTACCAGGGTGGGGTGTGCCATAAATCGACAATTGGGACGCCTACGCGGCCTTTGCCTAGCCCCAATGTCGCCCGAACAGGTACTCGAGAACGAACTTCACCCCGAAATAGGCGAGTGCCAGTATCCCGAAGCCGAACAATGTCCAGCGTACCGCCGAGCGCCCGCGCCATCCGAAACGCAAACGTCCCATGAGCAGCACGCCGAACAGCAGCCACGCGATCAGCGACAGGACGGTTTTTTGCACCAAGTTCTGCGTGAACAAATTGGTGACGAACACGAAGCCCGTCAACAGCGCAAGAGTCAATAAACCAAATCCCGCCGCAATGAGCCGAAACATGACCTTTTCCAGCGCATCGAGCGGCGGCAGCGCGCTCGGCAGAGCGGCAATGCGCCGCGTGCGCAGCCGTCGATCGAGAAACACGAGCAACAACGCCGTGACCGCGGCGGCGAACAGCAGTGCGGCGGCAGCCATGGACAGCAAGATATGCGCCGTGAGTTCCCACCCGCCGGTCGTGGCCTCGGCATAGCTGCGGCCGGCGCCGGTCAGCGCCGCGCCGACCGCGGCGCTGAACATCAGGATGGCGCCGAGCACGCGGTTTTGTTTGTCAATGGAAATCAAGCAGGCCAATACCGCAAGCGTCCATCCCAACAGCGACATCGCTTCGAATAGGCCGATGGAGAACGCCCCACGGCTTCGCATCATGTGCATGATGGCGTCGCTGTGACCAATGATCGCGACGAGGATCATGACCCAGGCGAATGGCTCCAAGCGCGGATTGCGTACACTGCGCAGCATGAGCCAAGCCCCTGCGGCGTAAAGCAAGAACAAAGTGACGGCTTGCAACGGTTGGCCCAAGGGATGACGCTCTAATAATGACACAAGTATAATAACCGCAATATGTTTGACCGGCTCACATCCAGTTTGTCTGCGGCGCTGAAGGCGCTATCCGGCCGCGGCCGACTCACGGACGACAATATTTCCGACACGGTGCGCGAAGTCCGCCTCGCCTTGCTCGACGCCGATGTGGCGTTGCCGGTGGTAAAGAGTTTTACCGAAGCGGTCAAAGCACGGGCAGTCGGCGTCGAAGTGACGAAAAGCCTGACCCCGGGACAGGCTTTCATCAAAGTCGTGCATGAGGAATTGACTCGGCTCATGGGCGAGCCGAGCACGGGCCTTAATTTACGTGCGCAACGGCCGGTAGTGGTGATGCTCGCCGGTCTGCAAGGTGCCGGCAAGACCACCAGCGCCGGCAAACTCGCGCGCTGGCTGATCGAGAAACAGAACAAAAAGGTGCTCATGGTCAGCACCGACGTGTACAGACCCGCGGCGATACTGCAATTGCAGACCTTGGCTGCGCAGGTGGGCGCGGGCTTCGCGCCGGCGCAGGCGAGCGAGGCGCCGGTGAGCATCGCCAAGCGTGCGTTGACTGAAGCGACACTGCAGGCATACGACGTGCTGCTGCTCGACACGGCCGGTCGGCTGCATGTCGATGCCGAAATGATGGCCGAGGTGAAAGAACTGGAAGCAGCCATTCAGCCGCATGAGCGCCTGTTCGTGGTCGACAGCATGGCGGGGCAAGATGCCGTTAACGCCGCCAAAGCATTCAATGAGGCCTTGAGCCTCACGGGTGTGATCCTGACCAAAGCGGACGGCGACGCGCGCGGCGGTGCCGCGCTGTCGGTGCGTTATGTGACCGGCAAACCGATCCTGTTCGTTGGAACCGGCGAGAAATCCGATGCACTGGAGCTGTTCCAGCCGGAACGCATCGCGTCGCGCATCCTCGGAATGGGCGATGTTCTCTCGCTGGTCGAGCAGGTTCGTGAACAGGTCGACCAAGAGAAGGCAGAGAAGCTTGCCAACAAGATCAGCAAGGGCAAGTCCTTCGATCTATCAGACCTGCGCGACCAGTTGAGCCAGTTGCAGAACATGGGCGGCATGGCGGCCCTGCTCGACAAGCTCCCCGCGCATATGCAGGCAAATGCCGCGGCGGCTGCCGGGACGGTCAATGCCAAAAACCTCAAGCGCCAAATGGGGATCATCGACTCCATGACCCCGCGCGAGCGGCGGCGGCCGGAAATGATCGACAATTCCCGTAAACGACGCATCGCGGCCGGATCCGGGGTACCGCTGCCGGAGGTCAACCGCCTGTTGAAGCAGTTCGATCAAATGCAGAAAACCATGAAAAAGCTCGTTAAGGGCGGCATGTTGAAGAATATGATGCGCGGGATGGCGGGGCGATCGCCGCCGGGCGGTTTTGGCGCCTAGGATTCCCTCCCAAACAAAGCATTTGTTGCTCTTAAGCCCTGATTGTCATTACAATTAGCGGCTAGGCTCTGCAAGGTGAATTTACGATGGTGACGATCCGGTTGACTCGACGCGGCGGCAAAAAGACGCCCTTTTATCACGTTGTGGTGACCGACAGCCGCAAACGCCAGGGCGGTACCAGCCTTGAAAGCGTGGGCTTGTTCAATCCTGTCGCGCGCGGCGGGGAAGTCAAATTGCGTTTGGACGTCGCCCGGATCGAGCATTGGGTCAGCGAGGGCGCCCACATGTCGGATCGCGTCAAGTTTCTTCTTACCAGCTTCCGCAAGCAGGCCGCGTAAGGGCTGCAGGGTACGAATGGGCGACGATGCATCGGCGCTCATCCAACTGGGTTTCGTAGGCGCGCCGTTTGGCGTGCGAGGTTGGGTCAAGCTTCGTTCACACACGGATCCTCCCGAACGCTTGCTGGAGCATCGCAGTCTGCAGATTGGGCGCGAGGGATCCTGGCGAACCTATCGCATCGAGGCGAGCGGACGAAGCGGCGGGGCGCTGACCGCCAAATTGGCCGGTGTGGAGGACCGCGATCAAGCGACGGCGCTTCGAGGCGCACAAATATGTGTGCCTCGCATCGAGTTGCCGCCGCGAGATCCGAAGGACTTCTATCGGACGGACCTGATCGGCTGTGAGGTGGTAAACCTGGCCGGGATTGGCCTAGGGGTTGTGCAGCATTTCGTAGAGACGCCGACGCAGGCATTGATGGTGGTGCGCGGCGAACGGGAATATTGGGTGCCGGCCGTGCCGCAGCATCTTCGGCGCGTGGATTTGCAGGCACGCAGGGTGGTGGTGGACTGGGACGCCGGGAGCGTCTAGGCGCAGCGGATTTTAGATATGCGTATTGCCGTGGTGTCGCTGTTTCCGCAAATGATCCGCGAGGCACTGAACCACGGCGTGATCGGCAGGGCTCTGGAACGCGGGGTTTTCAAGGTCGAGTACTTCGATCCACGCGACTACACGGCCGATGCGCACCGTACGGTCGATGACCGCCCTTACGGGGGCGGGCCGGGCATGGTGCTGATGGTTGAACCGGTGCGCAGCGCGGTGCGCGATGCGGCGGCCCTGCTGCCGCCGGGCAGCCGGCGCGTGTACTTGGGTGCGGACGGACGCAGATTCGAGCAAAGCATGGCGCGCGAAGCGTGCGGTTGGCCCGGATTGGTATTGATTGCGGGACGCTATGAAGGGCTGGACGAACGCCTCATCGAGCATGAAATCGATGAGCAATGGTCGATCGGCGATTATGTCTTGAGCGGCGGCGAATTGCCGGCGCTGGTGGTCATCGACGCGATAGTGCGATTGATGCCCGGCACGCTGGGCAGTTCGGAATCTGCGCTGCAGGAGTCGTTCAGCGACGGTTTGGTGGATTGGCCGCATTACACCCGGCCGCAGGCGTTGGACGGGCACGAGGTGCCTGCGGTGTTGGCGTCGGGCGATCACGCGGCGATTCATCGCTGGCGATTGCAACAGGCGCTGGGCCGCACGTGGTTGCGCCGGCCGGAGATGCTGGAGCGCCGC
>Ga0210403_10005892_pt1 | contig 10331 bp, 7 predicted proteins | sample IncBWC19MmetaG_FD_150863 | JGI IMG/M metagenome (GOLD analysis project Ga0210403, IMG submission 150863) | Forest soil microbial communities from Barre Woods Harvard Forest LTER site, Petersham, Massachusetts, United States - Inc-BW-C-19-M | ecosystem: Environmental > Terrestrial > Soil >... | reverse complement strand
CCTTTAGCAGACAAAAACGAAGATTCAGGGTTGAAAAATGGGGCAAGGCTTACTTTGCCGTTGATGGCCGCAAGTTGATCGTCACCGAATAAGAAAGGTCATAGAAAACTTCGTGCTGCCGGCTGATTAATAGAACTCGGTCATCATCCCCGCGCGACGACAACTTCAATCCAAAACGTTTTCTACGAGGTCATCGCCTTCAAAATATCATGCTGGGTGATAATGTGAGCCTTTTCTGCTTCGTCCCGCACCAGCAAGGCTTTGTTATTTCTGTTGAGCATGGAAGAAAGTACATCCAGGGTGCTGTCCAAGGCTACCACTTGCATGGGTTGATCCATGATCTCGCCTACCGATTTATCTTTTAAGGCAGGGTCAGTGATAATTTTTTCAATGAGACTTGCTGTGGTTACACTTCCTACAAATTCTTTTCCTTCGATCACCGGCATTTGATCAACGCCTTCTTTGTTCATCAACCGGATGGCTTCTCCGATAGTTGATTTTTTTGTCACCGTGAAGAGCGTGTCTTTTCCATTTCTACGTGCAATGATTTCGCGGGCCGTTTCGAAAGTGCGCTCCTCCAAAAAGCCATGATCTTTCATCCACATGTCATTATATACCTTATTGAGATAACGTGTGCCATGATCAGGTAGAAGAATCACCATCGTGTGGTCTTTTTTCAAATGTTCGTGTGCATACTCCAGGGCACCGTGCACCGCTGAGCCGCTGCTCCAGCCTACGAACAACCCTTCTTCGCGGGAAAGCCTTCGCGCCATGATGGCGCCGTCTTTGTCTGTCACTTTAATGAAGGTATCGATCACATCGAAGTTTACGTTCTTCGGCAAAATATCTTCACCAAAACCTTCCGTGAGATACGGGTAGATTTCATTCCGATCGAAGACGCCCGTCTCTTTATATTTTTTAAATACAGAACCGTAGGTGTCAATGCCTACCGCGATCAGGTCTGAATTTTTTTCTTTTAGAAATTTTGCCGTGCCACACATCGAGCCGCCGGTTCCCACCGTAGCCACATAGTGCGTAATTTTTCCGGCCGTTTGTGTCCAAATCTCGGGTCCGGTAGTTTCATAGTGCGCTTTTGTGTTGGAAGGATTATCGTATTGGTTCGGATAAATGGAATTCGGAATTTCCCTGTTGAGTTTGCGAGCCACCGAATAATAGGAGCGCGGATCATCCGGCTCAACATTGGTAGGGCACACGATCACCTCGGCTCCCACGGCCCTGAGAATATTTATTTTTTCCTGCGACTGCTTATCGGCCATCGTAAAAATACATTTGTAGCCTTTGGCCACGGCAGTTAGCGCCAATCCCATTCCCGTATTCCCTGAAGTCCCCTCGATGATCGTTCCTCCGGGTTTCAGTACCCCGTCTTTCTCGGCATCCTCAATCATTTTCAGCGCCATCCGGTCTTTGGTGGAGTTGCCCGGATTAAAATATTCAACTTTGGCGAGCAGGGTGCCGGCAATGCCTCTGTTTAGTTTGTTAAGACGCACGATAGGCGTATTGCCGATGGTATCGATGATGGAGTTGTAGATCATAGAAGAAAAATTAGGCTGCAAATTTCGAGTATTCATTCAGGGAAACCAAAAAATGAATTTTGCATGAAACTGAGGCCGTTTAACGCGCGGCCATTCAACTAATTGCGAGAAATACAAAGTTTTTAGTTTAAAACCTTCGTCACTTTGTTAGTATCCTAATTAAGAAATATTTCCTTTCTTGCAGGTCTGTTTTTCTATGAATTCACTCTCTATTTCTTCGTTAATCAAGTCATCTTCCTATTGGTCAAGGCTGGCCGGAGTGCGCTGGCAACTCGTGTTGACGGTGCTGGTCATTATCCTGGTGGGCCGTTGGCTTCGCCAGGAATATGGACAGGATGATTCCAATCTGTGGCTGGTGATGAACCAATTTCTCCGCCTGGTGCAAGGCACCCTCATTGGGCTCTTTGCCCTAAGCCTGCTCTCTGTTTTAACCACCTATGTTTATTTTCTTTCCCTTGAAAAAAATAAACGGGTAACTGTTCAAGCAAAATTTGGTGATGGCCAAAAAGCGGAAGCTGGTTGGGTGCCGCTTTTGGTGATGATCAGCGGGCCGGTACTACGCCCTTTGCTTGGCACTATTCAGGCAAGATTAGTTTTTTCCGAACGGCGAATGTCCGAACGAATAGTTCTCGACACGAACGTACCGCGCCCCCGCCACTGGTGGCGCCAGGCGATTTATGGAAACGGTCAAACCTTGCTTCATGACCGCGGAATTTATGATGTAGAAAATGTGCTGCTGCTCTTCTGCGATATGCTTGGTCTGGTATCCTTGCCCTGCAGGGTTTCATACTCCCAGCAATTGTATACCTTGCCTCGATCATATCAAGAGCAGGTCGTAAAAGCCCAGCCACACAGCACCGAAGAGCAAAAACACCGGATCGATATTCCCAAGCGCGTAGAAGGTGAGTTAGTAAACTACAAAGAATTTGAAACGGGCGACAATATTCAACGCATCGTTTGGAAAATTTACGCCAAAAGCGGCGAACTGGTTGTTCGCATTCCCGAAATAAAAGATCCTTATGCCTCCCATTTGTATTTTTATGTGAGCTACTTTCATGGATTCGAATTAAAAGAGGGTGCTTTTGAATCGGAATTGCTCAATGTATACAAAGACCATGTCCGCAATTTATTCGAAGCGCTTCAGCGCAACGGATATGATGTACGGATGCCGCAGGATCAGGAAGTACCCAAGCTGGCGGGCCTTGGCGACAAGAAGATAGAACTCTTTCAGATCACGGCGGCTTCGTGGCAAAATAGAAACACCCCCACTGCATTTGTTAATTATAGTAAAGCTGCGTTCGTATGTCTTCCTTCGCTCACACCGGCAAGTGAAATAAAAATAATAGCCCGCAACCTGCCACCGGCAATACCCCTGGTGATTGTTAAATTGTCTTCTGCGATTCCTTCCCCTTTTCAACTCCGCATTAAAGACTTTTTCTTCCGGCCGGAAAAACAACCGGTCGACGTGTTGCGCCAGCCGTGGCTGTTCTCCTCCCTTCGAAGAACCTTAAAAATGAACGAAGAAGAAATTGAAAAAGCACTTGCTCAACGTGACAATTGCTGGCTTACGGACACTATCCAATTGGCATGATGCGCTGGTATCAACACGAACGGTTTCAACAATTGCTTATCCGACTGGCCCTGGTAGTGGTGCCAACGATTATTATCGGGTACATCACCTTGCGCTTTCTCAATTTTTCATACACTTCGTTAAACACTGGGATTGTCAGCCAAACTGTCTATTTTTCACTGGGGCTAACCTTTGCCTTTGCACTCTATTATTATGGAGCCCGATGGATTGCTTCTTTTGTCATTTTGTGGATAGTGTATTTGGTTTTTGAAAGAATCATCAACCGGCTGCCGGGAGAATTCGATGTATTTTATGCCACCGCCCGTTTCCAGTTGTTCTCTACCCTGTTTCTTTTTGGTTGGGCCTTTGGTTTTCTCTTGGTGCGCGTTAAGTGGGCGTACCTTATTCTCTTTGGCGTGTTCACGGTCATCACCCTGGTTTCCACTTCCAACACGATTGACATCAGTCTTTCCTACATTCTCCTTCATGTATCTCCGGTGGTGGTGTATGGATTATACATGCTCTTTCTTTCGCCCTTGCTTACAGAACGCATTGAAGTCAATTTTAAGAAATCAAGGAAGTTTTTAGTGCGCGCAGTGTTGTTTGCATTGCTCATCCTTCTAGCCCTGGTTATCACCGTAAGTCTATTCCATAGTGATTTGAAAGCGGTGGAAAAAGAATTAGCTGCACGGGGTGCAAAAGGAAATCAAGCTGATAAAAATAAGGATGGTTATGATGACCGGTACGGGCTGATGGAAAAAAATGATGATGGTTATCGGTTGAAAGACACCATGCGGGTGAATTCCAAAATGAGCCAGTCCGACAAGCTGATGTTTTGCAGTCGACTCGATAATTATTTTCCTGATGGATCGCCGGCGCCATTGTATTTTGTTTATCATTACCTTACCCGGTATGATCCTGTGAAAGAAAGTTTCACCCGTGACGTAAACGTGCCATCCCTTGACGAACTGGATGTTGATCCAACCGCTTTACCCATGTATTACTCGTACACCGATACTTCTGTCGTACGAAAGTCAATGGGCGACAAGTTTCGCAAAGTAGTGGAAGCGCAAGTCTATCTTTCGGAGAACACCTGGAAGCATTCGGTCCTCGGCCCTTCGAGCGTATTTTCTATTCAAACGATCCCGGTGGAAAAGGATTTTCAAAAAACCTTTATTTCAGCCTACAAACTATACGCCTATACCTCTGACCTCAACAATGCTTATTTTGTCTACAACATTTCTGCCAATCCAAGGCTGGAAGCCATTCAGCAGCAACGAACAAAGGAGCTGAGTAAAGTAGTTGATTATCGCGGGGTGAATAAAAAGTTTTTGGACTACTACACCGACTATCCAAGGGGAGGAATTTATGACTCCATCGCCAAACTCGCGTTAAGTCTTAGCCCAAAAAAAGGTCAACCGGTAGACAAAGTACTTGCTGTGCGTGATTTCTTTTTGAAACGCAATGAAAATGACAAGCGTATTTTTCGCTATACCATGCAGGCAGGAGCCGTGGACGATCCCAACATTCCCAGCTCCAAAATGTTGTACAACTTTTTGTTTAAGACCCATGCCGGTTACTGCACCTATTACGCAGGAGCTTCCTTATTTATGCTGCGGGCGCTGGGTGTACCCACGCGATTCACGACAGGTTTTGCCACAATCAACCGCAGTGACAAAAACAAAGGGTGGTATTGGTTTTACGCAAGCCAGGCACACGCCTGGACACAGGTGTATTTCCCGGGCTATGGCTGGCTTGATTTTGATATGACTATCGGCAATGAAGATCAGCAAGGCGCTCCGAAGCCAGATGGTACGCCACCCCTTCCGCCCCCGGAACCCTGGCTGGTGCTCAGCGCAAAAGCCGAAACCGTTGCCATCGAGAAAAAACAATTAGGGGTGTCATTTAAGGATTTGATTTATTTCAACACTCCTTACCTGTTGAATAAAACTTTCACACGCTCCGTTGACGCTTCGTTATGCCGTGTTTTGTACAATAAAAAAGACACCACGTTGGCAGCCATCAAACCCGGTGATTCACTTATTATCGTATCGTATAAAGATGAAGCCAAAGAAATTCCGAAGCCACGGGCAGGAGTTTCCATCGAAACCCAGGTAGATGGATTTCCATCGCCAATCATCGCCGATGAAATTCACATTCGCGGAAAAGAAAAGGAAAAGAAGAAAAATGATGCAGCTAAAAAAGCAGTTAAGGCCAACGAAAGGAAAATGACATGGCAGGAAATTGCCTGGATTGCCGCAAAAATTTCGTCTGGAATAATTTTGCTGCTGCTCCTTTTCCCACTCCTGTATTTACTCTATCGACTGTTGTGTGTTTCTTTCACCCGTGACTCAAAGAAAGCTGATCATGTCTACCGCGCAGCGCTGTATCGGCTTCATATGGCTGGACTTGAAAGGGAAACGGAAACACCTTTGGAATATGCCATAACAAAAGTGGATCCTTCCTTGTCAACCGGTTTCACAGAATTCATGCGTATGTATCTGCGCCTCAAGTATGCTCCGGGAAACCTTCGAGCCGAGGACCAGGAGGTGATCGGCAGATTCTCCGGCCAATTAGGACCTGCAATCCGCAGAAAAACAGGCAGTGTTCAAGCTGCTATGAATTATTTAAACGTGTTGCGGGCTATCCGCTATTTTCAACAACCAGAATCAACAGACCAAGAAACCCTATCGCTATGACTAACGGAAAACTCAAAACGCTCACCGATAACATTGAAACAATTATCCGGGGCAAATCGCAAGAAGTAAAGTATGTGGTGACCGCACTTCTGGCACGAGGTCATATTTTATTGGAGGACAATCCAGGGGCTGGTAAAACAGTGCTCGCCAAAACATTGGCGCAGTCGATCTCTGAGGGAACAATTGATTTTCACTCGGCCAACGGGGGAGTTGCTTTCAAGCGGATACAATTTACTCCCGATTTGCTGCCGATGGATTTGATCGGCTCGCACATTTATGACGAGGCGAAAAAAGATTTTGTATTTAAGAAGGGACCACTGTTTACACACGTGCTATTAGCCGATGAGATCAACCGCGCTTCCCCCAAAGTACAAAGCGCCCTTTTGGAGTGTATGGCGGAAAATCAAATCACTGCAGGGGAATCAACTTTTCAGTTGGATAAATTCTTTTTTACGATCGCAACACAAAATCCGATTGAGATGGAAGGAACTTACCCGCTGCCAGCCGCACAGCTTGATCGATTCTCCATGAAAATTTCTTTTGGCTATGTCAGTGAAGAGGTAGAGTTTGATATCTATTCCAATTACCTCGCTATCAACAGCGGTGCTGCTGCCGTAAAGCATGTGCTCACGTACAACGACATCGTGCAGTTGCAGCAGGAAGCTGAAGATATTTACATCCATCCGGAATTGGTAAAGGGCATCGTTCATATAGTTACGAACACGCGTAAGCATCAGGAGATAGCGCTCGGGTGCTCAACAAGAGGAGGGATTACGTTTATTAAATGCCTGAAAGCATGGGCCCTGGTTAATCAACGTGAGTACGTTATTGAAGACGATTTGCGTGCGCTGGCTCAGCCTGTGCTGCATCATCGGATGATTTTCCGCAACCGTGAAGGTTCACGCACAGCCTTACCCCAACTTGTTGATCAGGAGGTGAACCGGCTTGCCAAATTAGGTATTCAATCGAAAAGATAATGAAGCGCCTTCCGATTCTTTTTTGTTTGTTCCTAACACTGGTCGCCTCAGGGCAAAACAGCGTGCGCGAACAAATTAACCGGGAGCGTTCTGAAGTTCGGTCATTTCTTGACAGCAAGATGTATGACAAGGCACGCAGCTTCATCCGGAAGGACAGCACCTATTATGTCGGCTATTTATTGGAAGGCGGTTATTTATTTTTTAGAGCCAACGATGAGCTGGGTTTTAGCAAAGCCATGGTGCCGTTGCGAAAGGCATTGGATAAGATCGAAACGGATTATGATCCACTCTTGCGTATTCGCACTAACAACTACGCCATGTACAGCGCCAACTATCGTTATCAATCTGATTATGGGCTGATTACTTATTTTCTCGATCGCTGTTATCAGAATGTTGAAGACCAGGATAAAGCCATGGAAGTGCTCACCCATGTTCGCAACCGCAACTTTCAGATGGAAATCAACATGGATTCATACAACACCATGGCATGGCTTTATCATCGCAACAGGGTGTACACTTCCAAAAAGTTTTCGTTCTTAAAAAACTCGGTAAGGGAAAATGTGGCTGCGGCCAATCGTTGTCTGGATTCTGCTTTACGAAAGATTCAAAATGATTTTCCGATTAACAATGGTTTGTATGATCCTCGATTCCTCAACCGGCAGTATCTGAGCACGTTTCACTATAAGGCCATGATCCACGATTACCTGCTTAACATTGATTCCGCTAATTACTATTACGACATACTTATCCAAAATGGCGCCTATTCAAGTAACAACTACGCCAACTTCAAACTGGCCATGGGCGAACTGGGAAAGGCCGAGTTGTTTTTCAAAGAAGCGGAAGAGCGTGAACGCAACGTGGAGAAAACCACAAAAGAATATTTCTACTGGCGTGGCGCGTTAGCTATTTATCGGGGGCATCCTGAAGAAGGTGATACATTGTTAAATCGTGTGCTTCAGCAACAAGGCAGTACGCCAGGCTATGGATGGCATTGCATCGGATTGGCACGGGCCAAACATTACGAAGGGCTTACCGCGGAGAGCCAGGAAGTTGCAAATAAGGCAGCCCGCTTTCAGGAGTTGCATATCGGCACTACGTGGGGTGAGGAGCAATACAATCTGGCGGTGGCCTCGTTGAACTACCTCAATCAATTGCAATTCAAAAAAGAATACTGGTTCGAGCACAACGAATGGTATTTCTGGCTAAACCCAATGAACTGGTATCGCTGGGTGAAATACACGCTCGAAATACGTCATCACAAAATGGTGCTTGCGTCCTTAATCGCGGAAAACCCAGAGCGTGAGCAGGTAATTTATTCTTTATTCTCGCCTGAAAACCTGATCACCTTTGACGAGGTGCTGTCGGTGATGGAAGGTTTTGGAAATGAGTATTTCATAAACATGTACAAAAACCGCTTGAACTCCGACCGCAGGCCACAGTTAAAAAAATATTACCGGTATGTTTTAGGCAGGCTTTATTTAGCCGAAGGCAAAGAAAACGAGGCCGCCGGTTATTTTGAGCAGGTAATCTTCGATCCTGAACGCGCCGATCCATTCCAAACGTTGCTGATGGCCCGCGCCTATGAAGGACTCGCGCTGATCAGTAATGCGGAAAAAGGAAAAAGCTATATCCAACAACTGTATAAAATCTATCCGCAGCTTTTTCCATTTACAGACTTGACTATGCAATTCCGCCTGGAAACCACGCCGTCGAATCAAGTGGAAGAACAAATCATCAACGACCTCCGCAAGACGCGAATCGCCTTTACCCAGGATCAGCAGGCACCTGCCATAAGGCTTACGTTTACACCACGCGGTGAGGCCATTGATATTCACTACACTATTCAATACTTAACGAAAATTATAGAGGGAACGTTGCGCATTGAAAAAGATGAACGCCCGGATGCAGGCAAGCTTCTTGCTTATCGTCTCTTCGGAATCCAGAAGACCAGGATTGGTGAGCAACCGCCGGCATCCCTGCAACCCAGGATAAACCCATCCGAAAAACCGATATAAAATTCATTGCCACAAGGGCCATGGTGGTAAAATAAAAAGCTGTTTAGACCGAGTAGCCTCGATTTTTCATACCTGAGGCTTGAATCGGCCTCAAAAATAAGTCTTTTAAAATTCTTTTTATACTATTCAATAACTTTATTGAATAGGTTTTTGTATCATTACTATCCGATTCGAAGACCCTTAACCCAACCAATATGAAAACATTGATCAAGCTGTTGTTTCTCGTTGGCTTCTTATGGTCTCTTGAGATCAAAGCCCAAGAAACACAACCAATGCTCAATCAGAGTGCACCCTCCTTTATGCTCACTGGTGTTGATGGGAAATCTTATTCATTGGATAAAGCGAAGGGTCAGTATGTGGTGATTCACTTTGCTGCTACTTGGTGCCCATTTTGCAATGCAGAAGCACCCAACCTGGAACAGCTTTATAAAACTTACCGCGACAAGGGTGTTGAAGTCTTCATTGTTGATGTGAAAGAAGAGAAAGCGTTAGTTGAAAAGTCGCTGGCTCGTTTTAACTTTTCGTTTCCTGTTCTTTTAGATCTTGATGGAAAAGTCTCAGCATCTTATGCACCAGCCGATGTGCTGCCTGCATTAAATCGTGATGAAGTGCCGCTGGCCTCAAATCTGATCATCGACAAAGAGGGAAAAATTGCTTTCTATTCTTTACTCAACACCACGGCATTCGATGCCAAACTTGTAAAGCTGCAAATGAAACTTGACCAGCTGATTGCTTCCGGCAAATGACACGTTCAATAGCAATATTATCTTTAATAGGTTATGTTTCAATTACTCAATCGAGTTCGAACGGGATTGTAACTGTGAGCGTGCCGGTCGTTGTCGCACGAGCTGGCGAGCAGAGTGAATTTAATCTTGGAGTCGAAATCAATGAGGGGTACCACGTTCAATCCAGCAAAGTGAAAGACGAACTTATCCCAACGTCCGTTGAGTTCAATTCCATTCCCGGCTTCACCTTTAACAAAATCATTTTTCCATCGGCAAAGAAATTCAAATTGGAAGGAGCCGATGATACTCTCGATGTATATGATGGGAAATTTAGTATCAAAATAGTTTTTACGACAGATTCAAAAATCAAAAAGGACCCGCACCAACTCAACGGCAAACTTAAATACCAGGCTTGCGACTCAGTTCGATGCCTGTTTCCAAAGTCGGTCGATTTTTCAATCCGTGTTGAAATTCAATAAACCGAGTAAGATGAACAAAAGAGAATTTAAAGATGGCGTCTACGGAGAGCTGGCTAAGATCACCAAGTCTTTGGCCAACCCTCATCGATTAGAGATTATCGAACTGCTCGCACAAGGCGATTGCTCTGTAGAGCAGATTGCAGAACAAACTCATTTGTCGATCGCCAACGCATCACAGCATTTGCAAGTTCTGAAAACAACGCAGCTCGTTGACATCGACCGCAAAGGCAATTTCATTTATTACCGCCTTGCCAACGATAATGTATTTAAAACATGGAAAGCCCTGCGTGAACTTGGAGTAGAAGATCGGAAG
>Ga0210403_10005890_pt1 | contig 10331 bp, 10 predicted proteins | sample IncBWC19MmetaG_FD_150863 | JGI IMG/M metagenome (GOLD analysis project Ga0210403, IMG submission 150863) | Forest soil microbial communities from Barre Woods Harvard Forest LTER site, Petersham, Massachusetts, United States - Inc-BW-C-19-M | ecosystem: Environmental > Terrestrial > Soil >... | reverse complement strand
TCTGAATTCCACCGGACCCTCGCGCACAGCCGGTCGCGGCAGTTTCTGAAGATCGTCGTAGAAACTCTGCATCTGTTTGTCATCTAGCTGCGGACGCGACTGTAGCTTGAAGTCGGCTTGACCATCGGCCTGCAACGTCCCTTGCACAGCGAGGTCCTTGCCCGGCTGCGACGGGGCAGTGGCGAACTGCCCGTGTAGCAGCTTCTGGATTGCTACCACATAGTTGGAAAACTCCGTGGTTGAAACATGTTTCTCCATGTCCAGCACACTCATGTGCAGCACGACCTGGGAAAGCTTCACCGCGCCCTGATTCTCCTCGCGTTGTTCCGGTAAATACAGAGCTGCGTCTTGGTGAGCAAGGCAATCCAGGGGATCGCTCGGGGTAGCGCCACAGCCGCCAGACTTCGCCGATGTCGCACCTGAAATCCCGGCCGCTCGCGCCTGGACGACCAGTTCCTTGGGAACTTTATTCTCGTATTCCTCCACCGCCGCCCGGAACTCGTCCACTGTTTTCGCCACCGGGCGGTAGTCGCGCACACCCCCGTCGTGCGAACGGCTTTCCCACAACTTCACTTTGTCGGTCCCGCCCCGCACGACCAGAAGTTTCTCGGTAAGAACACCCTCGCGAATGCCCGAGGTGCGATTGCCTTCAACGATCACCAGAACGAGGTCGGCCTTCTCCGGGCTGTCTACCATGGTGAACCGGCCCCATTTCACAATCGCTTTCTCCAGACCTTCCCGCGCTCGTCCTGCGTTGGGCGCCCCACGTCCCGACGGATGGCTGGAGTAAGGTCCCAAGCCAGGCTCAATCGTAGTCCCGAGTCGAGCGTCCAAGTAGACGCGTTGGGCTGACGCCAGAGTCAGCCCCGGTTCGGCGTCTGCTGGTTTTGCCGCGGACGGCTGAGACCCTGGCTCTTGGGCCACGATCGCCACGGACAGGCGGAGGAGAAACAACAGTAAAAGCGCTTTCATACTGCACCCCACTTGTTGAATGAGGGCCGTAGGGCGAGGTGGTTCGCCCAAGCTTTGTGTCGCGTCATGTTAGGCGGGATAGGGAGGACAAGTCAAAGAATAAGAGGGCCGTGGCTTTACAGTTTCCGAAATCGCAAATCTTGGCCGGGTTCTGAGGGTAATCGGGATATTACGCCAGCCTTCTGTTTGTGGCTCACGCAAGCACAAGCTTGCGCCGTTTGCCTTACTTTGAGAGCTCAATGGAGACGATTTGGCCTTCTGCCCCACTCAGATCTTCAAAGTACTCCACTTTCGCCTTCATCCCTTCGAGGTTCTTGCAGGGGTTGAGTTCGCCGGTGGGCGTGAAATTCAAGGCGGAGTATCCGACCTTGTAGTAGTTCCCGGCACGCAAATTCAACGTCTTCGCTCCGACTTCAACCTTCAACTTCATGGTGGTGGGGTAGGAGCAGTGCACGTCCTTGATCGTTCCGTTTACCGTTCGCTGGGCCCCGTGCCGGTCGTCTTCGACGTGGTCGGGAAGGGGTGGGGCTTCCCGGCTTGATGATTGGCTTGAAGACTGACTCTGCTCGGTTGCTTCGCGGGATTCGCGCTCTTGGCTTTCACGCTCCGCCTGGTATTGCTGAATGGATTGCAACCGGCTCTGAATCGCCGATGTTTCTTCGGGCATCGCCGCCAACTTCATCGCGTTCCGCAGCACAGCAATGGCATCGGTGGGGCGTTCCATCTCCAGCATAAGGTTGGCCCGATTGAGGCGAAATCCAATATTTCCGGGATCCAGTTGGACGGCCGTGAGGTTGAGCATGCTAGCTTCGTCGAAATTCTTGTGCTGCATGCCGTAGAAAGCCGCTAACTCGTCAAAGGCCGAGGCAAAAGACGGGTTGAGTCTGGTAGCAATTCGCAGGCTGGACTCAATCTGAGCAGCGCGGTCGGCGGACTCCCCCCGTTGCATGGCAATGGCCGCGAAATAATAGTGAGCGAGAAAACTTTGCGAATCGAGCTTGACGGCCTGCTCATACCATTTCGCCGCCTCATCCAGTTTGCCCTCGCGGAAGGCTAGGAACCCCCTCGTCTCGAGCGCGGCAACATTTTTTGGATCCTCCTGCAGCACGCGATCCAGCAGGGTGCGAGAGTCCTTGAATCGCTGGTTGTAAGCGAGAAAATCGGCGCGGATGGTATCAGCTTGAGTGGGGCTAACTGGCTGCACCTTGAAAGTCGAATCATCCACTTGGGTGGAACCAGGCATCTTCAAATAATAGAAACTCCGGTGCGAGACGTATTGCTCAAGATTCTTCTCTAATACGCTCAAATCTCCGAAGGCTTGGGTCGCGGCCGCTACCGGGTCCACCTTATTGCTAACCAGCCTGGCGTAATCGGTCAAGCGCTGGGTGTTTTCCTGAATGTCCTTGATTTCAAGATAGTGGGTAAGAGCCCAGGATTGGGCATAGAAGATGGAGCCCTTGTTCTCCTCATGGTAGTAGGGCGAATTGTGGTCAACGGCAAACAAAGTGGCGAGAGGGAGTAGATGGTGCTGGCGCAGGAGGAGAAGGTTCTCACCGCTTGGTTTGCCAAGCCCCACTTCTTTTCCCTTAATTTCGGTATTTTGGTAGAACTCGGCCAATCCTTCGTTAAGCCAAAGCGGCAGCCATTCCTCGGCACGGCTGATTACGAAATGCGTGTATTCGTGATACACGGAGGCATAAGGATCCTCACCCTCGGTATCGAGGCGCAAAAGAACGTAATTCTTGTCCGGCGCCCGCAAGAAAAGGCCCGCGAGGTCCAATTGACCCTTGGCAAGATAGGCTTCCGGTTCTAGTGCCTGGAAGTCCTTCTTGTCCTTCAGGGCGATCACGATAATGGGAGAAGCGGCATCAACCTGAGCTCTGGGAAACCTTTTGTGAAAGACAGCGCGCATCCGCTCAAACTGGTCGGCGACATGGAGCGCTTGCTTTTCACCGGCGTTGCTCAGAACCACGAAATGCGGAGTGCGGACTTGAAGCCAGATATCCGTCTTTGCGCCTGCATTCACAACGAAGACGGCGATCAGAATAGGGAGTAAGAGGGAGCGGCGCGACATATTAGCGGGGACTTCCTTTTTAAGCCCCAACAAGGTCGCCATTCTTGCCCCAATCCCTGTTCATGTCAATGTGAAAGAACTTTCATCCGGATCCGACCCCTTTTCCACCCTTTCCAGCCTCAGCGCAAATCCAAGACAGTCGCTGTTGATCGCTCGGACCTCGCGCTCGGCTTCCGCGGCGCTCACCCAAAGCCATTACGGACAACGGGCCCAGTCATTGCATTCCAAAGCTCGGCCACATTCTGGTGCGTGTAGTGAAGGACTGTGCCTTGGCCGGCGAGTCGAGCGAGCGCCGCATCTACGACTTGGTGCTGAGGATCGGAGCGTCGGGCATGCGCAGCAGGATGTTGGTATCTACCAGACACGACGCAAGAGCCATTTAGTCGTGATCCTGGTAAAGCCAATCGCGGGAAATAGTCTCGGGCAAAGTGGAATCTTGTCCGAGAACTGGGCCAGTGAGTCGAGCCAGATGCGAATCTCTTCCGTCGTACGCGGCTGCCTAGTCTCCGCAGGACGTGCTAACTGTTGAGCCAAAATTTCTTGAACGTACGCTTCAAGAGACAAGCCGCGCGACTTGGCCACTTCCGCAAGTTCATCGGGAATGTTCACCGTGACTACCATGGGAAGACTTTAGCACGAATTGACTGCAAAAGGCCGCAATCCATGCCGCCGTAAGTGCACCGTTCCGTTTGATCCCCATATGCGGTCTACGGTCGCCGAGCCGCGGATGTCCTAACGATTCGAACTGAGCGCCTCTTTGCGGACCTTCTTTCGGGCACGCTGTTGCGCCAAAGCTTGTTTCACCCTACGCTTCGCGCCCGGCTTCAGGTAATAGGAGTGACGCTTAATTTCCTTGATGATGTCTTCAGTCTGAACCTTCCGTTTGAAGCGACGGAGGGCGCTTTCTATCGACTCCCCTTCTTGCAGTCGAACTTCTGCCATTTTCATTACTCCCAAGCCAGCAATAGATTCGGACAAAATGCAACTTACTTCTTCTATGCCACCCTTTATCGAACTATCGCATTGCTACTGTTGCTGCCCATGCCCGGTCTTCGGCACAAACGGAAAAATAATTCAGGCCGCCGCGCATCAGGATGGATGACGCTCCTTGAATCTGTCGATCTTCTCGTTGACCTTCTGCTTGGCGTTTTGCACCGACTGATTGATCTTGTCCCGTGTCTCGTGTGCCCTGTCGGTTGCGGCGTCCTTGCGCGACTGTTGTAAGCATCCATCGGTTCTCATCGCTTCACTTTTGCGACGGAAAGTAGTTAGTACTTGGCACGAGGTTGGTTGATAAACCCTATCGGGAACCGGTCAGAGGAAGCGCCCATTCGCGTTCCCCTGCCGTCTTCGAGACATATCCAGAACAAGTGCTTCAACGAGAACTGGATCAGACTTGGCGTTCGCACGACTGAGTTTTTAGGTGCCTGCGCCACATGGCGGACCGTCAACCGTCTCCCGGGCAGACATCGTGACCGCACCATTACTCGCTAGAGCCTTACCGTGAAGGGTCCCGCCGTTTAGCGTGATGCTGGTAAGCGCCATGATCTTTCCGCGGAAAATAGTACCGGTCCCAATGGTAGCCGAGGAACCGACCTGCCAGTACACATTGCACCCTCTCAAACCTGTTTCCCAGAGCGGCCCCGCCCCTGGCGCGTGCCCTAGGACTATGGCCACGTTGGAATTGGAGGCAGTCGTCAGGGTACTTCCGATCTGGAAAATCCACTGGGCATTGGTATTTCCGTGAGCGTCCAGCGTCAGCGTGCCAGTCAATCCGGCTGAAGACGAAAAGCAATAGACTCCAGGTCCGAGTGTCAATCCGCCCAGATCCTTGCCGGTAAGGTCGTTGCCACACGGCGCGTTCGCCGCTTGGTTGTATCCCACAGTCAGACCCGTCTGCGCGTGGGTCGTCGCGTAGCTCGACTTGAGGTACAAGTGACCATTGACTTGGGATTTGGTGAGGCCGGTTACACTGGGTGTCGGAGAACTGCCAACATCGCCAATGATGAAGGTGTGTGCACTAACGTTGGTTATGCCGGATGCGCCCAGCAAGGCAAAGCTGTCGGCAGGTCCAAGATCGATATCAGTTTGGGCAAAAGCGCCAATTTCCAACGATGATAGAACGAGCAAGAACAAAGTGACCAATTTCATAATATTCTCCGTGTAGCACGAATTCCTTTCTTTCGGCCGCAATAGACTCTATAGGGTGCAGTGGTCGACGTCTGTGCAATTGTGCACACCTAGCCGATGTCATCGCCCGAGAGGATTCAGGAAGGGACGCACTACGAAGTCATCGACTTCGTTGAGCTTGCCCGCCGCTGGGTTCTCCCGGTGAGTTGGGTTCGCGGGCACGTCCGCAGTCGCGTCACAGGCCCAATTCCGCACATCCGGTTCGGGAGGTATGTCCGTTTTCGCTGGGGCAGCCCGGAACTAGAGGGCTGGCTTGCGGGGCACATGGTCAATTCGAGGGCTTCCCGCAAACGAACGCGATTACCTTAACGTTGGGGAAGGAGCTTCGTCCACCCCTTCAAATAAATCGACTTCGCCTGTCCGAGACTCATCGTTTTGTTCACGCACACTGCTCGCCATAGGATGGCTTCCACTTTGTCTTTTGTGAATGAGCCAAACTTTCCAGCGTGCGGCTCGAACCAAATGTTCTTCGCCGTATCCGACCCACCCATCCAGTGAGGCAGCCAGTGGTCATACTCGCCGGTAGACTTGTTTGTGCTTGCTGGATAGCCATATGCCGCGAGGATCGCGCTCTTTTCCGCAGTGGTCACGTTGCGCGGTCGCTCAGTGTTTGAAACACATGCCAGCGAAGCGTCCATTTCGCCGGGGGTCAACTTGGGATCGGGAACGGTGCAGAAGCCGCTGGACTTGTCGATGTCGATCTTGCGGCAATGCTGCGCTGAGGCGAGGCTCGTCACCAGCAGGAATGTCACGGCGATCAGCACCCTCGTCGGCGTCGTTTTGACCATTGCGAAATGTTACTCGGCTGCGTCGGAGTTTGTCAGGGCGCATACCAATCGGAATGCTCGGAATGCCGCTCCCGTTGACGATTAGCACGATGATGTTGCATATTGGGACTGAATGGACATTGAACGCACTATTGACGACATCGAACAGCTAGAGGAAATGTTCGAGGCACTGGATATTAGGCCGCTGAGTGCAAGCGACCTCGCGGCTGCGAATCGACGGCACGATGAAATACTCGCGCACAGCCCGTGGTTCCGGCTTTGGCAACGGTATGGAGTCTGTTGCCGAACCGGGTCCACGGCACTCCGCCTAACGGAAACTGGGAACTGAACTTCCTGCGAATGAACGTGAGAAGTGGCGAAGAAGAAATCTGCTAGTCTCCTGCCGAAACTCACGGACACTGAACAGGACCGAAGAGTCGAGTAACGTCTGGGTTTGCTCGGGGCTCGCCCTGACTACGCGGGGTCGTTTAATACACCGATTCAGCATGTGATTGTGATCGTGCAGGAGAATCGCACACCGGACAACTTGTTTGGAGCCGATACCGCGCTGATTCGCGCGGACGCTCATATCGTTCCCTTCGGCAACTGTCATGGCAAGAACATCACACTCATGCCTTGGCAGCTGGACGCCTGCTTTAATCCCGATCACGCGCATAAGCAGTTGCAAGGGAAAATCGCTGCCTGCTTGCCCGCCGGGCACGAGGCAAGGACTTCTGCCCGGAATATACGTACGTGTCGAACAGCACCGGATTGCTAAGTCCGTACTTTCAACTGGCGGCGCAATCCGGGTTCGCCAATTACATGTTCCAGACCAAATGCTAGTCACTGTCAGGGGATGCTGGTTGAAAGTCCGCAAAACAGGTCCGGGGATTAAGAAAGCAAGTAGTCGAGTACTTCGCGCCCGTGATCGGGCCAAAGGTCCGCGGTCCACCGGAAAAGTTGAAGAAGTCATAGAGAGAGTAGTCTTTGGGGGGAGCGCCCAGGTCCCGGGCGAATGAGTCAGCATAGGGCCATTCGGAAGGGCCAATGGGTCCCAGAGAATGTCCGTTCTTACCAAAGACGTACTCGATGAATTTTAAGATGCTGCCGAAATCATGACAGTAGAAGTTCGGGCAAGTTGGGTTAGTGGCGGGGCCGGAAATGTACCCGTTTTTGGCGTAAGGTGACACCACCAGTAGTGGTACGCGAAAGCCGTACACGTATTGGCTGCCATTCCCGCGCCCGCCGGGGTAGCCGGGGTTTCCCGCGCCAATCGTTGTGATCGGGTTGACGTCGTCGTAGAAGCCTCCCCAGTCGTCCCACGTGATTAGTACGACGGTGTTCGCCCAATAATTGCACTGAACCGGGAGTTTGGTACCTGAGTTGTCGTAGCCGCCGACGGCGTTGACGATCGCCGATACCCAGGATGGCCCTCCATCATGCCCCACCGTTCCAGGATGATCGGACCAATGCCCATCGGGAATCACCCAGCTCACCTGCTGCAACTGACAGTTGGCCGATCCACTTCCATTCACTCCGAGGTCAGTGAGCACCTTCCCAGTATCAAGAACGATCTTGGTGCCGTCTGGCGGCCAATCAGGGCCGGTACAATTGCCATTGTTTTCCTGGCACATGTGGTGAATGGCGACCGGCGCCGTAAACAGCGAGCCCTGCGAAACCGCGTAATACCGCCAACTGATACCGGCCGATTCCAACACGTCCGCCATTGTGTTGTGTTCGTAGCAAGGAAACCCTGCCGCGTTTGCCGGAGGATCATACGGTGGCGTGTACCCGTTAGACTCCTCGCCGGTTGCGGGGTCAACCTCTTTGATTACCGCGTCCTCGCGCCCCACGCACCCATAGTTCGTCGTATCCGAACCCATGTTTTCCGCCGAGAACCAGTCGAAAAAAGCCCTGGGATACTCAACCGGCGCCGAAGTCCCTGAAAACAGAAACTGGTGCGCCGGGAAGCTCGGCCCCTGGTTGGTCTGGAACATGTAATTGGCGAACCCGTATTGCGCCGCCAGTTGAAAGTACGGATTCAGCAAGCCGGTGCTGTTCGACACGTACGTATATTCCGGACAGAAGTCCTGCCTCGTGCCCGGCGGGCAAGCAGGCAGCGATTTTCCGTTGCAACTGGTAACCCGCGTCGTGACATCGCAGGCTCCGTCCATGGCACCTTCGTCATACGTATCCAGCCATGAGGGCTTATGCGCGTGATCAGGATTAAAGCAGGCGTCCAGCTGCCAAGGCGTGAGTGTGATGTTCTTGCCGTGACAGTTGCCGAAGGGAACGATATGAGCGCCCGCGCGAATCAGCGCGGTATCGGCTCCAAACAAGTTGTCCGGTGTGCGATTCTCCTGCACGATCACAATCACATGCTGAATCGGTGTATTAAACGACCCCGCGTAGGCTGGGCGAGCCCCGAGCAAACCGAGGACCAGTAGAACCAGCAGACCTTGCATCCTTTTGGTATTCATATTCGGCGTCCAGACCTTACTCGACTCTTCAAAGCGTGATAGGTTGTGGGGGCTTGGCAGCGCCACGACCGCCTGGCGCGGCTTTTCAGGCCCATGAACAATATCAATTCTTTTTAAACCTGGCAACCGCGAAGAGTCAATAATGCGGCTGAATCGTTTGGGCAGATCGGGCGGAAATGCGACGCGATCTCGCCTTCGTGGACGAGCTTTAGAACCGGACAGATGACGAAATCAGATATCTTAGTAAGTCTGTCAATAGTTTTTTTATCTCCCTTCGCGCACCTATTCACAAGGTATCCACAAAGATTTCACGGGATTGTCCCAGCAGCGACTGCAGCGAGCGGTGAGTTTCGTTTGGCGAGCGCAGCCAGATATCTGCTCTCGTCATAAGCCACCCGATCTTTCGAGCAGCGGAAAACGATGCGAATCCATTTGAAGGCCAACCCTCGCACCGCCGCGTGGTGTCCCTTGCCTCGCTCCCGCTGTTGTTGATAGTAGCTTCGCGCCCATGGCGAGTGAGCGACGGAATGCCCCGCCCACTCGTGAAAGCTCTGCCGCAAAAACTTCGGACAGGCCCCACGAAAATGTATCCACTTCTTGTTCCCGCTCCGTTCCGTCACCGGCGCGATCCCACTGTAGGCTCCGCGGGCGTTGGCGTAACGTTGCGCCGTCTTTTCCTCCATCAGGTGGCGCCGTTCCTCCACCAGATTTTGCACCCGACGCGTGGCTTGACCCTGGGGATTAGCTTCTCAAGCGTCCTCTTGCTGACTCTGACGTTCTCCCGCTGCGGCGCCGGGGATGACGCCACTATACCTACGTATAATGGTTTCCCTCGCGTCGCAATAGTAGTTTCTGTGAGGTGGAGGACTCAGAGATGGCGATGATCCGGGCTGAGCTTGAGAGGTTGGAAAAGGCCCTCAAGAATTGCGCCGATAGCGGCCTAAGGAAATGGATTGAGGGTGCGATCGAGAAACAGAAACAGAAGTTGGCATCCGGCAATAATCCAGAGTAGCCGACTCCAATCGGAATCCTGCACGCGGATTCATTCGCCCCGATCAGCGTCCCGCGCCGGGGCGTGGAATCGCGGGGCGTTCCTTCAGCGCCGCCCGAATCTGGCGGCGTTGCTCAGCGCTCAGCGCGGTAAACTGGAAGCCGTACTCTGTTCCCAGTGCACGAACAACTTTTGCCGGGATCACTTGTTTTTCGCAGTCCGGCAGCGGGATTTCGAGCGTTACGGATTCGCTCATTATGAGAGCTTCAGCAACGAACGCCCCCACCCCACTTTCACTGAGATCACGCGACCACCCCTGGAAGCTAAGTTTCTGGCCGTCCCGTTGGAGACGAATCCAAATCCTCGTCTCGAACGCGTGCCTGGGTGAGATCCGATCCGCCGAACCCGGTACGTCGTCAGAAGAAGGAGTTGCCATTTTGTCGAGATCGTCCGCCGCGCACCGCAGAACATCGCCAGGGGAATCTATGGCTTGACCAGCCCCCGCCGCTGCCCTTAAATCGTCGGGCAACTGATCAAAGATTCGCACCATGCCCGGTCGAACAGTATCTGTGCGGCTTCGTGGGTCGTCATCTGCGTCGCAAAGTTGTTGAATTTGCTGTATCCCATGAAGCTATTAACCGGCTGTAAGTTCGAGTCCCACCTGAGGAGCCATCCTTTGTCCGCCCCTTCCGACTAGTTCGCGGGCGCGGGCACAATCATCCCCCGGCAACTGCCCAGCCCGATGCGACGGAACCCGTCTCGTTCGCAGAATCCACGAAGGATGACTTCGTCTCCATCTTCTAGAAACTTCCTCTGCTCTCCTGTCGGCAGCGCAACCGGATCCGTGCCGCGCGAGG
>Ga0210403_10005889_pt1 | contig 10332 bp, 6 predicted proteins | sample IncBWC19MmetaG_FD_150863 | JGI IMG/M metagenome (GOLD analysis project Ga0210403, IMG submission 150863) | Forest soil microbial communities from Barre Woods Harvard Forest LTER site, Petersham, Massachusetts, United States - Inc-BW-C-19-M | ecosystem: Environmental > Terrestrial > Soil >... | reverse complement strand
ATTGGGGTTCTGCACTACCACCGGAATGCTACCCGTCTGCGCCGGCGCCACGCTCCCGGTCGCATCCAACTCCGTGGGCGACACGTACATACTCGTCAGCGTCTGCCCGCCAAAGGTCACCACCGACGTTTTCACAAAGCCGCTTCCGGTCAGCGTCAGCATGAACGCGCCAGTGCCGAGCGTGTTGGGCGTGACCGCAACCAGCACCGGGATCGGATTTTCCAGCGTGACTCCGCTGTTGGCTTTCTTGGTGGCATCGGCAGCGCTGCTCGCCGTCACCGTAATGGTGTTGGGAGTCGGCAGATTCGCCGGCGCGGTATACAGCCCTGCGGCACTGATCGTGCCGGTGGTTGCATTTCCACCGGCGACGCCGTTCACGGACCATGCCACGGCCGTGTTGGTGGTTCCAGTGACCGTCGCCGTAAAGTTCTGGGTGCTGCCCGCACGAACGGTCGCGCTCGGCGGCACCACGGCGACGGCGATCGCCGAATTGGCCACCACCTCAGCATTGAGTTTCGCCGAAACAATGAGGCCCGGATTGGAGTTCTGCACGGTGATCGCAACGCTTCCGACCTGGCTCGCGGTTGCCGTGCCGGTAGCCATGAGTTGCGTCGAAGACACGCGCGTAGTGGTCAGCGTCGTCGCCCCGAAAAGAATCGTCGCGCCAGGCGCAAAGTTTGTGCCCGTGGCCGTCAGCGTAAACGCCCCCACCGGAATCGAAGTAGGCGTAACGGAAGCGAGCTGCGGAGTAGGATTCTCCAGCGACACCGCACTGCTCGCCGTTTTTGTAGTGTCGGCCGTCTCGGTCACGCCGATGGTGACGGTATTCGTTGCGGGAGGGAATTGTGGCGCGGTATAAACGCCGCCGGCGGTGATCAATCCCATGGCCGCATTCCCGCCGCCAACGCCGTTAACGGACCATGCCAGCGCAGGCGTGGTCCCATCGTTCGTCGAGGCCGTGAACGTCTGGGTGTCTCCGCCGCGAATCGTCGCGGATGAGGGAGTGACCATCAGTTGCCCCGGCGTTGGAGGCGTTGTTCCGCCGCTCTTCACCAATCCGGTGCAGCCGGTTAAAAGGAGCGCCAGAAGCCCGGTTTGCGCCATCCAGATTCGTTTCACGGCTTCCCCCATGACCATATGCGCAGCTCAACTCTAGAAATAACGAAGGTGCAATCGCTGTTCTGAGTTAGCGCGTCGATGGCTTACTTGGTTATGTGAACTGGGTGAGCCGAGAGTAGTGCGCGCTGTGCGGAAGAGGCTACTGGTCTGGAGAACAGATTGTGAACACTTGCCCGGGTGGGCCACTCATTCCACTGCCAAAAAGCGTGATGGAATCTGCGGATCCCGCGGCGTTCTTCATGCTGCAATCGCCTACGCGATCCAATCGCGCGCGCCGGCCGTAACACGCAAGATCGGTACAAGACGCAATCAAATGCCGCTGCGGAGAATCGCCTCTAGTTGAAGCGCACCTTCATATCCGGCCGCTTCTCCAAATGCACGGAATCGATAAACCGCACCTGCCGGTCGTCCAGCGTCAGGATCATTGAGCTGGTGCGAACGCCCTCGCCGAAGAAGCGCACGCCCTTCAGCAAGTTGCCGTCGGTCACGCCGGTGCACGCGAAGATCATCTTCTTTCCCGGTGCCAGATCCTCTGTGCTGTAGATTCGCTTGGGGTCCTTCACGCCCATTTTTGCCAGCCGCTCGGCATCCTGCGGCTTGCCCACCACCAGTCGCGCCAAAATCTGTCCGTTCAAGCAGCGCAACGCCGCCGCCGTCAGCACGCCTTCGGGAGCGCCGCCGATCCCCATCACAGCATGCACGCTGGTTCCCACCACCGCAGCGGAAATGCCCGCCGACAAATCGCCGTCTCCGATCAAACGAATTCGCGCGCCAGCCTTGCGGATATCTTCCATCAGCTTTTCGTGCCGCGGCCGGTCCAGAACGATGACCACTAGGTCTTCCACGTCGCGGTCTAACCGCTTGGCGATCGATTTCAAATTGTCGGCAACCGGCGCATCCAGCTCCACCGCGCCCTTGCACGACGGCCCCACAACAATCTTCTCCATATAAATGTCGGGTGCGTGCAACAACCCACCTTTTTCGCTGGCCGCCAGCACCGCGATGGCGCCCGGGGCGCCCATTGCGCACAGATTCGTGCCCTCCAGCGGATCGACGGCGATGTCCACCTCGGGAAACAGGGCCTTCGGTGCGTGCGTGGCCAGCCCCACCTTTTCGCCGATGTACAGCATCGGCGCTTCATCGCGCTCGCCCTCGCCGATCACGATGGTGCCGTCCATCTCCACGGCATCCATTGTTTTGCGCATCGCTTCCACCGCCACTTCGTCCGCTTTGTGGCGGTCGCCAAATCCCATCGTGCGCGCCGCCGCAATCGCGCCGTTCTCCACGACGCGCAGAAATTCCAGGCTAAGCTGTTCTTCCATTGAGCGATGTCCTCCGACCGGGACGCTATGCTAGACCAAACAGGGTCCGCACGTCGATATGAAGCCCGCGTTCTCTTAACGCCGCGCCGCTAAAACGTCACACCGCGACTCAGCTATCCGTAACCGCGATTTGCGGTAAAATCAATTCATGTTCGACGCTCATCGCTTCCTTCTCTTTTTCGCCGCCGCCCTCCTCCTGGCCATTACGCCCGGGCCCGGCATCTTTTACGTGCTGGCGCGCAGCCTCGCCGGTGGCCGCCGCGAAGGCATCCAGTCCTCGCTCGGCACTTTCGTCGGCGGGCTCTTTCACGTGTTCGCCGCGGCCTTGGGCATTTCCGCGATCCTCGCCGCTTCCGCCGTAGCTTTTCACACCGTGAAATATGCCGGAGCAGCTTACCTGGTCTGGCTCGGTATCCGTATGATCCGCACTCGCAACGCCGAACTCGTCGTAGAGACCGCAGCGCCATCCCAAGGCGCATTCCGTCAAGGCATTTTCACCGAAGCCCTGAATCCCAAGACCGCTTTATTCTTTCTGTCTTTCATCCCGCAATTCATCACTCCCGAACGCGGCCACCTTTTTCTGCAGTTCGTGGTTCTCGGGGCGCTCTCGGTGGTGCTCAACACCGCCGCCGATCTCGTTGTCGTCTTCCTGGCTTCCCCTCTGGAGCGCAAGCTCAAGAGCAGCGCCAAATTCCGTCGCCGCCAGCGCGTCGTCTCCGGACTTGGCATGATCGGCCTCGGCGCCTACGTGGCCCTGGCCGATACTAAGTAATTATCAGTCCGGCCATGAAATAGCACGTTCACTGCCACGCGTCCGGCCAGCGACTTTCGTATTGCTTCTACTCAGCGATCTAGGCAGAGTACCGGAGAATGGTTTTCCGCCTTTCCAGCTCTGTGGCACGCGTGTTTCTCGTCGTCGCGGCCTTCCTGCTCGCTGCCGCGCTCTCTTACTCCAGCATCCGCAACGCGCGCGCCGCTCACAACGCCGGCTTGCAAACTCTGCAAGGCTACGAAAAAGCCGCGCAGCTCGAGTCCGGCAATCCCTTGAATTGGTATCTTCTCGGTCACTACTGGCTGTTCAACCTCGAAGAGCCGGATACCGGCCGGGCCATCAGCGCCTACCGCACCTCTCTGGCTCTCGATCCGCGTTCCGCCAATACCTGGATGGACCTGGCGGCCGCCTACGAATCGCAAGGCGACCTCCAGGAAGCTCGCGAGGCGTTCTCGCAAGCCACGCGCGCATACCCGCTCTCCGCGGAAGTTTCCTGGCGTTACGGAAATTTTCTGCTGCGGCAGGGCGATCTGCCCCAGGCCTTCTCCGAAATCCGGCACGCGGTGGAGGTCGATCCGCAGCGCGCCGCCGAAGCGTTTTCGCGATCCTGGCGCGTCGATCCGGACATTCAAGCCATCTTGGACAAAGTGCTCCCTCCCAGCGCACCGGTGTACCTCGACGCTATCCGGGAGCTCGATTTCAGCGAGGAGGTTGCTCCGGCCCTGTCGGTCTGGTCCCGGCTGGTCATGCTGCATCCGCATCTGAAACTCGGCGACGTTTTCCCGTTTATCGACATGCTCCTTCGCACCCATCACACCGCGGAGGCCCGGCGTGTTTGGGACCAAGCTGCGAATCTTGCCGGCCTCCAACCGCCGGGAGATCCCAGCGGTTCCGTTTTGTGGGATGGAGGCTTCGAAACCGGCGTGCGCGGCGGTGGTTTTTCCTGGGTCTTTGCGCCTTCCCTGGCCGGCGTGCAGATCACCCTGGATACCACGACGAAACACTCCGGGAACCAGTCTCTGCGGCTGGGTTTCGACGGCAAGCGCAACGTCAATTTCTCCGACGTCTGCCATTTCGCGCAGGTGCAGCCGAACACCACGTACCGTCTTTCGGGCTGGCTACGCACCCAGGCGCTCACCACCAATCAGGGCATCCGGTTTCGCTTGATCTGGCGTGAAAATGGTCAGGCCACATCTCTGGACACCTCTGACGTCCATGGAACCCAGCCGTGGACAAAAATTGAGATGCCTTGGACCTCGCCAAAAGACGTGCAAACGGTCCAGGTGTGCATCAGCCGCAATCCTGCCGACGAATTCAACATCCGCATTCAAGGCACCGCCTGGGTGGACGATGTGTCGCTGGTCCCGCAATCCGCCGGGGACCTCAAGCCATGAAATTCCTGCGCATCGGCATCTGCGCGTTGGTGGTGTTCGCGGTGGCCGCCCACGGAGCCGTCGAGGATTGGGCCCGCGCGGTTCTCGAAACCGGCGCTGGCCTCCTGTTTCTTTTCTGGGCGGTGCGCTCCTATTTCACTAGCGACGCAGAGAGTCGCGTCGTTGTTACTCCTCTTTTGCCGCCGCTGTTGCTGCTAGCCTCGCTCGCACTGGGGCAATTTCTGCTTCACGCCACGGCGTCTGCTTACAGCACCCGCACAGAGTTGGCTCTCCTCGTCGCCGAGTTGCTCCTGCTGTTTCTCGCGGCGCAAGCCTTCCAGACCGCCGAAGACTGGAAGACTTTTATTTGGTTCGTGATGACCTTTGGCTTTCTCGTGGCCATCTTCGGCATCCTCCAGCAGCTCACCTTTAACGGCAAGCTGTACTGGTTCCGCGAGATGCGCTACGGCGGTATTCCCTTCGGGCCTTACGTAAACCGCAACCACTTCGCCGGGTTCATCGAACTGGTCATTCCCGTGGCGCTGGTGCCGCTGGTGCTAGGCAAAGTCCGCAAGGAGCGCTGGTTTGCGGTGGGCATCTTTGCGCTCTTGCCCATCGGCGCGCTGTTTCTGTCGGCCTCTCGCGGCGGTGTCGTGAGTTTCGCCGTGGAGTTGGGAGTTCTCGCTCTCGTGATGGCGCTGCGCCGCACCGGTGGCCAGCACGTATTGGCCGGCGGAGTCATCTTGCTCTTGGCCTTTCTGCTGGTCTCCTGGCTGGGTGTACGCCAGGTTCTCGAGAGATTTTCGTCGCTGCAGACTCTCGAGGTCAGCTCGGGGAAGCGCGCCTCCATGCGCCAGGACACCTGGCGGATTTTCCTGGATCATCGCTGGACCGGCACCGGACTCGGCACCTTGCAGACGGTCTTCCCGGCCTACGAGACGCTCTACGACGGGAAAGTCGTCAATCACACCCACAACGACTACCTCGAAGCCCTGGCGGAAACCGGAATCGCCGGCGGCCTGTGCTGCGCCTGGTTCCTCGGGGTATTGTTCTTCGATTCCCTGCGCCACTTGCTGCAAACGGATAAGTCCTTTGCCGCGGCCCTGCACCTTTCCGGGCTGGTCGCGTCTAGTGGCTTTCTAGTACACAGCCTGGTCGACTTTAATCTTCATATTCCCGCCAACGCCCTCTTATTCCTGCTCATGGCCCATCTGGCTACCGGTGAGGTTCGCCCAGCCTCTCCGCAGCCCTCGCCGATTCATCGCCGGCCAAAGGACTGAAATCACTGATTGAATTTTCCCTTATGACTGTATAATCGGGCTCTGGGGGGTCGTCTATTCGTATGCAGCCAGTCAGACTGGGTGCGATGGTGTCGTGTCTTGGCACTTTCGCGCTTATTGTAGCGTCCGTTCTGGCGCCACCCTCCCGCGCGCAGGATGTCGAAACTTCACAACAAACCAACGACCGTCTGCGTGCCATTGCTGCGGCGTCGCACGTCGCGCCCCCGCGCGATTACGTCATCGGCAGCGGCGACGTGGTGTCCGTTCAAGTCTTCGACGTGCCGGAACTCTCCCGGGAGTTACGCGTCAGCCAGACCGGCACGGTTGGAATTCCCCTGATACCCGTGCGTTTGCACCTTGCCGGCTTAACCGAGGTGCAAGCCGAGCGCAAGATTCAGGAAGTCTTGGAAGCCAACGGCTTGGTGTCGCACGCGGAAGTAAGCGTGGTCGTGAAGGAAAAAAAGAGCAAGCCCATTACCGTCGTCGGGGCGGTCAGCCACCCCATGGTGTATCAGGCCGACCGTCAGGTCACGTTGATCGAAGTTTTGGCCGAGGCCGGTGGCATTTCCGGCGACGCGGGAGACACCGTGATCGTGACGCGCGCGGAACCTGACGCGTCGGTCGACGCTTCCTCCGATACTGCAGAGCCTCCCGCTATCGGCCCGGAAGATGTCCGTCCTCCCCAAGGCCGGGAAGCTACAACCCCATCGCCCGTGACGGATTCGCCCTCGCAAAAAGCAGCGACTCCTCCGCAACCCTCCGAATCCCGCCTGCTGGCGGCGGACGCGGCGGGTCCCCCGCAGGCCGTGCCTCCGCTGCTCAGCACCACCATCACCGTTAACTTGAATCAGATCCTCGAAACCGGCGAAGTAAATAACAACATCATTCTCCAGCCCGGCGATGTCGTCACCGTCCCCCATGCTGGAATTGTGTACGTGCTGGGAGCCGTGCAGCGGCCTGGTGGCTTTGTGGTTTCCAACGACCGCAAGCAACTGACCACCCTAAAAGTGCTTTCCCTGGCCGGTGGTTTGAATCGTACCGCCAAGTCCGAGCGCGCCGTCATCGTCCGCAAGGACGCGACCGGCCAGCAGCGCGAAGTGGAAGTCGACTTGAGAAAAGTAATGAAGTTTGAGTCCGAAGATTTGCAGCTACGCCCCAGCGACATTTTGTATGTGCCCAACAATGGCGCGAAGTCGGCGCTCATTAAGACCGGAGAAGTAGCCTTGGGCATCGGGACGGGTGTCCTGATATATCGCCTTATCCGCTAACATATGGCCGAAGATAGCAAACTGGTTTCTCGCGAAAACTCGTCGAACGGCGCGGTCGATATTGTTGCCCCGTCCCGCCTCCCGGTATGGGATCTGTCGCCTCGCGAACCCCATCTCTACGACTACCTGCTGATTCTCCGGAAGCACCAGTGGCTGGTGCTCTCGTTCATGCTCGCGGTCGTCACCATTGTTTCCATCGCCACCTTTCGCATGCAGCCGGTGTATGTCGCCACCACTCGCATTGAAATCGACCGCGAGAACAACAACATCCTGCCGTTTCAGGGTACCGACTCGTACGATTACATGATGGATCTCGAGAACTACATCGAGACCCAGTCCAAGATTCTCACCAGCGAAACGCTGGGTCTGCAAACTATCCGCAGCGGTGCCCTGGCTGGCAATGCGGATGATCCCAACGAGGACCTTTCTTCCCAGGCGCTGACCACCGGCAGCCTCGCAAACCAGAAGCGCCCGCCGGAATTGGCTGCTTTCCTGGGCAGCTTGAGTGTCAGACGCGTCCCCAACAGCCGCTTGATGGACATCAGTTTTGAGTCCACCAATCCTCTCTTGGCTTCGCAGATCGTCAACGCCCACATCAAGAACTACATCGATCAGAACCGCCGCAGCCACTATCAAGCCACCACGGAGGCCACCAGTTGGCTTACCGACCAGCTCGATGAGCTGCGCATCCGGGTCAAAAATTCCGAAGACGCGCGCCTCGACTACGAGAGAAAAAATCAGATCTGGGAGCTCGACGACAAGCAGAACGTCACCACTCAGCGCTTGTCCGACCTCAACCGCCAGCTCACGGAAGCGCAAACCGAGCGCATGAAGCGGCAGTCGCTCTTTGAGTTCGCCAAATCCGGCGAGATGGACGCGGTGCCGGAAATTCGCGACAGCCCCATCGTGCAGGACCTACTTCGTAAGCACGCCGATTTGAGTGGCCAGTACACCGACGCACTCAATCAGTACGGTCCCAACTTCCCCAAAGTCGTCCGTCTCCAATCGCAGCTCAAGGAGCTGGACGCCAGTCTCGAGCGGGAAAAGAAAAACGCGGTCCTCCGCATCGAAAGCGAATATCGCGAAGCCCGTCAGCGCGAAGACTTGTTGACCCGCAACCTCGATCTGCAAAAAGCCGAAACCAACCAGATGTCCGAGCGCATGGTGCAATACAACATGCTCAAGCGCGACGCCGAAGCCAACAAGTCGCTCTACGACGGCCTGCTCACCAAGCTCAAGGAAGCCGGCATTTCCTCGGCCCTGCAATCTTCGAACATCCGCATCGTCGATCCCGCCATGGTGCCCTCTTATCCCGCGCGCCCGGCCAAAGCGCGCAACGTCGTTTTTGCCTTCCTCGCGGGGCTCGTTGGTGGGATCGGCCTGGCCCTCATGCGCGAGTACATGGACAACACCGTCAAGACTCCCGACGACATTGAAACCCTCTCGCGCTTGCCTTCCCTCGCTGTGGTCCCCGCCTTCACCGAAACCAATAGCGACGGCAAGCGTTCCAGAATCCTATCGGGCATCACCACCAACGGCCACGAAAAGCACGTGGAGCTGGTCGCCCAGCACGCTCCCAAGTCCCAAATGTCGGAAGCCTTCCGCGCACTTCGAACCTCGCTGCTCCTTTCGCAGGCCGGTCATCCGCCCCAGGTCATCTTGGTCACCAGCGCGCTGCCCCGCGAAGGCAAGACCACCGCCGCCGCCAATCTCGCCGTAACCCTCGCCCAACTCGGCGACCGCACCTTGCTCATCGACGCTGACCTCCGCAAGCCCGGCGTCGGCCGCCTCCTAAATCTCGGCGACGGCAAATACGCGGGCCTCAGCTCCTATCTCGCAGGCGTCTCCAGCCTCGACCTCGTCACCATCCAGCACCCGCTCATTCCCAATCTTTCCGCCATTCCCACGGGGCCCCTCCCGCCGAATCCGGCCGACTTGCTCTCTTCCCACAAGTTCGCGGACGCCCTTGTCGAGCTCCGCGCCAAGTTCAAATTTATCGTCATCGACACTCCGCCGATCATGGCCGCCACCGACGCCGTAATCCTCTCCGTGCAAGCCGACGGCGTCCTCCTGGTTGTGCGCAGCGGCGAGACCCCCAAGGAAGCCTTCACCCGCACGCGCGATCTGCTGGTCAGCGTGAAGTGCCATCTCCTCGGCGTAGTCCTCAACGCGGTGGATTCCAGCGCCCCGGACTACTACTATTCGTATCGCTACTATCCGTACTCTTATGGCTACGGTCCCCAGGAAGCAACCGATGTACCGCATCTCGGAGACGACGACACGCCCGCAGCTCCCATTTTCAAATCTTCGTCTTCTTCTCACGATCGGGACGACGACGCCCAGCAACTCTAAGGAGGTTCTTTGCGCTCTCTAATCACCGGCGGAGCCGGGTTCATCGGCTCTCATTTAGCGGAGCGCCTCCTCGACCGCGGCGATCGCGTCGTCCTGCTCGACAACTTGTCCACCGGCAGCATGGAAAATATCCGTCATCTCAAAGCCTCCGATCGCATGGAGTACCACCTCGACGCCATCGATAACCGTCAATTGGTCGCCGAACTCGTGGACGACGCCGATGTAGTCGTGCACCTCGCCGCCGCCGTCGGCGTCAAGCTCATCGTCGAAAGCCCGGTCCGCACCATCGAGACCAACGTCAACGGCACGCAAATCATCCTCGAAGCCGCCTGCAAAAAGCGCAAGCTGGTGCTCACCGCCTCCACCTCCGAGGTCTACGGCAAAAACACCAATGTCCCCTTCCACGAAGACGCCGACCTGGTCCTCGGCCCCACCACCAAAGGCCGCTGGAGCTACGCCGCCTCCAAAGCCCTCGACGAATTTCTCGCTCTCTCTTACTGGAAAGAAAAAAAGCTCCCGGTCATCGTAGTCCGCCTTTTCAACACGGTCGGCCCCCGCCAAACGGGCCGGTACGGCATGGTCCTGCCCAATTTCGTCAAATCCGCCCTCGACAATTCCACCATCAGCGTCTACGGCGACGGCCAGCAGTCCCGTTGCTTCTGCGACGTCCGCGACACTGTCGAGTCCCTGGTCCGCCTGATCGACACGCCGCAATCGGTGGGCGAAGTCGTGAACGTCGGCAACACCGAAGAAATCACCATCGAGGCCCTGGCCCAACTCGTAAAAAAGCGCACCGCCAGCAGCTCCGCCATCGAATTCGTCCCCTACGACAAAGCCTACGAGCCC
>Ga0210403_10005886_pt1 | contig 10337 bp, 9 predicted proteins | sample IncBWC19MmetaG_FD_150863 | JGI IMG/M metagenome (GOLD analysis project Ga0210403, IMG submission 150863) | Forest soil microbial communities from Barre Woods Harvard Forest LTER site, Petersham, Massachusetts, United States - Inc-BW-C-19-M | ecosystem: Environmental > Terrestrial > Soil >... | reverse complement strand
CGGGTTCACGACCTCAGCGGGCGCAAGGACATTGACTACGTTTGTGAATTAAAGCTGGACGGCATGTCGCTGGCCTTGCTTTACGAAAATGGCCGGCTGGTGCGCGGCATAACGCGCGGCGATGGCGCTATCGGCGAAGATGTCACGCTGAACGTGCGCACCGTGCGGTCGATTCCGCTTTCGATTCCGAAAGAAAAACTCAAGGCGGGAGGAATCCCTGCAGACTTCGAGGTGCGCGGGGAAATGCTCATGCCCATTGCGGCGTTCAGAAAAATGAACCAGCAACGCGAGGAGAAGGGACTGTCGTTATTTGCCAATCCGCGCAATGCCACGGCCGGGACCGTCCGACAACTTGAGCCCAGCATCGTTGCGCAAAGACGGCTCGATTATTTTGCCTACATGTTACTGAAAGATGGGCGGACATTTTTCGACCGGCAGTGGGAAGCCTTGAACGCTCTTAATGCGGCCGGCTTCAAAGTTAATCCGAGCCGCAAGCTGGCCAAGAACTTTGACGAGGTGTGGACATTCATCGAGCAGGAGGAAACCAAGCGGGAAAAACTCCCATATGAAATCGATGGCATTGTGGTCAAGGTGGATCGCACCGCGCTGCAGGAGGAACTCGGCTACACCGGGAAGGCTCCGCGCTGGGCCATCGCTTACAAATACGCGGCTCGAGCGGGAATCACGCAGATTGAAGGCGTTCTGTGGCAAGTCGGACGGACCGGCAAATTGACTCCGGTGGCGATGTTGAAGCCGGTGCCGATTGGCGGCACAACCGTCAGTCGCGCCACTCTGCACAACCCGGATGAGATCGAGCGGCTGGGTGTGAAGCTAGACGATTGGGTGGAGGTCGAGCGCGGCGGCGACGTCATTCCCAAGGTCACTCGCGTTGTGGATGATAAAGAACACCCGCGCGGCCACAAATTAATCCACGTGCCGGAGAAGTGTCCGGTGTGCGGCACGAAAGTTGTGCGCACGGAAGGCGAGGTGGACTATTTTTGCGTCAACGCCAACTGTCCGGCTAAGCTGCGCGAAACGATTTTGCACTTCGCCTCGCGGGGCGTGATGAACATTGACGGCATGGGAGAAGCGTTAGTCAATCAGCTTACGGATCGCGGGCTGGTGAAGAATGTCGCAGACATTTACAAGCTGACGAAGGACGATCTGCTGTCGCTCGAGCGGATGGGCGAGAAGTCGGCACAGAACGTGCTCGACGAGATCGAAGCCTCCAAGAAGTTGCCGCTCGAACGCGTGATCTATGGTTTGGGGATTCGTTTTGTGGGCGAGCGAACGGCGCAGTTTTTGGCCGAACATCTCGGGTCGATGGATGTGCTCATGAACGCAAGCGAAGAGGAACTTCAGCGAGTGAACGAAGTCGGACCACGGATCGCGCAGAGTATTGTGGAGTTTTTTCAGGAGCCGAGAAACCGTGAACTGGTGGAGAGGCTGCGTAAGGCGAGCTTGACCTTTGCCGGGATAAAGAAAGAACGCGGAACGAAACTCGCGGAGAAAATGTTTGTCCTGACGGGAACTCTCACGCTTCCTCGCGACCAGATCAAGAAGATGATCGAAGATGCTGGTGGTCGCGTATCGGGATCGGTCAGCAAGAAAACCGACTACGTCGTCGCTGGCACTGATGCAGGTTCCAAACTCGATAAAGCCCGGGAATTGGGAGTAAGCGTGATCGGCGAAAAGGATTTGGACGAGTTGCTCGGACACTGAATTCGGCCAAGCAAGCCCCGACAAAGGCTGGATGAACCAGGCCGGGTAAACAACCCAGACTACGAGCCAGACGCTGCCAGCTGCCCAACGATGAATTCCACCCGGGATTCGACATCGATTTTTGGCAGCTCAATCAGGTTGTACCCAAGGCCTTCATAGGTGCGCAGGAGAGACGAATACTGGGCCTTGGCTTCATCGAAACTATGCCGGCGCTCGGTATCGGCCGCAAAGATTTCTGGCCAGGGCGGGGCGACGAAAACGCGTCGATGGTACCGCAGCTGCTTGACGGCATTTTCCAAATACAACGGAATCGGCAGCGAGAGGTGTTCCAGAAAGCTGATGGCATCAACGATTCCGCGGTCAAAAAACGACCGCTGGTTCAGTCTTGCGGCGACCACCATTTGATGGATTGATCGCGAAACCGATAACTCCACGAACTGAAGGGGATTAGTCCACGGCAACGCGTTGCCCTCGAGAAATTGTTGCTCTTTTACAATCTGTCGTCCCGGCTCCTCAAATACTGTGAAGCCTCTGCGCTCCAACGCCGACAGCAACGTAGACTTTCCTCCGCCCGAACACCCCGACAGCATTATGAAGCGATCTGATTGTTCTCGAAGATTAGCCAATTGGTATGTGCTTTCCGACATTCCTATCCTTTGGCCAGGAAGCGCCGGGTTCTGCAGTAATTTCGCTAGGTTCGCCTCTACAAAAACTTACAAACTCTTGACATTCTTATGACAACAAAAAAATGGTCCCGCCTTAGTCTTTGTCAACTGCTATTGCTGATCGTCAGTTAGAGACTCGGGGGAGGCTCTGGCAACCGATTTTCTATAACAGCGAGGGAAAGAAATCCGGACTTCTCTCCTTCGAGGCAGGTTTCACGGAGATGCGCATGGGCGCATAGGGAGCATCGTGGCCCGGGATTTCGTGCCGCGATTGTGCGCCTCTTGCGTTTGCGGCGCTCATCCTGAGCGGGGTTCTCGCCCTTCGAACACTCGCTCAGGATGACACCGGAGACGCGAGCGCCGCTCTGATTCTTTCGTAGGTGGTCTCCAGGCTTTCCGGCAAGATTCGCGTTTCTCCCACCACCGAAACAAAATTCGCGTCCGCGACCCAGCGCGGCAGCACGTGCATGTGGATGTGCCCGGCGACGCCGGCTCCGGCGGCTTTCCCTATGTTCATGCCCAAATTTACGCCGTCGGGCTTATAGAGCTGCCGCAGTACACGTTCCATAGTCTGCGACAAATCCATCATTTCGTGAGCCGCGTCGTGCGGCAATTTTTGCAATTCATCGAGATGCGCGAAAGGGACGACCATGACGTGTCCCGGGGTGTAGGGAAACGTATTCAACACGATGTAGCAGCGTTGGCCGCGATGCACGATGCGCGCTTTGGCATCGTCCCCCAATTTGGGGAGGTCGCAAAAGATACAGCCGATATTCTTCTCGCCTGCGGTGACATAGGCGTAACGCCAAGGCGTCCATAGATAGTCCATCGCAGGGCAGAGTAGCAGATTCGCATTACTCTAGAACAGCGAGTTCTTTTTTCGGTGGAGGTAATTCTATGGAAGTACTCGCAGGATTGCCCCTTTCTCTGTTCCGACCACTGCGGTGGTTGTCCGTCGATTGGACAGACATTCTTACGGCTATTACATCCGGTAATGATGAGGAGAAGCAGTAAGAGTGCGGAGCGCGTGCTCTTAGTGGACGACAAGGAACTCTGCTTTCGGTTCAGCTCGCCCGCGACGGAGTTATGATTCAAAAAGAGACCGTAGCAACTGAGACTGGCGAATGATAGAGATCAACGTGCCGGTGCGGAGTTCCGAGTGATCCGGGACTGGCACAGTGATGGTCGAGTTTCTATTCGTTTTTGCATTACGACATGACTGCCTCGTCGTCGCACTTCCGAAAACCCGTGGCGAGCTCGACCTCAAGCCGGGTTACAAAAACCTCCGAGTGCTGGCGGCGTTCGATCTCGGAACGGTCGGCAGTCTCAAAAAACAACTCGACTGCTTCCTGCAGATTCTTGCGGGCAGCTTCGATCGTATCGCCTTGGCTTGCGATATCAACCTCGGGGCACAGGCTGACGTAGCCTTCACCTTCCCGCTCCATAATGGCAGTGAGTTCTTGTACGTGCTTCATAGAACCCCCTACTAATCTCCAACTCATTCTAGAACAGAGAGGTCTGTTTTCGATTCGGAGTGATTCCGAAATGTTCGTAGGCTAGTTGGGTTGCGACTCTTCCGCGGGGGGTTCGGTTGAGAAAGCCAATCTGGATCAGAAATGGTTCGTAGATTTCTTCGATCGCGTCGGGTTCTTCCGCGAGGGCCGCTGCAAGCGTGTTGAGGCCGACCGGGCCGCCTTGATACTTTTCGATGATGATCAGGAGCAGCTTGCGATCTACTTCGTCGAAGCCGTAACGATCCACTTCGAGCATCAGGAGAGCCGCTTGAGCCGTGGGCAAGTCGATCTTTCCGGCGCTGCGCACCTGGGCGTAGTCGCGGACGCGGCGCAGCAGGCGATTTGCGATCCTTGGCGTGCCGCGGGAACGGCTGGCAATTTCGAGGGCTCCGGGTCTGTCGATTTCCACGCCGAGGATTTCCGCTGAGCGTTCCACGATGATGCGCAAGTCTTCGTGGCTATAAAACTCGAGGCGCAACACGATACCGAATCGCGATCGCAAAGGCGAGGACAGCAGGCCCGCCCGCGTGGTTGCGCCGATGAAGGTGAACGGCTGCACGTCCATGGTGTGGGTCCGCGCCGCTGGGCCCTGTCCGATAATGATGTCGAGCTTGTAATCTTCGAGCGCGGAGTAGAGGAGTTCCTCGAGTGCGGGCTGGAGCCGGTGAACTTCGTCAATGAACAGCACCTGCTTGTTGCGGACGTTGGTCAGAATCGCGGTCAGATCGCCCTTGATTTGAAGGGTTGGACCCGAGGTCTGTTGAAAGGGTACGCCGAGTTCGTTGGCGATGATTGTGGCCAGAGTTGTTTTGCCGAGTCCGGGAGGGCCGTAGAGCAAGACGTGGTCTAAAGCTTCGCCTCGCGAGCGAGTGGCTTCGATGGCCACAGCCAGATTTTCTTTAACCTTTGATTGCCCGATGAACTCAGCGAGACGCTGGGGACGCAGTTTTAGCTCAAAGGAAGAATCGTCCTCGACTGGCGCGGCGGAGACGATGCGCTCACGGTCTTGCGGGAGCCGAGGGGTGTTTTTGAGGGTTGCCACTGAACGGATGTTAGCAGTTCTCGGATGTTCGATGCCAGATTGTCAATCTCCGGGCGGTTCGTGCTCGCGTGCTCGATCGACCTTGACAATGTGACACATTATGTGACACATTATGAGCATGCATTCCATCAACATTCGGGAGCTTCGGGACACCAAGCGCCTCAAGAGCTGGCTGCGGGCGGGAAAGACGGTCGAGCTCAGGGAGCGCGACCGCGTCATCGCCCGCATTGTTCCCGAGAAACAGGAGGAGAAGCCGGTGAAATGGCCCGACTTCGAGGCCCGCGCCCGGGAAATATTGGGAGACTGTGTTCTCCCGAATGTCGTCCTTGAGGATCGGGGACGTTATTGAGCGTTTATGCCGATTCCAGCTTCGTTGTCTCTTTGTACCTGACGGATGTTCATTCCCCGGACGCTCGTCGTCGCGTACAGGGCGCACCGCCCCTGATCCTGACTGCGCTGCATCGTGCCGAGTGGGCCCACGCCCTCGGCCAGCATCAATTTCGTGGAACCTTGACAGCAGAGGCTGCCCGGCGCGCAAATTCACAATTGGTCTCGGATGAAGCCGCCAGCCTTTGGCGTGAGGCGCCGCTGCCGGAGAACGCTTTCGAATTGTGCGCCGACCTCGCCCGCCGTTACGGACCGAAGCTCGGCGTAAGGACGCTGGACAGCTTACACGTTGCCTGCGCCCTGGAACTCAAAGCGGAACGATTCTGGACCTTCGACGAGCGGCAGGGGAAGCTAGCCAAAGCTGTGGGCCTGAAGACTTCGTAACCGAGATCGTCTACTCTTCTTCTTCCTTCACATCCCCGCGCGCAGCCTTTGCCTTCTCGATGATCTTTTCCTGCAACAATCCGGGGACGGCGTCGTAGTGATGCATTTCCATGTTGAAGCTGCCGCGGCCCTGGGTCATGGAAGTCAGGTCGACGCCGTAAGTCAGCATTTCGGCCATGGGGACTTCGGCTTTCACTACTGTGTTGCCGCCTTTGTTGTCCATACCCTGGATGCGGCCACGACGGCTGTTCAGATCGCCCATAATGCTGCCCGCGAACTCATCGGGAATGGTGATCTCGGCTGACATGACCGGTTCGAGCAGCGTGGGCTTGGCTTGCTCCATGGCTTTTTTGAAGGCGATGCGGCCCGCCATTTGGAACGACATGTCGTTGGAATCTACATCGTGATACGAGCCATCGTAGAGGATGACTCTGAAATCCACCACAGGAAATCCGGCCAGGTATCCGCGGGCCGCAGCATCTTTGATTCCTTTTTCGATGGCCGGAATATAGTTCTTCGGGATGGCACCACCGAAAATGTCGTTTACGAATTCGAACTCGCCGCCGCGGGGCAGTGGTTCCATCTTGATTTTGCAGTCGCCGTACTGGCCGTGTCCGCCGGTCTGTTTTTTGTGGCGGCCTTGCACGTCGGCTTTGCCGCGGATGGTTTCGCGGTACGGCACCTTGGGCGCTTTCAGGATTACTTCCGTGTGGTAGCGCTTCTTCATCTTCGAGACTACGACTTCGATGTGCTGCTGACCGGTTCCAGCGATCAGGAACTCTTTGGTCTGAGGATCGCGGAAAAAGCGCAGCATGGCGTCTTCTTCCATGAGCTTGTGAATGCCGGGGCCGAGCTTGTCTTCGTCGGCACGGCTCTTGGGCTCAATGGCGAAGGTGATGGCCGGCTCAGGCAGGTGAACTTTCGGATACTGAATGGGCGCGCTCTTGTCACCGAGTGTGTCACCGGTGAGCGTGTCTTTCAGTTTGGATACGGCCCCGATGTCTCCCGCGTGAAGCTCGGTAACAGGCACGGCGATCTTGCCCTGCATGACGGAAATGTGCGCCAGCTTCTCCGCCGAACCGCGCGAAAAATTCTGCACCGTAGCATCGTTTTTGAGCACGCCGGAAAATACTTTGAAGTAGGAAATGCGGCCGGCGAACGCGTCCGAAATCGTTTTGAAGACATACAGCGAGACTGGCTCAGTATCAGTCTCATGACGCTTTGGCGGTTCGCCATTTCCTGATGCAGCAGGTTCTCCCTGCACCCATTCGTGCTCCGAAGGCGCGGGCGTGTAGTCCACGATGAAGTCCATCACCCGGTCGGCGCCTACGTTGCCCAGGCCTGAACCGAAAATCACCGGGAAGATCTTGTCCTCGCGAATGGCGTTGTGCAGAGCAGGAATCAGGTCTTCAACCGGAATGGTTCCCTTTTCGAAGAACTCTTCCATCAGCTTGTCGTCGCCTTCGGCGATCAACTCGACCAGCTTTTCGTGCGCCTCCTGTGCTTGGTCTTTCAGGTTGGCGGGAATCTCGGTTTCCTTGCCTTTGCCGTTCCCGCCTAGTTCGTAGGTGTAAGCCTTCATCTGGACTAGATCGACGACTCCGCTGAAATTCTTTTCCTTGCCGATGGGCAGCTCTAAGGGAATTACCGCGCGGCCAAATGCGTTGGTCAGCGATTCCAGGACGCGTTCCGCATCAGCACGTTCGCGATCCATACGGCTGGCCACGATCAGCCTGGGCGTCTTGAATTCTTCGCAATAGTTCCAGACCCGCTGGGTGACGACCTCAACCCCGGCCACGCCGTCCACCACCACGACCGCTGCGTCGACCACGGGCAGCACCATCTTGGCTTCGTGGACAAACATATTGAAGCCGGGCGTGTCGACGATATTGATTTTGGTTTTGCCCCACTCGACATAAGCCAGGCCCGCGGAGATCGACATCTTGCGGGCAATTTCCTCGTCGTCCCAGTCAGTAGTCGCGGAGCCGTCGTCGACCCGGCCCAGCCGCGGAGTTGCGCCGGAGGTGTAGAGCATGGCCGAGACCAGCGAGGTTTTTCCCGCATGCCCATGTCCCACCACGGCAACATTACGGATGTTAGCGCCTTCGTAAACTTTCACGGATTCACTCCTTCAGCTAGGTCGCGTGGGGACAGCCGCCCCCGGCTGTCCGGCCGAACAAAGCTCGGCTCTGATCGCGACTAAAGATCTTTCGTGCGGCGGGCCCATAAAGAACAAATGAAGAGGATAGTCTATAGGCCAACGTCGAGCAGCCTACCCAAAACTATGGATGCTAACACGGCTGCACTGGGGCTCTCAACCCGGCATCGCAGATATCGCTTTTCAGTACGAGCCGTGTATCATCAAATCGCCATGTTGGGCGGCCGGACTAACGAACAATGGGTTTCGCAATATGCCGGCAGCCATCAGCACCCGGTGAACCGGGTGTGCCATACCCTGGGGATACCGGCCATTCTGGTTTCGCTCGGCTTGTTTCTTTTAAGCATCTTCATTCATCGGTTGTGGCTTTATGCTCTTGTCCTTTTCCTGGTGGGATGGATGCTGCAATTCATTGGTCACGCCTTCGAGCACAAAGAGCCTGAGTTCTTTCACGACTGGCGTTTCCTGTTTGTCGGGGTGCGCTGGTGGTGGGCCAAGATTCACGGCAAGGCGTAAGAGTCTCCACCACCCTGCGTTCCTGTCAGCTTACGGAACCGTGATTAACAATTTTGTTACATTTGTTTTCCCCTTATTCTTGTAGAATATTTCTCCGGTGGCCAGCGAAGTCGAAGGGGTCGCTTACGCTGAAACCGATTTCTCTCTCCGCCGTCTAAGCAGGGTTTGAGGCTCATGCATCGTCTGACTGCCAGATTGTTGCTGGTTCTGCTGCTGGTAGGCGTGTTCGCCCCGGTGGCTCTGGCGATCTCGGCCACGCCGGCGCACGCCTGCTGTATGCGGAAGCCGATGCATGGCCGTCCTTCCCACGATGCTGAGTTCCAGGGGCCTCCGGGATGCTGTCAACACGACTGTTGCCGCCCCCTGACCGTCTCTCAATCAGCCCATGTAACCCCCTCGGTATGCTCGCAAGTTACCCCTGCATCCGCGACTCTGCAGTGTGAGCGAGAAGCAAGTCACTTCGCGACATCCGTGAATCGCGCGCACTCCGGTCGCGCCCCTCCGCAATCCTCCATCGCCTGATTCCAAACAGCTGCTGAAAAATGCATCAAGGAACAGCGTGGCAACGCCCATCCATGGACCGGATCTTTGGCCCGTCAAGGTGGAGCGAAGCTCCGCGGGTTCTCAGCTCAGCAGCTCTGGTCGTCCGGTTTAACAGGCTCGTGGAGAGACTATGCGCTTGACCCACATTTCCTGCGTTGTCGCACTGATGTTGCTTGCAAGCACTGCGAGTGCCACGATTTTCGGCTCGGTCCGCGGGATCGTTCACGATCCGCAGCACCGCCCGATTCAAGGGACGATGGTGATGCTGAAAGCGAAATCTTCCGACTGGTCGAAAAGCACCAACACCGATGCCAATGGTAATTTCGAATTCAACGGTGTGCCCCTCGGCGAATACTCAATCGCGGTGGCAAGTCCTGGCTTTGTACAGGCTATGCAAGCGGTTGTGGTAGCTTCCGGTACGGAGCCTGTGGTGCATTTTCAGTTGAGCGTTGCCACGTCCCAGGAGACGATCAACGTCTCGGCTCCCCCTGTGGTAGCGCCGACTGACTCGGTCACGCCCACAACCATTGTCGATCGCACCGAGATCCAGCGAACCCCAGGCGCGGTTCGCACCAATAGTCTGGCAATGATTACGGACTACACTCCCGGCGCCTACGTTACTCACGACCAACTGCACATGCGCGGAGGCCATCAAACCAGTTGGCTGATCGATGGCGTCCCCGTGCCCAACACCAATATCGCCTCCAACCTCGGTGCGCAGTTCGATCCCAAGGACATTGACTACCTCGAAATCCAGCGCGGCAGCTACAGCGCGGCCTATGGGGATCGAACTTACGGAGTATTTAACATCGCTCCGCGCACCGGTTTTGAAAGGAACAATGAAGGCGAGTTGATTCTGAGTGCGGGCAGCTTCTTCCAGACTAACGATCAGTTGAACTTTGGCAGCCACACCGAGCGCTTCGCTTATTACGCCAGCGTGAATGCAAATCGGAGTGATCTTGGCATTCAGACGCCAGTTCCGCAGGTAGTTCACGACGCCGAAAATGGCTATGGAGGATTCGGCTCGCTGATCTTCAATGTGGATCCCTCGGACCAGCTGCGTCTGGTAACGAATTTGCGCAAGGACTATTACCAGATTCCGTACGACCCGTTCCCGAACGATATCGAGAACAATCCTGTGAATGGACAGTATCCCAGCATCGGCCTTCGCGACGGCGACCATGAATCTGATGCGATAGTGAATTTCTCCTGGGTGCACACTTTCAATTCACAACTGCTGCTAACGGTCTCGCCTTTTTTTCATTACAACCGAGCGGATTATTCGAGTTCGCCGCAGGACTATCCGATTGCGACGACCCAGAATCGTGGCTCGACCTACGCTGGTGGCCAGGTGAGCCTCGCCGCCAATGTGGCGAAGAACAATCTGCAGGTGGCTTTGTATAGCT
>Ga0210403_10005884_pt1 | contig 10338 bp, 7 predicted proteins | sample IncBWC19MmetaG_FD_150863 | JGI IMG/M metagenome (GOLD analysis project Ga0210403, IMG submission 150863) | Forest soil microbial communities from Barre Woods Harvard Forest LTER site, Petersham, Massachusetts, United States - Inc-BW-C-19-M | ecosystem: Environmental > Terrestrial > Soil >... | reverse complement strand
CTCAATCATGTCCGCAATCTGCTGAGCCGTCGGCCGTTCCGCATGCCGCTCCACTGCATCGGCAATCCGGCTGAGATAAATCATCACCTCATCCGTCAACAGCGTCCTCTGCAGCGCCACACGAGTCTTTCTTCGCAAGCCCAGCAGCAGTCCCGCTGCGAACAGCAGTGCTCCGCTCACCACGAGCATCTGAAAACTAGAGAGCGGCAGTTGTGGGTCCCAGGTAGCCACTGTCATCCATACTTGCAATGTTTCCTCCCGGGCTGGATCCTTCCTTCTCCTACTCTAGTCCTCTTCTCTAACGCCACTCAACAAATGATGTTGAGGGTGCCCCGCCTTATCGCGCCTTTTGCGATAGGTGGGCTCTTACGATCAAACACCGCTTGGTTTCCGTTCCTTCCTTCCTCCGCCCTCGCTTCAGAACCGAATAAACGGACCAAACGCCATCCGGAAATTGTGGTGTGTCCCGCTGGCGAAATACATCTCGTCGCCAGCCTCCAACCGCAAACCAACCGGCCCCAGATGTCCTTCTAACCCACCGCCCGGATAAAACACACCATTCACATTGCTCGCGCGCAGATTGGCAATCTGGCTCGACACGCAACTGAACGTAGTCGGGCACGAATTTACAAAAAATTTGTCGAACCCGCCCTTCACCAGCACAAACGGTCGTACTCGCCCGTGTCCGAACTCAACCTTCGGCCCGAACAATCCGTGCAACACATGAATGTTCGCGTTCTGGATCACTACAGTGCCTCCGATGTTGGTTGTCTGTTCGCCAAATCCCTGGTCAAAGTCATACGCCATTTCCCCTTCCAGCTTCACATGAGGAAACACCCGCAAACCCGCGCGCGCTCCCACGCCCAGGTAATTATTGTCCGTCTGCGACATCCGGAAATAATCCGCAAACACTCCAGCCTCCACATGACCTCCCTGGGCTCGCACTCGCGGCACAAATAAGACGCCCAGACACAGCAGCAGCAACATGCGTTTCATGCCTATCTCCTCCGGTCGTTTTTTTTAGCATCGAAAGCAGCGGCTGGACCGTCGACTTCATCCTCAACTGGGCGAGGTTCCGCGTTCGCTAAAATGGATGCTCGTTCCCCTCTTGGGGTTGCCGCCCTCTTCTCTGCGAACTCCGCTTGCCCTGAGCGCATTTTGCCAAGGGTGCTCCTCCTCAGTGTCCTCTGCGTGAACTCTTTGTTTTCGATTTTCCAGTTTTCCCAATCGTATTTGCCCCCACTCATTCCGCTTTAGTACACTGATACGTCCGCGCTCCCAAAGGACACAGCTGATGCTAGTAGTCATGCAATCCCACGCCACGAACGAACAAGTCCGCTCCGTCTGCGACAAAATCGAATCCCTTGGCCTGAAAGCCCATCCCATTCCCGGCGCCGGCCGCACCGCTATTGGCATCACCGGCAACAACGGCGCCGTCGATCTCGGCATCCTCGAATCCATGCCCGGCGTAGTCGAATGCATCCCCGTCACCAAGCCCTACAAACTCGTCTCGCTCGATGTCAAATCCGATCCCACCATCGTCCGCATCCCCACTCCCTCGGGAGACGTCCTCGTGGGCGGCGAGCATCTCGCCATGATTGCCGGCCCCTGCGCCGTAGAAACCGAAGAGCAATGCCTAGCCATTGCAGCGCAGCTCAAGCCCACCGGAGTCCGCCTCTTCCGCGGCGGCGCCTACAAGCCCCGCACTTCGCCCTACAGCTTTCAGGGACTCGGCCTCCCCGGCCTGAAAATTCTCGCCCAGGTCCGCAAACACTACGGCTTCGGCATCGTCACCGAAGCCATCGACAATGAATCTCTCGATTTAGTGGAAGAGTGGGCCGACGTCATCCAGATCGGTGCCCGCAACATGCAGAATTTTTCCCTGCTCAAGCGGGCCGGCCGCGCCAAAAAACCTGTGCTCCTCAAGCGCGGCATGTCCGCCACGCTCGACGAATTCCTGATGGCCGCCGAATATGTGATGAGCGAAGGCAACTACAACGTCATCCTCTGCGAACGCGGCGTCCGCACCTTCTCCGATTTTTCCCGCAACACTCTCGACCTCGCTGTCGTGCCCGCCGTAAAAAAACGCAGCCACCTGCCCATCCTCGTCGATCCCAGCCACGGCACCGGCAAGCGCCACAAAGTTTTGCCCCTCTCCCGCGCCGCCGTAGCCGTTGGCGCCGACGGCCTCCTCGTCGAAGTGCATCACCAACCTGAAAAAGCCCTCTCCGACGGTATGCAGTCCATCCTCCCCGCCGAATTCGCCGAACTCCAATCCGAAATCCGCCAAATCGCCCAAGTCCTCCACCGCCTCGTCAACTGACGACAAGGGGATGAACTAATGGACATGGAAACATCATCCGAACACTCCTCAGAATCCACGCTGACCCCGAAGAGCGCCGTCCGTATTGGTCAACTCGTTGTCAATCTACCGGTTGTCATAATCACCGGATTGGTGGGCGTGTGCGCGCTCCGATTTAGCGGACCAATCTGGGGTTTAGCTGGCGTATTTCTGAGTCCGCTTCTTGGATGGATCTGGTGGTCTTTCTCTGCTCCCCGATGGCGAGAATGGGCGAAGGAAAAGGGAGCGGATGAGGAATTGACGCCAGCCTTGGCTGTGCGTGCAGGCCTGGTCTGGCCGAAGGGTAGCTTTTTCGAGAAGACCGAATTTCGTCGCCGCAATAAAAATTAAGCAGAGTGAGGCTTTTCGCTGTGGCACATGCATTCCTGCCTGTGCTCTTCGATCGCTCGTATGCCACCCAACAAATGACTTAGGGGTCGGCCAATCCGATCAATCAAGCCGATTCTCTTCTCCCATCCTTCTCAAATGTAGCGCTGGTCATTTATGCCAGCGCTTCTGGCTCATCGCGCCATTACAATATGCGTTTTCCTAGAGGAATTCCGCCGTGTGTGAAAATCAGCAAGTCGTGTCAAAGGTCCCACGTTTGCCACGTGCTAAGGTCTTCGCAACTCTTTTACTATCAGCGGGCGGTGAATGGACACCTGAATGCGAACAGGTTTCTGAATCTTCAAGAGGAGCTAGCTAAGATGAGAACCTTGCATCTCGCGAAGTCGCTCGGAGAAATGCTGGAAGAGGCTTGCTTCCTGACATTCGTTCCAATCGTCATCCCGACGCTTCTCTTCTTGAGCGCCACCGCCCATGCTCAGCAAGAGCCTCCAGCGGTCCGTGTTCCTGCCAGTCCTATCTCGGGGCTGCCAACTGCCCTGGGCGAATTTACCATCGCGCCGCCAGAAATCGCTCTGATCCCGCGTGAAAAGGCCGCGCGCGGCGGCCAGCTCTGGATCCGCACTGCGTACAATCATCAGCTGTACATCGTCGGGAAGGTGGATGGCGAGCAGCCTGACTTTCCGCGCAGCAAGAATCAGATCCTCTCCAAGGATCACGTAGAGGTTTGGCTCGCGGCCGCCCCTGACCTGGATTTCCCGGAAATTGGATGGGGAGACCAGTTCGATGATACTCGGTTGCCCAAGGGAGATGATTCTTGCCCGGAGTGGGCCAAGCCATTGCCCAACCCAGCCGAAGCGGAGAAAAAATGCCGGGACTGGGCCACCACACAAGTCCCCTATCGAACCTATCTGAAGCGGCTTTTTGTTCGTCAGTGGCTGCTCACACCAGACTACACAATCGAGTCCTTCGCCACGCCTGCATACGAAGAGCTCACGAAGCGTTTCTCAGGCCTTGGCGATGAAATACCCGAACTTCTGAACCCGCGGGGAAACGTGAAGATGTACTTGTTTCCGGAGCAGTCCGGTTATTCCTTCGAGATCGTGATTCCCCTTGACGCGCTTCCTCCCTTCCCCTCGCTGACGCAGGCCAACTTGTATCTGGAAGTGGATGTTTTCAAGCCCGCATCGTCCGACAAAAAGATGGGAGCATACTCGACCTCTTCGCCCAGGCGCGCATACGGCAAGCCGCAAACGTTTAACGCTCTCCGCCTGGACCCTCCGCTTTCCTTTTCATTGACCCCTTGCTCCCTTCCGCTGGTGGGAACCGACAAGAGGGCGGAGTCTCACCCCGCGTGGTTTATCCCGGCGGGTGGTCCGGAACCGCGATACGAATCCGATGCCTTCATCCTCGTGAACGATCCGTCGGGCTATCGCTATGAACCGGCTGGACTCTCGCCGAAGGCCCGGCTGACTCATTACTTCTGGCAAGAAACCGGGCCGGGGGAATGGGTGTGCGGTCCGCAGCTGACCTATAAGAAAGGCGGCAAGTCCGCAAGCTCTCCCCACACGATAAGCTCGGATGGTTTCGAGACGAAACGCCTTCCAGATGGCGAGTTGTTCCTCAAAACCGGCCCACGCGTTTGGTATTCGGAGTTTGGTTCGGGGCAATGCGGCGCCTGTCCGCGGACGGACTTGCAAATCTTTGGCCTGGGCAAAGACATGAAGATTCGGGAGGCACTCCGACTCGGAGATGTCGTAGATGGCCCCAACCTTTTTTCACAGGACTTCACCATCTCCCCGGACTGGTCGCAAATCACGGAATTTGATCTAAAAGGAAATGAAAAAGACCTGCCCGGCTCCTGGTTTTCGGCAAGTTGGTGCCTCATGCAGGATTCCCAGACATCAATCTACGTGTACGAAAAGTGTGGTGAAAACAAAGATACAAAGCCGCCAAATCCCCCAATCTTGAAGGAACTCAGAGACTACGAGAACCAGTAGCGCTCTGCCGGATGTTCGGTACGCCGTTGTTGCGTGTGCGTCTTGGTTCCTCTTTGCGTCCTGCTATCTGCTCGCTGCTATCTGTTATGCCCTTCCGAGCAAAAAACGGTAAACTGTTAGCTCTCCTCATGCCCCACTCCAAAAACTTGCGCGTCTATTTCCTCCTCGCTCTCCTGCTCATTCTCGCCCTCGTAATCCTTCTTAGCGAACACCGCCCTTCCATCCTCCGCCCCGATCTCCACCTCAACGCCTACATCTCCACCTCCGACGGCTCCCTCACCGTCGTCGACCTCGCCTCGCTCCGCGTCATCAACAGAATTCCCGTCGGCCCCGCCGTCTCCGATCTCCGCGAACACGCCAAGCGTCCTGAAATCTGGGGAGTCAGCAGCGCCGGCGGCTACGTCTTCGTCCTCAACACGCGAACCCCGCAAATCATCGCCAGAATTCCCGTCGGGCCCTCTCCGCTCTCGCTCGATTTCTCCAGTACCGGTGACCGCGTCTACACCACCTCCGCCAACTCCGACCAACTCCTCGCCATCGACACCGCCTCGCGCTCCATTCTCGGCCGCGCCCACACCGGCTCCGAGCCCGTGCAGGCCCGCATCACGCCCGATCAGAAATCCATCCTGGTCGTGAATCGCCGTTCCTCCTCACTCACTATCCACAACGCCGCCACGCTCCAACTCCGCGCGTCCATCGACGTCATCCCCCAGCCCGACGAAGTCGCCGTCGTCCCTGACAGCACAATCGCCTTCGTGATGAGCCGCTCGCAGAACCGCCTCTCCGTCGTCGATCTCCGCCGCGCGGCCCTGCTGACGAATCTCGAACTTGCCGGCCGGCCCACGCAAATGCTAATGAAATCCGACGGCGGCGAACTCTACGTCATCTCGCCCGAAGCCCACGTTCTCGAAGCCATCAACACCTGGACCCACGAAGTTGGCGACACCATGCTCCTCGGCTCCGCGCCCGCCAGCGCCATCCTCAGGGATGACGCAAGCGAAATGTACGTCGCCGATCGTGCCGCTGGCCGCGTCTTTCCTGTCGACATCAACAATCGTCGCATCGGCAAGCCCATCAACGTAGGCGCCGCCCCCAACGCCATGCGCTTCGAACTCCCGCAATCCGTAGCCGACCCTTCCATGCTCCTCGTCGTCAACGAATCCTCCGGCGACCTCGCCGTCCTCCGCCTCCGCACCGACTCCCTAATCACCCTGATCCCCGTGGGCAACACCCCCCAGCGCCTGGCCGTAAAACTCTTCTAACGTTGCGGTGCCAGGCGTTCATCTGACACTTATCGTCTAGTTACTTTACGGTGCAGAAGTGCGACTTTCCCTTTGTCCACTTCTCGCGACAGGGTGATACTCAATCGAAGCAATTCCTGCTTTCCTCAATATCTGGAAAAGTTCTGGCACGCCTGCGGTCCGGGGAAGCGTGGGATCTTCTTGACGGGAGAGTGCGCAATGACTGATCAGCCAAAATCCGGGCCAAAGCACAAAAACGCAAGCCGAGCCGCGTCCAGCCGCCGGCGTTTCCTTCAAGACTCGGCCGCAACCGCTGTGGTGGCAGCCACTGCGCCCCATTTTCTGTTCGGAAAATCTGCTCGAGCCGCAAGCCGCGCCGTCAGAATCGGCTTCATCGGCCCGCGCACCGGCGCCCTCGCTCGCTTTGGCGAAAGCAACGATTTCGTTCTCGCCGGAATCCGCAAAGCCATCGCCGGCGGCATCGCTATAAGCGGCGCAACGCATCCCATCGAAATCCTCGAAAAGGATTCCCAGTCCGATCAAAAACTCGCCTCAGAAATCGCCGCCGGGTTAATCAAATCCGATCACGTGGACTTGATTGTCGCCTCCAGCACCGGTGCCACCGTCAATCCCGTCAGCGACCAATGCGAAAAAAATGGCGTCCCATGCATCACCACCGACGCCCCGTGGCAATCCTGGTTTTTCGGCCGCAGCGGCACGCCCGAAAAAGGCTTCGACTGGACTTATCACTTTTTCTGGGGACTCGAAGATCTCATCGCTGTCTTCACTGCCATGTGGGGCTCCATCCCCACCAACAAAGTCGTGGGCGCGCTTTGGCCCAGCGATCCCGAAGGTGCAGCCTACTCCGACCCGAAGTTCGGTTTTCCCCCGGCGCTACAGTCAAAGGGTTTCAAGCTCGTCGATCCCGGCCGCTTCGAGACCTCCGCTGCCGACTATTCCGCTCACATCGCCGCCTTCAAAAAAGCCAACGTCGAGATTCTCTCTGGCGTACTTCCTCCGCCCGCGTTTGCCACCTTCTGGAAACAGGCGGACGAACAGGGCTTCAAGCCGAAAATCGCCAGCGTCGCCAAAGGTATTCTCTTCCCCACCGCTGTTGAAGTTCTGGGAGATCGCGGCGCCGGTCTGACCACCGAAGTCTGGTGGTCGCCAAGTTTCCCCTTCAGCTCTGGCCTCACCAAAAAGAATTCCGCGGAACTCTGCGCCGCCTATGAAGACGAAACCAAAAAACAGTGGACCCAGCCGCTCGGCTACCTCCACGCCCTGTTCGAAGTCGCGCTGGACGTTCTGAAGCGCACGAAAGACGTCAACTCCCCCGCCGCCATTCGCGATTCCATCCTTGCCACCAACTACAATTCCATCGTCGGCCCCATCGCCTGGAACGGCCATCCCGTAAAAAACGTCACCAAAACTCCGCTAGTCGGCGGCCAATGGATTCCCGGCTCTAAATTCAAAGGCGGCCTCAGTGGCCAACAATTTAAAAACCATCTAGTCATCGTTAACAACGAACACGACCCCAGCATCGGCCTACAGCGCAAACTGGAACCACTCCCCTAACGTAGCGTCCACCTTCAGGTGGATCCGCTCGCTTTTCTAGCGGCCCTCACCCGGCCGGGGGCGCTTTTTCTTGTCCACTTGAAAGTGGACGCTACCTAGCCTTACGACTCCTTCCACCACGGCTTAAAATAAATCCTCCCCTCAAACACCGGCTCCGGCGCTTCCGGCGCCGTAGGCGCTCCCAGCAACTCCGCGAGAACAATCCCCGCCACCACCAGACCCGCCCCCTTCATCGCCCGCGCCGACAATCGCTCGTGCAACACAAGGTAAGACGTGATCACGGCGAACACCGGCTCCAGCGCAAACAAAATCGCCGCATGCCCCGGCGAAGTGAACTGCTGCGCCCAAAGCTGCACCGTGAATGCCACGGCCGTCGCAAACACCGCGCATATTCCAATCGCCACCCAAAGCCCCCAACTCCACGAGAATCGCGCCGGCTGCCAGTGAATCGCCGCGGCCGCCCCAGTCAGGGGCCAGGCCATCAAGGCGCAACCCGCCACCTGAATCAGGCTTAGCGCCCGCACCGAATGTTCTTGTGTATATTCGCCAACCAAGATAATGTGCACCGCGTAAAATCCCGCGGCCACAAAGGTCAGTACGTCGCCGCGGTTCAAATAACGCAGGCCCTCCGCGGGCACGGTCAAAAAATACAAGCCGACCAGCGCCGCAAATGCCCCCAGATAAATCCACCGCGTAAGGCTGCGTCCCCAGAAAATCGCCAGCAGCAGCGGCACCAGCACCACGCTCGATCCGGTAACGAATCCCGAATTAGTCGCGGTCGTATATTGCAGGCCCGCAGTCTGAAAGCAGTACCCCGCAAACATGAAAAACGCCAGCCGCATTCCCGCAAAGATTTCCTGCGGCTCGATCCGCGCAATCACCTGCATCTGTAAAAGCGCCATGACCACCGTCGCGATGGTGAAGCGCACCGCCAGAAACAAAAACGCCGACGACTCATCCAGTGCGTTTTTCACCACCACAAAGGTCACGCCCCAGATCAGCGAACAGAACATCAGCGACAAATCAGCTTTTTTCCGCGCGTCCATCCGCCACTCCGTCAACCCAATCTGCCCCGCCAGTGTATCTGCAATCGCCTGGAGTTGTATTCCCACGCCATCGAACTGCTCGCATCCGAACCGCTTGACTCATCGCGACTCTCAGGTAAAGTCTCCTCATGCTGGCTAAACCCACCGCGAAGCCGAGGCTTCTCCTCGGCGCGTGTCTCACTGCTCTTTTTCTGAGCTGCCCCGGCTACGCAAACGCGAAGGACGCCTGGATCGAAGTGCGATCGCCGCACTTCAAGGTAGTTAGCAACGCTGGAGAAAACGAGGCCAGAAAGATCGCCGACCAGTTCGAACAGTTCCGCGAAGTCTTTCACAGCTCATTTCCCAAACTCCGCGTAGATCTCTGCAAGCCTCTGGTCATCTTCGCCGTAAAAAATGAAGACACGCTCAAGTTGCTCCTCCCCGCCTACTGGGAAGTAAAGGGCAGGATGCACCCCGCAGGCCTCTTCGCACCCGGCGAAGCCCGCCATTACGTCGCGGTTCGAACCAACATCGACACCGACAATCCCTACCAGGTCGTCTACCACGAATACACTCACGCCATCATGAATCTGAATTTTCAGGGACTCCCCATCTGGCTCGGCGAAGGCCTCGCCGAATACTTCGGAAATTCCACAATCCACGAAAAGGAAGTCGAAATCGGCAAGATCGCGCCGTATCACATCGAGGTTTTGCAAACTACGCGCCTGATTCCCATTGACGTCCTGATGCAGGCTGATGCCGGTTCACCCTACTACAACGAACAAAATCAAGCCTCCGTTTTTTACGCCGAATCCTGGGCCATCGTTCATTACCTGCTGATGGACCCCACCGCGCGAAAACGCCAACTGCTCTCCACGTTTCTTGCAGCGTGGGACGCCAGTGGAAACCAGGTGGAAGCCGCGACAAAAACCTTCGGCGATCTGAAGCAATTCTCCTCCGCCATGGAGGGTTACGCCCGCCAACAAACTTTCTACGTCGGCCACGTCCCAACAACAACCCGCGGCAACTCGAAGAGTTATTCCAGCCGCAGCCTTTCCTCCGGCGAAGTCTTCGCCGAAGAAGCGCTCTTCTACCTTCAAACGCAGCGCCCCAAAGAAGCCCGGGCGGCCACCGACGAAGCGCTGCAAGTCGATCCCAAAATTGCGCTGGCCCACGAAGCCAACGGACTAATCGCTTATCAAGACCGGGATTTCCAAACCGCGGAAAAAGAATTTGCGCGGTCCATCGAACTCAGCCCCACCAGTTACGTCTCCTATTTCTTTGAAGCGCAAGCTCGCCTGCGTGGCGGAAGGACCGAGTTCGAAGAACTGCCCGAGATTACAGATACTCTGGAAAAAGCGATCGCGCTGAACCCTCAATTCGCCGCGGCCTACGCTGCGCTCGCCAATTTTTATGCCATGCACACCGAAACGCGCGACAAAGCTTTGGCCACGTCTAAGAAGGCCATCGAACTGGAACCCGGCAATCTCACCTACGCCACCAGCTACGGCTTCGTCTTGCTCAATCTGGGAAAAACGGCGGACGCCAAAGCCCTCGCCGCGCGCATCAAGGCAGTTGGCCGCACACCACAGGAGGAAACGCTTGCGTCGGAGTTCGCAAGAGCCATAGCCTCTCGCGAAAACTCTTCGCAGGACGATGCGTTCAAGGTGGAGGTGCGCTCATCTGGCGATTCGAAATCTGAACTCAAAAGCGTTCAGGTGAATGAAATCGGCAGCGGGCCTCCGGCAAAATCCGCCAACAGTGCCGCGCCGGAGCAACCTCCGGCCGCCGCTCCCCCACGCCACGTCGTG
>Ga0210403_10005882_pt1 | contig 10342 bp, 9 predicted proteins | sample IncBWC19MmetaG_FD_150863 | JGI IMG/M metagenome (GOLD analysis project Ga0210403, IMG submission 150863) | Forest soil microbial communities from Barre Woods Harvard Forest LTER site, Petersham, Massachusetts, United States - Inc-BW-C-19-M | ecosystem: Environmental > Terrestrial > Soil >... | reverse complement strand
TCACTCCCAAAGCTGGATCGTACCTATGTCGTGGAAGAGGGACGCGGACTGAAGGACCATTAGAGACGGAACAGACCTCGCACCTCGCACCGAACTCTGAGAAGATTTTTGGGGAAGGCCAAAAAGAGGGCAAGAAAGGGCTTGCATTTCCCATAGGTAAGCGGTTACGTTAACTGATAATTTCAGGAGGTTCCATGCACCACCTTTCACGGCTTTCGGTTGTTAGCTGTTGTGTCCTCTCACTACTGGTCCTCTCCACCGGACCCTTCTCCGTCGCATCCGAGCCTGCCGAACCTGCAACCCTGGCCAAGACTCCTCCGATGGGGTGGAACAGCTGGAACAAATTCGCCTGCGATGTTTCGGAAAAGCTTATCAAGGAAACAGCGGACGCTATGGTCTCCAGTGGCATGCAGGCGGCCGGCTTCAAATTCGTGAACATTGACGATTGCTGGCAAGTTAGCCGCGACGCCCACGGCACCATCATCGCGGATGCCGAGCGCTTCCCTTCTGGCATCAAATCGCTCGCCGATTATGTCCACAGCAAAGGTTTGAAACTCGGCATCTACACCGACGCCGGCAGGATGACTTGCCAGAAGCGCCCGGGCAGCTACGAACACGAAGTTCAAGACATAAAAACATATGCTGAATGGGGCGTAGACTACGTAAAGATTGACTGGTGTTACGCCGAAGGACTCGACCCCGAGGTTCAATATCCGAAATTTCGCGATGCCATCGCACAAGCAGGACGCCCCATCGTCTTCAGTATTTGCAATTGGGGCGTGAAGGCTCCTTGGCATTGGGGGCCCAAGACGGGCAACCTCTGGCGGACAACGGGAGACATCAGCGATAAATATGACAGCATGTCCCTCATCGGTTTTTCGCAGAACGGACTCGAATCGTTTGCCGGGCCGGGCCAATGGAATGATCCCGACATGCTGGAAGTCGGCAACGGCGGCATGGATCGCGACGAATATCGCACGCACATGGCCCTCTGGGTCATCCTCGCCGCACCGCTCCTCGCTGGAAATGACCTGCGCAACATGTCGCAGGAAACCAAAGATATGCTCACCAACGCCGATGTTCTTGCCGTCGATCAAGACCCTAAGGGCGTTCAAGGTCATCGGGTCTGGCAAGAGGGGCCACTGGAAATCTGGACCAAACCCCTCGTTGATGGCAGCCTGGCCGTGGGACTTTTCAATCGAACCGAAGCCGCTCTCAAGATGACCGTGGACTTCAAATCGATTGGTGCTCCGGCGACTGCGAAAGTACGTGATCTCTGGGAACGCAAAGACCTCGGCACACTGGAAAATTCCTATTCTTCCGTGGTGCCGAAACACGGCGTGGTGTTTCTCAAGATGTCAAAATAGAGCTGTCACAATCGCCAACTATGCAGGCGGTTCTGAACGACGTGGCTGAGGAGACGACATGAGCCAGAAAACTTGGTCCGCTTCTGGCTCGGACATGCCAACAAGAGCGTCACAGACGGCTACAGCAAGCCGAAAGAGGACGTTTCATTTCGGAATAAGGTTGTGGAGCAAGTGGGAACCGGTTTCAGGCTTCTGGCCAAGAAGCCCGAAGTTGTACCCAATTGCATCGCAAGTGAGTCGTTTTCAACTGTCGCGTAAGTGATTCTGATTCAAGAAGAAGAATGCTCCCGGAACTATGTTTAAACTAGTAATCCTTCGGCTAACAGCAGAATGACCTAATCTTCTCGAAGCCGAGACCAGTGCCGCCGAATCGCGTCAATGAACAATTCCCGGGCCCAAAAAGCCGTAAAGGGACTTGTCCAAACTTGTCAATCTTAGAACGGTCTAAAAAACAATAAGCGACGCCAGGACAGCAACTTATTTGATTTTATCCACTGGTTCGGGACATAAATCCTCCTCTAGCTGCGTTGTCTCCAGGCAGTTGCTTCCTGCCGAGATGTACCCAAAAGATCGATTCCCAATTCCACGACATCTCCTTGTCGCAAGTACGTTGGCGGCCGCATTCCCAGGCCGACCCCTGCGGGTGTGCCAGTACTGATGATGTCACCGGGTAAGAGCGTCATGAACTCGCTCACATAACTGACGAGCGTGGCTACGTCAAAAACCATTTCGGCCGTGGTGCTTTTTTGTCTGAATTCGCCATTCACGGTCAGCCACATCCCCAGTCGATCGGGTCTCGGGACTTCGTCTCTGGTTGCCAAAAACGGCCCGAGCGGAGCGAACGTGTCCGCGCTCTTTCCCTTCATCCACTGACCGCCCCTCTCCAACTGGAAACTCCGCTCGGAATAATCGTTATGCAGCGCATAACCCGCGATGAATTCGCTGGCTTGTTCCTTCGGGACATAGCTGGCCTCTTTTTCGATAATCACGGCCAGTTCCACCTCCCAGTCGACTTTCTCCGCGCCCCTGGGAATCACGAGTGCATCGTTTGGCCCCACCAGCGAGGATGTGGCTTTGAAGAACAGCACTGGCTCGGAAGGAAGCTGCATCCCGCTTTCGGCCGCGTGATCGCGATAATTGAGTCCAACACACACGATCTTGCTCGGGCGGCGGATGGGCGGTCCCAGGCGTAACGCTGAGCCGACGCGACGCGCGGTGGGGGCGTGGCCCTCCAGCCACTGTCGCAGCCGCGCCAGGCCGCCGCTTCCAAAAAACTCCTCGTCATAGTCGGAAACAAAGCTCGAGACATCAAGCCGGGTCTGATCATCCAACAGAACTCCCGGCTTCTCTCTTCCTGGTTCACCAAATCGAATGAGTTTCATGGTCTTAGCGAGTGTTCATAACAGCGCATCGCAGTCCTCCCACTTGCCCTCTTGGAAATCGCGTATGAATTCGTCCAGACTGCCTGCTCTAGTCTGGCACCGATTCCACGAATTGCCTGGAAAGCGGCTCTTATGGCTGGCCTCCTCGAACCGCAATGAGACGATTCGCTTCTCAGAAGTTGGAGATGCAGTTCGCTGTGGCAAGTTTGTTTCCGCTCTCTGCAATCAGCTGGCTCCCCAGTTTGGCGAAACGCTCACGTAGGAATGATCCAAAGCGGCGATCGAAGCGCACCCCAGCAGCCGGAGCGTGCGCTCGACGTCGGCGCGCAGGATTTCTAGAGCGTGCGTCACGCCGGCCTCACCCGTAACCGCCAGTCCATAGGCGTACGCGCGCCCGCACAGAACCGCGCGAGCACCCAGACAGATGGCCTTCACGATGTCCGCGCCGCGGCGAATGCCGCCGTCCATCAACACCTCCGCCCGGCCATTCACGGCCTCCACGACTTCCGGAAGCGCTCTCAACGAAGCAGCCACGCAATCGAGCTGACGTCCTCCGTGGTTCGAGACCACCACGGCGGCAGCTCCTTCGTCGACGGCCCGGCGCGCGTCGTCACCGGTTAGGACACCCTTCACCACAATCGGGCCGTGCCAAAGATCGCGGATCCAACGCAAATCTTCCCAACACACCGCGGAGCTCACCAGGGCCGCGCTGACGTCGACGAGCGGCATTGGTCCGCGGCCGGGTATGACGACGTTCGGCAGTCTTGGCACGCCACCATCGAGCAGAAATCTGGTCAGCCAACCTGGGTGCATGGCAATCTCCGGGAGAAACCGGGCCCTTGCCAGCAGGCTGCCGCTCATTATATCTGGACCTCAGTAAGTTCCTACGGAACCTTGGGTTCATCGATTTGCCTTTGACACCTGAATCGTCCGCATAACGAACCACATCCCTACGCCGCGGTTCTTTCCCCCGCACTCCGCCTTCCCGCGGAGCGGCAATCCGCGGCGCAGGTCAGCTTTCCAGTACGAATATTCTCTCCATGGGAAGCCATTTCTCCCCGGGTTTCGCCTGGGGCAATGATTGCTGGAACCTCCACATCAGGTTTTCCCACTCCTGCACTTTCGGGTTGGATTGATCGGCCCTGCCCTTGGCTTCGAAAGAGAAATATTCATTCACTTCCATGATCATGAACATCCGCGTGCCGAGCAGATAAATCTCCAAGTCTTGAACGCCCGAGTCCTTGATGCTCCGCGCGATTTCGGGCCAGATTTTTTCGTGATATCGCCGGTATTCCGCGATCAGCTTTGGATCGTCCTTCAGGTCCAGTGTCAAACAGAAGCGCCGGTTCATTTGGTTGTGCCCACTCCCATCTCCGTGGCCTGAACTTTGTTCATTCCACAACACGGACCTTGGAACCGATCAGAGCATAGTAAGCAATGAACGCATAGGCGGCCAAAGGTACTAAGTAGGCCAAGGCAAGGCTCCGAAATGTTTCGGAGAGCAAGCCCATGGCTGGAGCGAAAACCGCTCCGCCGACAATGGCCATGACCAGCAAGGACCCGCCGATTTTTGTGTTTGCTCCGAGCCCCTTTAGGCCTAGCGCAAAAATTGTTGGGAACATCAAGGACATAAAAAAACTAGTCAGAAAAATTGCCCACAATCCCGCCCAACCGGGGGATGCAACTGCAACGGCAACGAGTGCGACATTGATGAGGCTGTAAATTCCCATCAACCGGTTTGGAGGAATAAACTTCATCAAATAGGAGGAAGCAAATCGGCCTACACCGAATGCAGCAAGCGTCCCAGTCAGGAAGTACCCTGCGATCTTCTCCGGCCGATGGGTATAGTCCTGAACATACTGGATGAAATAACTCCATGTGCCAACCTGGGCGCCCACGTACATGAATTGCGCAACGACGGCCAGGAGGAAGTGGCGATACCGGAGCAGATCCATAATTCTTCCGCGATCTTCATTACCGGCTTCAGATTCTCCCCGAATCACGGGAAATTTCGTACGGGCTATTAACGCAGCCCATGCGAACGCGATAAGTCCGAGGACAACATAGGGCCGAACTACTCTCAGCGTCTCGAGCCGTAAGTAGGCGTCATACTGATGGTTCGCCTGCATCGCGGTGATTTGTTGAGGGTTCAACTCGACACCGGAAAAGATGAAAATCGTGCCGAGAAGAACACCGGTGATCGCGCCGATCGGGTTGAAGGCTTGCGAAAAGTTCAAGCGGCGTTCTGAAGTTTCCGGATCACCACACTGTGCGATGAATGGATTGGAAGCCGTTTCCAGAAAGGAGAGCCCGCTGGCGATGACGAACAGGGCAAGAAGAAAGAAAGAATAGCGCCCAGCCAGAGCTGCCGGCCAGAACAGGAACGAGCCCGCTCCAAAAAGTACGAGTCCTATGATGAACCCCGCCCTGTAGCCCAACTTGCGCATCAACAGTGCAGCTGGCACGGCCAGCAGGAAGTACCCCATGTAAAACGCGGACTGGATCAATCCCGCCTGGAATCGCGTGATCGCGAAAGACTTCATAAAGTGACGGATGAGCACATCATTGAGGTTATTGGGAATTCCCCAAAGGAAGAACAGAGTTGTCACCAAGAAAAACGGGAGAAAGTTGCCCTGCGGAAAGAGTGTTCCGCCAGCCCGCTCATTTGCAGTAACTTCCGACGTTCTGGGCGTTGAGGTCAGCATTACAGGGCCTTCCTTTGCTTCAAGTTTGTGCCGGTCATACTGCAATTGTTTCCGGATGAATTCGCCTTAGGTTAAAGCACGGTCCAGGTGAACATAACCGCCGTCCACGAAGACATGCTGGCCGGTGGTGTGCCCGGACTTGGCGGAAATCAAAAATACCACCGCCGCCGCGATTTCCTCTGCGGTGGTCATTCGCTTGCCCAGTGGGATCTTCGCGACGATAGCCGCCAGTTTCTGGTCGGGATTTTGAAAGGTGTCAAGCCATTGCCGGTAAAGGGGCGTCATGACTTCCGCCGGGACAACGGTGTTGACGCGGACGCCGCTGGGCAATAACTCCGCGGCCCACTCCCGGGTCAGGGCAAGGATTGCCCCTTTCGATGCGGCGTAGCCGGATGTGCCGCCTTGCCCCGTGAATGCTACCTTGGAGGCGATGTTGACGATAGCTCCCGTTGCGGCCTTGAGCGAGGGCAGCGCGTAATGCGCCATATTGTAGTAGTGCAGCAGATTGCGCCCGAGCGACACAACAAACTCTTCGGGTCCACCCTTTTCGAGACCCACACCATCGTTGACGCCGGCATTGTTAACCAAAGCGTTGAGTCGATTGGCTACGCTGAGCGTACGTTCGATTGCCGCGGCGCAGTCGGCTGCGGAACAAAGATCAATCTGGATAAAGTGGCTGGGCAGGCCATCGCGGCTCAACTCCGCGCGTAGACTCTCCGCCGCAGCAGCGTCGCGGTCCAGAATCACAGGGACTGCACGTTCCTTCGCCAAGGCACGTGTAATCGCCGCACCGATCCCTTTTGCGCCACCGGTGACGATCACGACCTTATCTTTTAGTTGCAGGTCGATGGGTTAGCCTCGCAAGTTAAAAAAACCGCCATCCAACGGATAATCCGAGCCGGTGATGAAGGATGCTTCATCCGAACACAGGAAGAGGGCGAGCGAGGCCACTTCATCCGGCTCCGCCATTCTCCCAATGGGTTGCGCCTTGGACAGTTTCTCGAACATTTCTTTTTCTCGTCCGGGATAAGTATTTCGTAGGTAGCCATCAACAAATGCCGTGTGGACCCTGGCCGGTGAGATGCAATTGCATCGAATGTTATGGCACAGATAGTCTTTTGCGACGGAGTACGTCATGGCGATCACCGCGCCTTTACTCATCGAATAGGCGAAGCGGTCGGAAAGACCTGAGGATCCCGCAATGGAAGCCATGTTCAGTATCACGCCGCCGCCGCTGGCTTTCATGTGCCCAATGGAAGCGAACATGCAATTGTAGAATCCCTTCACGTTCACTCGGAAGATACGATCGAAGTCCGTTTCCGTCGTGCTTTCCAGTGATCCAATGTGCGAGATGCCAGCGTTGTTCACAAGAACGTGAATGCGTCCTAGGCGGGAGAGTTCATCGAATCTGGAAGAGACTTCTTCCTGGTCCGTTACATCGCACGCAAGAGCCGACGCATTTCCGCCCGCGGCAGTAATTTGTTGGCAAGCTGCTGTCGCATCTTTCTCGTTCACGTCCAGAATGCGGACCGTAGCGCCATTCGCAGCGAATCTCAGGGCGATGGCTCGTCCAATGCCGCTGCCGCCACCGGTTACGACGGCGACTTTGCCGTCCAGTCGGAAACTCTTCGTATGAGTGTCTTGATTTGTCAGAGAGAAACGCCTCTTTTCCAGGGGATGAAATCTTCTTGGCCCTTTAGCTCAGCTTTGGTTTGGACCTCGCCGTTTGCAACTCTAATCACATACTCCAGGATGGCTTCGCCCATCTGCTCGATCGTTGTTTCTCCCGAGATAATGCTACCTGTGTCGATATCAATGATGTCTGACATGCGCTCAGCCAACCCTGAATTGGTCGAAAGCTTTATGACTGGCGTGATGGGATTCCCTGTTGGTGTGCCCAGGCCCGTCGTAAACAAAACCACGCTTGCCCCCGCGCCCACTTGTGCCGTGACGCACTCCACATCGTTGCCCGGAGTGCACTGCAGATTCAAACCCGGCTCGGTCGAGTATTCGGGATAATCAAGAACTGCAGTCACCGGAGAGGTGCCGCCTTTCTTCGCAGCTCCGGCGGACTTCATGGCGTCGGTAATCAACCCATCGCGGATGTTCCCAGGAGACGGGTTCATTTCAAAACCGGATCCAACTGATTTCGCACGAACTTGATAGTCCCGCATCAGCTGCGCAAATCGGTCAGAAATCTCGCTTCGCGCGCCGCGATTGATGAGTTCCTGTTCCACGCCGCATAACTCGGGAAATTCAGAGAGGATCGTTCTGCCGCCCAGTGCCGTGAGGAGATCGGCGGTGTGTCCGATGGCGGGATTGGCCGAGAGGCCGGAAAATCCATCCGATCCTCCGCATTTCAGACCCACACATAAATGGGAGAGTGCCGCCGGTGTGCGCTCGGCCTTGTTGGCTCCCACCAGGCCTAAAAATGTCCGCTGAATTGCCTCCGAAAGCATAGCGAATTCCGTGCCGCATTGCTGCTGCTCCAGTATGAAGCACGGCTTGTCGATATTCGGCGCGCGCTTGCGAAGCTGTTGGCGGAGGATCCCGATCTGCGCATGCTGACAGCCCAGGCTTAGGACCGTAACCCCGGCCACGTTGGGATGATTAATGTAGCCCGCGATGAGTCCGCAGAGGTCGTTGGAATCCTCTCGGGTTCCGCCGCAGCCACCTTGATGAACCAGAAACTTGATACCGTCGATGTTTTTGAAAACTCGCGCCCGCCGAGGATCGCCGCCGCTTGCTGGCAAGACTCCGGTCTTGAACTCATCTGTTCGACCTTCTCGATATAGTTTTGCCAACTCAGATACTTGTTGGCGGTACACCTGAGGGGCTGCAAAGCCCAGCTCCTCTTCAAATGCTTGCTTCAGAACGCCGATATTTCTGTTTTCACAAAACACGAGCGGAACTACAAGCCAGTAGTTCCGAGTACCCACTTGACCGTCCGACCTGCGGTATCCCAGGAAGGTCTGCTGCTTCCATCGCGAAACGTCAGGAGGTGCCCAACGGTATCCTTCTGACTGCGGGTGGAAACCGGCTGTCTGATGCTGAATGTTGCTCGTGGTCAGCCTATCGCCCTGCCGCACCGGTTTCACGGTCCTGCCGACAACGACACCGTACATGATCACATCCGCGCCGATTGCCAGATCTTCTGTCGCGAACTTATGTTTGGCGGGTATGTCAGAAACGAGCGTGTAGTTCTTGCCAGAGAACGCAATCTGCTCTCCTTGATTCAGGTCCGTCAATGCAATCAGCACGTTATCGCTGGAATCGAGTTTTAAAACCCTATTTTTCATTACGAGCGCACCCTCATTGTGAAGCGTCAGCGGCATCACCTTCGCGTTTGTTTTTGCCATTGCCAAATGCGTGCCGCGATTTGCCGCGTAGTTGATTTTGTCGCGTTCCTAACTTCCAAAACTGCTGCGCGTTTCCACCCAGCGTAGCCTCTTGCACGTCGGTCGCGTGCTGGCTGATGTAACTCTCCACCAGATCCATGGCACGCGTATATGAGGCGGCTAACTTGCATACGGGCCAATCGGAACCGATCATCAGCCGGCTGGGTCCGAAGGATTCGAAGGCGACATCTATATATGGAGCTATATGCTCAGGCTTCCAGTTCTGCCAGTCGTCTTCCGTCACCAATCCTGATAATTTGCAGAAGACGTTCGGAAACGTCCCCAGCTCCCGCATTCCGCGCTCCCAAGGGCGGAGGCTTCCACTCTTGATCAACGGTTTGGCAAGATGATCCAAAACGAAGCGTTGGCGAGGGAAGCGTCTCACGAACTCCGCCGTTACAGGAAGATGCTTGGGATAGATGAGTATGTCGTAGGCGAGATCAAACTCTTCAAGCAAGGAAATGCCCCGGAGGAATTCCGGTTGCAGCAGGAATCGATCGTTTGGTTCGCTCTGCACGATGTGGCGAATCCCAACCAGCTTGGGATTTCCCGCGAAAGCTTCCAATTGCGAACGGACGTTGGGGGACCGCAGATCGACCCATCCAACCACACCAAGAATGAACGAAGCGTCTTTGGCAAGTTCGAGGAGCCATCGAGTCTCTTCCAGCGTCTGCCGCGCCTGAACTGCTACTGATCCCTGAAATCCGTTGCGCTCTAGTTCGGTTTTTAGATCGTTTGGAAGGAAGTCACGACGCAGAGATGTCATCGAATCATCAATCCAAGCGTATTCGCTTTGGTCATAAACCCAGAAATGCTGATGAGCATCAATGCGCATCATTCATCGCCTATCCTATAGCCCTTGCAGCGGAGGCCCCTCGGCAGTGGTCAATTGGACGACACTTCAATTCCCACCAATCCCCTGCATGGCTCAGGACAAAGGTCCTAGAATTTTCAGCACGTACGCGTAGCGTCCTGGAAGAGTAGCGGGCAAACTGACCTTGATGGCGTCACCCTGTTGAGACCAAATAAGTGGAGTTGCTTGGCCGAGCAGGTAAATCTGCGAGCCGACCTTCAGGGAGAGAGATTTGAGCGTGATGCCGGTTGTCTTTGGCTGGCCGAGGAGGGTCGCATAAACTGCAGAATCCTTTTCGGTGAAACGGACGGGGATGCCTTCAGTGGTCTCGCCAGCAGCTCGTTTCCACGGATGTGTGCCATAGATGGCGTCGCCATTCATCTGAAGCCACGCACCGAGTGCCAGCAAACGATCCTTTTGGACTGGAGGGATGGTGCCGTCGGCTTCCGGGCCCACATCGAGGAGAAGGTTCCCGTTCTTGCTCACGATGTCCACCAATAGATAGATCAGATCGGCTGGAGCGATGGTCTCGGCTTCACCTTCGGCACGGTTATAGCCGAAAGAGCGCCCGAGGCCACGGCACTCCTCCCACTTGGTGGGACTGATCTTGTCCATGGTCTCGTACTCCGGAGATTTG
>Ga0210403_10005880_pt1 | contig 10344 bp, 10 predicted proteins | sample IncBWC19MmetaG_FD_150863 | JGI IMG/M metagenome (GOLD analysis project Ga0210403, IMG submission 150863) | Forest soil microbial communities from Barre Woods Harvard Forest LTER site, Petersham, Massachusetts, United States - Inc-BW-C-19-M | ecosystem: Environmental > Terrestrial > Soil >... | reverse complement strand
CACCTCAGGACGAAACCAACCCCTTACCGCCAGGATCAGTGCCAGGAAAAACACGTTCTTGCTCATGGACAGAGTCTGCCTCGGCGGAGGGAACAGCGTCCAAGCAGTAGTTTTGATTCGCGGTCAATCGAGCTCATCGGCTGGAACTGCCCGAGCGGGGCGGCTTTCGTGGAGTACTGGGGAGAAGCAGAGCACGCCCGAGCGCGAACGTCCGGAACGCGCCCGCCGGACCTTGCGGTTCCGGCCCGGTGCGCGAAATGAAGGAAAAGTGGCGCACGACGCTGAAACCTGCAACCTCCGCAACCTTCAGCGTACCTAGTTCCAGCTCTTTGGAAATCGCCCAGCGCGAAACGAAACCGATGCCGAGGCCTACTTCCACTGCGGACTTGATCGCTTCGGTGGAATCGAGGTTCATCACATTCTCGAAAGACTTGAGCTTGAAGCCGGCGTTTTCAAGAGCCATCTCGACCACGTGGCGAGAGCCTGAACCGTGTTCGCGCATAAGAAGCCTTGAGGCCACAAATTGGTCACGAGACAAACGATCAGACTCGAAAGCCGGTGGCGCAATCAAGACCAACTCGTCTTGCATGAAGGGCTCGGAGCGAATGCCGCGGTCGCGTGCCGGCCCTTCGATGAGACCGATAGCGAGCTTGTTCTCGAGAAGAAGTTGTACGATTTCGCTAGTGTTGCCGCTGTGGAGCGAGAACTGTACGCGCGGATTCTCGTCAAGGAAGGCTCGGAGTAGACGTGGGAGAAGGTACTGCGCAATCGTGGTAGATACTCCGAGGGACAATTCTCCAGAGACCTTCCCATCCTCCCCAAGTTCTTGTTCCGCTTGGGAAACGAGTGTGGCTATCTTCTTAGCGTAGTCAAGCAGGAGCGCTCCTTGCGGAGTAAGGGAGACGCGATTGGCGGCGCGATCAAAGAGGCGAATGCCGAGATCGTCTTCGAGCGCTTTGACCTGAAGCGTGATGGCGGGCTGAGTAAGGAAAAGGTGTTCCGCCGCCTTGCGAAAATTGAGATGTTCAGCAACTGTGCGAAAAACCTTGAGACGGAAGTTTTCCAGCTGGGTCACGTGACAATTATCTACCGAAACGGCCAGCGAAGGGAGCCCAGCATTGCTAAGGATGGGCCGCGATCTCTGCGGCCCATCAAGAGGCCGTTGCGTACTGGGACTTTCTATTGCGCAGATTGCGCGAGCGTATCGGATTTTGCCTGATGCTCGCCGACAACCGATGCCTTGAGCTCACCGGCCGGGGTCTCCAGGTACATACGACCATGATCTAGCCGGGCGTCGACGCTCGCCTCACTCGCTAAGGCGGTGGGAAAATAGTCGAGCGCGGTCTCATATTTGACTTCGTACACTTTTGCGCCCACGCGCACCTGCAGCGTGTAAACCCACTCTGTTGGCACGAGTGGAGCATCGGTACCCGAGTAGTAAGAAATCTGCTCCGGTGCTGACTTGGTCACACTTAGCACCTGGGCTGCTTGGTTGGTTACGGCATGCGCCGACACCGCGGATAATAGCGCGGGTCCGGCAAAGAGGAGATACAAGAGAGTCTTTTTCACAATCGTCCTTTTCAATAGGCTTGTTGCCTACTTGATTGATGAAAGAGACCGCAGAACTGGCGTTCAGTGTTTCTTATGTGCAATTAGTTTTCTTATGGCTGGACTAAGCGGCACAGTCGCGGACAGCACGCAGGACAAGGACATGGAGGAAGGACGGCAAGGGCTGCGCCGCAGAGGCCTTAGGAGTGCCGCCCTCAGCTCTTCGAAACCGCCTGAAGAAGCCTGGCGTTAAGACGAAGTGTGCCAAATCACTCTTCGGCGCAAAGAATGACAGTCATCGAGGGCTAGAGTCATGATCGGTGATGGCGGTTTTGCTGGAGGCATCCTCGCGCTCTTTGATCGCCGACTTGAAACCGCGGATACCTTCCCCGATTCCCTTGCCGAGTTCGGGAAGTTTCTTAGGGCCGAACACGAGCAAGGCAATTGCGAAGATTACCAACAGATGCGTGGGCTGCAAAAGTCCTTCGAACATAAATTTCCCCTGACATTGATAGTCACAAAACACCGCAGTCTGAGAATTGCAGGCGCAGCTCCCGTGCTCGGGAGCAGTACCTCTCTGTCGCTGGGTCGTCAGCGACGAGCTACCGCGGCAGGATCTCCAGTTTTTCCGCCGGAATAGATTGGATCGCATTCTTATCAAGCTTCAAGTGCGAATAAACCATTTCGGGAGGAAGCCGCCGGATCCACTGGTTGAGAGAGACGTCCAAGACTTCGCTCGCCTTGAACAGTTCCAGAAACACCAGGTCAGTATCGCCGGTGTTTTCCACGTAATGCCCTGCATTGAATGGAACGAAGCCGACGTCGTTGGCATTGAAGTCCATGGTACGTGCCGACCCAACGGGCATGAACACAGTCATTCTTCCCTTCCCCGCCATCCAGAACTGCCACTCAGAAGCATTGGGATGCCAATGGAGCTCGCGCATACCCCCGGGCTTGATCGTGTTCATGGCGAGCGCAACATTCTTCGAGACAGGAAAGTTGTGAGAGTCGACGATGCGTATTTCGCCCCCGGTCGTTCGCTTGGTCGGCGCCATTGTTTCCATTTTGAAGGTGTACTGGATGGAGGACCGCACTCTCTCTCCGCCAACTGCGGCTCTATCCTCCTCCAATGACCTCGGCAAGTCTGCGGGAAAAATGTAAAGAGGACCAGTCGGCAGATTGGTGAGAGCGCTCTGCGGTAGTCCAAAGTTCTTCGACAACACGTCAGGAGGTGTATGCGCCACCCATTCCGAGAGAAGGAATGTGCCGTCCTCCGAAAACATACCTTGATCGAAAACCAGGAGGAACTCGCATCCGTCTGGCCCCAGGCCCTGGATAGAATGAGGAAAACCGGCGGGGAAGTACCACAGATCGCCCTTGGTCACGTCGTCAATAAAGATCGTCCCATCAGGATTCAATAGCGTGACGCGGGCATTTCCATAGAGCATGATGGCCCACTCATCGGCTGTATGCCAATGCAGTTCGCGAAAGCTGCCAGCCGTTAAGCGCATGTTGACGCCGGCTATGTCGGTCGAGGACGGCAACTCGCGCTGTGTCACTTGGTGGGTCCAGCCGCCCTCCTGGATGCGCTTTTTCGTCACATCATAGGAGTACCAAATGGGACCGACATCCCCATTGTCCGTCGGCGGAGGTGTGTTTGAGTTGGGGTTCTCGGCCAGAAGCGGCTTGTTCTCCTGTCCAGGATTACTCGAGGAATGGTCGCCTTCTGCCTTCTGTGTACCTTCCCGTGTTTGTGCGTGGGCACTCAACCCTGCGAATGCAGCCGCAGCCAGAGCAGCGGAGCCTATGCCCAAGACGCTCCTTCTGGAAACTCCGTCCTGCGTCATCTTGTCTTTCTTCTCGTCACTCATCGCGTTTTCCTTATCCATCGTGAATTCGACCGCATTGATGTTCTGTGCTCCGGAACAAGCAAGAGCAAACACAACCCTTACCGTGCTTACAATCTGATCGAGTGTCGTACCGGTTGCCGTGATGCTAGGCTGATTTCCGCGTCTGCGGACAAAACTCGATGAGTTTTCCGGACTGCGCCTGCTGAGATCCCTTCACCGGTCTGCGAAAGCGCGTCGGTATGTAAAACTCGATCACCTTTGCCATGACAATCTCCTTGATCTCATACCTTCGGTAAGCCAAGGTGCGATCAGCGCCTGTTTTTCCGACTTTCTCAAGCGACGCGTACCGTTCGCAAACATCGCCCCTGCCAGTGCTTTCATATCTGGATCCCCAAAATCGGCAGCCCTGAGCAGTTCCTTGCCTGCGTCTTGTTGGCCGAACCTGCACCACATCACTCCGCAAAGAAACACATAGTTGCTGTCCATGTTGCTGTCCATTCTGGTCTCGTCTTTAATCAGCGTTTTTATTCAGCGTTTGGGTGCGTTACTCGCATTCCAGCTCTTAGCTTCTTGCCGAGGCTGGAGGGAACTTCTTGAACATCTTCGCGACACCTTTGTCCAGGTTCTTTTCATTTTTCTCGGCCTTGTCGGACAGGGTGTCCTCAGCGCTGCCGCGCCAAATCAACTGCTTGGTTTTTGCGTCGTACAAGTCGACAACCAGGGTTCCCTCTTTGTAATCCTGTTCGGTTGTCGTCGCCTCGCCGAACCCTCCGCCCCCGAATCTTCGCCAGCCCCATCCCCCGCCGAAGCCGTCATAGAAGGTCTGAAGTGATCTCTGAGTCTGGGTGGTCTTAATCGCCACGATAGCCACATCGCCACCGCTGTCCACTTGAGTCCAGCCCTTGGCTGCCAATTGGGCATCCACCGCATTCTTGATTCGGGCGTCCCAGAGCGAATTCGCTGGCTTGATTTCCTGCCAGGAATAGGTCTTGTACTGAGAGAAATTGGCTTGATGATCAAAGTCGGTTTTGACGTGCTGCGCAAATGCGGCTCCCAGCGCAACCAGGAAGAGTACGGTGCAAACTGCTGTACGGCTTATAGGCTCCATATGAGGCCTCCTTTTCGGAGGTGAGGAATGCATTTGCATTTCCAAACATCCTTCCGGCGCAAGACATTCCATTTGATCGTTGTGGTGGAGGGCTTTGTGAGTTCGTCGCGGCTGAGGATTCGACAGGCATGCAAGCTGGCGCCGTCGACTAACCGACTCACTGTCCGCATGTGGACGCTGCGATGGTTCATGCTCTTGCACGGTACTGATCTTGAGCCAGGAAAACCTTGTGCCAGTGCTGGGGCAACGTTTGGAGACATGGATGCAGGTCAACGGGAAAGATCATGGAATGGAGCTAGAAGGCTGCAAATGGCGCGCTCCGACATACCGACATACTGAGGTGCGCCGATTGAAACTCTGATGAGAAGGGACCAAGAGGATGGCATTCAGCAACTTCGTCGTGTTATGGACCGTGCAATTGCCGTTGTTGTTGTCGCAGACCGTGCAGTAGAGAAGGTGGTTGCTGAGGATGCGATCAAAGGCTTCCACCTAGGCGGCCGATGCCTTGGCTGACTTAGTAGCGATCTGCATTCCATCGACAACGGTGGTTGGACAGGCCCGGACCAGTCGGCCGTTCGATTCCACATGCAGGTGTCACACGTCTGAACCGGACCGAGCTGAGGGTGATAGCAAACGTGCGAGACCGACCCGCCTAGACGGTTGATCAGATCGATGAGAAGCTCGCCGGGTTGGGCTTCTTGAGCGGCGCCGTCAATGACAACCTTAGCCACAGTTTTTCCTCTCCGCAGTTTTCACAGCAAGTCCGGTCCAGTCGCGCCAAGGAACGCCTTCGTCGTTGCCCTACACCGTGATGTAGCTGTAATGCCCGTCTGTCTGCAGCAGTGCGATCGCTGCGACCATCGACGCCACAACCAATACTTCCGGCAGTGGGTGAGCCAGCATCTCCTTCACGATCTCTTCCGGTTGCTGTGTCAGTCGGTTGTGTGCAATCAGTGCCCGAGCCTGTTCCTCGGTCGCCGTATGGCAAGCCAGCAGCTTCACTCCCCGGTGCTGCAACGCCTGGATGCTCGTGTCCTGGTAGAGCGACTCGCCACTATCCGGGTTGTCTGTGCTGTAGTGCAGCGGTGGCCCGACCTTGCTTGGATAGAAGGGGTTCTTCACCGCCGGCTGGCCTGTCGACGGATCAGTGACCTTCAGCCATGCTCCAATCTGATACTTGTTCCATATGAAGTCGTCGTAGTTCAGCAGGTTCGCTGGCCCATGCAGCGCAGCCACAATCTTGATCTGTCCTTCCGGTATGCCGAAACCGAAGCGCAGCCCGTTCAGCGAGTTTTTGATGTTGTTCAGAAAGCTGCCATCCGCAATGTGGATAATGTCGTACAGTTGCTTAACCTGCGCTGGGTTCTTCACCAGTCGGTCGAATTCGCTTAGTTTCCAGTCAGACTTGGTGTAGACGAGCTGGGCTTCGACCGCTCTGCCTGCGGTCCCCAAGGTTGCGAGCGCGGCAACGCTGGTTGCGGCGGTGTTTAGAAACGATCTGCGGTTCACTCTGTTCATGCCTATTTCAAACAAAACAGACTTACATCCTTGTTGAGATCGTGCGCCTGGCCGAAAGACAAATCATGAATTCTTACCCAAGCTGGTTCTTGAGAGTGGCAGCTCTCGAATGCGTTTACCGGTCGCGACAAAAATCGCGTTGCACAGTGCGGGAATATACGGTGGCACACCAGGTTCGCCTACACCTGCTGGGGGTGCATCGCTTTCCACCAGGTAAACATTAGTCTGGTAAGGAGCTTCGTTGATTCGCGCCACGGGATAGGTATCAAAGTTGGATTGTTCAATCACACCGTTCTTGGCAGTAATCTCTCCACTGCGAGCGACACTGGTTCCAAACACCGCGGCGCCTTCGAACTGGGCGCGCGTGACTTCCGGATTTAGCACGCGTCCGGCATCGACAACGTAGTCGACTCGTGGAATCTTGATGTCGCCCTGATCGCTGACCTCGACTTCGACCACTGCGGCGACATATGTCAAGAAGCTGCGATGGGCGGCAATGCCAATTCCCGAGCCTTTACCGAACTTTCGTTTTCCCCAGCCGGATTTCTCAGCAACGATTTCGGTTACATGCCGTAAGCGGCCAGTCTCCCAAGGATAGGTATGGAGATCTGCTCCGTAATTTGGATAATCCACGCCGCTGAAATTCAGCGTGCGCGGCGGACCGATCAACTCGAGCAGATATTCGACGGGGTCTCGACCAGCACGATGGGCTAACTCGTCTGTGAACGTCTGAACGGCAAAGGCGTGGTAAATATTTGCTACCGAACGCAGCCATCCGATCCGTACGTGCGCCGGAGCCGGGCCATTTTCCACGCGAAGATTGGGGATGTCGTAAGGCACATCCGTCCAACCCTGCTGCAGATGCCCAGGATCACCATACACGGCGTTGACGTCAAAAATAGACGTGATGGGGGGAAAGACCGAGCGTTGGAGCCAGGCCGTGGGTTTGCCCTTTGCGTCCACAGCCGCCTTCATATGCATCGCAGCCACGGCATTGAAGTAGTCGAACTTGATGTCATCTTCCCGTGTCCAGGCGACCTTTACCGGACGCCCGACTTTCTTCGAGAGCACTGCCGCTTCGGCTACGTAATCGGGCTTGGACTTTCTTCCGAAGCCACCACCAAGAAGCGTTACGTTACAGATCACATCCTCTTTGGCAATTCCCAGTTCCTGCGCGATGATCGCTTGCGCTGCCTGCGGATTCTGCGTAGGAGCCCAGGCGGTGAGTTTGCCATCTTTGAACTCCGCAGTGGCCACCATGGGTTCCATGGGCGCGTGCGCCAGCAAAGGGACGTAATATTCAGCCTCGAAAACCTTGCCGCCCTTGGAAAAGACCGACTCCGCATCGCCTTGATTGCGCACAATTTTTCCCGCATTACGTGCGGTCGCCTGCAACTCCTTCTTATATTCGTCAGAATCGTAGGTTGCGTTGGGCCCGTTGTCCCACTCGATCTTCAGCTTTTTGCGTCCTTGAAAAGCGGCCCAGGTGTTATCGGCGATGACAGCGATGCCGCCTAAGGGTTGAAAACCGGGCGGTGGTTTGAATGGGTCTATGGGAACAGTTTCGCGAACCCCGGCTACTTTGAGCGCCTCGCTATCGTCAACCGACTTAACCTTGCCTCCAATGACCGGCGGATGTTCGATGGAGGCGTAAACCATACCGTTCACGCGAACGTCTTCGCCGTAGACAGCCTTTCCCGTGCACAACTCCGTCAGGTCGTAGCTGGTCATTCCTTTCCCGATGTAGCGCCACTGATCTGGAGTCTTGAGCCGGATCCCGGCGCTTGGAACCGGCAGTTTCGAAGCAGCAGTAGCGAGTTCGCCGTAGCCGAGGCGACGACTGGTTGGCGGATGAACCACGGCGTGCAGATCGGTCCGGCACTCAGCCGGAGGCACTCCCCATTTCTGGGCCGCTGCGAGAATGAGCATGGACCGCGCAGTCGCGCCAGCCTGCCGCATGACATCGAAAAAGCTGCGGACGGAATGCGAGCCATCGGTGTTCTGATCACCATAGCGGGCGTCGCCGATGGCCTGATCGATTTTTATTCTTTTCCAATCGGCATCAAGTTCGTCCGCAACTACCATCGGCAGCGTAGTACGAATCACCGTACCCATTTCCGAACGATGCGCCACAATGTACACTGTGCCATCGGTGTCGATTCCTACAAAAAGGTTCGGATGCAGCGTGGCGCGATCGGCATCCGTTCTTCCGGATGCGTCGCCGTGCCGCAGCGCCTTGGGCAGGTAATAGGCTCCCAAGACGAGCGCCCCTGCTCCTGCCAGTCCTTGTAGGAATCCACGGCGGCTGACGTTGCTGATCGGGCTCATGCGCTTTCCTCCGCGGCAGCTTTTATGGCGGCGCGAATGCGTTGGTACGTTCCACACCGGCAGATGTTCGCAGCCATGCCGTCGTCGATATCCTGGTCCGTGGGCTTAGGCTTGTCCTTCAGCAGGGCGATCGCCTGCATAATCTGGCCCGACTGGCAGTAGCCGCATTGTGGAACATTGAACTGCATCCACATCTTTTGCACGGGGTGCAATCCATTAGCGGAGATATCTTCGATGGTCCGGATCTCGGCCCCTGCGAGAGAACTCATGGGAGTAATGCAGGCGCGAAGCGCTTCACCATTCTTGTGGACAGTACAAGCGCCGCATAGCGCGATACCGCAACCAAACTTGGTTCCCGTTAACCCTAAGATGTCGCGCAAGTACCAAAGCAGCGGCATCTCGGGATCGCCATCGAAGCTGCGTGCCACGCCGTTAACTTTGAGTTGAATCATGTTGCCCTCTAGATCCACCTTATCGGGACGAGTGAGTGACTGCGACTCCTCCGACTTCTTCCATCCTGCGCAGGACAGCTGAGAAATCCTGCTCATCACCCGGCCGCAACTCGTCTGCATTAACGCGAGACGCGGCTTCCGTCGCCGGCATGGGCACGTTCTCTCTTGCTGCCGTCTTCAGAATCAGCTGGAAGTCTTTGTTCATCAGGCGCAGGGGAAACTGGGGGCTGTAATCGTTGCGCTCTATTCTCGCCAACTTCCCGAGATGAGCGGGCGCGACCACCGCAGTCTGCGATAACACCTTGAGCAATAGCTTGCGATCGAGCCCGGCGCTCTCACCCAGGACTACAGCCTCAGCGATCGCCTGCATGCCGACGCCGAGGAGCGTGTTGACCACCAGCTTCATGGTTGTGCCAGCGCCGGAAGGTCCGAGGTGGAAGTATTGACGCGCGATCGCATCGAATATCGGTTGCGCAGCCTGAAATAGTTCCGCATTGCCGCCGGCCAGTAATGTCAGATCGCCCTGTGCCGCTGCAGGAGTGCTGCCGGAAATCGCGACGTCCATCACATCGATACCCAGTTTCGCAGCCTGATTGTGCAGTTCCCGTGAGCTTTCGGGAGAGATTGTGCTCATCTCGAGCACAACAGTCCCAGGCCGCGCTCGCGCGAAAGCCCCTTCAGGACCCCCATACACGCTTTGCACGGCTTCATCGTTGGTTAAACAGGAAAGAATCACGTCGGCGCCGCGCGCCAGTTCAACGATGTGACTTGCGGGTACAGCGCCATGAACTACCAGAGCTTCTGCTTTGGTGCTATCCCGGTCGAATACGGTGACTTCGTATCCACGGGCAAGCAGGCGCTGCGCGATCCGGCTTCCCATGTTGCCCAGACCAATAAGTCCTAGTTTTACCTGCTGTGCGGCAAGAAGCTTCATAGCATCTCCGTGGTTTGTTGAATCATAGCGATGGATTCTTGAGCCAATTCTCCCAGCGCTCAGGTTTGATTAAAACGTCCGTGCATTGAGAATGCCAAACTTGAGCGGACAGGAAATGGTAGCAAGTGACTGAATCTATGAAAATAGAGGAGGGCCAAGAACGCACCTCTGAGATCTCGGCGATTAGCTTGAGTCCATCTTTCGACACCTACCGTCATCCCGCGGCCACTCGACCATCTCACGCGACCCCTGTCCGTTGCTAAAAGGCAATCATGCCTGCCACCGAACTTCTCCATTTCCCCTTACTTCGACTCACACGCCACCTTTGGCAGGCCAAATGCACGCGCGTGATTCAGAGTGGCAATGTGAGAGGAATCTATGCTTGTTATGGAGGTGTGAAAATCTATGTCTGAAAGACTACTCGCGAGGACCTTGGCAATTGCAACTTTCTTAGGAGCAACCGCATGGCTTGGGTTCGGACAGCCGGCGAACTCGGCAGCAAGCATATACAAAACGAACTGCGTCTCCTGCCACGGCCCGGACGGACGTGGAAGCGCAGTGGGAAAGAGCTTACATATCGCGGATTTTCACTTGGCGCAAGTTCAA
>Ga0210403_10005877_pt1 | contig 10354 bp, 9 predicted proteins | sample IncBWC19MmetaG_FD_150863 | JGI IMG/M metagenome (GOLD analysis project Ga0210403, IMG submission 150863) | Forest soil microbial communities from Barre Woods Harvard Forest LTER site, Petersham, Massachusetts, United States - Inc-BW-C-19-M | ecosystem: Environmental > Terrestrial > Soil >... | reverse complement strand
TGCAAATTATTGAAGATTTCCATCTCAGCGTCACGCACGCCGTGTTCTCCGTCGTCCGTCACCGCATTTCGGAGAATATCCTCATACATCCACTCGCAGCAAGGGCTGCTGCCGACTAATGGTTTGCTTGCTAGAAGGTTCGACCCCGCCTAATCTCAGATGTCCCAACGCCACATTCATTCGCCATCCATGCTGATGCAAGTCATCCCGGTGCTTGGCACACGAAAGCGGCAAGCATATGAACATTTCCTAAAGCGGGCGATAGACCTGTTTGGTTCCGGCCTTCTTCTTTGCCTGCTAACTCCGATCTTCGCGTTCGTCGCGCTGTTGATCTGGATATGCGATGGCCGGCCGGTGTTGTATCTCCGTCGAGTAGTTGGCTCTCGCGGTGAATTTGATGCCTACAAATTTCGTACCATGCTTCGCAACGCAGACGCGATTCTGGCAGCCGATCCCGAATTACGCGATGCGTTCACCAGGGACTTCAAGCTGAAGTCCGATCCGCGGGTTACCCACGTCGGCACCTGGTTGAGGAAGTATAGCTTGGATGAGCTACCGCAATTGGTTAACGTGCTTAGAGGTCAAATGAGTTTAGTGGGACCGCGGATGATTACAAGAGAGGAACTTTCCAAGTATGGTCAATATCGAGAACTGCTTCTCAAGGTAAAGCCCGGTCTCACCGGTTACTGGCAGGTTCGGGGGCGCCAGGATGTCTCCTACGAGGAGCGTGTCCGCATGGATGTTCAGTACATCACACACTGGAGCCTTGGCCTGGACCTGATGATTTTGTTCCAGACCCCATTTAGAGTCATTCGTGGAGAAGGAGCGTACTAACAGTGGCTAAAATTCTAGTGACCGGTGGTGCAGGTTATGTCGGATCGGTTTGTTGCCTGCAGTTACTGCAACGAGGACACCAAGTTACGGTGGTGGACAATCTTTCCACGGGCCATGCCGCGGCCATACCGCAGGGAGCAGTTCTACATCAGTTGGATATCGCCGACCGGGGGGGAATGGCGAGAGTATTGGCCGCAGATCGCTTCGATGCGGTCTTTCATTTCGCGGCCAAGGCACTCATCCCGGAATCTGTCTCCAACCCGGGGACATTCTTCGACTCTAATGTCGCGTCCGGTATTGCCCTGCTCGAGACGGTTCGGGCTGCAGGCATTCGGAAATTTGTGTTTTCTTCCTCGGCTGCGGTATATGGGAACCCATGTTCGATTCCTATCGACGAAGACCATCCCAAACACCCGGTAAACTCATATGGTGAAACCAAGCTAATGCTGGAGCGTGTGCTGCACTGGTACGCGCTCGCATACGGGTGGACCGTAGTAGCCTTTCGTTACTTCAATGCATGCGGTGCAACAGCAACGATCGGCGAGGACCATTGCCCGGAGACGCATATCATTCCGTTGCTATTGGAGACGGCTACGGGAAAACGGGAATTCTTTGAAATCTACGGCGATGACTATCCAACCCCCGACGGCACATGTTTGCGCGATTATGTTCATGTTATGGACATAGCGGAGGCCCACCTGCTCGCCCTTGGGGTTCAGGAACGGCCTGGGCTCTTTGCATACAACATCGGAAGTGGTACCAGTTACTCGGTCCGGCAAGTCTGCCGGGTTGTCGAGCAGGAATTGGAACGGAACGTCGCTGTGAAACTTAGCCCTCGACGCCACGGTGATCCGGCTGTGCTTTGCGCAAGCCCCCAACGTCTTACGCGAGAGTTGGGCTGGCGGCCGCGTTTTTCTGATCTTCAAACCATAGTTCGAACCGCGTGGGAGTGGAAGCAAAAGCATCCCCGCGGTTATACGATTATGGAGCCTGAGTTCGCAGTTCTATCTAGATCGTGACGATTAGACTTATTTCCTCGCGCGGCCGGAAGCAGCGGATATGAAAACGCACACCCTCCGACACCTGGTTCTGGCCGCCGACTTTGTTTGGGCCACGGTCGCCATGGGCTTAGCGTACCTGTTGCGCTATGGGTGGCCCCACGGTGCGGAACGAAGCTCGATCCTTTCCTTCGTGCCACCGCTGTTAGCGAGTTTATTCCTCTGGAGCGTACTGTCATCGTGGTTACGACTCGATGGGTTCCGTGGGGGATGGCGAGTGCCGGCAGTCCTCTCTCAGTTACTCCCTGCTGTCCTAGGCCTCATGGCGATCCTGTTCGCCGGCGCCTATGCCGCCCGGTTCTATGAATCGCGGCTAGTCCTTGGTTCTTTCGGGCTCATTTTGTTCCTTGGTTTCGTAGCGATCCGCCTCCTGATCCGAGCGTTTCTCGTCTCGCGGTACCGCGCTGGTGCAGTGAGGAAAGCTGTGATTGTGGGGAGTGGTCCTCTGGCGCAGGAGATGGCAGCAACCATCGACCGTCACCCAGAGCTCTTGTGTCAGGTCGTCGGATTTCTGTGCCCCGCCGAGAATGCCTCTGACATGTTACTGCCCGAAGCTGGCCCCGGTTTGGTCAGCCTTCAGACCTTGGGAATAGTCAATCTTCTGCAATCGCAAGGAGTAGACGAGATAATCCTCACCGTCCCCAAGACCGGCCACCCTGAGATCTTGGAGTTGGCGGCAAACTGCCGGAGGGTAGGACTCGCGGTCAGCTTAATCCCACAGCCTTACGAACTCTATCTCTCAAAGCCGGAACTCACGGACCTGGATGGATTACCCTTGCTCCAGTGGGAGGGGGCCTCAGCAGCACAGGTATACCCCTCTTGGAAACGGGCTCTCGACTTGGCCCTGGCAATCTGTTTGCTGCCCTTTGCTTTAGTGGCTATTGCTCCAGCGGCTGTCATATTGAATCTTCGTAAGGGAAGGAGTTTCTGTCGCGAGCTGCGTTGTGGGCAATATGGGAAAACATTCTGGATGTATCGTTTGAACTCAGAGCGCCTTGCGACCGGACTGCCAACTTACGAGTTTCTGCTACAGCGCTCGAGCCTTACCGAGTTGCCCCAACTCTTCAATGTGCTGCGTGGAGACATGAGTCTCGTCGGACCGCGACCGGAGGGACCGGAGCGGACACGCCACTATAGTGATTGGCATAGGCAAAGGCTGAGCGTGAAGCCGGGGATGACAGGGCTGGCCCAAGTCCATGGTCTGCGCGATCAGCATTCGTCAGAAGACAAAACAAGATACGATCTGCAGTATATCTTGCACATCTCACCGTTCCAAGATATCTCCCTGCTTCTGCAGACTGCGTGGACAATCGCGCCGCGACTGTTCCGGGTCCCGCGATCGCAGGCGCCCGTTCTACAAGTCCCGGTAGAAACCCACATGAAAACCGTATTCGAGGAGGGATTATCCAGTGCCCATAGTTCGCACTCAAGTTCGGATTAGCTTTGGTATCGTGGAGGCACCCAGCGAGCGTAGACGATCGTGAATGATTCCTTCATCGACGGCTGCGAACGTGGCGGGTCCCGGCAGGTTTTCGTGCCCAAGGCCCCAGATCGGACGAACGGTTGCGAGCCGGAACCAGATGGGTTACGAGGGCACACGCCGTGAAAGCGTTTCTGCTGGCAGCCGGCCATGGGACGCGCTTACGTCCCATTACCGACACCATTCCCAAGTGTATGGTCCCTATTCAAGGCGTGCCCATGCTCGCGATTTGGCTCCAGTACTGTAATCGCATTGGAATCGACGAGGTATTGATTAACCTTCATGCCCATGCAGCGCCGGTGCGCGAATTCTTGCGACAGAATGTGGTCGCCACACCTGTACGCATCGTCGAAGAACAGTGCCTGCTGGGCAGCGCCGGTACGTTGCGGGCGAATCGTAGTTGGATTGCTTCGGACGATCTCTTCTGGGTATTCTATGCGGACGTTCTCAACTGTGCTGACTTCGAGGGAATGTTGCGGTTACACCGCGATCGCAGACCGGCAGCGACCCTCGGTGTATACGAAGTCACGGATCCACGTCGCTGCGGCATTGTGACGATTAATGGAGATGGAGTGATCGAACAATTCGTGGAAAAACCCACGAACCCCTCCGGTAATTTGGCGTTCTCAGGATTGATGATCGGGACGCCGGAAATGCTAAGTGCTATTCCTGAAGAGACTCCTGCGGACATTGGGTTGCATGTGTTGCCGCGGCTGACTGGCCGGATGGTGGCCTTTCCGATCCATGACTATCTTATCGACATCGGCACGATGGAGAATTACCTAAGGGCGCAAGCGAGCTGGCCCGGATTACCTGAGGCTTGAGGTGAAGCGAATACTGCGAGGCGTTGTGTTCGATATGGACGGAGTGATCATCGACAGCCATCCGGCCCATCGCTTGGCTTGGAAGAGTTTCTTGCGGACCTTAGGCAGGGAGACATCCGACGAAGAGCTGGATTTTATCCTCGATGGCCGAAAGCGCGAAGAGATCATGAAGTACTTCCTCGGAGAACTGGCTCCCGACCAGATTGCCGCATATGGAAACCGGAAGGACGAATTGTTCTGCCGGCATAGCGAGGCAATGCAGCCAATACCCGGCGTAGTTGAATTTCTGGATTGTCTGTCAGAGGCGGGGATCCGTATGGCGATTGCGACATCCGCCAGTCGGCGTCGCGCCTGCGGAACCCTCGAGGAACTGAAGCTTGCATGCAGTTTCCATACAATTGTGACGGGCGACGACATCCGATCCGGAAAGCCCGATCCTGCTATCTACCAGCTAGCCGCGGAGCGAATGCAGGAATCTCCTGAGTGCCTTCTCGCCGTTGAGGATGCGGTTTCCGGCGTGAAGTCCGCAAGAGCGGCGGGTTTTCGGTGCTTAGCGGTCGGTCCGGCGCAGCGGGCCGACTTGCTTCGGGCGGCGGGTGCGGATCCGGTCATCCCGGACTTTCGGTCGTTCTCGTTGAGCCAACTCGAAGCTTCTTTCCGCTGAACGGTTGCCAGAAAGACAACCGGCATGGGGCGGATTGAAAGGCAAGATATCGTGCTTGAAGTATGTCGTGTCAGATTTGTCCGGGGACACAGCAGGTGCGTTGCTCACACGCTGACCGTCGGACTCCCGCGCTTAATTTGTTCCCGCCAGTAATCCAGCAGGTCCCGCATTGTCTTCTCCAACGGGATTTGCGGACTCCATCCTGTCTCCGTCCGAATCTTAGCTGAGTCGCCTAAGATACGCGAAACCTCATTGCCGCGGAGTCGCGCGGGATCAGTCTCGATTTCGACGGCAATGCCGGAGATCACCTCGAATTTCCGTATGATGTCAGCGAGGCGAACTGCAGACCCGGAGCAGACGTTGTATACCTCGTCTATTCGGCCTTTCTCGAGCAGTGCAGAGTAGGCAAGGACCACGTCGCGCACGTCACTAAAGTCGCGTGTCACCTCGAGGTTCCCTGCGGTGAGCCTTCGCGGCCGCAGACGGGCTTCCATTTCTGCGAACTGCTTAGCGATCGAAGGAAGCACGAAGTTGGGCGTTTGCCCTGGGCCCGTGTGATTGAATGAGCGTGCAGTAATTATTCCCCCACCGATGCATTTTCGATACTGCACCCGCAACATTTCCGCCATGGCTTTGCTCGCAGCGTATGGATTGTCGGGACTTATCAGGCTAGTTTCGCTCAGGGTCATGTCAGAGGCAGCATATACCTGAGACGTGCTGACATTCAGAATTCTGGGAAGCGAAGGTAAACTCATCGCTGCTTCAAAGAGGTTGTACGCTCCCGACACGTTCACTTCGAATGTAAGCCGAGGGTTGTTCCAGGAGACATCAACCGCCGAAATACCAGCGAGATGGTAGACAACGGTTGGACTGACGTTGTGGACGACAGAACGAACGTCGTCAGCTCTACGAATATCAACGATGTAATAATCTACTTCCGGCTCCTGCGACGAGGTGCCACCGCCCGAGGCGATCACCGCTATATTCGAACCGTGGGACTTCAGAAACCGGATAAGGTGGGTCCCCACAAATCCAGTTCCACCGGTAATAAGAACGCGCTCCACTCAATTGTGATCGCAACGATTCAAGTCGAGGCGACTAACGGACTCCTGATGTCGCGGCCTTTGCAGTGTTGGACAGCAATTCCAGATCGCTGTCGATCATCATTCCGATGAGTTCCGGGAGAGCAACCCGCGGTTTCCAACCCAGTATCCTCTCGGCCTTGGCGTAGTTTCCTCGTAAGTGGTGTACCTCAGCAGGCCGCAGGAGTGCCGTGTCGGTCTCTACATAGTCCCGATAGTCCAATCCGACATACTGAAACGCAGTTTCTAAAAGGTACCTAACCGTGTGAGTTTGTCCAGTCGCAATTACAAAATCATCGGGCTTTTCCTGTTGAAGCATCAGCCACATCGCGAGGACGTAGTCCCCAGCATAGCCCCAATCCCGTTCGGCCTCCAAATTGCCCATCTTTAGATTCCGTTGAAGCCCCAGCTTGATCCGGGCGACGTTGTAGCTGACCCTGCGAGTGACAAACTCGATTCCGCGGCGGGGAGACTCGTGATTGAACAAAATCCCAGAACAAGCGAATAGATCGTAACTCTCCCTGGCATTGACCGTAATCCAGTGGCCATATAGCTTGGCCACTCCGTAAGGACTTCGTGGATAGAATCGAGTGATCTCGCTTTGCGGTGATTCTTCCACCATCCCAAACATCTCACTGGAAGACGCCTGATAAAAGCGGATTGCAGGATTTACGACCCGAATCGCCTCAAGGATGCGGGTAACACCTAGTGCCGTGAACTCCCCGGTCAGCACCGGCTGGGTCCAGGACGTTGGAACGAACGACTGCGCAGCGAGGTTGTAGACTTCGTCGGGTTCAGCCTTCTTGAGAGCGGCGATGAGAGAGCTCTCATCTAGTAGATCCCCGGGTATGAGATCGACTTGGTCCTGAAGATGAGCGATCCGTTCAAAGTTTATAGTGCTGCTTCGTCGCACAAGTCCGCTGACGCGATAATTCTTTTCGAGCAAGAACTCTGCCAAGTACGAACCGTCTTGACCCGTAATTCCGGTGATAAGGGCTTTGCGTGGCATATTAAATATTCCGCATTGCGCGGAACATCAGTTTAGCACATGCGTTATGACGCATGCAGATCGACGCGAACTGATGGCAGGGCCTTGCACAGGTTAGCAAAGTGGTCTCCGCGTGGTTGAGCCAAGCAAGAGCAGCAGGGAGAACAGATGATTGGCCGGGCTGAGTCTCCTAGGATTAGCGATCGGCAGAACCCGCGCCTGCTCGAGGCGTCCCAGGATGTCTTTGCGGATATATTGTAGACTGAATCACGTTGGTCGAGACGCTTCAAGGAAAATTGAAAAAACATATGACAACTTCGCAGAACTCTATCCGAGCGACAGCCGCGGTGACGCACCCTTACCTGGATCTGTTTCTGATCAGTTTTCTCATACTTTTTTTCGAACTGGCTTGTATCCGCTGGTTCGGAGGCATGGTTGTATATCTCACTTTTTTTACCAACATCGTTCTCCTTGCGACGTTTCTTGGCATGTCGGTGGGATGCCTGTCAGCATCGAGGGGCCGCGATTGGCTGGACCGGGTAATGCCGCTGTTCTTGGTGGCGGTCGTGTTGGCATGCGGAGTCTTATGGGTTTACAGCAGTTATGGCCGAGTGATGATAGATGTGGGCGGGCAAGGATCGCCCCAGCAAGTGTATTTCGGCACTGAGTTCCGTGCCAGGGATCTATCGACGTTCGTTGTACCAATCGATTTGCTAGCAGCGGTTTTCTTTGCGCTACTCGCGTTCGTATTTGTCGGATTAGGACAGGTGATGGGACGCGCGTTCAACCAAGCGCCGGACCGACTCCGAGCATACATAAGCAATATCATAGGGAGCCTGGCCGGCATCGCTGTTTTCGCTCTCGGGTCCTATTTATGGACGACGCCGATGGTCTGGTTCGCCGTCGTACTGGCACTTTGGCTTTACTTCCTAAAACGCCGGACACTCGTACAGCTATATTGCGGTCTCGCCGTGCTCATCATAATAGCCTTTGTGAGTTACAACGTCACACTTGGATCGCCATATCAAACCGGCGATCATCGTTACCGCCCTCTGATTTGGTCGCCGTACTATAAGATCGCATATACGCCACAATCAAAGCTGATCAGCACGAATAATATTGGCCATCAACAGATGGTGCAGATCCAGGAAACCGGACCAGCTTATAGCCTGCCGCACTTGCTGAACCGTGACTCGGGTGGCCGACCCTTCGAAAATGTGCTGATCATCGGCGCGGGTTCGGGAAACGACGTGAGTGCCGCACTGGCGTATGGCGCCAAACATGTGGATGCGGTCGAGATCGACCCGGCAATCTACGCCCTTGGCCGCGCTGAGCACGCCAATCACCCTTACAACGATCCCCGGGTCACAGTTCACATCGACGACGGGCGTAGCTTTGTTCGTAAAACCCAGCAGCAGTACGACCTCGTAATCTACGCTCTTGTCGATTCACTCGTGCTTCATTCGGGATATTCCAACCTGCGTCTGGAGAGCTTTCTATTTACGAAAGAAGCGTTCGAGGATATTAAGAGTCGACTGCGACCGGGCGGCGTGTTCGCAGTCTACAATTTTTTTCGTCAGGGATGGATTGTAGGTCGCATCGGGAAAATGTCTGAGGAGGTATTCGGCGCGAAGCCTGTAGTGATATCGCTGCCGTACGTTGCTTCAATTCATCCTCAGGACCAAGAGTTCGGTCGACTGAATTTGATTTTGTCCGGCGCAAATTCTGCTAGCTTAGCGGCAATACGTCAGCAGTTCGAGCAACATCAGTCGTTCTGGGTAAACAGCAGGCCGGCTGTCAACGCATCTCTTAACGGTTTCGGACCGGAGCCCCCCCTGGTCGCAGGTTCGACCACTTCTGACTGGAACCGCATAGCTCCGTCTGCCACTGACACAACGGGCATCAATCAATTGCCCACCGACGATTGGCCGTTCCTGTACCTGCACGGAAAGATCATCCCCGGGCTGAATCTCCGTAGCATCGTGCTGATAGCCGGGTTGTCATTGGCGATGATCTATATGTTCTCTCCAGTACGCCGCGTGCGGCCTAATTGGCAGATGTTCTTCCTGGGGGCTGGATTCATGCTTCTCGAAACGAAGAGTGTAGTGCACATGGCTTTGTTGTTCGGGTCAACATGGCTTGTCAATTCGGTTGTCTTCTTCGCCATTCTCGTGATGATTCTGGCTAGTAATCTTTACGTGCTGGCGTTGAAACCCAGGAAACTGTGGCCGTATTACTTGCTCCTGGTGTTGTCACTGGTTATCAACATCGTGGTGCCGATGAGCAGGTTCCTGGCGTTGCCTGGCTGGGAAGAAGTAGCCGTTTCCTGTGTCGTGGTCTTTGTTCCAATTTTCTTTGCAGGCATCGTATTCGGCTCACTTTTTCGGGAGAGTTCTCAGCCGGACGTCGACTTCGGATCTAACATCGCAGGGGCCATCCTTGGCGGTCTGTGCGAGTCGCTCGCCCTTGTGGTCGGATTTAACTACCTACTGGTGCTTGCTGTGTTGTTCTATTTGTTCTCAGCCGTATCGAACCGCTCAGCGATGGCGCTGGCGAAAGCAGCATAGCCGGACTGGAGTTACAGAAATAAATTAAGACCGTTTCGGAGAAACTTCGGGCCGATCACATCGGCTTTCTATCGCGTAGACTACACCCGAGCGTGGACACAGTTCCATACGACTGATGGCATAGTAACGGTCTCGCACAGGCGAGTGCAGTTGTCATCGAACAGTCTCCGAGTAGTTGAGTCGCAATCATGCGCATCATTCAACCCTGACTACTGAACGGTCAGCGTGAGCGGCAGTGACTGGCTGACGGATCCAGCCGTCGCCTTCACCATCAAAGAATAAGGTCCCGCTGGCGTGCCACCTGAGTTCGTAGAAGTTCCGCCACCGCCGCCGCATGCGCCGAGCAGAAGCACGAGCAGCAAGGGCGACAACCTAAGGATTCGCCAAGCTGAGCGTTTCCTCGGTCTCGCGTTCGGTAACAGGACAACACCAAGCAGGGCCGCCGCCCAAAGCCATGAATTGGAACCGTTCGAAGTCGGCGACAAGGCCGCCATTGATGGTGCAGTCGTGGTCACTGTGACGTTAAACGGCGTAGCGGTGGTGGCGCTAACGTTCATCGTGGTACCCGAGGGGAACGAACAGTTTGCCCCTTGTGGCGCGCCAGTGCAGGTGAGTGATGCCATGCCCGAGAAGCCACCGCCACCGATTGTCAGCTTATAAGTCGCCGTCGACCCGGCCGCAACCGTGGCTGAACTCGAACCCCCGGGAGCGACAGCCAAGCCGAGAGTGCTACTCACGCCCGTTCCAGTCAGCGAAACTTGTTGGGGGCTGCCCGTCGCATTGTCCGTTACTACAAGGCTGCCGTTGCGCCCGCCCGCCGCGGTTGGCTTGAAAGTGACATTGATCGTGCAGCCTGA
>Ga0210403_10005876_pt1 | contig 10354 bp, 12 predicted proteins | sample IncBWC19MmetaG_FD_150863 | JGI IMG/M metagenome (GOLD analysis project Ga0210403, IMG submission 150863) | Forest soil microbial communities from Barre Woods Harvard Forest LTER site, Petersham, Massachusetts, United States - Inc-BW-C-19-M | ecosystem: Environmental > Terrestrial > Soil >... | reverse complement strand
GCGATGAAAGTCTTGTTCATATCCTTTGTAGTTGGTTTGGGTGTAGGGATTTTGTACGGTCTGATCCGTGTGAAGAGTCCGGCGCCGCCCATCGTCGCCTTGCTCGGCCTCCTGGGAATGGTGATAGGCGAACAGTTTGGGATTTGGGTCCAGACGAAAAAGCTGGACGTTTCGCATGCCGCATCGGTTTGCCTTGTCGGTGAGCGGTACGACCGGCCACATCGGTCGGAAGCGCCTTAGCTTCCCAGTCGCGGGAATTTGCAAATCCGGGAGAGACCAATGGGTTTGAAAAAGATACTCGCAGCAACTTCTGTTGCAATCTTTTTGACGATTGCGATTACGAGCGACTCGCAGCACTTCAGCACGTTCGCTCAAACGGCGCGACCAGCCGAAACCAAGGGCATTGCTGTCGCCCCGCAGTATGACACGACGCACGTCTACGTAAGTCCTCAGGACTTTGACCGCTTCGTCGCGAGCCTGATTGCGACGTTCGGCGGCACAACGACGAAGCAGGGAGTCTTCACGGTAACCCCTACTCCAAGCAGCACCATGTCGCAGTTGGTTCTGACGCCCGCGGGGAGTGTGTCGGTGTTCGGATTCAAAACTCCGATTCCCTATCCGTTCGGGGGCGAGCGAACGGGCTATCTAGTTACCGACATGGACGAAGCGGTCCGCGCTGCCAAGGCAACCGGTGCAGACGTGTCAGTCGCTCCATTCGATGATCCGATCGGTCGGGACGCAATCATTCAATGGCCCGGTGGCGTAAACACACAATTGTATTGGCACACCACCGCGCCATCCTATGCCCCGCTCCAAACTATTCCAGAGAATCGGGTCTATGTCTCGCAGGACCGAGTGAATGCATTTGTGTCCAGCTTTGTCGCGTTTTCCCACGGGAGTCTCGTCTCTGATGAACCGCGCGCACCGGGCGTCGAAATCGGAAGACCTGCGGAAACCTTTCGACGAGTAAGAATTGAATCGAAGTTCGGGAAGCTGACCGCACTCGTTACCGACGGTCACCTTCCCTATCCGTACGGCCGGGAAATGACCGGTTATGAAGTGACAAACCTGACGGACACGCTCAGTAAGGCAAAAGCCAGTGGCGTCGACGTCCTCGTTCCCTCCTATAAGACCGACGAGCGAGAATCCGCTCTCGTACAGTTCCCCGGAGGATACATCGCGGAAATCCACTCGGTAATAAAGAAATGAGAAGTGCAATCGACTTCTGACGATGATCCGCGAAGCGCAGTGCCACACGTGGGATTGGAACGAAGAAATACATGCGAACGCTGATGATCCTAATGGTCGTGTCTCTTGCGACGCCGCCACTCTCGCGAGGGCAATCGGTTCCCACCACTGAATCCCCGGCGCCGGCGCCGACGTATCACTTGCTTCGCGAGGACGACGACTGGAGCTTTCTTGCCGACCCGACGCTGCGCCGGGATTTTTGGGACCCCATCAAATATATTCGTCTGCGCCCAGGTCGGAATGACTGGTTTCTGTCCATCGGTGGCGAAGCTCGCGAGGTTTGGGAGCAGATCGGAAACGACAATTGGGGCCAACAGCCTTTCATGAATGCCTATCTCAACGAACGCTACATGGTTTATTTCGACGTTCATTACGGCAAGCACGTTCGGTCGTTCGTGGAGTTCAAGAGTGGTCTCAATTCTTACCGCATCGGTGGTCCGAGGCCGATCGACGAAAAGAAGCTCGATTTTCAAGCAGCATTTCTCGAAGTCGGAACGGGGAATGAACGCAACTGGGTCAAAGTCAGAGCCGGCAGACACGAGCTGGAATATGGCTCGGGGCGCCTGATCGATGTTCGCGAAGGCCCCAACGTGCGCTTGAGCTTTGACGGGTTCAAGGTGAAGGCCGGTATCGGTTCCTGGCAGATTGACGGCTTCGCCGTGCGCCCGGACCTGGACAAGCCGGGTTTCTTCAATAACGCACCAAATCACGCTGTCGGATTTTGGGGCGTATACGGCGTCCGACCTTTGACGAAGACCATCACACTGGACGCTTACTACCTCGGCCTCGATCGAAAAACGGCTGCATTCAACCGGGGTGTAGGTCACGAAGTGCGGCATAGTATCGGTGCGCGTCTTTCTCGTCCTCTCGCCGAGATGAAGCCCGGCTGGGATTTCGATTATGAAGCGCTTTGGCAATTCGGAACATTCGGTTCCGCAAAGATACGCGCCTGGACCGTGGCATCGGAAACTGGTTACCGGTTTCCGAACCTTCCTCTGAAACCGCGATTCAGCGCTAAGGCGGACATCTCGAGCGGCGACGATCCGAGGACGAACACCCTCGGCACATTCAATCCGCTATTCCCCAAGGGCAATTATTTTGGCGTTCTTGCCACGGCTGGCCCCGGCCCCATCAACTTTATTGACGCACACCCTCGCGTGGAAGCAACGCTGCCGCACGGAGTGACGGCCTCCGTCGATTGGATCTTTCAGTGGCGGGAGAGCCTGCGAGACGGAGTTTATTCTGTTCCGGGATTTCTGATTATTCCTGAGGGAAAGAGCAACGCACGCTTCGTCGGGCACCGTCCTGGCACGGAACTGCGCTGGCAAGCGAATCCGCATCTGTGGTTTCAAGCCGACTATGGACTTTTTTATGCGGGCAGGTTCGTGAAAGAAAGCCAGCCAGGCCGCGACCTGAATTACTGGGCACTGTGGGCCGGCTACAAATTCTAGGAGGCGGAGGGTCACCATGGTGGACGTATTTGGGGCGACATCAACAACAGAAGAGGTTTTGGCCGGTGTGAATCTGCACGGCAAACGGATCCTCGTCACGGGCGTTTCGGCAGGCATTGGCGTGGAAACTGCGCGGTCTCTTGTTGCGCACGGCGCTCAGGTTGTGGGCGCGGCCCGGAATTTGGCCAAGGCTAGAACGGCAACTGCACAGGTGCTGAAGGAGGGTGCGTTCAATGTTGGCACCTTCGAGCTGATTGAGCTCGATCTCGCCGATCTTAAGAGCGTTCGACGCTGCGCGGATGCACTGCTCGCAAAGGGTGAACACTTCGACGTGGTCATCGCTAATGCAGGACTGATGGCCACGCCGTTTCTCCATACGGCGGACGGCTTTGAAATGCAGTTCGGCACCAATCATCTGGGGCATTTCTTGCTCGTCAACCGTATCGCGCCACTTATCCGCAAGGGAGGGCGTCTGATCAATCTCGCGTCTGCCGGGCACCGCTTCTCCAACGTAGACCTTGAAGATCCCAACTTTGCGAGGACGCCCTATGAACCGTTCGTTGCCTACGGCCGTTCCAAGACTGCGAATATTCTCTTTGCCGTTGCTTTCGACAGGCGTCATCGAGGGAATGGCATACGCGCCGCGGCGGTACATCCAGGAGGCATCCAGACCGAGTTGGACCGCCATATGGACCCCGTCCATATCCAAAAGATGATCGAGCAGATGAATAAGCAGCTTGCGTCCGAGGGCAAAGCACCCTTCCAGTTGAAGACTATTCCTCAAGGAGCCGCAACTTCGGTATGGGCCGCTGTAGTTGCTCCGGCTGATGAAGTCGGCGGACAGTATTGCGAGAACTGCCATGTCAGCAAAATAGTGCCAGGGGATGTGGCGATCACCGCGGTCAGCGAAGGTGTGCGCAGTTATGCCCTCGACCCGAAAAACGCCGAGGCACTCTGGAAGAAAAGCGAAGAAATGGTTGGAGAGTCTTTTTAGTTTGGAGGAAAGCCGACGAGGCAGCCCGCGATTACTTGCATAGGGGAATCGAGGAGACCAGCATCTCCGACACCGACTTCCGCGTGCTTGAAGCCCTGCTGCACAAAGGGCCGCTACCTGTGAACACGATCGGGCCGAAAGCGCATCTCACCCCCGGCTCCATCAGCGTCGCGGTCGATCGGCTGCTCGAAAAAGGACTCGTCAGCCGGGTAGAAAGCCCGGAGGATCGGCGGGTGCGTATCGTCGCTCTTACAAAAAGCGGTAAAGACCTGATTGTCCGAATTTTCCGCAAGCATGCCGCGGAAATCGGAAGAGTGTTTGCCGATGCGGACGCGAAACAGCTTCAAATCCTCGAAAGTATTCTCAAGAAGGCCGGCAAGCGTGCCGAAGCGCTTGCTGCAGAGAAGAAGCCCCCCTTGTCATAAGGATCGACCAAGGCGGTCACTGGCTTAGGCTTTTTCTTCCGGCCAGTGCAGATTCTGAGCACCAATCAGTATTCCGGTTCCGCCGCGGCGCCTACCCGCTTCGAGACCCAGGAACGGCGGACAGATCACCAGATCGCAGCGTTCCGACGAACCGACTAATGGACGCGGCGGCGTCTTTATGCATAATTCCACTTTGCTACTGACTGTGGAAGGACTATGTCCATCAAACACTCACGACAGGGCAGGCGGAATCCCGGATGAGTGCATAAGCCAGATCCCGCACGCGCCCGAACGGATCGGAACGGGCACTCCTTCCAACCACGAGAACATCCGCGTGTGATTCCGCAACCGCATGGAGTAACGTCTCCTTGACCGGTCCCCCCACAATGTTCACCTCACCGTCGAAGCCTGCTGCGGTCGCCAGATGGGAAACCCGCTGTCGCGTGGCCGCTTGTTCACCGGACGTCAAGCCAGCCGCCCCTGAGGCACCGACTGCCGGAATCACGTGCGTCAGGGACAGAGTTGCCCCGATTTCCGTGGCGGCGCTCTTCGCGGAGCGAACAACCCTTACCGAATCCGAAGACAAATCGACGGCGCACACCCACCTTCGGTGCTCCAGGGACCTCGGAGTCACAGTTTCCGCATGCTGCGTTGTGAGGACGGGGCATTCCGCGTCATCCAGAACCTTCGCGGCGGTGGAACCGAGCAGCATGCGTCGAAACCTGCCTGCGTACGTGGGCATCACGATCAAATCGAATCCGCCTTTCTTCGCCGTCTCCGCGATTACGCTGGCGGCGTCGCCGGCCAAGAGAATTCTTGCAGACGTTGCCGACGGAAATTCGGAGATGAGAAAGTAATCCAGTTTCTCCCTGGCCACGCTCCAGTGATCCTCGGCTATTTCGTTGCCGGGTCTCGCATAGAGCTCGAACCCACTGTGACTTGCAAGATCGCACACATGAACCAGACTGACCGTCGCGCCGCAGAGCGCCGCGGCTCGACGAACATACGCAGCCATGGCCGTACACGAAGGCGAAAAATCCACCGGAAAAAGGATTTTGCGAATCACTTCGCTGCGTCCGCCATTTCGTCGCTCCTCACAATTGCCGCTGTAGGGAGTCGAGTTCCTTGCGACAAGCATCGCTGAACTGACGCAGCGGATCGTCGCCGCTGACAGCGCGGGACTCGATCTCCTCCGGCGTCAGATTTGGTTTCGGATAGGTGGCCACGATGATCCGTATGGCCGCTTCGGCTGTTTCCAGAACCGGCACGGAAGAACTCAAACGGATGCGGCTCAACAACGCATAGAGGGGGATTAATTTCTGGGGGTCGCTGTTGTTCTGCACCATGGCGTCGACGAGCAGTCGTGCGCTTTCCGCTATGAAATCCGAATAAAGCGACTCGCGGCGTACGATCGTCTTCGCCAACAAATCGCGTATATCCTGGTGCCGTTGTGTGATCCAAGTGCCAACGACCGAACCAAGCGCGCCAACGATCGATCCGAATATTGCCGCGGAGGCGGCGATCATTCCCGAGTTCATCACCGACTCTCAGAGCCCAGCCCGCGACCCCACTTCCACTGCCAGTTCGCCACGTCCCTCATGACGCCGCGTCAAGGTGTGCATCCACGGAAATTCCCGCACGAAAGAGTTTTGAAACAGGACACCCAGTTTCCGCGGCTTTAACTGCGGCATCAAACGCCTCCTGCGTCGCACCCGGCACGTGCGCCGACAAGTCTGTGGTGCAACGAGCGTGCCACTTGGGAAATTCGGACCTCGACGCCAACTCATTGATCGCAAGCCAGATGACGCGATTCCGCCGGCGCGCAACTTTTCCAAGTGTTTTTCTGTGTCACCACCTAGACGTTACCGTCAAATCCCCGCTAGGAACGCTGGTCGGAGCCGCATCTTTTCCTTCCGCGCCCGGCTGCGGCCGTCCTTTTGCGTTGAAAACACGATGGATGGCGAATTCCCGAATGCGCTTCTCCGTTGGGCATGCAGATGCTCTACGAGAGCACGACGGAACGGAGACCGACGGTGAACTGCTCATCCGAATCCATGAACCTCGTCGCACTCACGCGCTTCGACGCGGCAACGGTCACGCACAACGCCGCGTGCCTGGCGGCCGGCCCGAAGCCCGGACGATTGTCGCCTCCCCCGACGACAACTCATAACTGGGAAGCAGTTCAGGAAATGTTCTCGGCTTCTCGTCCGAGGTTTGTCGCATTGGCTTACTCCGTTCTGCGAAACAAGGAAGACGCAGAGGACGCCGTTCAGGACGCAATACTCTCGGCCTATCAACATTTCCGAAGCTTCGAGGGTCGCTCCGCGGTCACGACCTGGTTCACCCGCATCGTCGTCAATGCCGCCCTGATGATCCGGCGAAAACGGAAGCCCGCTCGAATCGAAGCCTTTCCGGACTCCGGCGATAACGATGAAACTTCGTGGATCGAAAGAATTCCCGCACCCCAACCCGATCCGGAAATGGTTTGCGCCGAAACAGAGACCTTTCGTTCGATCGACGAGCTTCTCCGGGAAATGAGTCCCGTTCTCCGGCAGGCGTTCACGATGGCGTATTACGATGAGCTGTCCATCGAGGAAGCGGGAGCCCTGCTCGGCGTCACGTCGGGAACTTCAAGTCGCGCGTCTTCCGCGCCAGACAATATCTCGTCCAACAAACGCAGCCCTCTCTCGTGGCCCCTATCCGCTGTGCAACACCGCACACTGTCTCCTTCCCGCAGAAGTCCGTTCGCGCCTCCGGCCGCAAACTCCGCGGAAATCCCGTCGCCGGATGTTGCGTTCGGATGACCGGCCCAGCGAGCCTCAATCACCATTTCCGGGGCCTCCATGCCGGCACCTAAGGGAGACTCCGTCCACATGGAAAAACCGGAATGGCTCGGCCGGATGGAGACCGTCTTGGAGGTGCTCAACGAGGGCGTGGTCATCGCCGACGACCGCCATCGCATTCTCTTTGCAAACTCACGGTTTGTCGAAATGACGGGAATCCCACTCGAAGACCTGGTCGGATTCGACGCTTCGCGGTTCTACTCTTCCGAGGAATGGAACTTCCTTACACAGCAGATTGAAATTGCCTTCCATGCCGGACACAACCGGTACGCCTTTGTTTTGCCCCGTAAAGACGGCAGTCGCCTGCCTGTCATCATCAGCTCACGAACCCTCGAGAACGACGGGGCCCGTTTGGGGATCGTGACGTTCGCGGACATCTCGGAGCAGGTTCATGCCGAGGAGGAACTCCACACCGCGACAGCCAGGGACATCGAGTCTCTACGTGACCTATCGCAGCGTCACGGTGACGACAATCGCGCGACCCAGACCGCGAGAACTGCCCGTCACTAACCAAACTTGCGCCATTCATCCTCCTATCATTCGCAATCGACTCCGCAGGATATAAGAGCTCGTTGCGAAATTGTAGCCATGTCGAAATCGCACATGGCGGTTACAGTCAGCCGCCGGGCTTCTGCAGAAAAAGCTTTGGTTTCTGCAAGGGCTACTGCCCGAATGTTTCTCAGCGGCTATCCCTCCCAGGTTATAGGGTGCAGCAACTCCGATAAATAGCTTCCACCGCAGATGAATTCATTTTCCACAAAAACGGGGAGAAAGATTGAACCTCTTAACCTGAAGATTCGTATATGAATATATAGAGCTGGCGTGTGTGTTCGTCTTGAATCCATTTGACCCTCAGAACCGAGAGTCTTTCTGTGGCCTTGGTTTTACCCTGGGGATAAGCTAGGCAACTCGAGAAATCTTCTTGAACACAAAGAACCCAAGCTTTCGAACGATCAAAGCGGGAATCGAACTTCTACCGCATCACATCAGTCTGCCCAGACATCGCCACTTTTCTGCCTATGCAACAGTCGTACTCGCGGGCAGCTTCGAGGAGGCGGGATACAGCGGCCGAATCGTTGCGTCAGCGGGCGATGTGCTAATCCATCCGACATTGGATTGCCATGCAAATAGAATGGTGTCGGCCGGAGCCAAGTTGATAAGACTCAATTGGCCCGACGCAACGGGCATAGGCGCGCTCTACCATACTGACCTCATCGATGAGTTGGCACGACTGGCCGAGAAGGATGTAGAAGCCGCGACAGAGACGCTCATTTCTGCCGTAAATAAAAAGTTGGCGCCGTCTCCTCACCAAAAAAACGATTGGCCGGACCAGTTGTTGGGTGACCTTACCAGGAATTCCACGGAATCCATTGGGGAGTGGGCAGAGCAGAAGGGGTTGGCGAGGGAAACAATTTCTCGTGGTTTTACCTTGGCCTATGGCGTCGTTCCTTCTATATTCCGCGCAGAAATGCGGGCTCGAACGGCGTGGTTGAGAGTCACTCGAACTACCGATTCTTTGAGCAGAATAGCAACCGAGACGGGCTTCGCTGATCAAGCCCACATGACTCGGTGGATACATCGTATTTCGGGAATTCCTCCTGCATCCTGGCGCAAGGACCATGGTTCTTGGCGTGCCGTTTCTTAAGACCTCGGCGACATCGACGCTCAAAAAGCCAACAGCTGACATTCCAACCAAGATTGCGGCCAAGCAGCTCGAACCCGCACCGGCGTCTGTCAAATAGATTCAAGACAGGGTTGAGGTTCTCGCGGATCATTTCGGGTGCCATATGCTTGCGAGCCGCATTTTCTTTTTGTGCGGGTCCGGAATCGGCGCACGGTACATTTCATATTTCTTATGATGAGTGAAATCGTATTATTGGAGCGTGTATGACCAATCCTCTACCTGATGCACCCGCAGAAACGACCTCAGACGACAGCCCTATTTCCGTTGCCCCGCTTCCGAAACCGAACAGCGTGTTCGTGGGTTCTGATGGCTTACGAGCGGGATGGGGCTTCCTACTGTATCTATGCATGGTCGTTGCCATCGTCTTTGCACTACGCGGCTTGAGCAAGCCGATGCATGCCCTCAAAGGCAGCGTCTGGCTGCCTCTGGTGCAGGAAGCACTTTTTGCCATTGTTGCTTTTCTGCCAGCGCTGGTGATGGCCAGAATTGAGAAACGCAATTTTGGAACTTATGGCCTGCCGAGCGCGCAAGCGTTTGGGCGCAGATTCTTTGCCGGACTGCTCTGGGGATTTTCTGCGTTGACGGTTTTGCTTTGCGTTTTGCGTGCGAATGGCAGCTTCTACTTTGGTTCGGCGGAGATTCATGGAGCGCGCGCAATGAAGTTTGCCCTGTTCTGGGCCGCAGTAATGATGTTGGTGGCGTTTTTTGAGGAATTTCTCTTTCGCGGCTATACGCTGTTCACGCTCACCCGCGGCATAGGATTTTGGCCGAGCGCGGTGTTGTTATCGATTTTGTTCGGCTTGACACACTCGGGGAATACAGGAGAAAGCTGGCGGGGTGAGGTTTCCGTGGGAATGATGGGTTTGTTCTGCTGTTTTACGCTGCTGCGTACCGGAACGCTCTGGTTTGCGGTTGGCTTCCATGCGGCATGGAATTGGGCGGAGAGCTATTTTTATGGCACTCCGGATAGCGGTACGCCGGCCACGGGGCATCTCCTGAACTCATCGTTCCACGGTCCTGCGTGGCTCACGGGAGGATCGGTGGGTCCGGAAGGAAGCGTGTTGACGTTTGTGCTGATTGGGCTGGCGTTTTTGGCGTTCCACTTAGCGTTTCCTGCCAGGGAAGATGCACCTGCTTAGGCGGGAACTCGTCAGCTTCCAATAATTCGCAATCGGTTGCTCAGGATATAAGAACTCATTGCGAAATTGTCGAATCGCACGTGGCGTGCCCCCCGCGCAACCAGCATGCAACTTGTGATCAGATATACGGCATTGGCTTTCATCTATTGCATTTCGGTCTGGTTTTGCGACCGCTTAAAGCGGCTTGCATATTCGCCTGCAGTAATGCCAAGAACACGTAAGAACGTTCTGCGCATGGCCAGAGGCGTCTGAAAGCCGCAAGTATCCGCGATCTCCTTAAGGCCCATCGCGGAGCTATCGATCATTTGCTGTGCCGCCTCCACGCGCATGCGATCGACGAATTGCCCTGGATTCATTCGCGTTTCGCGGAGACAAACCCGGGTGAAATTCCTTGCACTCATCCCCATTCGTCTAGCAAGCCGTTCAACGCTTAAATTCTCACCCAGATTCTCGATCATCCAAACCTGCAGTTCGCGGAGCGGCTGCGATGTTGCCGCTTGCCGCGAGAGCATATGGCTGTATTGGGACTGTCCGCCCGGACGAACGAGAAACATCACCAATATCCGTGCG
>Ga0210403_10005874_pt1 | contig 10356 bp, 11 predicted proteins | sample IncBWC19MmetaG_FD_150863 | JGI IMG/M metagenome (GOLD analysis project Ga0210403, IMG submission 150863) | Forest soil microbial communities from Barre Woods Harvard Forest LTER site, Petersham, Massachusetts, United States - Inc-BW-C-19-M | ecosystem: Environmental > Terrestrial > Soil >... | reverse complement strand
TGCTTGATTTCGTAGTCGAGACTAAGGGTCTCTCGCGGGACGACGCCTACATGTTGCTGAGTGCCAACATGGACTTGGTTGTGACGGAGGCCGTGGATGGTGTCAAGGGTATCCATGCTCTGCTACCCAAAGCGATTTTCAAAAATTAATTGAACCGCATTCCCACCTTAGGTTTGGTGTGCTGGTGTTTGAAAATCACAAATCTGCGCTTAACACACGCGGTACCAGGCGTTCAACACTGTATGAACGAGATTCTTGGGCAAAGGACCTTAGAAATCATTGGGCGAGCGTTGGCCACATTCCGATAACCCCGCAACACCCTGTAACAAGTTGAACTGACAATATTTCCCATCGAAACTCAATCGGTATGGCAGCACTCAACAAGAACCTAAACAGGGCTTTGTTTTGTTTGAATTGACACCCGCAAACGAAATCACCCTCGTAGGCTTATAAAACAAGAATTTGCCCAAGTGGTGCAACGACCCATTGAGACCACCCCGTTTATCGGGAGGAACCCGCCAGGGGATCGCAAGCGGGGAACAATTGCTGGTGAACATCGAATCAGTCTAAGATTCTTGTAAATGGTACGAATGTCATCAGTGATGTGCACTCTGGCCGCAATGGTTGTCATGTTCTTTGCGGCGCCTGAATCGTTCGCTCAAACCGAGCGCAGCCCAAATGCCGAAGAACAAGGAGTCGTTCTGACAAATTTGTCGCCCCCAATTTATCCTGTGTTGGCTAAGCAGGCCCATATCACGGGTGATGTGATCCTGGAGCTCGGCGTAGGGCAAGATGGCAGACTCGTATCAGTGGCCGCTGCCAGTGGCAATCTCCTTTTGCAGCAAGCCGCGTTGGACAGCGTGCACCAATCACGGCTCGCGTGCCAGAGCTGCACCGAAGGAGTGACCGTACTACGGATCGTGTACTCGTTTCAGCTTGGTCCAATGAAATCCTGCGCGCAAACACCAACTACTCCAGATGTAGAACACCACGATGAATCCTATCCGCAAGTAATTCAGTCGATCGACCACATCACCCTGGTAGATGAACCAATACGCAATTGCGACGTCGAAATCTTTTCGGCGAAGAAGGTTCGGGCCGCACGATGTCTATACTTTTGGCGATGTGGCGTGCGGGTTTTGATCACCCATCAAGAATCTGACTCGGAAGGACCCGACAAGTCGAATCCATCGGTTAACTGGGATTGGCCCTCCTAGCCCCCAAAAAGCCAGTTACCGAGAATCCCGTTTCACAGAAACGATGCTCACCCAGCCCGGTTCACACTCCGTACTGTGAAACTCGTTATCGACGTTCGTTTAGCGCCTCGGGCACGCTGGACCCGCGCCACAACCTCGCAGAACTGCGAAAGATCGGTGAGTTGCTTTCCACAAGCCAACCAAGCGTCACTTACTTGCAATTTCTTAACGCGACTGAGGTTCGGGACAACATGTAAATCGACAATCGCACGATTACTTTCATCCAGTCGTGCCAACAGTGTGATGAATTGTCGTTCGTGAAGGAGTGGTCCAACGATCCAACGACGTGTAACTTTGTGAATTAACGCTGATCGTGCAATACCTACCGATACAGTGAGCCGATTGAAAAGGCGCAATCGAGTTCGCCTGTGTACCCCAGGTTTGACAATCGACACCTCGTTAGGAAACATTTTGGCAATCTGGCGAATAAGCTCCTCGCGCAGAGCCATGGTGCGACGGCGTGTATCAGCTCTGCTAAGCCACTCGGGATGATCATACCCTACGAGCTTATATGCGTTGTGGATGGAGCCGAACCGCTTGGAATACGTTCGAGGACTGATAACTTGGGGCGAGTCCCTAATCAGGTTCCATGACAACCTACCTTCGGAAGCAAGCAATGTTCGCAGGTCGCCTAATAATTCGTCGTCCGTTTTGTGGATCGGACGCTGCTCAAAGGGAATCTGTGCCTTCGCAAATGTGGCAGGGTCGATGATCGGCTTGAAAGCTCCTAGTTTCACAATCCATTCCGACTTGGGCACCTTCACAACCGCTGTGTGGAGTCTTCCTGACACTTGACCGAAAACCGCGCAGCCAACGTACTTCGGATGAGTGAGTATTCTGCGGATTGCTGAAAAATCCCATTTGGAATAACCTGGGCGTGGGACCCCTTTACGGTTGAGTATGCGTGCAATCGCGCTAACAGATCGTTTTTCAGATATCAGCATTCGATAGATGTCCTTCACGGTCTGGACCTCATGGGGAGGGCCAGGGACTAGGATCACTCGGTCGGTTGCGATGCTTTTTCGTTCGCCAAACGCCAACTCCTGCTTTGGAACGCCTACCGAAGAGATGAGCATTCGCCGCAGTCCGTAACCCGCAAGGCCGCCTGCTTTGAATCCTAGAAGCGTCAATCGCTTGTGGCCTGCAAGCACCTTTGCGCTGAGTTCTCGGCTATATTCACCTGCCATAGTTCGTTTCAACGCCTTCATGATAAGACTCGGCAGACTGCCATCGTTCGCGAAGGTCTCGGCGCAGTAGTGAACCGGTACACCTGCGGATTTGCAAAGAAATTCATAATGTGCGGACTCATCCGTGTCTTGGAATCTTCCCCAACGGCTGACATCGTAGACGAGAATGATTTGATACCCCGCGTCCCCACGAACTACATCTTGCAAGAGTTGTTGAAGTCCGGTTCTATACCTTAGAACCAGTCCACTCTTTGCTGAGTCGGAATATGTGCGGACAATCTCGAAGCCGTGGGCCTCTGCGTAGATTTGTATCGCCGAGGACTGGTTTACAAGTGAATACTGCTGGTGTTCCGTTGACATTCTGAGGTACTGAGCAGTGGGAATTAGCTGATCTACACTCATGGTGCCTCCTGTGAAGTAGCTTTTTACAAGAATTAACGGGGGCGGTTGACCATGAGGAATCTACTGCGGCGCTTTGAACCTTGCTAGCCAGCGTCGTAATCGCCGGGGACGGCGGTTTCGCTCTCTCCTATCCCGACTACAGGGATGCGGGGTAGTGTATGGGCACGCGCAAAAGGAACACCCCTCGTGGGGACCAATCCCGGGTTTCCGGTCAATCTGTCGAGCGGCGAGTCCTGTCGCGCCGATTCCCACATTTAGAGAATCCCGTTTCTCAGGACCCATGTTCGTCCCGTTCGACTTGCGCCGTGCCTTTTAATCGGTCTCTCAATGTTGGGTCCTTCGCGCACGCCGCACCCGCTCCACGACTTCGCGTAATCGCGAAAGATCGACCAGTCGCTCACCGCGACTGAGCCACGGGTCATCGAGCGATATGCGGAACCGTTTTCGGCGGTCGATGCTCGGGAGAACGTACAAATCTAAGAACGAGCTGTTGGTCGCGTCCAGCCTTGCCAGCAACATTATGGACTTGCATTCGCGTGGAGCAGGAACCACTTGCCATCGGAGGGTGCCCTGCCGAGTCCGCAGCGCCCGAGCTATCACCACCGAAACCAATAGGCCGTTGTCCAATCGCAATCGTGTGCGCCATCTTCCATTGGGCCTTCTAACCGACATCTCTCCTGGGAACAATTCCAAAATCCTCTCGATAAGCTTGTCGCGCAATCCCCGTGTACGACGGTTCAAGTCGATGGACCCAAAGTCCTCTGGACCGCCGTACCCAATCAATTCGTAGGCGTGTCGAATGCTTCCGAATCTGTTGCGATAAGTTGCCTGGGAAGCAGTGTCAGGGGATCTTTGGATCAATCGGAGCGACAATCTGCCATGAACCGAAAGCAGGCTTCGAAGAGGATTCAAGAGCTCCTCGTCGGACTTGGTGATGGTGCGTCCTTCCAAGACTTCCTGTGCCTGTGCAAACGTTTCCGCGTCGATGATTGGTTCAAAAGCACCGGATTTTACGATCCAGTCGGATTTGGGCAGTTTCACCATTGGGGTGAAGAGTCTCGCAGAGGTCCGACCAAACACATGGCAACCGAAATATTTTGGATGACTGAGAACTCCGTATACGCTTGAATAGCGCCATTTCCTCCCCCGAGCGTTGGTTATGTTTTTGCGGTTCAGTTCCCGGGCAATTCCAGAGACGCTCATCTTTTCGGAAATGAGCATCCGGTAGATGTCTCTGACAGTTTCAACCTCGTAAATAGGCCCCGGCACGAGTATCACGCGATCTGTTGCGAGGCTCTTTAGCTCTCCGGTAGCGAGAATTTGTTTTGGACTCCGGTCCGGCCTGACGAGTAGGCGTCGAAGGCCGTAGCCTGGGTGACCGCCTTGCTTGAATCCAAGTTGTGCCTGTCTTTTTTGTCCGGCGAGCACTTTGACGCCGAGTTCGCGGCTATACTCGCCTGCCATGGTCCGCTTGAGCGCCTTCATGATGAGACTTGGCAGACTTCCGTCGTTCGTGAATTGCTCAGCACAGTAATGCACGGGGACCCCGGCGGACCTACAGAGAAACTCGTAATGAGCGGATTCGTCGGTGTCTTGGAATCGACCCCACCGACTCACATCGTAGACGAGGATGGCACGGCAGCCTGAACTGCCCGAAACCACATCCTGCAACAGCTGGCGAAGACCGGCTCTGCGTTTAAGCACCAGACCGCTCTTCGCAGAGTCTGAGTATGTGCGAACAACATGGAAACCGTGAGATTCCGCGTACCTCTGTATCGCCGTCATCTGATGTTCAAGCGAATATTGCTGATGTTCAGTGGACATCCGAAGGTACTGCACGGCTGGAATAAGCTGATTTTCGGTCATGGTGCCTCCTAAAGGGAGGCATATCGGCAAGGAGCTGAAAGACTTTAGCGGGGGAAGGCGGCAACCGGGGACAACCTATCGGCGTGTTTAGGGGATCTCGACCGGGATACTCATGAATTCCGCTATCCACCATTCCAGGATTACTTCATCTTGTCGCCCGATGTTAGTGAACGCGAGGCTCATGCCCAAGTCTGAACTTGAATAGACTATCCTCGCGAGAGCTTTTACTTCCGCCCTTTTGTGGGACAGCGTGATCTGCACGCTTGTTCCCTGTGGCAAGAGCTCTACAACATCTACGCCGCATCCAAATAGGCTCAATGTATTCGTTTTCCCTCTGATCTGAACACCCGACTGCATGTCAGTCACCGCAACATCAACGGCGAGGGGGTAGCGTGGCGTCCGTCTGCGACAGTTGAATTCCACGGTCTACCCCCTGCTCGAGTGGATGAACGTCAGTAACGCATTCATAATATAGTGGAGTGCTTACGTCAAGCACCTTTTGGTGAATGGCACTGTTAATGCCAAATGCCTTGACGGCCATACAGCAAAGGGTGTATGTATCCAACCATTGAGGGCGACAGACAACACAGCCGTTCGAGAGGTATGAGTATGAACAAATCGGCTACCGCACAATGCGCGACTGCGGTGTCGCTTTTTAGGGGACTATATGGCCGAGTGGCCCGCGAGTTGGGTGTCGATGTTTCATACATCAGCCGGATTGCTCATGGGGAACGAAACTCTAAAGTTGCTGAAAGGGTTCTCGCACGGGAATTCTGCAAAATCTTAGCGTTGATTGGAAATGGCTCACTCGCGTTCAACAAGAGCCGACGAGCCCGAATCAAAAATCCCCCTAAAAGTGGCTATCGGGCATGATTGGGCCCGATAAGTCGTCTTCTCGGAATGTGGCTTTTTCATGCAGGTACACGGTGAAGGACTATAATCGGTCCCGCCGATGGAATCCCTAAAAATAATACTTGCGTGCATCGCTGCTGCGATCTGCTACGGCGTGGTCCATGACCAGTTCACGGCACGCATCTGCGTAGAATACTTCACTGTTTTTCACCCTCCCGTTTTTGACACTCAGTCGCCGACGTTACTAGGTATCGGGTGGGGGATTATCGCAACTTGGTGGGTGGGAGCATTTCTGGGCATATTGCTTGCGCTGGCCGCTCGGGCGGGGTCACGGTCTAAGTTGCCCGCTGCGGCCCTCCTCTCTCCCGTCGCGAAACTTCTTTTCGTGATGGCCACGTCTGCGTTGTTGTCCGGCGTAACTGGATTTCTCTTGGCACGTCGAGGTTTGATTGCTCCGCCGATGTGGGTGGCGTCCAGCCTCGCACCCTCCGTTTACCCCCGGTTTATGGCCGACTGGTGGGCACACAATGCCTCCTATGCTGTCGGGTTCTTTGGAGGAATTGGTTTGTGCATCGTGAAGTACCGAAGCCGGATTCCACGCGCCAAGTCCTGAGAAGTCCTCTTATCGTCGTCTGGCTTTTTCTTGATTCCCACATGACGAGAATCCCGTTTCTCAGGACTTAGGAAAAAGTTCGTTAACTGGGCTTTTTCTTACTGCGCTTCTTCGTCCAGACTTCCCGACCGGAGAAGGAACTGCCGTCCGCGTAAGTGCAGCTGACATCGTGGTTGATTTTTCCTTTGGACGCCAACCTCAACACATGCTCAGACTTGTGCTTGCTTGGTGGATAGACGCTTGTGAACTGCAATGACTCTCCGTCCCATCTGGTTCGAGAAATTTTCAGGGCGGTTCCTTCTTCTCCATCGCTCCCGACAACTCCAAATTTCCCATTCTTAACGAAGACTGTATATATCACTGTCGTAGTCCCAACAGGATTGGGTTCCTGCTTCCACGCTCCAACGAGGGGATGAATTGAATCCACTTTTGCGCCGTGCAGCAAGCCTGTGGTGCGGTTTAGTTTGTTTTTCTTCACGGAGCAGCTCCCCACTAATCTACTGTGGTAGTCCGCAAATAGCCAAGTCCTGTGAAGTCGGCTTATCGGAATGTGGCTTCTGTTGCGCTTCCGACTGAATTGAGCACAATCCAACTTGGGACTCGGACGGCGGTTGTGTGAGAATCCTGAGTGCGCATGCAACATTCGACTTTAGTTGCCCTGGGTGTCCGGTGGCTGAGCAGACAGTGTTCCGTGGTGCTTTACGAATTTGCTACACCAGCGGATGAGAACCCCGACGTGATCGGTTGGGCTCCCGGAGCGGGTTCAGTCCTCATCGAATGCAAGTTGAGTCGATCGGACTTCTTGAGGGACGCAACGAAAACTGTGCGGAGGAATCCACAGGCTGGGATGGGCCACCGCCGCTATTATCTGTGTCCAGCCGAGTTGATCCAAACGAAGGAACTTCCCCCTAAATGGGGATTGCTATGGGCAACTTGTCGCCAGGTCACAATAAAGCGGGAGGCTAAGGGCCATCCGGACAGAAGCCTTATCGCCGAGGTTCATTTCCTCAGTTCGATGCTCCGACGCGCACAAATACGAATCGGTAGCCGACCACTGTCTGAATGGCTCAGAGGCGAGAATCGGTTCGAGGCAAAGCGTGGCATCTCGCCGATCCGAGATCGCGCAATTCGGAGAATCGACACCACCGTAATGCCGCCTCAGCGACTCGAACCTTGATCGCCTAGTGATATGATTTCTCGGTGTCCGAGCCGAATACTCTGCGAGTAGGAACAAGCTCGTTTTCCGCCGAGGGATGGGTGGGCCCCTTCTATCCCGAAGGAATGCAGCCTCGGGATTTCCTCAGCTACTACGCAACACGCTTTGACACAGTCGAGATCGATTCCACGTTCTACGGCACGCCTTCCATCTCCACCGTGAAGGGATGGAATGCGAAGACCCCGCCCGGATTTGTTTTTTCCGCGAAGATTCCCCAGGTCATCACACATGAGAAAGTTCTGGTCGATTGCGGTGCGGAGTTCAAGCAGTTCATCGAAGTCATGGATAATTTGGGTGAAAAGCTCGGGCCGCTCCTCCTTCAGTTTGGTTTCTTCAATAGTTTGATCTTTCGCGGCGTGAACGACTTTCTAGCCCAGTTCCGGCCGTTCCTGAAGAGATTGCCGAAGGATCACAAATTCGTAGTCGAAATCCGCAACAAGCACTGGTTGGTCCCGCAATTTATCGAAACTCTTCGTGAGCACCGGGTTGCGCTCGCCCTGATCGACCAATCGTGGATGCCCCGGCCGACGCAATGGTTCGAGAAACTCGATCCGATCACCGCAGACTTCACGTATGTGCGCTGGCTCGGCGACCGCAAAGCCATTGAGGAGCAGACGAAAGTCTGGAACAAAGTGGTCGTAGATCGGAGCGCCGAACTAACGGAATGGTCCGAGGTATTGGGGAAACTGAAAGTTCCGATTTACGTTTACGCGAACAATCATTACAACGGGTACAGCCCCGCGACCGTCGAGATATTCCGCAATCTATGGCGGAAGGGCACGCCGGAACCGACAACGCGGCATCAAGTTGCTGGGCAAGGCCGACTGTTCGAGTGAACTACGCCGCCTTCTTAGCTGCTGCTTTCTTGTCCGTTTGTCCGCCGATCCACGCCGGCGGATCGCTCGCAGGAAATGACTCCAACGACGCCTCTTCTACAACGTCGGGTTCCTCGTCCAGTTTCTGCGGGGCCGACTCGGGTTCCTTTTGTTGTTGCGGCTTCATACGCCTATTCTGCGCCAGAACGGAGCCTTTCTCAAAGCCTCGCTCCTAAACTGCCAGGTCCTTGATTTCTGCTTGACAACAATATAATGTGACGACTGTTCGTCCCCGAACATTGCTAACCAGAGACCACCCGCCGGCTCTGGTCCATCGCTCTGCGGAGGGACGAATGGACCAAAACCCTGTTTCTTCCCACTTCCATATTCAATGGAATGACTTTGTCTGCTTGGATTGGCAATGCTTCACTACCCGTGATGCAGCAATGATACGGGCCAAGGAACTTGCTCGGCCCGATGAAGAGTTCACTATCGTAGAAGTGTCCGGGAAGTGTGCTCCAGGAAGACAAAAAGCGTCTTCAGCTAGTTAGTCTTGCTGCTGGCGATTTTCACTCGCCCGCACGCTCCTTCGTAACCATTCGCGGGTTCTTGTCATCACGCAGTCCGACAAATTTCGAATGCCTGAGTCGATCTCTTGCTGTCCATTCGAGAAATTCAATGCGAGCCACCGCTTCTGGACGTACCCAGACACACTTCTTCATCTTTTCAGCTGTTAGGCTCTCGCCCCAACGGGATTCTTTTTCATCTGGCAGATTCACGAATCGCAAGTTGGGCGACACGAGCCTGCGAATCTTTTCAAATACTTGCCGTCGCAGAGCCGGAACGAATCCGTTGCGGACGCGAGCAACGTAGATCAAATCCTTGCCCTGGTAGTAGCCGACGATCAGCGAGTCGAAGCCATGCGGCCCCGGTATGTATCCACCGATGACGAGTTCCTGGCCACGATTCACGCGATATTTGATCCATGCTCCACTCCGTTTTCCCGGTTCATACAAGCTGCCCTCGCGCTTGGCGACAACGCCTTCGAGCTTTTGTGCTCGCACGGCGGCAAGCATTACGCCCGCCGACACCTCAAACTGCTCGGAGATACGAATTCGGGGATTTGGTTTGATGCGTTCTCGTAGAAGTTCACGGCGTTGGTTCAACGGCAGGCCTGCCAGGTCTCGATCTTTGTAAATCAGCAAGTCGAAGATGAAATAGTGGATGCGTGAAGACTGGCTGCGGAAATGTTGAAGGAGATTAAAGTTCGGTCGGCCTGCGTCATCGAGAGAAACAATCTCTCCATCCACAACCGTACCATCAGGCAGATCGGACAGCGCCTCGACGAGGGACGGATATTGTGAGTTGAAGGACTTCTTTCGCCGGGAGTACAAACTGACTTTGCTCTGGGACTTGACCGCTAGAGCGCGATATCCGTCGAGCTTGATTTCGAACGTCCATCCCACGCCACCCGGGAACTTCGTGACGGGCAGGCATTCCATCGGTTCAATAAAACAGGCTTCTCTTTTTGGAAGACGGCTGAAGCGAGAAGAGCCTTGACCCATCGTTCAAGCTTACCGCGATCAGCAGACCTACAGAGTCCGCTTGTGACCGTTTCCATTCGATGGCGCCCTACTTGGCACTAACGTGCAGCAGTGCACCCTTCCTCCACTCGACCTGCCCATAGGATCAGGTATTGAGCAAGAAAGCCTATACCTTTTCGACGTTGCCGCGCTTCCGCGCCCTCGCCTAGAGTAATTGCTCGCCGGCCCCTTCCGGGCCAAATCCACCAGGGATCGAATGTCGGAGGTAATATGAACACAACCGCTTCTGTAAACCCGAATAGCCCGAAGGCGTTGCTCGGGGCAACCCTCACGATTCAGGGCGAGATCACCAGTGAAGAAGATTTGCAAATCGACGGCAAAGTTCGTGGTCCGATCTCGCTTCAAGGCCGAAGGCTGACCGTGGGACGCACCGCTGAGTTGAATTCCGACGTCGTCGCCGGCGAAGTCATTGTCTACGGTAAGCTGACGGGCAATCTTCGTGCTCGTGACCGAGTCGAGATTAAGAAGGATGGCTCGGTGAGCGGCGATGTTACAACGACTCGGGTCAGTATTGAGGACGGCGCTGATTTCAAAGGGCGCATGGA
>Ga0210403_10005873_pt1 | contig 10358 bp, 8 predicted proteins | sample IncBWC19MmetaG_FD_150863 | JGI IMG/M metagenome (GOLD analysis project Ga0210403, IMG submission 150863) | Forest soil microbial communities from Barre Woods Harvard Forest LTER site, Petersham, Massachusetts, United States - Inc-BW-C-19-M | ecosystem: Environmental > Terrestrial > Soil >... | reverse complement strand
GCATCCGGTTTCGCTTCAGCATATCCTTGAAGGTAAGGAACTCAACCGCGCCAACATGATCGTGGTTGACCCGCGGATGACGCGAACCGCCGCTCACGCGACCGAATATGTCCGCGTGCGGCCCGGCACTCATATTGCGACGATTTACGGGATGCTCTGGCACATCTTCGAGAACGGTTGGGAGGACAAGGAATTCCTCAACCAGCGCGTCTACGGTGTCGATGAAATCCGCAAGCAAGTGGCAAAGTGGACCCCCCGCGAGGTTGAGCGCGTCACGGGTCTGCCGGAAGCGCAGGTCAGGCACATCGCCGAAATCTTTGCCAAGGAAAAGCCCGCGACGCTGATCTGGGCGATGGGGCAGACCCAGTTCGCCACCGGCACCGCGAACGTTCGGGCGAGTTGCATTCTGGTGCTCGCCACCGGCAACGTTGGGATTGCCGGAACTGGCGCCAATATATTTCGCGGCCATACCAACGTGCAGGGAGCGACCGATCTCGGTCTCGATGTAACGACACTGCCGCTCTATTACGGTCTTGCCGAAGACGCGTGGCGACATTGGTGTCGGGTGTGGGAAGTGGACTATGAGTGGATGCAGTCCCGCTTTCCGAGCAAGACGCTGATGGAAACGCCGGGCATTCCGAGCACCCGCTGGTTCGATGCGACGTTGCTGCCGAGGGATCAGGTCAGCCAGCCCGATACGGTGCAGGCCATGTTCATCATGGGGCATGGCGTCAATACCATCACCCGCATGCCGGAAGCCAAGCGAGGGATCGAGAAACTCGAGTTGCTCGTCGTCTGCGATCCGTATCCGACCGCATGGTCGGTGCTCTCGGAGCGCAAGGATGGCATTTACCTGCTGCCGGCCTGCACCAGCTTCGAGATGGATGGTTCGCGCACTGCGTCGAACCGCTCGCTGCAGTGGGGCGAGAAAATCGTGGATCCGGTCTTCGAATCCAAGAACGACTACGACACGATGTACATGTTCGCCCGCAAGTTCGGCTTTGCCGACCGGATGTTCAAGAACATCGAGGTCGAGAGTGGCAAGGTGTCGGCGGAGGATATTCTGCGCGAGATCAATCGCGGCGGTTGGTCGACCGGTTATTGCGGACAATCTCCTGAACGGCTCAAGGCCCACATGAAGAACCAGGCCAAGTTCGATCTGGTCACCTTACGGGCGCCAAAGGACGATCCGGAAGTCGGCGGAGACTATTACGGCCTACCGTGGCCGTGCTGGGGAACGCCGGAGTTCAAGCATCCGGGCACGCCGATCCTTTACAACACCAATCTTCCCGTGAAGGAGGGCGGCGGCACCTTCCGCGCCCGGTTCGGTGTCGAGCGCGTCGTCAAGCGCAAGGTGATGGAGAACGGGCAGGAAGTCGAAAGGGAGGACCACGACGATCTTCTCGCGGAGGGTTCCTATTCGGTTGGCTCTGGAATCAAGGACGGATATCCAGAGTTCACTTTGGGCGTGCTCAAAAAGCTCGGCTGGGACAAAGATCTCACGCCGCAGGAAATGGAAATCATCCAGCGCGTGAATTCGGGCAATCCCGACGCCGTGTCCTGGGCGTTGGACCTTTCCGGCGGGATTCAGCGCGTGGCGATCGAGCATGGCTGCTCGCCATATGGCAACGCCAAAGCGCGAATGATCGCATGGAATCTGCCCGACCCGATTCCGGTCCATCGCGAACCGATCTATACACCGCGGCCCGACCTCGTCGCCGACTATCCTACGCTACCCGACGCCAGGCAGTTCCGGGTGCCGAATATCGGCTTTACTGTACAGAAGTCCGCCGTCGACCGGGGCATCGCGAAGCAGTTTCCACTGATCCTGACGTCCGGCCGGTTGGTGGAATATGAAGGCGGCGGTGAGGAGACGCGATCCAACAAGTGGCTCGCGGAGCTGAAGCAGCACATGTATGTCGAAATCAATCCGGCCGACGCAAGCGAGCGCGGCATCAAGGATGGCGGATGGGTCTGGGTGACCGGACCGGAGAGTAACTCAAAAGCCCGCGTGAAGGCCTTCGTGACCGAGCGGGTCGGCAAGGGCGTAGCCTGGATGCCCTATAGTTTCGCCGGCTGGTACGAGGGCGTCGATCTGCGCCCCAAATATCCGAAGGGCTCTGATCCGATCGTGCTCGGCGAGAGCGTGAACACGCTCACCACCTACGGCTTCGACCCTGCGACCGGCATGCAGGAGCCAAAGGCAACGCTTTGCCAGATAAGGGCAGCATAGAGGAGCAATCGATGGCGCGGATGAAGTTCCTTTGCGACGCGGACCGCTGCATCGAATGCAACGCCTGTGTCACCGCCTGCAAGAACGAGAACGAGGTGCCATGGGGCATCAATCGCCGCCGCGTCGTGACCATCAATGACGGAAAACCTGGCGAGCGGTCGGTATCGATGGCCTGCATGCACTGCACCGATGCGCCATGTGCTGCCGTCTGTCCGGTCACCTGCATCTATCCGACCGAAGATGGCATCGTGCTGCATAACAAAGATCTGTGCATCGGTTGCGGCTATTGCTTTTACGCCTGCCCATTCGGCGCGCCGCAATATCCGCAGGTCGGCAATTTTGGTTCGCGCGGCAAGATGGACAAATGCACCTATTGCGCCGGCGGCGGAGGACCCGAAGCCCCCGGCAGTGCCGAGGAGTTCGCGAAATACGGTTCGAACAGGTTCGGCCAAGGCAAGCTGCCGATGTGCGCCGAGATGTGCTCCACCAAGTCATTGCTGGCGGGCGACGGAGACGTCATTGCGCAAATCTACAAGGAGCGCGTCTTGAAGCGCGGTTACGGCTCCGGTGCCTGGGGCTGGATGACCGCTTATCACGGGGACATCAAGGTCTAAGTCGCAGCCTTGGCTTACACCGGCCAGGATGTGTCAGGCGAAAGGTTGATTGTCATGACGCGTTTTGTACGCATTCGTCTTTTCATTGTCAGCGCGGCACTGCTGATCATTGCCGCGACAATTCCGGCACAAGCCCAGAAGCTTGGCCCGGACGGCGCCCCCAATCCGACAGCGAGCGTCACCGATCAAGGAACGTTGCTAAAGCAGGCTCCTCGCATCGAAGGCCGCATCGATATTCCCGATCAAAAAGCCAGCGTGCTGGAGCAGCCGGCCGGGCGAGAATGGGATTATTTCCACGAGATCCTGCTGCATTGGGGCGCCGCGATCGTGATCGTCGGTACGATCCTGTTCTTGGGGCTGGCTTATTTGATCATAGGGCGAGTCCGAATCGCGGAAGGGCGCTCCGGACGGAAAATCCTTCGGTTCAAAGCGTTTGAACGATTTTCGCATTGGCTGACGGCGATATCCTTCGTCGTTCTCGGCCTTACCGGCTTGAACATCACATTCGGCAAGATCGTGCTCTTGCCGCTCGTTGGTCCGGATACCTTTTCTGACGTGGCTCAGGCTGCAAAGTATGTGCACAACTTCACCAGCTTCTCCTTCGTGGCTGGCCTCGTCCTGATCTCGGTCATCTTCTTCAAGGACAATTTTCCGGCGAAGGTGGACATTGACTGGCTCAAGCAGGGCGGAGGTTTTATCCGGAATAAGCATGCGCCTGCCGGACGCTTTAACCTCGGCGAGAAGCTTGTCTTCTGGTTTTCGCTGGCGGCCGGAGTGGCAGTCTCTGCATCGGGCTTCCTTCTGCTGTTTCCCTTCTACGGGACGGACATTCCGGAGATGCAGATCGCACAGGTCGTACATGCAGTCGTGGCCATCTTGTTTATCGCCCTGATCCTTGCGCACATCTATATCGGTACGCTCGGCATGGAGGGTGCGTTCGAGGCCATGGCGACTGGTGAAGTCGATCTCAACTGGGCGAAAGAGCATCATGATCTCTGGCTCGCCCGACGGCTGAAAGAAGATCACCGCGACGTAGCGGCGACGACGCCCGCAGAATGAATGTCGGCCGGGTCAGTGTCCTGTCGAAGCAAGATACCTGATGCGCGGTTCTGCAGGAATTCTAATGAAAGAGCCGAGTCCAGCAACAAGAGATTGTGAGCGCGATGATTGATTCGGGGCATATCTTGGTCTGCTCGTGTGACGGCTCGGTACCCCTCGGCACCGAGGCGATCCGTTGCGGTTGCAATAGCGAACCGATCACTGCGACCCAGCTCTGCGGTGCCGAACTCGATCGTTTCCGCACGATTGCGGCACAAGACGGGCCGGTCACGGTCGCGTGCACGCAGGAAGCGGCGCTGTTTTCCGACATAGCCGCGCAGGCTGGACGCGTGGGTTTGATCCAGTTTGCCAATATCCGCGAGACCGCCGGATGGTCCAGCGAGGGAGCGCAGGCGGGGCCGAAAATGGCGGCACTGCTTGCGGCGGCGGCCGAGCCGGCGCCAGATGCGCCCTTCGTCAAATTGGAGAGCGGCGGCGTCATCCTGATCTGCGGCCGCGACGAGACAGCTGTCGAAGCCGGCAAACTGCTCAAGGATCATCTCGACGTCACGGTTATGATCGAACCGCCCGCAGCCATCGTGCCGCCGCGCGTCAACGATTTTCCGGTGGCGAAAGGCAAGGTCAGGACTGCAAAAGGTCATCTCGGCGCGTTCGAAATCACAGTCGATGATTTTGCTCAGTCGATGCCTTCCTCGCGCGGCACCTTGGAGTTTGGGCCGTCCCGTCACAATGCGCGCTCGAACTGCGATATTGTTCTTGATCTGACCGGCAGTACTGCATTTTTCCCGGCGAGCGATCTGCGTGACGGCTATCTGCGTGCGGATCCGGGCAGTCCTTCCGCAATGCTGCAAGCGGTTCTCAAAGCCCGCGATCTCGTCGGCACGTTCGACAAGCCGCGCTATATCACCTTCCAAGCGACGCTATGCGCTCACTCGCGCTCCGGTGTGACAGGCTGCACGCGCTGTCTTGATCTCTGTCCAACCGGTGCGATCACGCCGGCCGGCGATCACGTCGCGATAGACCCGAATATTTGCGCCGGCTGTGGCCAATGCGCGGCCGCTTGCCCGACCGGCGCGGCGTCCTATGCGCTGCCTTCGGAAGACGCGCTGATGCGAAAGTTGCGCGCGATGCTCATGGCCTACCGCCAGGCTGGCGGCGAACAGGCAGTCGTGCTGGTTCATGATGAACCTCATGGCGAGCCGCTGATCGATGCATTGGCGCGGTTTGGCGACGGCCTGCCGGCGCATGTGCTGCCGTTCGCCGTCAACGAGATCACGCAGGTCGGTTTGGAAATCATCGCAGCGGCTTTCGCCTATGGCGCAACTGCGATGCGGTTCCTGCTTCGGTCCAAGCCGCGTCATGATGTTTCCGGGTTGCGGCGGACGATGGCGATGGCCGATCCGATACTTGCCGGGTTAGGCTTTGCGCCCGACTGTGTCGCGACAATCGAAACCGATGACCCGGATGTGGTCATTTCGGCATTGCGCGCAATCCCGTTGATGCCGACGGCGCCGCGTCCGGCAAGCTTCCGAGCGGTGGGAGGAAAAAAAGACGTGCTGCGTTTTGCGCTTGGCGAGCTGCATCGCGCCGCCCCCGCGCCCGTAGACATGATCGCGTTGCCCGCCGGGGCGCCTTTTGGTGCAGTGCAGATCGAGGCCGACGGCTGCACATTATGCCTGTCTTGCGTGTCGGCCTGCCCGACCGCCGCATTGCGCGGCGATCCGGAGCGGCCGTTGCTGCGGTTCGTCGAAGACGCCTGCGTGCAGTGTGGGCTATGTCAGGCCACATGCCCGGAGAAGGTGATTACGCTCAAGCCCCAGATAGATTTCCGTGCGGCCAGGGCGCCCGCCCAGGTCCTCAAGGAGGAAGAACCATTTTGCTGCATCCGCTGCGGCAAGCCGTTCGGCGTGAGGAGCGCGATCGATCGCGTGCTGGCAAAACTCGAAGGCAAGCACTGGATGTATTCCGGCTCATCCAAACGCCTTGACGTCATCAAAATGTGCGAAGACTGTCGCGTTGTGTTTGTCGCAGAGGAGGGCTTCGAACCTTACGGAGCGCCGTCTCAGACCGTGCGCACGACAGACGACTATCTTCGCGAGCGTGGGAGAACCGAAGGGTGAAGCTATTGCGCACGATACGGCTCGATGCGTCGGATTCGTTCGTCTATGAAAAGACGGCAGCGCCCGGTGAGTGGGCGGTGTCGGGCGCTTTCGCATTCGCCCGTGATGAGCCGGCGAAGTTGCATGGCAAAGCACGCAGCGCATTTCGCGCCGACTTTTTGGGACTGGCCTCGCTCGGACGTTCGACGCTGGTGCAGATTGTCCAAGCGAGTGAAGCTGATCGCCGAGCAGTCGTGGAAATGCTCGCGGCGCAGCTTGTTGCGCACTTCGGTGCCCCGGACGTTTGCGCTGCCCGGTCGGCGGCGCAAGATGAAATCGGCTTCGCGGCTTCGCTGTGCGTTCACCCGGCGGGTGTCGTTGTCGCCGTGACCCGCAGTTACGAGGCGGGAGCAATCCGCGAGACATTCCGCGCGCTGCGTTCGCGCGAACGGGCAGGGCAGCATGCACGGGCCTTCGAGTTTCTGGAAGTCGTTGGCGATGAAAACGCGCCGGATGAATACCTTGATCTTGCCGGGCTCGGCAAGGGAGCAGGCGCATGAGTGCAGCGCGCGACTTCTGGCTTTCTTGCGGGCATCATTTGCTCGATCGCGACGCCACTGGGAAACTGCTTGTCACTGATGAGTTTCTAAAGGCGTATCTGGCGCGCCCTGAGCTGATGCCGCCGCCAGAGGCGTGCTCAGCAGAGCGAGAACTGCATAGCGTATTGTTGCTCGATCCGCGGCAGCCGATCGCTGCCTCGCGAGTGGCCGCGATCGCCGATGCGGATACACGCGAAAATTGGCAGACGATGATCGCCTGGCGCGATCATCTGGTGAGGTATCGCAGCCTGGAGGCTGCCTATCTCGAGATCGTCAGGCGCAACAACAGGTTTCCCCACATCCTGATCTGCCATTTGGTGCAAGCGATCCTTCGCAACGCATTGGATGATTGCGGCGACGTTTTCATGCTGCGGGCCGCGGAGATGTTCTTCCGTCCGCAGAGGCTAGTGCTCCAGGAAGCTTCGATCGTCGCGATTGATGAAGAGGCTGACCCGTCGACCGGCTTGCATTCTCTATCGCCGCTCTCGACGTTGCTCGGATTGTTGCCCACCGCCGAAATGGACCTGCTCAGCGATTCCACCGCAGAAAGCTATTGGGAGCGTAGCGATCGCTTTGACATGGCGCTCGATCTGACGACCGGCCGGCGCGGTTTGATCGCTCTCGGCGATGTGGTCGTGCGCTGGCTCTCTCATTTGCTTGCGATCGACGTCGTGGTCGAGCCACTGGCGGAACTGCAGAGCGTATCGTTTAGCTGGTATGTCGGACTGAGCTCCGACGGTACACGCATCGGCGATGCTATTTGGAATGGCAACGATCTCGATGATGGGGCGCGGGCTCAACTGGTGAGCCTGTACCGACTGACGTTCGAAGACCCGGCCGATGCAATCGAAAATGTCCGAGGTGAGCCGTTGTATCTGCTGTTGGCGATGAACGCGGACGGGGTGTTACGGCTGAAGCCGCAAAATCTGATAGCCGGCTTGCCCATCTGCCCAGCGGAGGCAGTCAATTGAGAACGACAGCTCTGGCGCGCATTGTAGTGGGTGTGATGGTCGAGCGGCGCAGGGCCAGGAGCGCCTGGGCCGATTTTCTGTGGCGGCCGGGTTCGGTGTTTACCGGAAGCCCGTCGGCCGCGCCTTGGACGCCGCTCGGCATCGAGGCGGAAACGGCCGTGTTCTACGCCGGCGTGGCCGCGATCGAACTGCATCGCACCGAGACATCCAGCTATCGCGACAATCTCGCATCGGGCGCGCCTGCGCTGTGGATCGTTCTGCGCCCAACGGCTTCCGAGCCTCCTTACCAGTTGGTAGCTGTCACAGCAGATCCGGCAGAGGGCGAAGGACTTACCGACGCTGGCAACAATCTGGTTGAACAAGTGCCCATGCCGCCCGACATCGCCGAGATGGTCGGCCAATTCGTTGCCCAACATCATATTGACCGTCCCTTTGTCAAGCGCAAGCGCGATGGACAACAGCTTCCGGATCGGAAAGAGAAAACGAGCAGTGACTGAAAGCGACAATGTCTTCCTGCGCTGGGTGCGATTGAAGCACGAGGCGAAAACAACAGCGCAACAAGCAGAAGCCGTTTCGACAGGTGTTGAAGCGGCGGCCGAGCAGTCGGGAATCAACGCGGCGCCGTTTGATCCGGCGAGCTTGCCATCGATTGGTTCGATTACAGCCGATACGGATATCGTTGCGTTCCTGAAATCTGACGTTCCAACGGAGTTAATGCGTGCTGCACTGCGCCGGGCCTGGACAAGCGATCCGGCCATTCGCGACTTCATCGGCATCGCGGACAACCAGTGGAATTTTAATGACCCGAATGGGATTTCCGGATTCGGGCGGCTGGACGCAACGGAAAGCGGAGTCACATTTCTCGCGCAAGTCTCAAGTACGGCGGGGGCGATGCCGGACCTGCTCGCGGACAGGGCGACGCCCGTGTCGCCTCGAACGCAGCTTGTTCCGAGCAATCCGAAGCCGATCAGCATGCGCAGCTTGACGCTCGCCAATCGCATTCCACCGATAGCATGACTATATCGTGCGCCATGGCTGAAGCACGTGCTCAGACGAAGGCTGCGCCTGGCATTGAAGAATACGATGCGTCCTGCACTCGTCGCAGTCATGGGAGCGCTTTGCCAAAATAGTGCCCGGCAGTTGCGCTGTCGGCGACTGCCGCCTTTTACGTGGAGCTAGGAATCATGCTGGAATCAGTCTCTCATGAGTCTTGCACGCCGAATGTCGAGGAGATGGACCGTGCCCGCGCGCTGGAATATGCGCTGTTGGCGACCTTGCTTTCGCGCAGTCCGGATTCGGTACTTCTCTCTCGCCTGGCCGATTTGCCCGACGACGCCAGCCCAATCGGAGTGGCGCACGGCGCCGTTCGCGAGGCCGCAGTGCGGGCGAATGAAGAAGCGGCGGCGAGGGAATATTTTGCCCTGTTTGCCGGCCTCTGGAAGGGTTCGCTCTTACCCTATTCGTCTCATTATTTAGCGGAGACGCTATACGGACGCCCGCTCGCGCGACTGCGAGAAACGCTTCATGGTTTCGGTATCGAGATAGCACCCGGGCGCTCGGAACCTGAAGATCACGCCGCAATTCTTTTTGAAGTCATGGCAGGCCTCGCCGATGGCAGCATTCCGGCACCAGCCGACGCCGAGCGTGAGTTCTTTCAAGAGCACCTTTCGCCATGGATCAGGCGCTTTTTTTTCGACCTCGAACACGCTGAAGCAGCCGATTTTTACGCAGCTGTTGGCTTGCTCGGGCGAACCTTTGTGGATCTCGAAGCGCAGGCCTTTTCTCGCTTGGGCTGAACACAGTGTTTTGCTGCCGAATGAAAGGCTGGCGACTTGAAGTTGTGCTAGAGATTTGAGGATGAGGAGAAAGAAGATGCGCGCCTTTACTGTCGCTTGCTTGACCGCCGTCGCTATCGCTGTGGGCGCCGCTGTCATTCTTGACAACTTCATGCAGCAATCCGCTGCGGCTGCGTTCACCGAACCGACTGCAAGAGTGTAGTGGTTTGCAAAATTCTCCAGCCTTGCATTTGAACCCTTGCAAGACCCTTGCGCACCCGGCTTCGACGGTAAAAGAGAGTCCCGCGATGCGTCTGATGATGACGTCCGCGGTTGCGGCTATCGACTCGATGTCATTGCAACCTCCGTGCTGTGGCCGCGAGCGAACTTCGATAGAACTATTGGCTGCCGTCCATAGCCGATGCGCGTTTTGTCTCTTCCGCAACCCGTCGCTTATGTTCGCAATGCTGCGAGCACTGCTTCAACTCGCCGTTCGACACCGTCTCTACCCCAAGGGGACACTTCCTATCATCGGTCTATTCTAACAGCAAAGGATAGGAGCTTGCTTCCGGCTTAGGGGGCAATTTCCGAATGGGGGCAAAAAACCGGAGGTTCTCGATAGGGCTGTCATCGATGCCACCGGGTGATGCCTGTCGGACCAGCTACCCAGTCGCCCCACTTGACCGCGCCGATAAGGATAATTTGAGTCTCCGCCAAATCGTCCAAGCGCATGGACCTGTCGACGAGCCAAACTCGTGACATCGGCCTGTCCCTATCGTAAAATAAATCCGGTTGGCTGTCGGAGGGGAATCGGGCGATCCTGCACTGATGTTGGATCTCTTCAAGCTGATCCTTGGATTGATGGTTGATCTGTTCCGGTCGCGAGCCAGTCTGGAGGCAGAGATCCTGGCTCTGCGACAGCAGATCAATGTGTTGCAGCGCCTGAGGCCAAAGCGACCGACGCTCTCGTGGCTGGACAGGCTGGCGCTGGGTTGGATCTGCCGGCTG
>Ga0210403_10005871_pt1 | contig 10359 bp, 10 predicted proteins | sample IncBWC19MmetaG_FD_150863 | JGI IMG/M metagenome (GOLD analysis project Ga0210403, IMG submission 150863) | Forest soil microbial communities from Barre Woods Harvard Forest LTER site, Petersham, Massachusetts, United States - Inc-BW-C-19-M | ecosystem: Environmental > Terrestrial > Soil >... | reverse complement strand
GTGCCAGCTGAGGAACGCGTTGGGACAGGGTTTCCCAGTGATAAAATCCAGCCAACTCACCTCCCATGCCGACAATGCAGCACGCTTACGACCTCTTCCAGAATGAGATGACCTCCATTGTCGGGGTTTCGATCACGCGTCTGGTGCTGGCGGCGATTCTCGGTGGTCTGATCGGGCTGGAGCGCCAACTGAAGCATCGCCCAGCCGGACTGCGCACCAATCTTTTTATCTGTCTCGGCGCCGCGATGTACACGTTGCTCTCGGATACGCTCGCCGTCGAGCACATCGGAGATCACACCCGCATTGCGGCACAGATCATTCCGGGCATCGGTTTTATCGGAGCCGGTTCGATCCTTCATTCTCGCGACAAACTGGTGACCGGATTAACTACAGCGGCCACTATTTTCGTTGTGGCTTCGGTCGGCATGGCGGTTGGTGGAGGCCTCTATCTCACCTCAATTTTTTCCACGGGACTCATTTTGCTTTGCCTCTATTTGTTGGGGCATGCGGAAGAAAGATTTGGTTTGAAAACGGCAGTGCACGGTTATGAAGTGGCTGGCCGTAACGCAGACGAAATCACCCTTGAAATAAACCGGGTTCTGGAATGCGTCCACGCCATGATGGACGACGTGCAGGTTGCTCTGACCCCGCAACATGTACGAGTTCACTTTGAGCTGGAGGCAACCCGCAAGGATCAGCGCCAGGTTCTGCAACTGCTGAAGCAATCTCCGGTTTTTGAAAGTGCGACCTGGCTGGGTCCGGTAAACATCGAATGAGTTCGCCGTCCGCCGTGATTCCCTTCGTCAAGGCTAGCGCCTGCGGAAACGATTTCCTGATCATCGAGGGCATTCATGCCCCGCCGGACCTTGCCGGGTTTAGTCAGCGCATCTGCGAACGGCATCAGGGGGTAGGCGCCGATGGCGTGGAATGGCTGTTTCCCGCGGAAGACGCCGATGTGCGGGCGCGTCTATTCAATGCTGATGGGTCTGAAGCGGAAATTTCTGGCAATGGCACCCGCTGCGTAGCGGCCTACCTGTGCTCCCAGCAAGCCAGAAAAAGACTTGTGATACGCACCGGCGCTGGCCTGAAGACTTGCACTTTCACTTCGGGCAACGATACGCAATATGAGTTCGAGATTTCCATGGGCGAGCCCGAGGTCGGCCCGGAGCTCGCCATTCAACTGACTTCTCATGAAGTGCGGGGCATTCCGGTTTCTATGGGCAACCCTCACTACGTGATCTTTCTAAACGAATTCGCGCCGGATTGGCAGGCAGAAGCGGCGGAACTCGGACGCCACCGCAACTTCAAGTATGGGATTAACGTTGAGTTGGCAAGATCACTAGATAAAAGAAATATCGACGTCCGGTTTTTCGAGCGAGGGGTAGGTGAGACTCAATCCTCGGGAACGGGATCTTGCGCTGCAGCGGTCGCCGCCATCGCGACCAAGAGAGCCGAGTCACCGCTGCGCGTGCACACGCCGGGCGGAGTGCAAGCAGTACGCTGGGAGGGACAAGTTTTTCTTCGAGGCACGGCGCAACTAGTTTGCCGTGGCGAATTCTTCGTCTAACACCAACGCGTACGTGGCCCCTGATGCCTCGTCCATGAATCCGAGTCAAGGGATCAAGAGTCACTGAAGTAACAGATTGAGTTTTCGGCGCCCTGTTAAGATTGACCGTCTGAGACTTTGATAGCGATGCCGACGACGCCAGCCATCCCGCGCATCAAGCCGCCCGCGCTTCGACCGGGCGACACCATCGGAATCATCGCTCCCGCCAGCAATATCAAATGGGAGCTGCTTGATGCCGGCTGCAAGGCGCTTGAAAAACTCGGATACAAGACCTTTTATCTCGACTCCGTCACGGAAAACAATCTCTACTTCGCCGGCTCTGCCGATCGCCGGGCCCGCGAGCTGGAGGAGATGTTTACCCGAGATGACGTTCGGGCGATTGTTTGTGCTCGCGGCGGATACGGCGCCAATTATCTGCTCCAGACTCTCAATCTGGACAACATCAAAGCTCACCCCAAGATTTTCGTGGGCTACAGCGACGTCACCTCACTGCTGACTCATATTTCAGATTCCACAGGACTCGTGACTTTCCACGGTCCCATGGCCACAAAAGATTTCGCCCATTCCGACGGGGTCGATCTGCCCACGTGGGAAGCCGCGCTCAGCGGAGCCTCAGAGTGGAACATAGACTTCGGACCGGAATCGGGAGCGAAGCCTCTAGTGGCTGGTTCGGCTGAAGGAATTCTTTATGGCGGCTGTCTGTCGATGCTGGCAGCTTCGTTGGGCACGCCTTATGAAATCCACACCGAGGGGGCGATATTGTTTATCGAAGACGTGGCCGCGAAGCCTTACCAGATCGATCGCATGCTGATGCAGTTGAAATTGGCGGGCAAGTTGGCAGACGTGCACGGCATCGTATTCGGCGAGATGCTGGAGTGCGTGCAAAACAAGGACCAGGATTACACTTTGGAAGAAGTCGTATTACGCGTCGTCGGAGACATGGGAGTACCGGTGGCGTACGGACTTCGATCTGGCCACGTCTCGCGCTACAACGTCACTCTTCCCTTAGGAGTGCGTGCGGCACTCAGTGTGGGCAAAAGAGAAGGAAGCCTCCGGATTCTGGAATCCGCAACGACGCCGACAGTAATGTCGTCGAACTTAGGACAGCGTGTAGCGCACATCAAATCATGACGGACAACAAACACATCCACCTGATTGGGATCTGCGGCACGGCGATGGCCTCACTCGCCGGGATGCTGCAGCAGCGTGGCTTTCGTGTCACTGGTTCCGACGCAGCCGCGTATCCGCCCATGTCGGACTTTCTGGCCTCGCTCGACATTCCCTTGGCCCAGCCATTTGCCGTGCAAAACCTGCAACCGCAACCCGACCTGGTGGTCGTGGGCAATGCGATCTCGCGCGGCAACGTGGAACTTGAGCACGTTCTCGATCAGCGCATTCCGTTCTGTTCGCTGCCGCAAATTCTCCACGATGAATTTCTCCGCGGCAAAGAAGTGCTGGTGGTCGCGGGCACGCACGGCAAGACAACCACGACCTCCATGCTGGCGTGGATTTTTCATACTGCAGGGCTTCAGCCTTCTTTCCTGATCGGCGGCATTGCAGAAAACTTTGGCAGCAGTTTTCGACTCGGCCAAGGCAAGCACTTCATTCTCGAGGGCGACGAGTATGACACCGCTTTCTTCGACAAGGGTCCGAAGTTCCTGCATTACTTTCCAGACTCTGTCATCCTGACCTCGGTTGAATTCGATCACGCGGATATCTATAAAGACCTCGATGCTGTCGAAACGGCCTTCAAACGTCTGGTGAATCTGGTGCCGCGCCGCGGCCGCATTATCGCCTTCGATACCGGAGAGAGTCTCGATCGTTGTCTTGCCCGCGCATTCTGCCCGGTGGAACGATATGGATCCGGTACCAATGCAACTTGGCAAATCACCAACCTGCATCTGGAACCGGGACGAACCACATGGTCGCTTCGGCGGGATGGAAAGCCCTGGGGGGATTTCGAATACGCGGTCGCGGGCGAGTACAACGTATGGAACGCGACTGCCGCGGCCGCGATGGCTGCCGGTTGCGGCATATCGCGGGAAGAGATCTCGGCCGCGTTGAAGACCTTCAAAAGCGTGAAGCGGCGCCTTGAGGTCCGCGCCAGGGTGAATGGCATTACCATCATCGATGACTTTGCCCATCACCCGACGGCAATCGCGGGTACGCTCACCGCTCTGCGTTCGAACTATCCGGGCGCGCGCTTGTGGGCGATCCTCGAGCCGCGTTCGAATACTATGCGACGCAACGTGTTGCAAAATGAATTGGCGAAAAGCCTGGCGCTGGCAGACGAAGTCGTCGTGGCAAAAGTCTTCATGTCGGAAGCAATTCCGGAAGCCGAACGCCTGGACTTGGCCACGGTCGCAGCGCATATCCAGAAGCATGGCAGGCGGGCGCGGATTGTGCCTACCGTCGAGGGAATTGTGCAACTGGTGGCACCCGAGATGCGTTCTGGCGATGTGGTCGCTATTCTCTCCAACGGAGGCTTTGGCGGCATCTACGAGAAGCTTCCTGAGCGTTTGAAATCACTCGGGGCGACGCAGAGCTCGGGCACCGAGAACAAATTGATTTTGAGTTGAACCCCATGGACAAAATCGGGCTAGAGCAAACGGCCTCTTGTCTCGCTTCGTCCCGAGAATACCAATCGCCGGGAGATATTCACGCTTGATTCATACTCTGGTCATGCTCGGATTCTGGGCCGCACTGCTGCCCTTCGCGGCCTTGATCGGCTTTCCCTGGACACTGCTGACGGGCGACGTCAGCATGCTCTATCGCATGACAATGTGGGGCGCGTGGAACGGAGTTAGGCTCGCCGGAATTCAGGTAAAGACCGTTGGTTTGGACAAGCTCGATCCCGCCCGAACCTACATCTTCATGTCCAATCACGTTTCCAACGTTGACCCCCCGATCCTGATGCCGCTGATTCCGCGCCGCATGTCGGTGATGGTCAAGAAAGAATTGTTCCGTGTTCCGGTGCTGGCAAGGCTTATGCGCTTCGGATCCCTCGTTCCGGTGGATCGTGGAAACCGCGAGTCAGGAATCGCCGCCGTCCGCGCCGCAGCGGATGTAATCCGTCAAGGCATCAACATGACCATTTACGTTGAAGGCCATCGCTCCTTCGATGGCAAGCTTCTGCCCTTCAAGAAGGGACCGTTTTACTTGGCGGAGGAGTGCGGCGTTCCTGTGGTTCCCGTCACGATCGTAGGCTCGAACGAGGTCATGCCCAAGCGCAGGTTCGCGATCAAGCCAGGGACCGTGACGGTAGTCTTTCACGCCCCGATCGAGCCTAAAGATTTCGGCAGCCGCGACTGCCTGATGGCAAAAGTCCGTCGAGCCATCGACAGCGGCTTGCCGGTTGAGCTTCAAGAGTCAAACCCGACAACCACGGAGGACACGAAGGTTCACGAAGGAAAAGCGTCCGCTTGAGACTACTCGTCACCTTAGACCGGACGTCATCCTGAACTCGGCGTCAGCCGGGTGAAGGATCTCGCGCGAACAGCCAATCGCTCGCGGCCCGCCCCGGCATGACGCAACATAAGAAACGGACGGCTAATCTTTCTTGACCCGCACGGCCTTCGCGATTTCCGGCAGTCGGCTCAGCAGCGCTGAAACCTTCAACCACAATCTGTGATCGATGGCGGGAGAGCCGCTGACAATCGCTCCTGCCTCGATGTCGCCCGCAACACCGCTTTGCGGGGTGACGATAGCGTCATCCCCAATCTTGCAATGACCGACAACGCCCACTTGTCCCGTGAGAATTACATTCTTGCCTACATCGGTCGAGCCAGCGAGACCGACCTGCGCCGCCAGCAGCGAATGTTCACCAACGCGTGAGCCATGGCCAACCTGCACCAAATTGTCGATCTTAGTGCCGCGGGCAATGTGGGTTTCGCCGACGCTGGCGCGGTCGATACAGGAATTCGCCTGGATTTCCACGTCGTCCTCGATGACGACTGGCATAGGTTGCGGGATTTTGTGCCAGTGGCCGAGATCGTCTTTCGCGAATCCGAAGCCGTCGGCGCCAATAACCACGCCGTTCTGCAGCAGCACGTTATTTCCAATGCGGCAGTGCTCGCGGACCACGGCGTGAGCATGTGCCATGAAGTTGTCGCCGATTTTCACCCCCTGATAAATCACTACGTGCGCCAATAGCACGGCGTGTTTCCCGATCTCGACAGCTTCACCAACGACGGCATAGGGCCCGACGTGTGCGCCTTCGCCGATCCGGGCGGAAGCATGTATCACTGCCGTAGGATGAATTCCGACCGCGTACTCGGACGGCGGATGGAAGAGAGCTATTGCTCGCGCGAATGTCAGATACGGATTCTTGCTGCGCAACATCGCCGTCGCGAGGGCAGGGAAGTCTTCGGCAACGATGACGGCCGATGCTTTCGTCCGCCGTGCAGCCGCCGCATACTTTGGGTTGGCCACGAACGTAAGCTGGCCCGGGCCGGCTTCTTCAATTCCAGCCACGCCCATGATCTCGGTATCGGGCGAGCCGTTTTCCAGACGCGCGCCCAGCGCAGAAGCAATCTGTGCAAGTTTCATTTGAGTGTCCGTAAGAGCGAGACCGTGATTGTAATTGAGGCGCAGCCGTAGCGGAAAAGGATCAGGACCACCGCAGGGATGCGAACCAGGACCACCCCGCTGACCGGTACAGATCCCCCTTCTTGGCAGCGGGAGGGTGCCGGCGCGCATCCCGGATGGAATTGACTCCCTCTATTGCTAAAAAGCGCGAAACCGGCAGAAAAAAGCTCAGGAAAACTAGCAAATTGTCGACCAAGAACCGATTTTCATCGGAGCGGGATACAGGAATGCCCTCAAAATTTGGAGAATGATAAGGTTACCGCCACATCATCAGGACGACAGCGCGCTGGGGAAACGCGTCTGGAAGTCGAGCAGACCGACCCATTCCGGCGTGACCGTGATTCGGACCATGTTTGAAATCATGCTCCCAAGCTTCTCCACCCACGCTTTGCCCTGTTCGGGTCCGAAGTAGCGTTCGGCGGCCAGGGCGTATTCAGGCACGATTCCGTCCAGGGTTTGCAGCCGAGCGCTGCCGCGGATCATGAGCACTTTGTTGGGAAAGACGTTGTCGTCGATGGTGAGCGACACCTTCGCGTTCTTCGCCAAAGCTTTCAGTTTGGGCGCTTTGGGCGGGCTTGCCATAATGATCTCTCGTCCGTTCCAGTGGAACCAAATGGGAATGACTCTGGGCGTCCCGTCGGTCCAGACATAGGCGAGGCGTGCGGGAATTTTCGACTCCAGAAGTTCCTTGGACGTGACATGCTGCAGTAGCCCAAGATCTCCCTGCTTAACCTTGACCGGCATAGTTCCTCCTGAGTTTTGGCCGCGGGCCAACCCACGCAAGTCGTTTTGAGGAGGATTGTGCGCCTGCTCCGGTCAGAGGTCAAGCGTGATTGCCCGACATTAGAACCAGAGCCCCCATATCCAGTCCACGCTGGCGTGCGTAATGGATGAGGCTGGCACGCGTCGCTGTTCGCGCCACGCTCGTCCGTAGAAAATCCCCGCGATGGTGGCCAGCAACACATAGCGCCAGTTGAAATACGCCGAGCGCTTGTTGAAGTGTGACAGTCCGAAGAGACCCGAAGCGATCAGAAGCGCTATCTGGCGCCCCACGCGGCGTTCGAGCAGATTCTGCACCCAGGCGCGAAAGAAGAGTTCTTCGGGCACGGCGGTGAAACAGAAAATCCCCACCCATCGCAGCGCCGCCGTGCCTACCGGCGGCAAGTTGGCATGAGGACGGATGAATCCGAGCGCCAGTCCCAGGACCAAAACCAAAGGCGTGAAGAAGATCAGTTCCCGAAAGCCGCTTTTCCAATCGCTCCACCGCAGGTGAAAATCGTAGCCAGTTCCACTGAGTTGGCGAATGGCCAGAAAGCCATACAAGCCTATGTCCACGAGAAGCAATTCATTCAGGGCGCGCAGTCCGTTGGGCCAAGCCGCGTCGAACCAGCGTAAATCGACAGCGAGACCCAGCATCAGCAGAACGATGGCATCCCGCCAGTTGCCGCGCTGCTCCGAATCGGCGGCGACGGCTTGTCCGAGCAGCCATGCAACGGCGACCGGCAGCCCTACGTAGAGTGCGAACCATCGCCATCGAAAGATGTGATGGGTAGCCGAAACCAGGATGTATGGCAAGACACACAGCGCAGGAAAGGCGATGCGAGCGGCGACCGACCAGCCCTGAACCGCTCGCGTGATGCGCTCCGCGGCAAGGCCAAACGCCACTGCAGGAGCGAGTTCAATTGCCAGGGCCGCGATCGCTGCCGGAGTTACATTTCCCACGGCATTATCTTAACTGCGATGACTTAATTTGAGGCAGTGAGAGAAAAGTTATGCGCAGCGGCATTGATTGTTTCTGGCGGCAGCGGAGCCTTGCTCCGGCGGGACGGGTCAGAGATCCGTTCCCACACAGGCAATCCCCTGCACGGTTAGTCGTGGGGGATCGGGTAGCGATGTTCCTGATCGTAGAACTGGCGGCGGGGGTGGTCGGAGTGCGCGTTGGGGACGGGTTGCTCGGTGGCGGAGGTGAAGACCGCCGCCTGTTTGGCGGCGGTGAGTCCGGAGGTTGCGGTGTAGATGGGCTCGTCGAATAACGCTCCTGAGGTCGCCTGCGCGGCGGCGAAGATGGCGAAGGCCTTGCCTCCGGAGTAGGCGGTGGCAACGTAATCGCCCACCATCAGTCCGGCGAAGGTGTTGGGCAGCCACGCCAGGGACATGGGCCCAGCAAGAGTTTGGGGAGCGCTCCAAGTATTGCCGCCATCGGGCGAGGAAATAAATCCGGTATAGAGCGCGCAGGTAGAGGCGACGCAGTTCGCTGCTGAGTAGTAATAGTAAGTCAGGGCCAGGTGCGCGGTGCTGCCTGAAGTTGCGGGTTCGACGGCCAGTCCGGGAATAAAGTGATCGACCGCGCTGGTGAGTGAGTCAATGGGGATACGTGCTGGAGCGGTCCAGAGCACACCGTCGGTTGAGGTGCTCATCACGAGATCGTTGGATGAGCATCCGGTGCGAAAGCGACAGTCTTGCCAGATCGTGTAGACCGTTCCGGCTGCGTCCACTGCGGCGGAGGGTAGAGCGGATGTGCGCAGATTGCCGGCGACGAGATGGTCGGTGATCGCGGAAATTGTTGAAGAAGCATTCCAACTGTTGCCGCCGTTGGTCGAGGTGAAGGCCAGGATCTGGGCACCTGTAGCGCTCTCGATGGGCACGACGACGGTGCCATTGGACTGGACGACAGGTTGGCCTCCAATACCGGCGGCGAGGTCAGCGGTGTTATGGGCTGGCGACCAGGTCAGGCCGCCGTCGGTCGAAGTGCTCATCCAGATGAGGTCCTGGTTGCCGGGATCATCCCACTCGACATAGCAATGGCCGAAGTAGGGGCTGGCGGGAGCGTTGTCGCAGGTGATCCAGTTCTTGTCGGAATCGGGCGTGGTGCTGACGATGATGGGATTGTCAAAGACGAGCCCGTCACTGGATCGGCTTACGGCAACCTGGTCCGCGTTCGCGATGGCGAGGTAAGAGATGATCCATGTGGCGTGGGCGGCGTCGAAAGTTACCACCGGGTCGCTCGCCGCACTGAATGTGCCTTGCTCGTAGATGGTGATGCCTGACAGAGGACCGCTGATCCACTGAGCGCCTGCGTCTGTGGATGTGGCGAAGCCGATGTCGGATGCGCCCCCGTCGAAAATGCGGCCGACCTGGAATGCACTGACAATCGTGGAGCCTGACGCTGCGGCGCTGGCCTCCACTTCAGTGGCGTGCTGGCTGCCGGGATTGGTGAAAGTATCAGTGCTCAGTCGGGTGAGCGCGACGGGTGGCGGCGGGGTCGTGGTCTGCTGAGACGGCTGGGAATTCGGTCCCCCGCCGCAGGCGATGGCAATTATCAGAATTCCGAGCACCGAGGCGAATTGGAAGACCTTTATCCCGCAAGTTTCGAGGCGGGGATTGACATGGATTGTTGACCCGGTTAGCAAACCTTACTCCCCGAACAACGGTACCTGTCCCGCATCTGCGGGGACGCCACGGCGTTGACGCCGCGTGGCCCCTATCACGGCCAGCACGGTTAGAGACTCGAGCGCGCTGCGCGGCACAAAAAGCCGCTGCGTGTTCGAGCGCAGGTCGGGCGGATTAATGAGGAAGCCCTCGGCGGTGTCTAACGAGAGGTCATTGGGCATCATGCCTTCGAGGACTTCATTGTCTTTGAACCTAAGCCGCACCCACAATCCCTCGGTGCGCGGGCGCGTGGTGAAGGTCTTGCGGCTGGGAGAGTCGGCGTCCCCGAATTCGCGCACGAAGTAGACGACCTTGATGTCCTTCAGGTCGATGGTGACCACGTTGCCCGCGGTATTGAGCAAGTCCAACTTGCCTTCGCGTACAAAATTGGCAGGTGCGACGTAGCCGTTAATGGAATCGCGGTCCATTTTCCGGACGACCACCTTTTTGTGCGTGGAAGGCATGGGGATTGGCCAAAGTGGCTCAGGCGGAGGCTTTCCGCCGGTGAGCTTAATCAGATTCTCATACTTTTGCCTCGAACATAGTGAGTCATCTCATTCACAGTAGCCAAATTGTTAACATTGTGTTATTTTCTGTAGTTTGCTGCCATCCATCTTAACTCGTCTAAGTCTAGTCTACAGAGCAGTTTACGTAAGACGTGCCGGACGCCGCCGGGCAGGCGGGAATGGACCCTGTGGAAATCTTGTTCCGGCCGACCCCGGGGAATTGCAGCCTGGTAACTCTGAAAACTGAATAAGGCATGGCTGATTACATTT
>Ga0210403_10005866_pt1 | contig 10364 bp, 8 predicted proteins | sample IncBWC19MmetaG_FD_150863 | JGI IMG/M metagenome (GOLD analysis project Ga0210403, IMG submission 150863) | Forest soil microbial communities from Barre Woods Harvard Forest LTER site, Petersham, Massachusetts, United States - Inc-BW-C-19-M | ecosystem: Environmental > Terrestrial > Soil >... | reverse complement strand
TTTACTCAGGGCTCGATTGTCAAAGTAAGTTGGATTAGCAGCATCAAGTTCAATCGCTTTGGTGTAATCGGCAATGGATCCGTCGTAATCCTGCATGGTGTGCTTCAATACACCCCGCAAATTGAAGGTCTCGGCATCCTGGTTATTTAATTCGATGGATTTGTTATAGTCTTCCAGCGCGCCTTTCAAATCTTCCTTAGCACTCTTCGCGAGGGCACGGTTTTCAAATTTCAATGGATCTTTGGCATCCAGTTCAATGGCTTTGGAATAATCGGCAACAGCTAAATCATAATTGCTCGTATTGTAGTAGGCTACCCCACGATAGTTGTAAAGGTTTGCGTCGGCTTTATCGAGCTCAATAGCTTTGGTATAATCATCAATTGCGCTCACGTATTCACCCAACTCTGCCTTTACAATTCCCCGATTAAAATATTTGTCGTCTGTGGGCGGACCGATCTCGAGAGCCTTTGAAAAATCAAAATAGGCTCCTTGTAAATCCTCGTTATTGTATTTGGCAAATCCCCGATTCGTATAAGCTTCGCCATACTTTGAATTGTATTTAATTGCTTTGTCGAGATCAGCGATGGCACCCTCATCATCCCCCAGGTTGATTTTTGATTCACCCCTGTAATTCAACGCATCCGCTAAGGTTGAATCCATCTCCAGGGTGAAATTGAAATCACCAATCGCTCCGTAATAATCGCCTAAAGCCATGCGTGCACGCCCGCGAAGGGTGAATGCATTTTTGTTTTTAGGATTGCCTTCGATGATTCTGGTGAGCTCGCTTTTTGCTCCCACAAAGTCTTTCGCATCCATTTTTTTCTTGACGGCATCCAAAGGATCGGTCTGAGCATTTGAGCAAAAAGAGATAAATAGAATGATAGAAAGGATATTTTTCATGTGTTAATGATTTGATTTTTAGTTGTCACATGGAATTCGCATCTCCATTATCATGCCATTGGGTAAGGCATTATGCTCATTTCATCCAAAAAATTAGTAGGGCAAGGTAAGAAGTTTTGAGTAAAGGCCATATAAGGCCACGCCCGTAAACGTTAACAACCGCTTAGTAAATTAAATAAAACCCTGTATGGTCTTTGCCGTACATTGCATTTATTAATTGGTCATTATGAAGAAGAATTTTTATTTATTAACAGCTCCAGTATTTTTTACTTTATCGTCATGGGCGCAAGACAAACCCCTCGATATGAAAATGGATTTTGAAGAATATGATCCTCCGTCGAGTTTGGTTGTAGAGGAGCATCGTCTGAAGAAATCAAAGTTTCCGTTCATTGATATTCACAACCATCAGGGCAATATGAACTCGGGCGACCTGAGCGGTTTGATTACGGAAATGGACAAATTAAATATGACGGTGATGGTGAACCTCAGTGGCCGCGGGTTTGGCGGAAGCACGGATCACCTTCAAAAATCGTTGGAGAACATAAACAAGAATTATCCCAAACGTTTTGTATTATTTACCAACATCAGTTTTGCCGATATCGACAATCCGCAATGGACGACCAACACCGTGCGCCAACTGGAAGAGGATGTAAAACTTGGAGCGAAAGGATTAAAAATTTACAAGACGCTCGGCATGTTTGCCAAAGACAAAAGCGGCAAACGTGTTCACATCGATGATCCTCGTATTGATGCCGTGTGGGATAAATGTGGCGAATTGGGAATACCAGTGTTGATTCATGCCGCAGACCCGAAACAATTCTGGCAGCCGATTGACAAAAATAATGAGCGCTGGCTGGAGTTAAAACTTCATCCCGGCCGCAGGCATGATACTGATTCCGTGAAATGGGAAACCATCATCGCAGAGCAGCATAAAATGTTTCGCAAGCACCCGAAAACGAAATTTATTGACGCCCACCTTGGCTGGTATGGAAGTGATTTAAAAAAGTTAGGCCAATTGCTCGACCAAATGCCGAATGTGTACACGGAAATTGGCGCTGTGATTGCTGAGTTGGGCCGGCAGCCTCGTGCCGCCAAAACATTCTTAACCAAATACCAGGACCGCGTTTTATTCGGTAAAGACAGTTGGGCTCCCGAGGAATACGAAACTTATTTTCGCGTGCTTGAAACGGAGGATGAATACTTCCCTTACCACAAACGTTATCACGCTTTCTGGAGAATGTACGGCATTGGACTGCCGGATGAAATCCTGAAAAAGATTTATTATAAAAATGCACTGAGCTTGCTGCCAGGAATGGACAGGAGTTTATTCCCTAAATAGCTAGTGTCGTTTGAAATAATACCAGGAGATATCGGCGTAGGAATATTTCGTTGAAGTGGCCGAAAAGCCCAAGTGGAAGAATTTCTTTGAAAGATTGGCTTCAATTTCTTTCTTTAATTTCCAGTAGCCGCAGTTGTAGGCGCTGGCAAAAAATTTTATTTTCCCTTCTTTGCTATCCCAGGTCGGATAGTTGGCATCCATAAGTTTCCAAAACAGGCACAAATAATTAGCCATACCGCCTTTGTCCTTGAGTCGCTTCAATCGCTTCAATCTGTTTTCCTGATTTTTAATGGTATCCTGGGCTTTGATTTGGAAACGCGTTAACAATTCATTTGCTCCAAACTTTTTCAAAAAATCAATTTCTGTACTTTCGGCAAAGGATGGTTTGATTTGAAATTCACCGATTGAAAAATTAGCGTAGTCATATCCGTATTGAACATAAAGTGTCTCCAAGGCAAATGTTTCTATTTTGTCTTGAATGGAATTGTATCGGATCAATTCAGGAAAGATGATGGCTGTCACTTCTTTGGGATTCAATCCATGTGTCAGGATAATGGACTCAATTCCATTTTCATTTTTTAAATACCGGACAGCCCATTGATAATCTTTAGAAAAAATTTCTGAATAATTTTCTTCCTGCGTTCGCTGTGAGAAACTGAGAGAAACAAAAAGCAGCCCGAAGGCTGCAAAAAAAACAATTTTTAGAGGCACATCAATAGGGTTTTTCGTAAACCACGACTTACTGATTTTCCAATGCCAGCCACTTGAAGTGAGATTTCCCGTTAAGAGTAGTAATGATAATTTTCAATGGATATTCAAAATGATCGCCGTCTGCAAAAGAAACAATGTTGTCTTTGATAATGGTCACGCCGGTCCCATCCGAACTAACAAACAAATCACAAGCCTTTACGTACTCATTGTCTGTAAAGGTCTTGATCACCTGCCCATCGCGATAAAGTTGATTTTGTGAAAGGTAGAGGAGATGATTTCCGGTAGCGGAAAACCAGGCTCCGCCGAATCCGCCGCTTAAGGACATGTCATACGCTTTTCCTGAAGACGTTGTGATGACGTATTTCTGTCGTGCCGTTCCCATAGCCACGTACCCAAAGTCCGAATTATCGGAAGAAGCGAGGCACGACAAAGGGGTGTCAAGATCGGCAAGCGTGATCGTTTTATCGGAGGCAGAAGTGATCATTTTGTTTTGCATCTGAGACGAATTACCCTCCTTCCTTTCACCCACAATGGCGTAAAAATTTCCTCCGTCGGCCGTGAGGTAGAATTTCACCACTTGCTGGAAAGGACCGAATTTTTTGCCACCGTGGGTAATTGTGCTTGATTTGATCGTGGAGTAACTCTGGTTGGCAGTTTGCTTTTGGGCCTCAGCTAAATTCTTTTTCACCTCTTCCAGTTGCGCGGGCGTCATGTACGCTGCCATCATTTTCATTTGTTGGTCCGTAATCGTTGGTTGTTGTATAGTGTGTGACTCCGTTTCATTGGCCACATATTTCTTAAATTCATCGCCATTCATTTCAAGTTCTTTCAATGCTGAATAGCTGCATTGTAAAGAAGTCTGGCATCCGCTATTTGATCCTGAGGGACAGGCTACTGACCTCCGAGTTCCATTTTGGTAGGCGTAGCACTGCGTGTTACTACCAACGCGCCTTGTTACAATAAACGATATTTGATTAAGAGAGGCCCCCAAATCGATACAATTTTCACTGTAATCAAATATTTCATCTGCATTGAGCTTTACGAGCACTGACCGGGTAACATTGGCACTCAGTTTATGCTGGTTAGGTTGTGATCCCTTTGGGGATGAAGTTGTCACCTTTTCCAACTTTGTTACTTCCTGGTTGGCTTTGTTTTTTAGTTTGTTGAGGAGGCCTTGTGCATAAGAGGAGCAGGCGAACAAAACCGTAATGATGAAAAGCAGGTGCGTCTTTTTCATATCGAGCTGAATTTTTGCCAACTTTTGAGGGAATGATCTATTGTCAGTGACATACCCTTTACTAATCACCCGTTCTTTTCAAAGTTCGAAAAACTTTTCTTAAACCGAAAAGTCAATCAGCAATTCCAGGTAATTTTTATCATTTAGAACAGGCCGTCAAGCATTGAAATGCTTGAGGCGAACCACCTCCTCGGGTTTTAGAAAGCGCCACTGCCCCCGGCCAAGATCTTTTTTGTCGAGCCCGGCATACATCACGCGATCAAGCCTTTCAATCTGGTAACCAAGCGCTTCAAAGATTCTTCGCACGATCCGGTTCCATCCAATATGCAATTCAATTCCAATCTCTTTTCCATCATCACTGACTATCGCAAGGTCATCTACTTGAGCGCGGCCTTCATCAAAATAAACGCCGTCAATAATTTTTTGAAAATCGTTTTTCGTCAATGGACGATCTAATTCTACCTTGTAAATTTTCTTTGCATTGTAAGAGGGATGAGTAAGTTTGTCAGCAAGGTCTCCATCGTTCGTGAGCAAAAGAAGACCTGTTGTATTTCTGTCTAGTCGGCCCACCGGATAAATTCTTTCTTTGCAGGCATTGGCTACAAGATCCATCACTGTTTTCCTTTCCTCTGGATCGTCCGTTGTTGTAATAAAGCCTTTCGGTTTATTCAATAAAATGTAGACCATCGGCTCGGCCTTTAGTTTTCTACCTTCATAGCGGATGTCATCGGTGAGCTTCACCTTGTGACCCATTTCGGTGATGGTTTCGCCATTGACCGTTACCAATCCCATTTTGATATATTCGTCGGCTTCCCTGCGACTGCCTACACCGCTATTGGCCATGAATTTATTCAACCGGATCAAGCCATCCCCTGATTCCTGTTTGGGCAATTCAGAAACCTCAATTTTCTTTGGACGATCAAATCGAGGTGTAAAAGATTTCTTTTCTCTTGAATAGAAAGGTTTTTTAAATTCTTTTCCTTCCCGTTCCGGTTTTTCAGATTGAGAATCCCTATCGGATCTTGCTGCAAATGGTTTTTCATTTTCTTTTTTGAATTTAGCAAACCGATCATCCCCCACTTTCCTTTCATATGGTTTAGGGAACTTCTTTTCTCTGCCGGGGGAAAATCCACCTTCTTTTTTTGAGAACCTTTTATCACCAGTAGATTGATTATCATCATCTCTTCTACGGGTGAATGACCTTGGCCCCTTACGGTCCGGGAAGGGTCCCGCATTTGATTTTCTGCCGAACGTAGACTTTCCTTCACCTCGTGGTCTATCACTTTCAAAACGAGGCTTAGAGAAATTCCCCGGCCTTGAAAACCGGTTCTCTCTTGTTGAGGGATTACCGCCTTCTTTTTTGAATCCGGGAGAACCTCCCACTCCATCCCGTCTAAATCCAGAACCTGGTTTCCGCCTGAATGGCCTATCCGTTGCTGATTTGGCTCCAAAGGAAGTGCGACCCTCACCTCGGGATTTTTCTTTATCAAATCGGGAAGAAGGAAATTTTGAGGGTCCTGCAAACTTGCCCCTTCCTGATCGCTCTGAAGATTCACCTCTTGTTTCTTTCTTCCGTTCCCGAAAAGATTTTTCTGCTCCCGTTCGTTTGCCGAACGATGTTTTTTTATTTCCTGCTGGTTTTCCGGTGCGTGCCATAAGTTCTGTGTTCAGTGAAGGTAACGGTATGAATGGTGATAAAAAAGTCGTCCTGACGGTACCGCCAGGACGACCAAAGGAATTCTCTATTCTCTATTATTGGTTGTCAGGAGTCTCCCCGATGGTGTTTACCTCATTGCTGAAATCTTTAGGCGTGGGTAACTCACTGATGTCGTTGATGCCAAAGTATTCCATGAACTTCGGACTCGTGCCGTAAAGCATTGGTCGACCAATCGTTTCTGCCTTTCCTTGAATTTCAATTAATCCCTTATCAAGAAGTTTTTGAATCGCGTAATCACAATTTACTCCGCGGATGTTTTCCACTTCAGGTTTGGAAATGGGCTGTTTGTAGGCAATAATGGAAAGCGTTTCCATCGCGGATATCGACAATCTTTTTTTCGATTGTTGCTTCAGCATGATCCCGATGCTTGTCTGATAGGCAGGCTTTGTCAAAAATTGATAACCACCGGCCGATTTGTTCAGCTGAAAGGAGAATTCTTCAGATTGAAATTTTTCATCAAGGCGATGAAGGGCGGCAAGGATGTCTTCCTCGGGAACTTCAGCGTTAAACATTTCAGAAAGGCACGCCTTCAAATCGGCCACTTTCGATGGAGAAGGGGAGCAAAAGACTAAGGCTTCAATGTGGTTTTGTAAGAAATCCAACTTTTTGATTAATTAAATTCTGTTAATCCTGAAATCCGTTTATCCCGATCAATCTTGCTTCATCATTTTGGCTTCAATTGACTGTGTAGTGTGAGGCACGGCAATCAAGCGCTCTTTAGAAATTAATTTGCCGGTAACCGAACAGATGCCATAGGTTCCATTCTTTATACGCACCAGGGCATTTTCCAGATTGGTGATATATTTCAATTGACGAGCTGCCAATTGGCTCATGTTTTCTTTCTCTGCAGTTTCAGCACCGTCTTCCAGTACCTTGGTATTACCGCCCGATGTTGAGTCTGTGCCCTCATCATTGTTACGGTTAAGCGTTTCCTTTAATATCTTGAATTCATCACGCGCCTTATCAAGTTTTCCGATGATGAGTGCTTCAAACTCCCTTAGCTCTTCATCGCTGTAACGAGTCTTATTGTCAGGTACCGCAGTAGATTTGGCCGGCTTATGGGCAATCGGACGCTGCGTAAGGATGGGGAAAATATTTAATTGAGCAGGTGCCGGTTTGACAGGGCTAATTTGTTTTGTCTCTTTTTTCTTAGCTACGGGAGCCACTTTTTTACCGACTTTCTTGGCTTTGGCAGAGGCAATTTTTTTCGCTACGGCCTTTTTACTCTTCTTTGCAGGGGCCGACTTCTTCGCTTTCGCAGTTTTTTTTGCCTTAGCTGCGGGTTTTGCTTTAGCGGCGCTTTTCTTAGCGGGCTTGGCAGATTTTTTCTTTGCTGATTTTGCCATAAAACGATCCTTTAGTGCGGGTTTTAAAAAAAAGTTGCGCAAAAATACGGTACTAACTATGAAACAAAAAATTTGCTCATAACTAGTTTTTTGAAGTACCTAAAAAGTCGATTGGGTGTTTTTTGGAAGCAGGTGGATCAATTATCGAAGTCCGGATCATAGCTGGCCTCCTGCCCCTCACCTCTGCTGCCCTCTTCCTCATCGCCTCCTTCAAAATTGTCGCCCCCTTCAAAATCATCTGCATTGCTGTTGAAACTTTCTGATCCATCTTCACCAGCCTCATCAAATTCTTGTCGTTTGCTTGATTCTACGTCATAGCCGCCATCACTATTTTTAGTTGCAGGCACTTTCACCAGATAAACCGAGTCATCGGTTTCCAATGGAAATACAAATATCGGTTCATTTTTGGCGTTGGAGATCCGAGTTATGCTTGCCTCATATCCATTGGGATACTGGTCACGCATAAGGTCACGTAAATCTTCCGATAAATTTTCAAGGCTCTTAATTATTCTTTTCTTCGTGGCGGCCATCGCAATCGTATGATTAAAAAATCGGCTCAAATAGCAAAGGATTGAAACAGCAGGCAAGATTTTTTTTAAAATTTTTTGTCTTTTATTGAAATATTTCTACTTTTCAATTCCAAAAAATTAAAAACTAACCTCTGCGCTATCGATATACACCTCTACGTTATCTAAACCAACATAGAATGATTGACAACAAATGTAGCGACAGCCAGTTGGTTTCGCTCTATCAATCCGGTAATGAAGAAGCGTTTGAGTTATTGCTTCACAGGCACAAATCCAGAGTTTACACGGCAATTTACCTGATTGTAAAGGATCGGTATGTAGCAGAGGATCTGCTACAAGACACTTTCATTAAAGCTGTCAATGTAATAAAGGGAGGACGGTACAATGAAGAGGGTAAATTTCTGCCCTGGCTAAGCAGAATAGCTCATAACCTCGCAATTGATCACTTCAGAAGTTGCAAACGGCACCCGGAGGTCGTTTTGGAGGATGGAAGCAGGGTTTTTGATTCCATGCACTTTGCCGAGGAATCTTTTGAAACAATTCAGCTAAGACAGGATACGAAAAGCAGATTGCGCACGTTGATCAAGGAGCTGCCCAAGGAACAAAAGGATGTATTGATCATGCGTCACTATATGCAAATGAGTTTTCAGGAAATAGCCGGTCGGACGGGAGTAAGTATCAATACTGCACTGGGGCGGATGAGGTATGCACTGATTAACCTTCGAAAAAAGATGTCTCAAAATAACAATGCCTATGACAAAAACATTTACCCAACACGACCTGATGAGGCGCCTGTACCACGAAACCTCGGCCGAAGAATCGACGGAGATTGACAAGGCGCTGCTCTGTGATAGCCAGCTTCAACGCCAATACCAGGAAATGGTAGCGCTAAAAATGGAATTAGATCAAGTCAGACTTGAACCGTCCGATTCAACTGTGAAAAACATCCTTCATTACGCTCAAGGACTGCAGGAGCATAGCTGATTTTGACCAGTTTTCGCACTTATTACGATTAGCCCCGTTTCCAGGGGCTTTTTTGTTGGTATTTAACAGAAATATTACCTGCCTGTTGTTTTTGTGTGAATTGAGCGCTTATCCCTTGAACCACAAGGGTTTAATTTCCGTTATTTGTAATACAATCACCACTACGAAAATGAAGTATTCACCCAAGTTGGCAATTCTTCAAAGCTTGGATGTCATGGATCAAATGCAAATGGAGAATGTTCTGATTTATATCAGAGAACTCCTTCAGAAGCATGGAAACGCCACAGACAAGAGTTTTAAGAAAGAAGCCATGAAAGAAATCAGGCGGGCGCTGAGACAGTACAAGCGACCTGGAAAACTGCAATTGTCAGCTTAACAAAAGCTCATTGCAACGAAACGGATGGTGAATACTCACCTGAAAGAAAGCCTTACCCTAAAAAATCACGTATTAAAAAATCATTAAGCGGAGATTAATTCTCCAACCGCCTTAATTGTCGTTGTTGTCCTTATCTTTTTCCTTGTCCTTGAAATACTTGTCTTCATCAAACTCGTCCGTTTTCTTCACGGCAGGCCCAATCTCCAAAATTCTAAATTCAGTCCGCCTGTTTCTTTGACGGCCAACCGGGTTGTCGGTGCCATCCGGATTGGTGTTTCTCGCGATGGGGACGCTTTCACCATAGCCTTTTGCTTCAAGTCGTTTCGGATCGATTCCCTTCCGAATGAGATAATTCACGGTACTCTCAGCCCTTCGCTGAGACAGTTCAATATTGAAGGCATCGGACGCCACACTATCGGTGTGTGATCCCATTTCAATTTTTATTTCCGCGTTGTCATTCAGCAATTGAACTAATTTATCGAGTTCATGTGCGGCTTCCGGGTTGATATCTGCTTTATCGTAGGCAAAGTAGATGTTGTTGAGAACAAATTTCAGGTTCTTGGCCTTTCGGTCTAAGACAAGGATGGTGTCGAGTGTAATGTTGGTCACCAGTTCTTTCAACGACTCCAGGGGAACCGATTTACCCAGGGTAGTAAACACCTGGCGTTTGGTGAGATAACCATCGCGTTCACCCATTAAAAGATAATTCTCATTTTCATAAACACGGAATAGAAACTTGCCGTCGTTGCCTGTGGTGTAGTCCTGCATTAGATCGCCATCTGCCGTCAGCAATGAAATCTTGGTGTCAGGTAAAATCTCGCGGGAACTGTCCTTTCTCAGGGAGTAGGTGATTCCTTGCAGATAATAATTTACCACCTTCAGATTAGGATCATCATTCACAAACGTATAGATGTCATCATCGCCCTTGCCGCCTTCACGATTAGAGGTAAAGAACCCCCGGTCAGGTTTAAACAAATACATTCCGAAATCATCACCGGTCGAATTCATCGTTGGCCCCAGGTTGTCCACCGAGTTTTTTCCGTTGGCCCGATTCACGACAAATAAATCGAGCATACCGTAACCGGGGTGGCCATCGGAAGAAAAATAGAGTTTTCCATTTTCTGCGATATAAGGGAATAACTCATCCCCTGCTGTGTTAATATCAGGCCCGAGGTTTCTCACTTTTCCAAAGCGACCCCGGCTATCCATGGCTGCAGAATATAAATC
>Ga0210403_10005863_pt1 | contig 10372 bp, 11 predicted proteins | sample IncBWC19MmetaG_FD_150863 | JGI IMG/M metagenome (GOLD analysis project Ga0210403, IMG submission 150863) | Forest soil microbial communities from Barre Woods Harvard Forest LTER site, Petersham, Massachusetts, United States - Inc-BW-C-19-M | ecosystem: Environmental > Terrestrial > Soil >... | reverse complement strand
CGATCGCTACAAACCCTAAGGCGAAGAGTGCGAAGGCTGCGAGCAGTTCACGCACAACATAGAGTTGAGAGACCGCAATGACTGCCAGGAACCCCCACAACCACATCCGGCCCTGGTCCTTGCCGTTGGCTTGCTCTTGCACGACGCAGTTGGCTTGCTCTTGCACGACCCCCTCCTGATTTATCTAGCGGCGGCCCCAGCCTGGGATGAGCGCCAGGGCCGCCGATCTGCTTACTTGGTGGTGGGCCAAGTAAGGTGGTGTTGGATGACGATGTGCACTTTCACTCAGTTGGGGAGAAGCGGCAATGCACTGGGGGTGAACCGTGGGTGGACTGGAGGTGAACTGGGGCACGGACTATAACGACAAAGGGCTGATGGTAGAATTTGCGAGTTGTCGGGAGACGAACATGGAAACTCTGGAAGTCAAGACCGCACGACGGACGCAGTTTGTTGATGTTACAGATCGGGTGAGACGGGCAGTGGTGAAGACGGGCGTTCTGTCAGGGATGTGCTTCGTGTATGTGCCGCATACGACTGCAGGAGTGATCATCAACGAGCATTTTGACCCCGATGTGGCGACGGACTTGGAAGGAGTGTTCGACCGGGTGGTCCCGCGAGCATGGCTGTATCAGCATAGTGAGGGGAATTCGGATTCGCATGCCAAGGCCGCGATGACGGGGACTAGTCAGATGATTTTTGTGGAGGACGGGGAGTTGGCGTTGGGGAGATGGCAGGGAGTGTTTTTTTGTGAGTTTGATGGGCCCAGGGAGAGGAAGATTTGGGTGAAGGTAATCGGCGATCCGAGTTGAGACGGGAGGAGTATGAGGCTCACGAAGTTTGCATGCATATTCTTGATGACTTTGGCGGGCGGTTGGGGGCGCGCTAGGCAAAACGCGGGAACGAAGACTGACGCGGAAGATGTGCGAGCAGCAATCGCGGGTTTGTGGCGGGGACACTCCGTTTGCGTGGACAAGAATGGCCCATGCCACGATGAAGTGAACGTATATCGCTTTTCGAAAGTCACGGGGAGCTTGAATGAGTTTTCCGTGACGGCGAGCAAAGTTGTGGACGGCAAGGAGATTGTGATGGGCAGCGGATCGTGGAAGTACGACGAGAAGACGAAGATCGTGGAAACCCAAAAGCCGCTCATCCGATTGAGGGTTGAGGGAAAGAAAATGGAAGGTGAGTTGAGTCTTGCAGACGGAACAGCGTATCGGCGCATTTACCTGGAGAAGGAAAATTGAGTCTGCGCGGACATTCTCGCTCGTGTGCTACAGTTTTTGACTCTATGAACAAGCTAGGGATTTACGTTCAGGTCCCGTTTTGCCAGACGAAGTGTACTTATTGCAATTTTCATACGGGGGTGGTGGCGGCGGGGCGGTTTGCGCCTTACGTGGATGCCGTTTGCCGGGAGATTCGCGGGTATCGGGAGTTGTATCCGGCGGCTGGGGTCGCGTTGCCGTCTGGGTTTGAGAAGGCTGTTGTTGATACGGTTTATTTTGGTGGAGGTACGCCTAGTTTGTTAGAGGCGGAATTGTTGGGCCGGATGATTGGGGCGGTTCGGGAGACGTATGCAAATGAACTAACCGAGGTGACCCTGGAGGCGGATCCGGAAACGGTGACGGCAGCGAAGGCGGGGGCTTGGGTGGCAACGGGGATTAACCGGGTGAGTTTTGGAGTACAGTCGTTTTCGGATAGGGAATTGGTGGCGGCGGGCAGGATGCATCGGCGGGCGGATATTTATCGGGCCGCGGAGATTTTGCGTGGGGCGGGGATTCGGAATATTAGTTTTGATTTGATTGCGGGCTTGCCTTGGCAGACTCGTGACAGTTGGCAGGAGTCGCTGGAGGAGCTGGGGAAGTTGGCGCCGGAGCATGTTTCGGTCTATTTGTTGGAGGTGGATGAGGGGAGCCGGCTGGGATTAGAGATTTTGCAGAGTGGGACGCGGTACTCGGCGGGGGCGGTGCCTAGCGACGACGCGATGGCGGAGTTTTATGAGACCGCTTGTGCGTTTTTGGAGGAGCGGGGTTATCACCATTATGAGATTTCGAATTGGGCGCGGCCGGGCTTTGAATCACGTCACAATTTGAAGTATTGGCGCCGGGAGGCTTATTTGGGATTTGGGGCGGGAGCTCATTCGTTTTCGCGTGCGCAACGGTGGGCGAATGCTCATGATGCGGCGGCGTATGTGGCGGCGATTGAGGTTGGGAGGTTGCCTGCGGAGCAGATCGAGGCGGTGACTCGGGAGAGTGCTTTGGAGGAGGAGTTGTTTTTGGGGTTGCGGCAGTTGGATGGGATTGATATCGCGAGGATTGAGCGGGAGTATGGTGTTGGGTTGGGGACGCGATTCGAAGGATTGCAGGCGGCAGGGTTGGTGGAACGGAATGGGGACTTGGTGCGGCTCGCGCCGGCTCGATTGAGTGTTTCGAATGAGGTGTTCGTGGAATTGATGCGGTGAGTGGCTTCGCGGGGAGATCGCGGGGAGGTGGAGGGTTTTCCTAACGCAGAGTTCACTGAGGACACAGAGAAGAAAGACAGAGAAAGAAAAAGAGATCGAAATGCAGAGACACAGTGGGCGCAGAAAAGCGAAAAGCGGATTCCTCGCTCGCACGGAATGACAAATTTTATTTGATAGCGTCGGGTGGAGTTTTGTTTAGTTGGTTCGGGTGGAAATTTGGAAGGGAAGAGGGATGACGTGGGGACGATTGCTAAGAGTGGGATGCGGAGCGAGGCCGATGGCGTGATGGAGTTGGACGGCGTGGTGGATTTGCGGAGTGATACGGTTACGCGGCCTTCCTTGGAGATGCGGCGGGCTATGGCGAAGGCGGAGGTTGGGGACGATGTTTATGGCGAAGACCCGACGGTGAACCGGCTCGAGCGGCGGGCGGCAGAGATTTTTGGGAAAGAGGCGGCTTTGTTTGTGCCGACCGGATGCATGGGGAACTTGATTGCGATTAAGACTTGGACTCATCACGGGGATGAGGTGATTTGCGATGAGAAGAGTCATGTGAATTTGTATGAGTTGGCGTCAATGTCGGCGATCGCGGGATGTATGCCGCGGATTGCGCGGGGCATCGATGGGATTCTTTCGTGGATGCAGATTGCGGAAGTGATCCGGCCGAAGATTTATTATGACTCGCAGACGGCGCTGATTTGTATTGAGAATACGCACAATATGGCGGGCGGGACTTTGCACGCAACAGCTTCGGTGGATGAAATTTGCGGGCATGCGCACGAAGCGAAATTGAAAGTGCATTTGGATGGGGCGCGGATCTTTAATGCGTCCGTGGCGCTGGGCGAGAGCGTTTCGGCGATGACAAAGAACGTGGATTCGGTGATGTTTTGTTTGTCGAAGGGGCTTGCAGCGCCGGTGGGGTCGATGATTGCGGGAACTGCGACGTTCATTGAAAAAGCGAGAATTTACCGAAAGATGTTTGGGGGAGGAATGCGGCAAGCGGGGGTGTTGGCGGCAGCGGGGTTGATTGCGCTGGAGGAATCGCCGGGGCGACTGCATGTCGATCATGAGAATGCGCAGGTGTTGGCGAAGGGAATTGCGGGGATGCCGGGGTTGAAGATTGATCCGGCGAAGGTGAAGACCAATATTGTGATTTTTGATTGCGAGGGGACGGGGAAGAACGCGGTGGAGTTGTGCGATTTGTTGCGGGAGAAGGGAATCTGGGCGTTGGATACGGCGACGTATTCGGTGCGGTTTGTGACGCATTGTGATGTGGATCGCGCGGGGTGTGAGCGTGCGCTGGTGACGTTGGGGGAAATTGTGCGGCGGCCGCAGACGGCTCGCGCGTGAAAAAGAAGCTGATCCAAAGATTCGGTAGTGGATCGGTCCCCAAGTTAGGTACCCGCCGGACGCATATACGATGTTCGGAGGCTGGTTTCGTGCAGGCTGACGAAATAGAGCAGGTCATCAAGGCCAACATCGACCAGACGGTGTGCGTGGTTTACACCGATGGCCGAACTGAGAAACTGTTGGGTCCGGTTTCGGGATGTCCGTGAGGCTCACCCTTTTGGAATGAGATATCCGGCATCATAGATTCAGGAAAATAAATGTGGCGAGATGGGCCAATCGTGCGCGGGCCCGTGTAAAATAACGTATAAGCGGAACTTTAGTGAAGTATAGCCGAGGCGTATAGCCGCGCGGAGACAACGTGGACTTTACCTTTACAGAGGAACAGCAGCAGTTGCGGAGAAGTGTGCAGGAGTTCGCGCAGGGCGAAATGCTGCCCCATGTGATGGAGTGGGACGAGGCTTCGCACTTTCCGATGGAAATTATGCCGAAGCTGGGGGAGATGGGATTGCTGGGTGTGATTTTTCCGGAGGAATATGGCGGGGCGGGGTTGGGGTACATCGAGTACGTCATCGCGATTGAGGAATTGGCGCGAGTGGATGGGTCCGTCGGGTTGATTGTGGCGGCCCACAATTCTTTGTGCAGCAATCACATTTACAAATTTGGGACTGAGGCGCAGAAGAAGAAATATCTGGCGCCTTTGGCGTCGGGGAAGAAGATTGGGGCTTGGTCGTTGACGGAGCCGGAGGCGGGGTCGGATGCGGGCGGGACGCGGACTACCGCGCGGCGCGATGGGAATTTTTGGGTTTTGAATGGGGCGAAGACGTTCACGACCAACGGGCATTACGCAGATTATTGCGTCGCGATGGCGGTGACGGACAAGTCAAAGGGATCGCACGGAATCAGCGCGTTTATTCTGGAAAAGGGGATGGTGGGGTTTAAGCCGGGGAAGAAAGAGAACAAGCTGGGGATGCGGGCCAGCGATACGTCGGAAGTGATTTTTTCGGATTGCCGCGTGCCGCACGAGAACCTCTTGGGGCCGGAGGGCGAGGGGTTTACGGGGAGTTTGAAAATTCTGGATGGCGGGCGGATTTCGATTGCGGCTTTGGCGCTGGGAATGGCGCAGGGAGCGCTGGACGCGGCGGTGCGTTACGCAAAGCAGCGGAAGCAGTTTGGACAGGCGATTAGCGAGTTTCAGGCGATTCAGTTTAAGTTGGCGGATATGGCTACCGAGGTAGAGGCAGCGCGGCTTTTGGTTTATCAGGCGGCTTGGCTGGCAGATCGGAAGGATGTGCGGTTTACGAGGGAATCGAGCATGGCAAAATTGTTTGCCAGCGAAGTTGCCGTGCGGGTGGCGAATGAATGCGTGCAGGTGCATGGAGGTTATGGGTTTATTAAGGATTATCCGGCGGAGAAATTCTATCGCGACGTGAAGTTGTGCACGATTGGCGAAGGGACTAGCGAAATTCAGAAGTTGGTGATTGCCCGCCAGCTACTTGGCAAGAAATAATAGGAAAATGCATTTGGCCTCTGCGAGAGCCTCACAGGAAAACTATGTCTCTGCCCGTTGAGAAGTGGGCGGAACAGGTGCGCGCGGGGGATGTGCGAGCGATAGCGCGAGCGATTACCGCGATTGAAAATCATCAGCCCGAAGCAGAAGAATTGCTTCAGCGACTTTTTGTGCATACGGGACGGGCGTATCTCACCGGAGTCACGGGAGCACCGGGTACCGGGAAGAGCACCTTGGTAGATCGTCTCGCGGCCTATTACCGAAACCATGAGGAGCAAGTTGGCGTGATTGCTGTCGATCCCACTAGTCCGTATACCGGCGGGGCCATTCTGGGAGATCGCATTCGGATGCAGAGCCATGCTAGCGATCGAGGGATGTTCATTCGGTCTATGGCGACGCGAGGGTTTATGGGAGGATTGGCGAGGGCAAGTGCGGAAGTGGCGCTCTTGTTGGATGCCGCGGGTAAGCAGGAAGTTTTGATCGAGACGGTCGGCGTGGGGCAGGATGAGATCGACATCGTGCGGCTGGCGGATTGCGTTTTGGTGGTGCTGGTGCCGGGGATGGGCGACGACATCCAGAACATGAAAGCCGGATTGATGGAGATCGGTGATATTTTTGTTTTAAATAAGGCAGATCGCGAAGGGGCAGACCGGTTGGAGCAGCAACTGCATGCGATGTTGTCGCTGGTAATGCCTCGAGATGGGTGGCATCCGCCGGTGGTGCGGACCGTGGCTAGTGAGAGCAAAGGGATTGAGATGCTCGCGGAAATGATCACGAGATTTCGGAAGCATTTTGAAGCGAGCGGTGAACGAGAGCGGAAGCATGTGGAGCATTGGAAACGGCGGTTGCTGGGGTTGATCGAGTCGCGGCTCGTGGAACGCGTTTTGGGTGGAGCTGGCGGAGAGGCGAAACTGGCAGAGATGGCAAAAGAAGTTGCGGAGCGGAAGAAGGACCCGTTTACCGCGGTGAACGAGATGCTTGCGAAGAGCGGCATTGTGGGCTGAGGCGTTCGAGAATGCACTTTGGGGATATTGAGGTTCGGCACATCCACGGGGGAATTTTCTGGCTGGATGGCGGATCCATGTTCGGTGTAGTGCCGAAACCGCTATGGGAGAAGAAGATGCCTGCGGACGAACGGAATCGGATTCCGCTCGCGGCAAATTCTTTGCTGGTGCGCGCCGGCCGGAAGAATATTCTGGTGGAGACAGGGAACGGGACGAAGTGGGATGCAAAGCTGCGAAGCATTTATGGATTTGCGAATGGCGATCCTTATGGAGATGCACTGGCGAAAGTGGGAGTGAAGCCAGAAGAGATCGATCTGGTGATCAATACGCATTTGCACTTTGACCATGCGGGTGGAAATACGCAGTTGGTGGATGGGCGGCTTGCGTCGGCATTTCCGAATGCGAAGTATGTTGTGCAGCGGACAGAATTGGACCATGCGATGCACCCGACAGAGCGGGATCGCGCGAGTTATTACGCGCACGATTTTACCCCGATTACCGAGGCAGGGCACTGGCAATTTGTGGATGGCGACTGCGAGATCTTGCCGGGAATTTCCGTGGTGAAAATTCCTGGGCACAATATGCAGATTCAAGGCGTGCAAATCACGGGTGGTGGGAAGACGTTGATGATGGTGGCAGACTTGATCCCGACGCGGCACCATTTGCCGCTGCCCTGGATCATTGCGTACGATCTATACCCTCTGACGACGCTGGAGACGAAGCGCAAGTGGATCGGCACAATTGTTCGAAATGGCTGGATGGTGGCGTTTGGCCATGACCCAGATTTTCCCGTCGGGACTTTGCATGAGCAGGACGGGAAAGTCGTTTGCGAACCGGTAGACCTCAACACTTGATTTCACGGAGAAAAGAGAATGGCAGCTGCTAAAACCGAAAAGTCGAAGCGCGCGAACACGCAGGCGGTGATTGGGATCATCGGCGGAAGCGGGCTGTATTCCATGAACGGTTTGACGAAGACGCGCGAAGTGCACGTTAAGACGCCGTTTGGGGAGCCGTCCGATGCGATTGTGATCGGGATGCTGGAGGGAAAACGTGTGGCGTTTCTTGCGCGGCACGGGCGCGGACACCGGATACTGCCGGGCGAGATTAATTTTCGAGCGAATGTATATGCGATGAAGCTGCTGGGCGTGGAGAGGATTATTTCGGTCAGCGCGGTGGGCTCGTTGATGGAGGATTTGCGGCCTGGTGAGTTTTTGGTGCCGGACCAATTCGTGGACCGGACGAAGAACCGCGTTTCGACATTTTTTGGAGATGGGCTCGTGGCACATGTGGGATTTGATAAGCCGACGTGCGGGCAGGCGTCCGGTGTGTTGGCGGATGCAAGCGTGCACTGCGGAGTGATGGTGCACCGGCGTGGGACGTACGTGTGCATCGAGGGGCCGCAGTTCTCGACGCTGGCGGAAGCGAACATGCACCGTCAGTTGCGCTTCGAGGTGATTGGCATGACCAATGTCACTGAAGCAAAGCTGGCGCGCGAGGCGGAAATTTGTTACGCCACGATTGCAATGATCACGGATTTTGACTGCTGGCACCCGGAGCATGAGTCGGTGACGGCTTCGCAGATCATTGCGACGCTGGTGCAGAATGCCGAAAATGCGCAGAAGGTTTTGCGCGAAGCAGTGCGCGCCATGCCTGAAGGGCGAAGCTGCAAGTGCGGAGCGGCATTGAAGCACGCGCTCGTGACGGACATGAAGCTGGTGCCCAAGGCTACGAAGAAAAAGCTTGAAGCGATTATCGGCAAATACATTTCCTAGGAGAAGCCTGTGTCCTTACTTGTAGTCGGATCGGTGGCATTCGATGCGCTGGAAAGTCCGTACGGAAAAGTCGAGCGGACGGTGGGCGGCGCGGCGACTTATTTCGCGGTGGCTGCAAGTTTTTTTGCGCCGGTGAGTCTAGTGGCTATTGTGGGCGAGGATTTCACGGCCAAGGACGAGGCGGTGTTTAGCGGTCGGCATATCGATACGGAAGGATTGGAACGGGCTGCGGGGAAAACTTTCTTTTGGGCGGGGAGATACTCGGAGAATCTGAATGAGCGAGTGACCCTGGCGACGGATTTGAACGTTTTTGCGGGTTTCAAGCCGCGGCTTCCAGAGAAATACAAGTCCTCGAAGTACGTTTTTCTGGCGAATATCGCGCCGGATTTACAGCGGGACGTTTTGAAACAAGTGAAAGGTCGACCCAAACTTGCGGCGCTCGACACGATGAACTACTGGATCGAGCGCACGCCCGCGGAATTGCGCGAGACGCTAAAGCACGTCGATATTTTAATGATCAACGATTCGGAGACGCGGCAGCTCTCGAACGAACACAATCTCTTGCGCGCTGCAAAGCATATCTTCAAGTTGGGGCCTTCGACCCTGGTGGTGAAACGCGGCGAGTACGGGGCGATGATGGTGGACAAGCACGGCGTATTTTGCGTGCCGGCGTTTCCGCTCGAGGAGCCGCACGACCCGACGGGGGCTGGCGACAGCTTCGCGGGCGGATTTATGGGTTACCTGGCGGGGGCAAGAAACTTGAGCGACGCGACGCTCCGACGAGCGATGGTGTACGGATCGGTCCTGGGAAGCTTTACGGTGGAGCGGTTTGGGCTGGACCGCCTGCGCGTGCTCAAGCGGAGCGAGATACACGCCAGGGCACGGCACTTCGCGAAATTGACGCAATTCAAATTGTAGTGTGTAGAATCCTGCCATAGCCTGGGAATTGCAGGAGAACGATCTGCCTCTAAGCACCATCATCGCGCGGCTGGCGTGGGCCGCTCTGCTCGGCTCCATCATCGGCGTCGAACGCAGTATTCGCCGGCGTCCCGCTGGGATGCGTACTGGATTTTGCGTCTCGTTGGGAGCCGCGCTCTTCACGATCGTTTCCGTCGAAATCGCGCGCCGCACCGGCGATACGAGTACGACGCGGATTGCTTCGAATATCGTTCAGGGAATCGGTTTTCTCGGGGCGGGCGTGATTCTCCGTGAGCGCGGCAGCGTGGTCGGGCTGACGACCGCTGCAACCATTTTCGCAGTGGCGGCGATGGGTATGGCGGCTGGCGGGGGATTGTACGCGGTTTCCGGAATTGCTTGCGCGTTAGTGTTGTGTGCCCTGGTTCTTCTCTTCTATGTCGAGGACTGGCTCAATTTGAAGCCGCGGTATATGTTGTTCCGCATTTTTGTGGATCGGGCCGAAAACATGGTTGCGGATGTGCACCAGATTTTTTCAGCACTGAAGGTGGGCATTGACAATTTTCAGGTCTCACTTGCGGGCGAGAAAAATCTGATCCAGTTCGACGCGGAAGTGACCACACACCAGCAGGAGAGGATTCTTGCGGCACTATGCAAGCCGGGTGTCAGCTGTGAAATGCTACCCGTGGAACGGCAAAACGGATGAGCGTTCGAGGCGGAGGTCTTGAGGCCACGACCGTGGACGTAGAGGTGCGAAAGCCCCGCGCGTTGAATTCGCGAAGTGTGTTCATGCCATTTGCGCCGGCATCGCCTGCGGAGTTTGCCAAAGTGTTGGCGGGTGCTGAGGAATTGCGCCACTTGGGATTTCAAGTTGCCGATTCGACGCCGCTCACGCCTGACGGATACTTCGCGGGATCGCTTGCGGGCAGGAAGAACGAACTTTTGAGCCAGTTGGAGCGCGAGGATGTGGATGCGCTCGTGGCCATTCGTGGTGGTTATGGGTCGAACTACCTTCTCGATGATCTTGCGATAGAACGCGCGGACGTGCCAAAAGTGATTTTGGGACATAGCGATTTGACATCGCTGCAGGCTTATCTTTGGAAGCGTTATGCATGGGTTGGATTTTATGGGCCGATGCTGGCTGCAGGATTGGATGCGGGCGACAGTGTGGCGAACGGTTACGACCGGGAGTCGCTGCTTGCCGCAGTTGGAAAGGCGGACGGCGGCTGGAATTTGAAGCTGCGAGGTGAGGCTTTAGTCGGTGGTGAAGCAGACGGCCGCGTTCTTGGCGGATGCATGACGCTGGTGGAGACGACGCTGGGGACGCCCTGGGAATTGGATATGCGCGGTTCGATCTTGTTGCTTGAGG
>Ga0210403_10005861_pt1 | contig 10373 bp, 10 predicted proteins | sample IncBWC19MmetaG_FD_150863 | JGI IMG/M metagenome (GOLD analysis project Ga0210403, IMG submission 150863) | Forest soil microbial communities from Barre Woods Harvard Forest LTER site, Petersham, Massachusetts, United States - Inc-BW-C-19-M | ecosystem: Environmental > Terrestrial > Soil >... | reverse complement strand
GGTGAGCTTCAGAGATACGACCTCCGATGACCGCAGGCCGGTGGCATAAGTCAGGCTCAGGGCCGCCTTGTGCTTGATGTTCGTCGCCGATGCGAGAAGCCGACCGACCTCTTCCGGGCTGAGAACGACGGGGAGGCGGCGCGGCTCGCGGACCGACACGACCGCGTCGGCAAGATCGCCGCGCTTCAGCGTGACCTTGAAGAAGAACCGCAGGGCAGTGGCACTGACGTTGACGGTCGGCACCGTCGTTCCGATCGACGCCAGCCACAGCTGATACAGCTGATAGCGATGGACATCCTCGGCGGTGGTCTTGTCGGCAGACCGGCCCAGGAAATCGGCAAACCTTTTGACGTGCTTCAACCTGGCGTGGACCCGGTCGCTGCAGATGATCCGGATGACCAGGTCAGGTTACTGCTGCGCGATCTCAATACCTTGGGCGCAGATCCCCAACTTGAAGTCGATGGCCGCTTCGGGAGGCAGACCCGGCTTGCTGTAAAGGAATTTCAAGCAACAGCCGGGATTGTTGCTGACGGAATCCTTGGCCCCGTCACCATGGCTACGATCAGGCTAACGCTCGATGCACTTAGGCGCGGCTCGCAGTCGTAGACAAGGTTTTTAGACATAAGCTTCGGTTCGTCGGCCAAGCGGTGCCACTACCGATCTCGACGCGATCCCCTCCTCCCAAATCGGGTGCGGCACAAGGAGCAAAGGCGCGATTTAGCGAGTTGCTCGAAGGGAGCATCACGGAAGGACGGAAGGACCACAAATTATCACGAATTGGGGCGTCGAAACAGCCGTCTTGGTGCCGATGAGATGAGTGGCTCAAGCTATAGCAAGGGGCTCGGCCGACGCTTAAAGACCTTCTCCTTGCACCCGAGCCCCGAGCCTAAGTTCGGGACAGAGATCCTTAATCGCCATTGCTGGCGCTGGCGACGGACGAGACGTTGGCCGTTGGGCCGATGCGGTTCAGAGCGCTCAAGATCGCAGCTAGATCTTTGGCCTGGTTGGGCTCGATTAACCGCAGCGTGCCGAGCCAAGCGACGGTGCTGGGGCTCAGCAACAACCGTCACGCAAGGAAGGTGAAACCTAGCGCCGTGTTAACAGCCTTATTGAGAGCATCCACTATGGCGTTGACAATTGTCTGCGCCTCTAGAACCGCAAGGGTGAGCATAGTCTCAACCAGCGTCTGAATCGCGTCCTCTTCGGAATCGATCAAAGCTTTCGCGGTGGCGTCTGTAAAGGTTCCAGCTACCCGCTTCTCTACAATCGAGGCCAACTGAATGCCGATATCCAGGAGGTGCGGGGCGACAAAATTGTTGACGTCCTGCCGTAGGTCCCGTCCCGCTGTGCTTGCTGCTGCGGCTCCCGCATTGGCTCCGGCCTGAAGGGCGTTGGTAATATCGTCAGCTATTGGCATGGTATTCCTTTCCGCGCGCTACTTGGTGCTCGGCGGCGCTTGCCGGCCTTCGCGATAAATGATTGCGTCCAGGTCAACAACAAGCGGATAAACCAGATTTCCGTGAGCAGTTCCGCTTGGGGGTTGAAACAGGCTGCGGCACCGCGCTGTAGCGGCGGCCTCCTGGTCCTTGCTCGGACTTCCCGCTTTGGCCGCGGCTGAAGTCGGCCTTGCGGGAGATGGTGCTCCCGCAGTCGCGCGTCCCTCCTGAAGAGCTGCGAAATATCGCCTTGAGTCGACGACACGGGTCGGGGATGGTCGTCAATCCGATGCCTATGTGGCCTAGAGTCGGCGAGTGCGTGCAGCAATTTGGACCGGAAGGCGCAATGCCTCACCCGAAATTTTCTGTGCGGCCAGCAGCACCTCGTCAATATTGGCGTATGCCGGTTCTAGCGAGGCGGCGAAGCCTAGCTGGCTGGCTGGGGATGGGGTGTCGCACACCCACCTTAGCTGACCTTCCCGGCGACCACCTTTCACTCACGCCCGCGCCGGGACTCCTAACACTAGGGCATTCCGCCCGACGCGTGCTCACCGTCGAATTTCCACCACGAGAAAGAGCCGGCAATAGAAACGCGGCAACCGCTTTACCGGCAGAGTGAATCCGAGACGGCACCCGATCCGGCGGGTCCTGCCGGCAGGTGGCCCGCCAAACGGCAGGACATGCGAGGTGATCCAGGTTCTGTGGCTAGGTGGGCCGCCAACCCGATCTCGGCACCGAGATGCTTGGGATCGGCGACGATGATGCGCAGCGTCTCGGCTGCTGCGGTGAACCGAATGCTGTATACGACACCCTTTGCCAGCCATTCGGCACGTGCCGACCCTTGGCACTCAGAGCAGTGCCGGTGGTTCAGGAATTGTAGGCGATGCAGCTGGCAGCAGCCGTTGCTCTGTCCGACCGCCCAGTGTCGCCAAGCGGCAGATTTGGATGGTGCCAATGACACGGCTGGGGCTCAGATGGCCTGCACGGGCCTTACGGTGAACGGCACCGTGGCGGCGCAACACAGCGCGACCTCCAGCGCGCGCTGGGCATGCGAGAGCTGAGGCCGCCGATGTCACCGAGGGATGCAAGGAATTGACGGGGGCTGTGGCCGCGGACGGTGAGATCGGCGGCAACGCGTATACATGCCTGTCGTCGCTAGCCGGCGATGGCCTCATTTCCGCGATCAGCCAGCAAGGCTATCGCGTAGAGTATGGAGTCTTGCGGCAGCCTCGGGCTTTCGTTGCGCCGCGGCCTTCTCGTACCAGGTGCGGGCCGTCAACAGATCCTCCGGTGTCCCCAAGCCGGCCCGGTATAGATCGCCCAGCTGAAGCTGCGCTTCAGACAGCGCTTGTTCCGCCGCAGCGCGACACCATCCGAAAGCCTCTTCGGCATCCTGCGGCGCGCCTTGTCCCTTCAGCAGCAACGTCAGGCGAAGCTGGAATGGCTCGGGATCTTCCCGGATCTCTGCCGTCTCGGACTGAAAAATCCGGATCAGCGCAGCAGAGGGCGGTTCACGCCGTCGCTGCAGTGCGGAGGGGAACAAGTTCATGGAGCGGTCGTGATTGAAGATGCCGGTTCTGCTGGTGCCACAGCCCTCGATAAATATCGCAGCGTTCGAGCAGCTCATCGTGGCGGCCGCAGTCGTACACTCGACCGCGTTCGAGCACGAGAACGGCGTCGGCCGGCACCAGCACCGAGAGGCGGTGGGAAATGATGACGAGAGTGCGGCCTTTGGCGATCCGCAGCAGATTTGCGTTGACGATCGCCTCGCTTTCGGCGTCGAGAGCGCTGGTCGCCTCGTCGAGGATCAGGATGCGCGGATCCCCGATCAGCGCGCGCGCTATCGCCAGCCGCTGGCGCTGACCGCCCGAAAGATTTGTCGAGCCTTCCTGGATGTGGGTCTCGTAACCTCGCGGCAGATGCTCGATGAACTCTTCCGCTCCGGCCAGCCGGGCGGCTAGTACGATGTCTTCGAAACGCGCGTCGGGCTTGGCCGCGGCGATTGCTTCGCGGATCGTGCCGCTGAACAGGAAGCTATCCTGCAGCACCACTCCCAGGCTCAATCGAAGGTGGTCGACGTCGATCTCCCGCAAATCATTGCCGTCGATTTTGATGAGCCCCTCGTAATTGGTGTGCAGCATCTGCAGGAGCCGGGTTACCGTCGTCTTGCCGGAACCGCTGCGGCCCATGATCCCGAGGATGGTCCCCTCCGCCGCCGTGAACGACACGCCGTCGAGGGCCGGCACGGTGGCGCCGCGGTAGCGGAACCGCACATTCTCGAACTCGATCCTGCCGTTCAGCGGCGTGCGAATGCCGGCGCGCGACCGGCCCTCCTCGGGAGGCTGGTTGACCAGCGTTGCAATGGCTTTTACTGCAAACTGTGCCTCGTCGTATTGCTGCAGCAAGTGCGACAATTGAATAAGCGGGGAAGCCACTCGCTGCGTCAGCATCATGAATGCGACGGTTGCAGCACCCTTTCGGCGCAGCACCGGCAGCATCTTGACAATCCAGAGGCAGATCAGCGCGCAGAGCCCCAGCACGACACCGGTGAGGATGGTACTGAAAAAGAACATGATCGGCAGGAACACCAGCAGGACGAAGCTATCGAGCACCGTGCCGAACATCTGTCCGGTCAAGAAGGCGCGAATCTTCCACATCTCGTTCATGTCGCGCGTGATCGTCATGGCGTAGAAATCGACTTTACAACCGCCGCAGGCTGGTACGGGAAGGCCGCTGAAAAGGGCAACGACTCGGCTCAATTGGCGCTCGCGTTAATGTACCTATCGGGTCAAGGTGTCGAGAAGGACGCCGGTAAGGCCGCATCTTGCTTCGCAAAGGCCGCCGCACAGGGAAATGCACTGCGCGTAACGGTCTCCCTGCTCGGCCGAGCGCCGGTACCATTTGACAGCTTCGACAAGATTGCGAAGGACACCCACGCCGGTGCAGTACATTGCCGCGATTTGAAACTGCACGCCGGCATCACCCTGTTCGGCGGCCTTGCGAAACCATAGCGCTGCGGTGGCCGCGTCGCGGGCGACGCCATGCCCGTTCAAATAGTTCCAGGCCACGATGCGCTGGGCTTCGAGGAGGCCCGCCTCTGCGGCCGCGAGGTAACACCGCATTGCCGCGCCCTCCTCGGGCTCGCCGATATGTCCTTGTGCATAGAGATGTCCCAGTTGCACGAGAGCCGGAGGATGATGGGAACGCGCTGCCTGCCGGAGCAGTAGCTCCGCGCGCGCAAGATCCTGCCCGAGCTTCTCCCCTCGGGCATAGAGCACACCCAGTCCCGTTTGCGCTTCCGGGTCGCCGGCCTCCGCCGCTCGCTGCAGCCACACCACACCGGTTTGCAGATCACGGGGGACACCCTCGCCGCTCAGGTAGAGATACCCGAGCCGAAGCTGGGCAGTTGGCAAGCCCTGATCCGCCGCCCGTCGATACCACTCTGCCGCTTTGGCCGCGTCACGCCTGACCTCCGCGCCCTGCAGGTAAAACGTGGCGATATTGACCTGTGCGAGTGCAACACCCTGCTCAGCGGCCTTTTCGAACCATTTGGCCGCCTCGCTGAACTCCTGGGGGACGCCATCGCCGCGCGCGTAGAGGCGGCCGAGACAGAACTGCGCCTCGGCGTTGCCGCATTCGGCGGCGGCACGATACCACTTGGCCGCCTCAATCAGATTCGGAACTTCGGCCTCACCGAGTTCATACATCTGCGCGAGGCGCAGCATCGCCGGGACATGCCCTTGTCGCGCCGCTTGACGCAGCAGCGTTTCGGCGACGAATGCATCCGGTGAGCCTTCACGCTCCAAAGTGAGCAGCGCCAGATTGTATTGCGCTCGTGCTCATGCCGGTCGCAGTACGCTCGAAGAAATCGATGGGCAAACTCAGGACCTTGTCGAACATGTAGGTAGAGAGCTTGGCAGTGACGTGGAGCACCAAAAAGCGGCGCATATAGCCGAACGCTGTCTCGAATACGATCAGCACGACCATCGCCACGCACAGCACGGCAAGTGTATCCAGGCTGTGATAATAGACCACGCGGTCGATCAATAATCGCCAGAACATGATCGGCCCGAGCGCCAGAAGACTCAGCATGATTGCCGCCACGACGACATCACGAGCAATGCTCCGATCGCGTAACAGCTGGGAGACAATCAAGCCCAACCCGAAGGGCTGATCTTCGTCGCGAAGTCGATATTCGCGCTTGAGCAGGATAACATCGCCGTCCCATCCCAAACCGAGCCGATGCTCATCGAGATTGAGTAGCGCGTCTTCCGCAGCACGGGGGTCCTGCACGACAAGATAAGGGGGCTGGGCTTGCGTCTCCCCGCGGAGGAGAACCATGGCGTTGCCGTTTTTCAGCAGCAGAATCGCCGGCAACGCCTCCCGCATCTGCATCAAATCGCGAAATTCGAGCCGTGTCTTGACCACTCTCATCCCGCTCGTGCGCGCGATCTGAAGCAGCGCCTGCGGAGACGGTTCGCCTGGCCCAATCTGGTGATCGCGGCGCAGCTGGGCCTGGCTCAGGTGAATGCCCCGTTGCCGCGCTACAATCACCAACGCGCCCAGCATCGAAGATTGGGCACGGTCAGCGCCGTGCTCCGGCGTCGCTTCCAGTGGCTTTTCGGCCGCGGTTGTATTATGCAATGCCGACATGGCCTCAGTTCACGGCTGCCACAGGCGCGAGCGTGGCCCGCGACGAACCATACGGCACGGTCGTCACATCGCATAACAGCAAGTAGCCCCGTCGGAACTCCGTCTTTATTAGATGCTCCGCAGCGGTCCCCCCCAGAGATGAAAGTTTCTTGCGCAGCCGAGTTACAATAACGTCGAGGGCTCGGTCTCCGACTGTATGATTGTCGCCATAAAGGAATTCCCCGATTTCACTTCGGGTGCAGAGTGTCCACGGTTTCGATAAAAAATGGGTAAGGAGACGGGCCTCGGATGTCGTGAGCTCAACTGTCGACTCGTCTTCACCGGCGAGCACATTGTAGCCCGGTTGAAAGCTCATCCCGGCGAACAGGAACTGCCTCCGCGGTCCGCCGGAGGCCGGCCGCCCCCGACGCATCACCCGCATAATCTTCTGTATCGATTGATTGAAGAGCACGATGTCGACCGGTGGGGCAATACAATCAGCCGCCCCGGCAATCCTGTATTCCTCAGCCAAAGGATGCGCGGGATCGCAAATGACGAGAATGGGAATTCCGGTCCACTGGCGGATCGCCAAGATTGTGTCAATCCCAGTCAATGGTGCACCGCTGAAATCAAGGACTATGACGTCGGGCTCGCTCTCACGGACCAGATTCAAGAAATGGCCGCGGATAGTGGCGCCCGGACCCGAAGTCGGGAGGCCGCCTTCCGGCGCCCCGGGGACCGTTAAATCTTCTCGGGCGAAGATAATCGTTGCCGCACCACTCACTTCAACTTAATCCTGTCAGCAAACATGTCACCAGTGATAGCAAATTCTTTCATGTCGTGCCAAGTGAAAATCTTATTGAAATATTTCGATTTAGTTCGAATTATAGAGGTTTATTACGTTATTTAACTCTCGCCAACGAGATTTACGATTTCTTTGCATTGGCACTAGATAACGGGATCCACTTTGGCCAACAGCATTGCCTAAGAGCCACTTGCCCGATGTTGGAAAAGCCTACTATGCAAAGAGCACAAACCAGACAAAATCCAAGGAAGTGGACATCCGATCCGACCGAATTCGCTGCGGAACCCTTTGAGCTCGCGGAAGCGGGGGCGGGGGGGGCGGCGCGAAATTCCGGTCTATTAATAACCGCGGCAGCCAGTCTGCTGCGGCTCGACCAAGGTCTTTATGCCATCGAGATCGGCGAAACGACTGCTCCCGATGGCGAGATCTCGGGTTTGATGCTACCAGTCATACAGATATCGGCGGCTCCGGGGGACCGAGACGAGCCCGTCGAGATCGTCGGCACATCGGCCAGCGGCGTCTCGTGGCTCGCACAGGATGGTGGTACGGTTGTAGTCAGGTCACCTCCCGGTGGCGGGCATCTCTTGGTGGCCATCTACGGTCCCCCCGACCGAGTTTCGGACCTTCCGTGCGTCGAAGTGCGCCGACTCGATCGTTCTCGACACATGATGCAGCGCCCGGATCATTGAGCCTTGGCCGAGAATGCAGAGAAATTCAAACCGAAATCGTGTTGCATATCGAGCGACTCGGAGACCGGCGCTTTCAGAGCTCAGGCTGGATTCGCAATCCCGACCAGAAGCTGCGCATTGAAGCCTTCAGCATTCGACCCCTCGAAATTCTGACGGCGCGCGACATCGAGTTCAAAGCAGTGGGTCCGAACGGGCGGGAAACGCCCTGGTTTACAGAGGCAGAGCTTTGTGGCACGCGGGGGCGAAGCCTGCCGTTGACAGGGTTTGCGGTACGTCTGGCGCCGCGTGTCAGCGACGAGTTCGAAGTCGTCTACCGGGGCGCCTTTTTCGAGAGCGACATAGTAGGTCCAAAACGCAATGGAGAGATTTGCATCCCACCGATCCATGACGACCCGTTGAAGGCGATCGAAGTGCACCTGGCCCGCCGAGCTAGGTGATAGGGGGTTACGGCCAATACGATGCCTGCGCTCAATCACACAATTCGCTCTGGGCGACGGCGCCAGACGCGGCCAAGACCGTGTTGAACGTTCGCTGCAGATACCCGTTGCGGCAAAAAACGCATCCGCATATTCACGGTCCTGAATGGCGGGAGATCAGGCTCGACCTAGACCCCCGTCCACCCCGACATCATCTGCTCGATCACCGATATGATGCCGGTCGCAACCGGTTCAGTGGACGCAATCTGGTCTTCGCACAATCTCGAGCACCTGCAGCGCCACGAAGTGCCGCTCGCACTCAGGGAGTTCTTCACAGTTCTGAAGCCACAGGGTTTGCTGCTGCTGGAGCTCCCGAATCTACGGCAGGTGGCGCAGCTCATCGTCGAGAATCGGCTCGAAGATCGGGCGTACAATTCCTCGAGTGGTCCGATCACGCCACTCGACATGATCTTCGGACACTTGGCCTCACTGGCGCGGGGTAACTCCTTCATGACGCATCACACCGGTTTTACTGCGCGGACATTGCAAAGGGCACTTGTCGAAGCCGGCTTCACCGAGGTCACGCTGCGTGAGGGCACCTCATTCGATTTGTGGGCTACCGCCTACAGGCCGGCGAGCTGAACGGGCGGCGCAATGAAGTGCCTATTCATCCATCAGAACTTTCCTGGTCAGTTTGTGCACGTCGCACGCCATCTGGCACAAACCGGGCACGAGGTGAGTTTCATTACGCAGCCGCGCGCTGCGGAAATTTCAGGCGTCCGCAAGTTTGAGTATCAGCCGGCGCTGCGCGCCCCGGATACTCATCCCTATCTCCGCGAGTTGGAGAGTGGTGTGGAAAGCGGGCTGGCGGCAGCAAGGCTGTGCGAGTGGCTGAAGCGCGACGGGTTCACGCCGGACATCGTCATCGGGCACAACGGATGGGGAGAAATCCTTTACGTCAAGGACGTCTGGCCACACACCTCATTGCTCGGCTATTTTGAATTCTTCTATCGGGGGAGCGGGACGGATGTCGACTTCGATCCGGAATTCCCGCCGGAACCCGACGCCGCCGAACGGCTTCGCACCCGGAATGCCATCAACCTGCTTGGTCTCGACGCCGTCGACTGGGGACAGACGCCGACGGAGTGGCAGTGGAACCAATACCCGAAGCCTCATCGGGATCGAATCAGTATCGTACACGAGGGGATTGACACCGACCTGGTGCGGCCTGATCCGACGGCATCTCTTTGGCTGAGCGGCGGGCTTCGCCTGTCGCGAAGTCATCAAGTCGTCACTTACAGCGCTCGCGACCTCGAGCCGTATCGCGGGTTTCACCGGTTCATGCGTGCGCTACCGAGGGTGCTTCAGCGGCTGCCGGCGGCGCACGTGCTGATTGTCGGCGACAACGGCGTCAGCTACGGGCGCCGGCCATCGCGGGCAGAAAGCTAAAGGCGCAACTGCTTGCCGAGTTGCAGGGCACACTCGATCTGAGCCGCGTCCATTTTCTCGGACGGCTGCCCTATCAGCAATATCTGACGGTACTGCAGATCTCCACGGTGCACGTATATCTCACCTATCCGTTCGTGCTCTCCTGGTCGCTGCCGGAGGCTATGTCGGCGGGATGTTTTCTCATCGGCTCCCGCACACCGCCGGTCCAGGAGGTAATCCGCGCCGGAGAAAACGGTCAACTGGTGGACTTTTTCGACGAAGAAGGCCTGGCGGATCGCATAGCGGATGCGCTCGTCCGCGACAATGAAGCTATCCGCTCGGCCGCTCGCGAAACCGTGCGGAAACGGTACGACCTCAACACCGTCTGCCTCCCCGCTTATCTCGGCCTGCTCAGGACAATTCTGGGGAGGGACAAGCCGGTCTGATCCCGCGCTAATAGCCGGAACCTACTCGACGACTTTAGATAATGAGCGAATTACCTTCCGGACTGGACCTTCGAGGCAGGATCTTCACCGACGAAGGCTCGTCGAAAACCATCTATAATGGCGATTTGAAGGTGCTTCTGCCTGCCACGGATTTGCAATTGCTGTTGGATCTTAGCAAGCCGAGCAGCAGCATTGCGCTCTATACCTGTGAGCGCGATGAACGGCACGGGCATTTCGAGATCCATTGCATCGGTAAAAGGCCCGGAACTCGACGGATCCCGTTGAGCCATCCGCCGCCCTCTTGCCTGGCGCTGCTCGCGCTGTCCTTCGCCGGCAAGGGGGAGCTGGAGGCGTTGCGCGACCTCTGGTCCGGCGATGCGGAGACGTTCCTTCCGAAATCGACATTCGTTGATGTTGCCGACAACCCGGAGGCGGCCGCGGCGGAGATACAGCGCTCACTATTTGATGCACTTGCTCGGATTTACGGCACCTCGGCGGCGCGCGTCGTCTCGCTTCCGAAG
>Ga0210403_10005860_pt1 | contig 10373 bp, 7 predicted proteins | sample IncBWC19MmetaG_FD_150863 | JGI IMG/M metagenome (GOLD analysis project Ga0210403, IMG submission 150863) | Forest soil microbial communities from Barre Woods Harvard Forest LTER site, Petersham, Massachusetts, United States - Inc-BW-C-19-M | ecosystem: Environmental > Terrestrial > Soil >... | reverse complement strand
AATATTGCCAGCCCCGACACCCAGCGCTGGTCCCTGGGCTTCCAGAGGGAACTACCCTATGGCATGATTATCGACAGCTCGTATGTCGGATCGGTTTCACACCACCTCTATCAGACGCTCGACCTGAACCCGGTAGTCAACCTGGCCACCGGCGACCGGCTCCATCCCGAACTGCAGACTTCATTGGTGCCGTCCATTCGCATCGGACAAGGTATCCGGACGGTGCGCGCGGCCTCAGCGAATTCCAACTACGAAGCGCTGCAATTCAATGTCCGCCGGGGTTTCAAATCAACCCCGTTGGGAGCTGTACAGTTGGTGGGATCCTACACGTATGCACATTATCTCGATAACATCAGCGATGTGTTCGGTTTTGATGCCACTCCGAGCGCCCTGCAATCAGTGCCCCAGGCCCTGGGCTTCAGCCCTCGAATTGACTATGGGAACTCGGATTTCGATCGCAGGCATGTGGGTGCTATTGGCCTGTTGTGGACCCCACGCGCTCCGACGGCGGGCCTGATGGGATCACTGGCGGGCGGCTGGACCCTCTCTGCCGTCTCCCACTGGTCGACCGGTTTCCCTTATACCGTCCAGAACGGGTTTGACCGTAATGGCGATGGCCAACTAGGGCCGGACCGTCCGGACATCAGCAATCCCCTTGCTCCTTTGAACACACGGGCATCGTTCTCTGCCACCTGCGCCACGGGATTCACAAACCCCGATGGCCTGCCAGGCAACTGCGTTGACCCAAGCACTGTTCATTTCGTTGAGGGCGCCGGTCTTCCCAACGCACGCACGGTTGGAAGGAACACGCTGTTCGCACCGGGGCTCGACAATGTGGATTTCTCCATCGCCAAACGATTCAAGTTCACTGAGAAATCCGGTTTCGAGCTGCGTATGGATATGTTCAACGCTCTTAATACCATCAACTTCGGCAACAACGTTGCAGGCCGAACGATAGATCCGTCTGGTACGGGACAAGGGGCTTTCGGGGATTTCACCCAGACTGACTCCTTCGGTCGCACGGTGCGTATACGGGCGAAGTTCGAGTTCTAGACAGCTTTCCAACCCTTCGGCCCCGGACCTGTTCCGGGGCCTTTTTTGTTTTTGGGGTAGAATAGCGGAACTCAAGATTCGATTCCGTATTTGTCTTGGTTTGATTTGCTGGCAGACAACCAGTCCCCCAGAACTCGGCTCTCCATGTCCCGGAGGGTGAGTCGGCTTGTCACGATGTATGGTGAGGGCCAAGAACAACTCGTATGGGGCCACAGATGGTAGATTTTTGAATTGTGGAATTTGGTATGCCTTCACGAGATAAGAAACACCAGCCCATTGTGCTTTCCATTGCCGGTTATGATCCTTCTTCGGGCGCGGGAATCACTGCGGACGTCAAGACCATCGCCGCCCATGGCTGCTATGCGATTACGTGCATCACCGCCCTCACCGTCCAATCGACCCAGGGAGTCAAGCGGGTTGAATCCGTCGATACCCGCATCATTACGGAGACGCTCGAAGACCTGGCTTCGGATTTTCAGATTGCCGCGGTCAAGATCGGCATGTTGGGCGCAGTGGAGGCGGTGAGGGCGGTGGCTGCATTTCTCCGCCGCAACCGCTTCATGCACGTGGTCCTCGATCCGGTCCTGCAGTCCTCGTCCGGCATGGAGCTGCTTTCCCGCGAAGGCATCGATCTGCTGCGGGAGAGACTGATGACTCTTACCAGCGTCATGACGCCCAATATCGATGAGGCCGCGGCGCTCACGGAATTGCCCGTCACCACTGTGGAAGAAATGAAGGCCGCCGCTCTCAAACTGCACACCATGAGCGCCCGGAACGTCATCATCACCGGAGGACACCTCGATGAACCCGTGGACCTGCTCAGCACCGAGGGCGGACGCAAGGTGAAGCTGCTCAAAGGAAAGAAAGTCCACGGTCCTTCAACCCACGGGACCGGATGTGCTTTTTCCGCAGCGCTCGCCTGCAACCTCGCGCGCGGCCGGAATCTCAGCGATGCCGCCGCAGCCGCCAAGCAGTACGTCACCATGGCCCTGAAAAGCGCCAAATCCATGGGAAAAGGCCGCGGGCCGGTCAATCATTTGTATCGGATGGGGAACGGCAAATAGCAAATAGCAGTTGGCAATTAGCAATTAGCCGTTAGCACTTAGCACTCAGCCCTGAAGCATTCTTGAGCGAGCCATGCGGATGTCAAAATATCTACTGGCTGAGTGCTGAATGCTGAGTGCTGAGTGCCAATTGCTAATTGCTAATTGCTAATTGCTAATTGCCAATTGCTAATTGCTTCTCTCAACCGCATACCTTGCTGCTCCTAGCAGGCCTACTTTGTTGTTGGTGATCACGTTTAGAGGTATGGCTTCCAACATGGGACGCAGCCGGCCTTTGGCGGTGAAGGCTTCCAGGAACAGAGGGGAGTTGATCTTGGGCAGGATTTTTGCGGCGATGCCGCCGCTGATGAACACGCCATGCAAGGCCTTGAATTTCAGCGCCAGGTTACCCGCTTCGGCGCCGTAGATGCCCGTGAAGAGGTCGAGGGCGCGCTCACAAATTGGGGCTTTGGCTTCCAGGCCATAATGTGAGATGACTGCCGCCGGGTCCTGGCTACCGATAAGTTCCTGCTGGAGCCAGTCAGGTTCCGGCTCGACCTGCGTTTCGTGCAGGAAGTCATAGATGTTCTTCAGCCCTGGTCCTGAGAGCAGGCGTTCGTAGCTTACCCGGCCAAACTTCTTCAGCAGGTATTGCAGCAGGGCGATTTCCATTGCATTCCGGGGTGCAAAATCAGCGTGGCCGCCTTCGCAAGGGAATGGATGGTGGCGGGCGCCGTCCCAGTAGAGTCCAGCTTCGCCCAGTCCGGTGCCGGCTGCTATCAGTGCGGCGTTGCCCTCGACCGGTATTGCTTGGTTTAGAGCAGTCAGGTCGCCGGGCCCAAGATCGCCGATGCCGGAAGCGTGCGCTTCCAGATCGTTGATCAGCCACACCCTGGGTATAGACAGTTCCTGCGAAAGCTGAGCGCTGTCGATGACCCATGGAAGGTTGGGTGTGGTCACCCGTCCATTGAGGACGGGCCCGGCAATTCCAAGACAAGCCTTTTGGATGGTGACGGCTGTCTCGCGCACGAAGGCGGTAACGATTTCACCCAGACCCTCGTGTTCATGACTCGGATACACGCGGTCGACGATCAGGCGTAGCCGGTCCGCATCTTCTTCGAAACAGGCGAGCCGGGTGTTGGTGCCGCCGATGTCCCCGGCGAGAATCATTCCGGAAATCTCCGCCAGGCGCGGCCATCGCGGGTGATGATCTCATCGGCCTCTTTCGGCCCCCAGGTTCCGGCGGCGTAGTTGGAGAAATTGCGCGGCGGCAGCGCTTTCCACACGTCGATGATGGGATCGACCACGCGCCATCCGGCTTCCACCATATCGGCCCGTTGAAACAGCGTCTGGTCGCCCATGATGCCGTCATAGAGCAGGACTTCATAGCCGGTGTTGGCGGTGGCGCCGAAGTAGTCGGTATAGTTGAAATCCATTTCGACCGAACCGACCTTGACTTGTGCGCCCGGAATTTTCGCGCCGAAGCGCATGGAGATGCCTTCGTCGGGCGCGATGTGCATGACCAACTGGTTGGGCTTCAGGCTGCTCACCGGGGTATCGCGAAACAGGACGAACGGCGCGCGCTTAAACTGCACCGCGACTTCCGTGCGCCGGGCGGCCAGCCGTTTGCCGGTGCGTAGATAGAAGGGAACTCCGGCCCAGCGCCAGTTGTCGATCATCAGCTTGAGCGCCGCGAAGGTCTCGGTACGGGAATCAGGCGGCACGCCCTGTTCGGTGCGGTAGCCGGGGACCTTTTCTTCCTTGATCTGCCCTTCACCATACTGGCCGCGCACCGCGCATTGCAGGACTTCTTCGGAAGAGATCGGCTGGATGGCATGCAGGATCTTCGATTGCTCATCATGCACCGAGTCGGAGCTGAAGGAAATAGGCGGCTCCATGGTTGTGAGCGAGAGTAGCTGCAGGATGTGATTGGGTATCATGTCGCGCAACGTGCCTGCCATGTCAAAGTATCCGCCGCGCTTTTCCACGCCCACGGTTTCGGCCACGGTGATCTGGACGTGATCGACGAACTGGTGGTTCCAGATCGGCTCAAAGATGCCGTTGCTGAAGCGAAACACCAGGATGTTTTGCACCGTCTCTTTGCCGAGATAGTGGTCGATGCGAAAAATCTGTTCTTCTTCCAGCACCTTCCTGATGGTCCGGTTCAGCTCTTTCGCGGATTCCAGGTCGTTGCCGAACGGTTTTTCAAAGACCACCCGGCGCCATTGTCCGTTCTGTTCGGCCGTCAGTCCGGCAGCTCCAAGCTGGCTGGTGATGTCCCCAAAAAACGGCGGGCTGGTGGCCAGATAAAAGAAGTAATTGCCGTGGGTGCTGTGGTTCTTGTCGGCGTCGGTCAGGGTCTGGACCAGTTTCTTGTAGGTGGCCGGGTCTTTGAATTCGCCGGTGACGTAATACAAGCGGCGCACCAGCCATTCGCGCAGGTCGGGGTCAACCTTGCTGGTGGCAAAGGTCTGCAACTGGTCGCTCATCGACTGCCGGAATTGCTCGGTGGTCATCTCATTGCGGGCCACGCCTACGACCGCAAATTCGCGCGAGAGCATGTTGTTCTTGGCCATATTGTAGAGGGCGGGCACCAGCTGGCGCGAAGTCAGGTCGCCGCTCGCGCCGAAAATGACCATGACGCAGGGGCCGGTCTGGCGCACCGAAGTCTCAGGCGCGGAGGGGGCGGAAATGGAGACATCTTTATCAAGAGGCATAGGCTCTGCGTTTCTCCAGCAGCTTTATTTCTTAAGCTCGATGTGTCCGCCAAATTTCTGGCGCATGGCGCTCAGCAATTTCTCGGCGAAGGTATGTTCCTGGCGCGAGCGGAAGCGGGTATAGAGCGCCGCCGAAAGCACGTCGGTGGGCACCGCTTCGTCGATGGCCGCCATGATGGTCCAGCGCCCTTCGCCGGAATCTTGCACGATGCCTGAGTATTCTGAAAGCTCGGGGTTTTCGGCCAGCGCCATGGCGGTCAGGTCAAGCAGCCATGAGGAGACGACGCTGCCCCGCCGCCAGACTTCGGCGATATCCGCCAGGTTGAGGTTGTAACGGTGATCGACGGGCAGTTGTTCGGAGTTGGCGTTGCGAAAGATATCGAAGCCTTCAGCGTAGGCCTGCATCAGGCCGTACTCAATGCCGTTGTGGACCATCTTCACGAAGTGTCCGGCGCCTGAAGGGCCGCAATAAAGGTAGCCAAGTTCGGATGTCCCGGTCATCTTCTCCCGTCCGGCGGTGCGGGGAATCGAACCGATGCCGGGCGCCAGGGTCTTGAAGATCGGGTCGAGACGATCCACAGCTTCTTTCGGGCCGCCCATCATCATGCAGTAGCCGCGATCCAGCCCCCAGACGCCTCCGCTGGTGCCCACGTCGATGTAGTGAATGCCGCGTTCCTTGAGCTTCTGAGAGCGGCGCACGTCATCTTTGAAATAGGAATTCCCGCCGTCAATGATGGTGTCGCCGGCTTCGAACTTTTCCGCCAGCGCCATGACCGTCTTTTCGGTTGGATCGCCGGCCGGCACCATGACCCACGCGGCCCGAGGCTTGGTCAATTTGGCCACGAAGTCATCCAGGGAGGACGAACCCACAGCGCCATCTTTGGCCAGATCCTGCACATTTTGCGGATTCAAATCGGTCACCACGCACTGGTGTCCGTCGCGCATCAGGCGGCGGACCATATTGCCGCCCATTCTTCCCAGTCCAACCATACCCAGTTGCATGACTTTATTCTCCGAAGTTCTTCCAATTCTTTCTATCAAAACCACGGTCATCCCGAGTGCCGTCAGGAGCGCGCGTTTTCTTCAGCGCGCGAGTAGGCGCGAGGGACCTTGAGTTCGGCTTTATCCAACTGCCTCTCTGACGATCCGGCCCAACGTCTTCAGTCCCGCATCCACATCTGCCGGCAAATGAACCCGCAAAGCGCGCCGCTGGCGCTCAGCCAGCACATGGAAATCGCCGCGTGCCTGGGCCGCCTTGACCACTCCAAACGTATATTTCTGGCCGGGCACGGGGATATCAGTGGCGTCATCGCAGGTGACCTGCAGAAAGACCCCGGAGTTGGGGCCGCCTTTATAAGCTTGTCCGGTCGAGTGTAGGAACCGCGGTCCGAATCCGAGACAGGTAGCCACGCGCCGCTGGTCACGCACAGAATGGCGAATGGACTGTAATGTTTCCTCGTGTACAGCGTTCATCTGCACGTAAGCGAGAAGGGCGAAATAATCTCCGGCATACAACTGGCCAAGGTGAGCTTGGATGATTGCGGCAGCGGAACTCTGGTTGCTTGCCAGATTCCGCAGGCTGGCTGCATTACGCTCGTCGGTAAAGAGCTTAAGACCATTGTCTTCGCACAGAGGCTTCTCTTCCGGAAGCTTCCCATTCTTTTCATATTCAGCGGTGAGTTCACGTGTCGCTATCTTGCTGGCTTCTACATCGGGCTGATTGAAAGCGTCGATTCCGAGGATAGACCCAGTCACCGCTGTGGCAATCTCCCAGCGAAAGAATTCCTGCCCAATGTCATAGACTCCGGCTACATCGATACGAATGATCGGCTGGCCGGCGGCACGTAGCGCGGCGATGCGTGAATCTTGTTCAGGATCAGCGGCGTCCTTGAGACGCAGATAAACAAAGACGCGGTCCTTGCCATAGACTTCCGGCGTGCCAGGGCGTTCGCGATCCACGGGAACCAACCCTTTGCCTTGTTTGCCGGTGCTCTCGGCCAATAGTTGTTCGAGCCACGCGCCCAGATCGTGAATTCCAGGAGAAGTAAGGATAGTAACTTTGTCGCGTCCGGATTTCGCCAGCGTCCCCAGGATGATGCCCAGCATCGCCCCAGGATTCTGTTCGACCGGTATCTCCGGGCCGCAGGCGCGGACCATCTCCGCTGTTCTTTCCAGGAACCGGCGGACATCGAGGCCCATGACCGCAGCCGGGACCATGCCGAAGTTCGAAAGTGCCGAATAACGCCCGCCGATGGTGGGTAGGCCATGAAAAATCTTGCGAAAGCGGTCACTCTCGGCGACCTGCTGCATCTTCGACCCAGGATCGGTGATGGCGATGAACTGCCGGCCCGCCTCACCTTTGCCCAAGGTCTGGCCTACGCGGTCAAAGAAATACTGCTTGAAGATGTTGGGTTCGAGGGTGCTGCCTGATTTGCTGGAGACAATAAACAAGGTCTTTGCGATATCAATCTGCCGTTCGATGGCCTTGATCTGTGCGGGATCGGTGGAGTCGAGGACGTGCAACTCAGGATGGCCCGGCTGCTTCCCGAAGGTCATCTTCAGCACCTCCGGACACAGGCTGGAGCCTCCCATGCCCAGCAGCAGAGCATGGGCGAATCCGGACTGGGCCACATCCGCGGCGATATCGGTGAGCTGCTGCAAGTGGGCCATCTGTTCTTCCGTGATACGCAGCCACCCCAGCCACTTGTCTTCGTCCTCGCCGCTCCATAAGGAAGTGTCGCCTCGCCACAAGCGCGCCATCTTGCCGTTGGCCTGCCAGTCTTTGATCGTGGCTTCAACGGCAGTTTGCAGCGCCGGAGGCAAAGCTGCGGATTGGTTCTCGATCATTTCGCCGGCTCCGGCTTGGTCTGCTCAACGGCTGCGATCAGCTTGTCGAAGGCGTCGTCAAACAGCTTGATGGCCTCTTCCAGAAGCTGGCCGGTAACGGCCCGCATTGAGATACCGGCTTTTTCCAGATCAGCCATGACTTTGTCGGCGGCCGCGACTTCGGCGTCAAGTGTGCGGCCCACTTTGCCGTGGTCGCGGAAGGCATCGAGCGTTGCCGGTGGAATGGTGTTGACCGTCTGTGGACCGATCAGTTCTTCCACGTACATCACGTCCCGATAGCTGGGATTCTTGGTGCTGGTGCTGGCCCATAGCAGGCGCTGCGGTTGCGCTCCGCGGCTGGTGAGGGCCTTCCAGCGGTCACCGGAAAAGATGGCGCCAAAGCGGCGATAAGCCTGCTTGGCATTGGCGATGGCGATTTTACCTAGAAGGGAACGATAGAGCGGTTCCTGGCTGTCAGGCGTCTTGAGTTTGGCGTTCAGCAACGCATCTACATTGCTGTCGATACGGCTGACAAAGAAGCTGGCCACGCTGGCGATGCTGCCGATGTCGTTTCCCCTATACGCTTCCAGGCCCTTGATGTAGGCCTCGGCGACCTTCACGTAGGCTTCCTGCGCGAACAGCAGCGTGATGTTGACGTTGATTCCATCACTGATAAGCTGCTGGATGGCGGGCAGCCCTTCGTCCGTTCCCGGAACTTTGATCATGACGTTTTGGCGGCCTACGGCCTTCCACAAGCGGCGGGCTTCGTCGATAGTCGCCGCAGTCGAGCGCGCCAGCTTGGGTGAGACTTCCAGGCTCACATAGCCATCCTGCCGGTCCGATGATGTATAGACTCCGTGCAGCCGGTCGGCTGCGTCGCGTATATCCTGAATGGCGATGGTTTCGTAAATCTCAAATGCGGTCAGATTGCGGGCCTTGAGATACTTGAGGTTTTCGGTATAGTCGGCACTGCCGGCGATGGCCTTTTCAAAGATCGCGGGGTTGGATGTCATCCCTCGTAGGCCATCTTCATTGATCAGCCGTTGCAGCTCGCCGCTGGTGAAGAGATCGCGGCGGATATAGTCGAGCCACACCGATTGGCCAAAGCGATGCAGCAGCCGGAGCGGGTTCTCCTGGGTCGTTTTGGCGGTCGTAGAGTCTGCGGCTGTGGTAACAGGATTCATGACTTCTTCTCCATGGCCCTTAGGCCGGTTGCATACTTCTTTTCGAGGGCAATAACTTTTTCCAACCTGCGCTGGTGGCGCTCTTCCGCTGAGAACCTGGCGTTGACAAACGTTAGGCCCAAGTCCTTGGCCAGTTCCACCCCGATGACTCGAGCACCCAGAACGAGCACATTGATATTGTCGTGCTCCACACCTTGATGCGCGGAATAACCATCGTGGCAGAGTCCGGCGCGGATTCCCGGTATTTTGTTAGCAGCCACCGAGGCGCCCACGCCGCTGCCGCAGATCAGGATTCCCCGCTCCGCTTCGCCCCGCAGCAAACCGCCGGCCACGGCTTCAGCAAAATCAGGATAATCGACCGGCGCAGTGCTGAAAGCGCCCACGTCCGTTACCTCGTGGCCGTTCTGTTTCAGGTACACAATCAGCACCTGCTTAAGTTCAAAGCCGGCATGATCGGAGCCGAGGGCTAAACGCATGGTCCTCTCCGCGTTACTAATCCAAGGAATCTTCGCGGTTGACGACGATTCCAAAGGTAACGATGACCCAATTCCAATTCGTGTTCATTCGTGTTAATTCGCGGCTAACCGCCTTTGGTCTTTCTCCGTGCCTCCGTGGTGCGCTATTGTTTTTCTCCTAGCAACTGCCGGGCCGCCGCAATCACCGCATCCGGTGTAAATCCGAATTTCTTCTGCAGCTCCTTAAGAGGTGCGGAAGCTCCAAAGGTTTTCATTCCGATTGTAATCCCCTGGAGACCGACATAGTGCGACCAGCCCATGGTGGATGCCTGTTCCACGGAAATCCGGGCCGTTACCTCCGGAGGCAGCACGCTCCGGCGGTAATCGCCGCTTTGTTGTTCGAACAGCTCCCAGCAGGGCATGCTGACCACGCGCACTTTCTTCCCTTCGGCGCTGAGCTGCTCATAGGCGGCGATGCACAGCGATAGCTCGCTGCCCGTCGCCATCAGGATCAGGCCAGGCTTCCCGCCGGGCGCATCGGCCACCACATAAGCGCCCTTGGCGACGCCTGAGGCCGGCGCATACTTCGTGCGGTCGATGGTGGGAAGAGCCTGGCGTGAGAGCGCCAGCGCCGCCGGTGCGTGCTTCAGTTGCAGGATCACCCGCCACGATTCCGCCACTTCATTGGCGTCCGCCGGACGAAACACCAGAAAGCCCGGCAGCGCCCGCAGCGATGCCAGTTGCTCCACCGGCTGGTGTGTCGGCCCATCTTCACCCACTCCGATGGAGTCATGAGTAAAGATGTAGATCACGGGTATTTCCATGATCGCCGCCAGACGCATGGGGGCGCGCGAGTAATCGCTGAAAATCAGAAATCCGGAGCCATAGGGCCGTACCTTGCTGAGCGAAAGCCCATTGAGAATCGAGCACATGGCATGCTCGCGAATGCCAAAGTGAAAATTCCGGCCGCCATACTCACCGGCTTCGAAATCGCCGGCCCCTTCGAACGTCAATCGTGTCTTGGTGGAAGGCGCAAGATCGGCGGCCCCACCAATCAGCCAGGGCAGGTTGCGTGCGACGGCGTTCAGCACTTTG
>Ga0210403_10005858_pt1 | contig 10375 bp, 1 predicted proteins | sample IncBWC19MmetaG_FD_150863 | JGI IMG/M metagenome (GOLD analysis project Ga0210403, IMG submission 150863) | Forest soil microbial communities from Barre Woods Harvard Forest LTER site, Petersham, Massachusetts, United States - Inc-BW-C-19-M | ecosystem: Environmental > Terrestrial > Soil >... | reverse complement strand
GGGACAGGGCGGCGGTTCGGTGGACGGACGGAGAGCTGAGCTACGGGGCGCTGGAGGGCTGGTCGAACCGGCTGGCGCGGGAGGTGCGCGGGCGGCTGGGGGCGGGATCGGCGCCGGCGGTGGTGGCGGTGCTGTTGGAGCGCGGCGCCGGCTGGGTGGCGGCGCTGTTGGGGATCGTCAAGGCGGGGGCGGCGTATCTGCCGCTCGACGCGGCGGAGCCGGCGGCGCGTCTCGAATACATGCTGCGCGATGCGGGGGTGCGGCTGGTGGTCAGCGAGCGCCGGCTGGCGGGGCGTCTGCCGGCCGGTGCGGGCGATGTGGTGTGGGTCGAGGAGCATGCGGCGGGCGAAGAGGCGGCCTTGCCGTGCGCGGCGGGCGGCGAGCGTCTGGCCTATGTGATGTACACCTCGGGCTCGACCGGGGAGCCGAAGGGGGTTTGCGTTTCGCACCGGGCGGTGATCCGGCTGGTGCGGGACAGCGACTACATCCGGCTGGGGCCACAGGACCGGGTGGCGCAGGCGGCGCATGCGGCGTTTGACGCGGTCAGCTTCGAGGTGTGGGGGCCGCTGCTGAACGGCGGGGTGGTCGAGATCGTGAGCCGCGAGGAGTTGCTGGACCCGGCATGTTTTGCCGGGCAGTTGCGCTCGGGGCGGTTCACGGTGCTGTTTTTGACGACGGCGCTGTTCAACCGGTACGCGGCTTTGGACCCGGGGATCTTTGGCGGTCTCGACACGCTGTTGTTTGGCGGCGAGGCGGTGGATCCACAGCCGGTGGCGGCGGTGCTGGCGGCGGGCGGGCCGCGGCGGCTGCTGCATGTCTACGGCCCGACCGAGAGCACGACCTTTGCGAGCTGGCACCTGGTCGAAGGGGTGGCGGCGGATGCGGCGACGATCCCGATCGGCCGGCCGCTGGCGAACACGACGGCGCATGTCTTGGACGGGTTTGGCGCGGCGGTGCCGGTGGGTGTGCTGGGCGAGCTGTATCTGGGGGGTGCGGGTCTCGCGCAGGGCTATTGGCGGCGTCCGGAGCTGACGGCGGAACGCTTTGTGCGGCACCCGGAATACGGGCGTCTGTACCGCACCGGCGATCTCGTCCGGCGGCTCGAGGACGGCGCGCTGGTGTTTGTCGGACGGGCCGACAATCAGATCAAGCTGCGCGGCTTTCGCATCGAGCCGGGCGAGGTCGAGGCGGCATTGCGGCGCCTGCCGGGGGTGACGGACGCGGCGGTGGTGGTCGAGGGCGAAGGCGAGCAGCGCCGCCTGCTGGGCTATGTGGCGCGAGCCGGGGCCGCGGCGGGCGAGGACGCCGCAGAGCTGCGCGCAGCGCTGCGCCGAAGCCTGCCCGAGGCGATGGTGCCGAGCCGGGTGATCGCACTACCGGGCTTGCCATTGACGGCGAACGGCAAGCTCGACCGGGCGGCGCTGCCGGCGCCGGCGGAGCCGATCGACGAGGGCTTTGTCTCACCTCGCGCCGGGACCGAGCAGCAGATGGCGGCGATCTGGTCCGCGGTGTTGCGGCGCGGCCGGGTCGGGCGAAACGACAATTTCTTTGCGCTCGGTGGCGACTCGATCCTCAGCATCCAGATCGTCGCGCGCGCCCGCGAACTCGGCTTGCTGTTCGCGGTCGCCGACCTGTTCCGCTACCAGACCGTGGCCGAACTGGCGCTGCATGTGACCGTTGCGGCGCCGGCTGCGGCTCCGGCCGCGGCGCGCCCCGGGGAACTCGTGCCGCTGACCCCGATTCAGCGCTGGTTTTTTGCCCAGGTCCCATCCGAGCCCGGGCATTTCAACTTGTCGGTGCTGCTGCGTCTGCGCGACGTGCCTTTCGCGGCCGTAAGCGTTGCCATGCGCGCCGTATTGGAACAGCATGCGGCACTGCGGCTGCGCTTTACAGTGACCGATGCTGGGTGGACGCAGACCTACGCCGCCGCAGACGACGAAGTGCCGCTCGCAGAGGAGGATCTGCGGGAGGTGCCGGCAGATCGGCTATCGACCCTATTGGAGACGCGCGCCTCGATCTGGCAGCGCAGCCTCGATCTGCCGGCGGGTCCGTTGATGCGCGCGGTGCTGTTCGCGACGAGCGTGGGTCAGAGGCTCTTATGGTGCGTGCATCATCTCTGCGTCGATGCCGTCTCCTGGCGCATCCTGTTGCAGGATTTCGCGCTCGCGCTCGCGGCGGCAATACGCGGCGAGGCTCCGCAATTGCCGCCGGCGACGGCTCCGTTCAGCGCCTGGGCGCAGTACCTCGAGGCGCTCGCGGACAGCCTGGAATTGCGCGCGGAAGCAGATCACTGGTCGAAACTGCGGCCCGCGCCGCCGTTGCCGATCGATTTCACGCCGAGGGCCTCGCCGCGGCTTTCGAGCACCAGAGTGACGAGTTTCCGGCTTGCCGCCGCCGAGACGCGGGCGCTCTTGGGAGAGGCATCGGCGGCTTATCGCACCCGCACTCACGAACTGCTGCTGACCGCCTTCGCGATCGCGATCGCGGGCCGGGCGGGGCAGCGCCGCCTGCAGATCGATATCGAGGGACACGGCCGTTCGGATCGCCCCGGTGCGCCGGAAGTGTCACGGACAGTCGGCTGGTTCACCGCGATCCATCCGGTCGAGCTCGTGCTGCCCGAAATCGACGAGCCGGGCGGAAGCATCAAGGCCGTAAAAGAGCAGCTCCGCGCCGTGCCGCAGGGCGGCATCGGCTACGGCGTGCTGCGCTATCTGGCGCCGGCGCCGCTGCCGTCGAGACCGCCCTCTCCGATCGCATTCAATTATCTCGGTCAATTCGCCTCCGTTTCCGACGAGGGGCTCCTCGCCTTCGCATCGGAGAGCGCCGGCGAGAGCCGCAGCCCGGGCGCCTCCCGCACCCACCAAATCAACATCGACGCTCTGGTGCAGGACGGCGAGCTCGGCGTCGCGATCGGCTACAGCACCGAGGAATTCCGTCCCGAAAACATCGACCGGCTGGCCGACGGCTTTCGGCAAAGCCTGCAGGCGGTAATCGCGCATTGCTGCGATGCGGCGGCCGCCGGATATACGCCGAGCGACTTCCCGCTGGCGCGGCCGTCGCAGACGGCGCTCGACGAGCTGGCGGCCCGTAACGGCCGCGGGATCGAGGCGCTGTACCCGCTGAGCCCGATGCAGCACGGCATGCTGTTTCACACCCTCTATGCGGAGTCCGGCGACCCCTATTTCGAGCAACTGCAGGCCCGCATCGACGGCCTGCGCGACACGGCACGGTTCCAGGCCGCCTGGCAAGCGCTGGTGGCGCGGCACGCCGTGCTGCGGACAGCGTTTCTGCTCGACTGGGACCCGCCGGCGCAGATCGTACTCAAGGACGTTGAAACACCATGGCACATCGCCGATTGGCGCGGCATCGACGGGGCACGGCAGTGCCAATTGCTCGACGGGTTATTGGCTGCTGAACGCGCCCGCGGCTTCGATCTCGCCCGGGCGCCGCTGATGCGGCTCCACCTGCTGCGGATCGGCGAGGATGCGGCCCGCTTTGTCTGGTGTTTCCATCACGCCCTGCTCGACGGCTGGAGCCTGCCGCTGCTGTTCGACGAATTGGCGGCAGTTTACCAGGATGTCGCGGCCGCTCCGCCGCCCCGGCCGTCGTTCGAGGACTATATCGCCTGGTATCTCAGACAGGACCGCGAGTCCGCGGCGGCGTATTGGCACGGTTACCTCGACGGGTTCGCGGCGCCGACGCCGCTGCCCGTGTGGCGAGCCGGCGCCGCCGAACGGCAGACGCACGGCGAGGCGCGTTTTGCGCTCGACGAACCGACGACTGCGGAGTTTCTGGGCTTTGCGGCCGAGTGCGGCCTGACCGCCGCCTCGGTCGTGCAAGCGGCCTGGGCGCTGCTGCTGCACCGTTATTGCGGCGAGACGGACATCGTTTACGGTGTCACGGTCTCGGGCCGCGATAGCGAGTTGCCGGACAGCGGCAGCATTGTCGGACTGTTGATCAACACGATCCCGCTGCGGATACAGATCGCGGCGACCCCAGTTCGCGATTGGCTGCGACAATTGCAACAGCAGCAGATCGAGAGCCGGCGCTGGGCGTTTATGCCACTGGCCGAGATTCAGGCCTGCAGTGCCGTGCCCAACGGTACCGGCCTCTTCGACAGCATCCTTGTCTTCGAAAATTATCCGGTGGAAACACCATCGCTCGGACACGGACCGGACCGGCTGCGGGTCTCCGAAGTGACCCCGATCGATCATACGAGCTTTCCGCTGGCCGTGACCGCCTCGGCTGATGATCGCCTGCGGTTTCGCATCGGCTACGACCCGCAGCGTTTTGCGCCCGAGGCGATCGACGGCCTTTTCGCCAATCTGCGAGCGGCGCTCGCGGCCGTGGTCCGATCGCCGCCGCAGACGCCGGTAGAGGCGCTGGCGCCGCTCGATCCGGCCGAGGAGGAACGGATCCGCAGCTGGAGCCTGGCGCGCGCGGCCGGCCTACCGACCGCCACGCTCGTCGAGCTGTTCGCCGCGCAGGTGCGGCGCCATCCCGACCGCGTCGCCGTAACCGACGCCGACACCCGGCTCAGCTATGCCGAACTCGACGCAAAGGCGCACCGGCTCGCGCGGCGATTGCGCCGCTTCGGTGCGGATTGCGACAGGACGGTCGGGCTCTATCTGGAACGCAGCGCCGAGATTGTCGTGGGCATTCTCGGCATCCTGCAATCCGGGGCCGCCTACTTGCCGCTCGACCCGGCGCTGCCGGGCGCTCGGCTCCGCTTCATGCTGGCGGATGCGCAAGCGGTGGCGGTGGTGACGCAGCAGAGATTGGAGCAAGAGGCCGCGGATCTCGGCTTCCCGTGCCTCCTTATCGACGGTGCCGAGGCCGAACCGGGGCCGGAGGTGGAGGATGCCGCACCTCGCTTGCTCGCGACGCATCTCGCCTATACGATCTACACCTCCGGCTCGACCGGGCAGCCGAAGGGGGTCATGGTCAGCCACGCCAATGTCGCGCGCCTGTTCGCCGCGACCGGGGTGAGCTTCGGCTTTTCGCCGGACGACGTCTGGACCTTGCTGCACAACTTCGCCTTCGACTTCTCGGTCTGGGAGATCTGGGGCGCGCTGCTTTATGGCGGCCGGCTGGTCGTGGTTTCGCAGGAGGTGAGCCGCGATCCCGATCGACTGCATGCGCTCATTCGGCGCGAACGCGTCACCGTGCTCAACCAGACGCCGTCAGCGTTCCGCCAGCTGATCCCGGTTGCCGCGAGCGCCGGCCCGACCTCCTCGCTGCGCTTGGTGATCTTCGGCGGCGAGGCGCTCGACCTGCCGTCATTGCGGCCGTGGTTTGCCGTGTACGGCGACGCGCGGCCGCGGCTCGTCAATATGTACGGCATCACGGAAACCACTGTGCACGTCAGCGAGCTTGCCCTGTCCGCTGCGGACAGCGAGAGCACGGCGAGCCTCATTGGCCGCCCGCTCGCCGATCTCGACCTCTTGCTGCTCGATCCGCAGGCGCGCCCGGTGCCGGTCGGCGCGATTGGCGAGATCCATGTCGGAGGGCCCGGTTTGGCGCGCGGTTATCTGAACCGACCGGAGCTGACCGCCGAGCGTTTCGTCGAGCTCGATGTGTTCGGCGAACGGCGCCGGCTGTACCGCAGCGGCGATCTGGCCCGCTGGCGCACTGATGGCTCGCTCGAATTCCTCGGCCGCGCCGACGATCAGGTGAAATTGCGCGGCTTCCGTATAGAGCTGGGCGAGGTCGAGGCGAACCTCGCGCAGCATCCGGGCGTGCGCGAGGCCGTCGTCGTGTTGCGCGGCTGCGACGTCGGTCGATACCTGGCGGCCTACATCGTATGCACCGACGGCGCGGAGCCGGCGGACGGCGCGCTCCGCGAGTGGCTTGCCGCCCAGCTGCCGGCCTACACGGTCCCCGCGCGCTTTGTCAGGCTCGACCGGCTGCCGTTGACCCGCAACGGCAAGGTCGATCGGAGCGCCTTGCCCGAACCCGACGCCAGAGCCGGCTTGCCGCCGCCGGGCGACGCTCCGCCGCGCTCGCCCGGCGAAGCGGCGCTCGCGCGCATCTGGTGCGAGGTGCTGGGCCTCACAACGATTGACATCGACGACGATTTCTTCGCCCTCGGCGGCCACAGCCTGATCGCGATGCGGATCGTCGCGCGCATCCATCACGCGCTGGGCGTCCGCATCCCGGTACGGTGGATTTTCGAGCATCCGACGATCGCGGCCCTCGCGCCGCTGATCTTGAGCGGCGGTCCCGAGCCGACAGTCTCTATAATGGCGGCCCCGCCGCAACCGCATTATCCGTTGTCGCATGCCCAGCAAAGGTTGTGGCTCGACCTGCAGATCGCAGGCACCGCCAACTACAATATGCCCGAGGCCCTCGCCTTCGCGCATCGCTTCGACATCGAGGTGCTGAGATCCGCGGTGGCGACGCTGGTCGAGCGGCACGAGAGCCTGCGCACGCGCATCGTGTTGATCGACGGCGAACCGCGGCAATCGGTGCTCGATCGAGTAGAGGTGACGGTCGAAGAACTCGATTTTACCGCGACGGAGGCCGAAGCGCGCACGCAGGCGGTGCTCGACGCCGAAGCAGTAGCACCTTTCGACCTGGCCGAGCCACCGCTGTTCCGCATCATCCTGATCCGGCAGCCCGGCCCGCTCGATGTTCTATTGATTGTGGTTCATCATATTATCGGCGATGGCTGGTCCCGCAACGTCCTTTATCGCGAGCTGGCGGTGTTGTACCAGGCGTACAGCCTGCGGCGAACCAATCCGCTGCCGCCGCTCTCTATCCAATACAAGGACTATGCCGTCTGGGAGATCGGCCGCAACTTTGCGCGAGAAGAGACCTATTGGCGCTCTCAGCTGGACGGCGCGCCGACATTCATTGCATTGCCGCCTGAAGTCTCGCGACCGACGGCCGGGCGTTTCCGTGGCGACCGACGGGAGCGGGTGCTGGCGACGCCGACCGCAGACCGGCTCCGCACATTGGCGGCGAGTCATCGCACGTCCTTGTCGAATGTCCTCCTTGCTCTGTTCAACCTGCTGTTGTTCCGAGTGAGCGGTCAGCAGGAGATCTGCCTCGGCATGATTACGGCCAATCGCAATCACCCGTCGCTCGACATGGTCATTGGTTGCTTCGTAAACGTGCTGCCGATCCGCACCCGGCTCGCCTTCGAGATGGAATTCGAGGATCTGTTACAGCAGGTGACGGGGACCGTCGCGGATGCGCTCGATCACCAGGATTATCCCTATGACATGCTTGTCCGGCATGTCGATCGCGGCAAGGGCTCGACCCGGCGCCCGTTCCTGGACGTCATCTATGTCTATCAGAGCGCCGCGCAGACGCGCATCGATATCAGCGGCGCGGCGGTGCCGACGGCATATCGTCCGAACGCGTCCCTTGATTTCGCCTTCTCGTTCGTCAAGGCGGATCTATGCCTCAATATCGCCGATCATGACGGCGCAGGCATTGGGTTGACACTGGAGTATCACAGCGATCGCTTCGCAGCGTCGACGATTGATCGGTACCTCGCCATTCTGGACCAGTTTGCCCGGTCAACGGTGGGCACGCCATGAGACTGTCGGACCTCATAACCGTCGCCGACTCGGAAGAGCAGGAGACGCTGCGAAATTGGCTCGCCCAGGTCAACCGTACGCAGCGACCCTATCCGCGGCAGCAGACGGTCCCGCAAATATTCACGGCGCGAGCCAAAGAGAACCCGGATGCGGTCGCCGTCGTCTGCGGGCCGATTGAGGTCAGCTATCGCGGGCTGGCGGAGCGTGCCGATCGGCTGGCCTGGCGTCTCTGTGCAATGGGTGTCGAACCGGGACAGCTCGTCGCGATCCTGTTGCCGCGATCGGTGGCGGCGATCGTCGCGATGCTGGCGACAATGAAGGCGGGGGCCGCCTACCTGCCGATCAGCCCCGAACTGCCTCGCGAGCGCCTGCTTCGGATCCTCGAAGACAGCCGGGCGTCGATCCTGATTGCCGATGTCGGCGACGCCGATCGTGCCGAAACACCGTTGACGGGCCTTGCGCCGTCGCCAAGGCTCGTGACCGTAGACCGGGCTGGGTGGCTTCAGGTGCACGAGATGGCGGAACATGCGGCCGAGATCAATCGCAGCGCGCCGGGCAGCGTCGCTTATGTGATGTACACCTCGGGCACCACCGGCGAGCCCAAGGGCGTTATGGTCGAGCATCATGCAATCTTGCGGCTCGTCATCAATACCGATTTCATCGCGCTCGGTCCCGCCGATTGCATCCTGCAGACCGGCGCCCTCGCATTCGACGCCGCGACCTTCGAGATTTGGGGCGCGCTGTTGAATGGCGCCCGCCTGATTCTGCCCGAGGGCGAGACTTGGCTCGGCGCGCGCGGCTTCGCACGCCTGGTCGCTGAGCACAGCGCGACCGTCGTCTGGTTGACCGCCGGCGTCTTCAACGCGCTCGTCACGGAAGACGTCGCGGCTTTCGCCGGCTTGCGGGTCGTGTTGACCGGCGGCGAGAGGCTGTCGCCGCACCACGTCGATAAGTTCTGCCGCGCGCACCCGGATCTCGTCCTGATAAACGGCTATGGGCCGACGGAGAATACCACTTTTACGACCACTTACGAGGTGCGACAGTCGGTTGCCGCCGACGTCCCGATCGGCCGGCCAATCGCGAATACCAGCGTCTACATTCTCGACGATGAGCAGCAACCGGTCCCGATCGGCCAGGTCGGAGAGCTGTACGCGGGCGGCGAAGGACTGGCGCGCGGATATCTGAACGACCCGGATTTGACCAGGGCCCGGTTCGTGCCGCATCCGTTCGAGGCCGGGCAGCGTCTCTATCGCACCGGCGACCTCGCGCGCTGGCGCGCCGACGGCGTCATCGAGTTCCTCGGTCGCGCCGATGATCAGGTGAAAATACGCGGTTTTCGCGTCGAGCCGAGCGAGATCGAGGCGGTCCTGTTGCGCCACGCCGCCGTCGCCCAGGCCATCGTGGTTGCGAGGGCGAACGCCGGTGGGGATCACGATCTGGTCGCGTATTACACGGGGATTTCCAACTTTCTCGCAGGCGAATTGCGGCAGCATCTCCGCCGGTCCTTGCCGGACTACATGATCCCGGCGGCTTTTGTCGAATTGTCGCAACTGCCCCTGACCGGGAATGGCAAGATCGATCGCGCCGCGCTGCCGGCGCCAACCGGAGTGCCGGCAACGGCCGGGCCGCGCAACATCCCCGTCAAGGATACCGAGGCGGCACTGCTGACGATCTGGCGCGAGGTCCTGGAACGTTCGGATATCGGCATCGACGATAATTTCTTTGACATTGGCGGGCATAGTATGCGGGCGGTTCGGCTCGCCTTTTGTCTCGAGCAGAGCTTTGGCGTGGTGTTGCCGTTCACCGTATTGTTCGAAGCCCCGACCGTTGCGGAAATGGCGGCGCGCGTCGTCGAAGCAATAAAGTTCGGTGATGACCGCATCGACCGGCCGCTTGTCAGGTTCGACGGCGGCGACCGCCCGATTTTCGCGTTCCCTCCAGGGACCGCCGACGCGCTGAGCTATGCTGGGCTCGCCCCCCGACTCGAGAAATGGCGGCTGCGTGCCTTCAATTTCACGACCGGGGAAAGCCCGATCGAAAATTGCACCGACCTGATCGAGGGCGAAGATCCGGGCCCTTACGTCTTGTTCGGCTATTCCGGCGGCGGCAATTTTGCATTCCGCGCGGCGCGCGAGCTCGAAGCGCGCGGCAGGCGGGTGCGTGCGGTGGTGATGGTCGATTCATCGCGCTTCGTTGGCGCCTTCGACTTCCCGGAAAGCGAGGTTCACTCGCTGGCGCAGGAGTTCCTCGGCAACGAGGGCGTGCAGCCATACATCAAGCATGCGGCGCTGAAGGACAAGGTGATCCGCAGCATTCAACGGTATCACGAGGCACTCGGATGGAACCCGGACAGCGGCACCGTCGACGCCGCAATCCATCTGGTCCTATGCGAAAGATCAAAGGACGCTTTTTACGAGGCCGATGGCCGCCTGGTCTGCAGCAAAAGCGCCTGGAAGGACGCCACGCGCGGCAGCTTTCAAACATGGCAGGGCTCGGGCGAGCATCGTCGGATGTTGCAGCAACCGCATCTCGGCGCGAACGCGGAGCTTCTGACCCGTATTCTGGCTCGTTATGCGGAGCCGTCTTCTGTCTGAGCAAGTCAGAGCGACTGCGCGACAATCATCTTCATAACTTCGTTCGTCCCCCCATAGATAGTCTGAATGCGCGCGTCCATGAATCGCCTGGCAATCTCGAAATCGCGCATATAGCCGTAGCCGCCGTGCAGCTGCAGGCACTCGTGCATGGTTTCTACTTGCTTCGCTGTCGTCCACCATTTCGCGATGGCCGCCTGGATATGGTCCAGCTCCCGCAGAGCAGACGGGCAACAC
>Ga0210403_10005857_pt1 | contig 10376 bp, 8 predicted proteins | sample IncBWC19MmetaG_FD_150863 | JGI IMG/M metagenome (GOLD analysis project Ga0210403, IMG submission 150863) | Forest soil microbial communities from Barre Woods Harvard Forest LTER site, Petersham, Massachusetts, United States - Inc-BW-C-19-M | ecosystem: Environmental > Terrestrial > Soil >... | reverse complement strand
GTTAAAATTATTGCCCTTCTGGGATCCGCTCCGCGGCGATACGCGCTTTGAAAAAATCGTTCAGTCGCTCGCGCCGAAATGATCATGGCCGCCGACGCCACAAAGGAGATTCAGTTCGAGATCGGCCACGTTTTATTCATCGACATTGTTGGTTACTCCAAGCTGCTCACCAACCAACAGCGAGAGCAGATTCAAAAGTTGAAGGAGATTGTTAGCGGGACGGAGCAATTCTGTCTGGCCGAAGCAGAAGGCAAAGTGCTGCGATTACCGACTGGCGATGGTGGCGCACTTGTTTTCCGAACTAGTACTGAAGCATCAGCGCTATGTGCCCTGGAGGTAAGCAAGGCTCTTAAGAGCTATCCCAACTTACACGTTCTGAAACAAGGGATCGATCTGCACCGTGCCGCTAAACCAATCCGCTGGTCCTGTGCCGGATGGTTGTGAACCAACTCTTGATTTCCATTCTCAACTTCTTTGTTTAACTGACTCCTGTTTGTCATGACGAGTACTTCGTAAATTGCTTTCAGGAAACATTTGTTCAATGCGTCCGCCACCATCAAAGCACGCTTCCAAGTTTGGTGTGATCAAGCTTCACTTTCGAAAAAGAACCCGCACCCTCACCTACGAACAAAAAGGCGGTTGGCAAAGCACGGCGGACGTCAACGGCATCAGCCTCGATGCGCATATTCATGCGCTCTATGGGTTGGTTTTACAAGATGCCGGGAAAAACATCCTCATGATTGGGTGTGGGGGCGGCACTCTCGGCACCATGCTGGCTCGAGCAGGGAGGCGGGTATCGATCGTTGAGATCGACCCGGTCTCAATCAGGCTCGCAAAGCGCTATTTTGGTCTGCCGCGAAACATCGCATGTCATGTGGGCGATGGATTGGCATTCATGCAAAAAAAACGCCGGCACTATGATGTGCTCATTGTGGACGCTTTTACCGGCGAGAACATTCCCGCCCACATGAAGGATGCGGCATTTTTTGAGGCGGCGGTCAGCTGCCTGCGACGCAACGGGTTGGCCATGGTTAATGTTTGTCTGGGACGGAAGTCAGATCCGACGGCAGATAAAATTGCTGCAGGTTTCAAAGAAAGAGGCTGGTCCGTGCGCCTTTTGGATAGCCCGGGCGCGGAGCGTAACGCCATTGTCTTGGCCGGAAAGGTGAAGAACCTGCGACGGCCCAGGTTGCTGCTCGTGCCTGAAGCCGGCGCGAAACAGACGGGCAAAGAATTGACCGCCATGCGCTTCCGGCGGCGACGGTTGATTTTCGGAAACCGCGCTAGCCTCCGGTAACAGCTGCGATCGCGCCGCTTTCTGCGAAAACGGCTTGAATGTGACCCGTCTACCGTCATTCAGAGGGAGGAGGTTTTTGCTACCGCCTTCACGAGCCTTTTGACTAGGAGATACACAGGATAACTGACTGCAATCCCTGCGACGACATCAGTCTGATGCTAGTGACTATCTGGCTGCTATAGCCGCCGAAGATGAGCTGAGCGGCATCTGCCCCTGCCAAATTTGAGCCGGCTAGCTTTGACACCGGCAGCGCATACAGCATGGCGAGGTTAATCAGCACGTAGATCGCCGTCACCAAAGCAACGCCGGAAAAAAGGGAACGAGGGATGCTTTTCGCCGGATCGGTATTCTCCTCTGAAAAGTAAACCGGCGCATGCCAGCCGGCGTAAGTGCCAAGAATGCTTTGCATCGACAAGGCGATGGCCACAAACAAAAGCTTCGGAAAAGAGCGATGGCTTTGCGCTTGGGGACAGCGGTTAGCTTCGGGCTGAAAAGAAAGCAGGCAGCGATGATGACGAAGAAAGGGAGGACTTTGAACAGGCTCATGATTTCCTGAGCGGGGCTACCTACACGAAGACCGAGCCAGTGAAATGCGGTGAAAAAGATCAACACGGCAATGGCCGCCGGCGTTATGACACCGGGGTTATAAGAGAAAACTCCGGCGGCGTATTCGGTCAACGCTACCGCCAAATATGCCATGGAACTGGTGCGGAGGAGCCAATCGCTCCAGCCCACCAGAAATCCGCCGAACTCACCATATGCCCGACGAGAGTAAATGTAAGGTCCGCCGTCCAGCGGCAGCATTGTGCCCAGCTCAGCATAGGTATTCGCACCGACGAACGCATACAATCCGGAGATAATCCATACGGCCATGATGAGTCCGCTGTGGCCGAGCTGAGCCGCGACGCTCCCTAGAATCCTCAGGATGCCAATCCCAATTGTTCCGCCGATGCCTACCGCCACGCCAAAAGTCACTCCGACAATACGCAGCAGCCGTTCTTTGCCAAGGGAGGCCGTATTAGGACGCAGTTGCTCCGTCTGCATGCGTTCGGCTTAGCTGATTCAGCGCCGCACAACAAGAGCGCAGGGCCAGGTCACCTAAATCTGGACTTTGCCCTGCCTTCTGTACAGTTAGCGCTCGATTATTAGCCAAGCGTGAATCTGAGCAACTTCCTAGCCGAGCTGAAGCGGCGCAACGTTTACAAAGTTGCTGTCGCCTATGCCGTCGTCGGCTGGGTCATCGCGCAAATCGCGACCCAGATTTTTCCCTTCCTGGAAATTCCGAACTGGCTCGTCCGCCTGGTGATCGTCTTGATCGCGATTGGATTTCCGATTGCGCTTGTCATCGCATCGGCGTTCGAAGCGACACCTGAGGGGATCAAGCGAACCGAAGTGGCTGATGCGATGCCGACTACAGCGAGCCACAAAAAGCATGCCTGGATTTTTGTTGTGATCGTTGGAGCCGCGCTCTCGGTCGGTCTGTTTTTCTTCGGGCGTTACTCGGCACAAACGCCTCGACAGACCGAAGCAGCTACAGCCTCGTCGACCCCGCAAAAATCGATCGCGGTCTTGCCGTTCGAAAATCTCAGTGACGACAAGGGTGCCGCTTACTTCGCCGACGGCATTCAGGACGAAATCCTGACCAAGCTTGCAAGCATCGCCGATCTCAAAGTGATTTCGCGCACTTCCACCGCGAAGTACAAGAGCAAACCGGAAGACCTAAAAACCGTTTCGCAACAGCTCGGAGTAGCAACTGTTCTCGAAGGCAGTGTCCAAAAGGCCGCTGACAAAGTCCGTGTCAACGTCCAGCTCATCGACGCCCGGGCCGATTCCCACCTTTGGGCGAAAACGTACGATCGCGATCTAGCGGATGTTTTTGCGATCCAGAGTGAAGTGGCACAGGAAATCGCCGATTCGCTCAAGGCGAAACTTTCTCCCAGCGAAGCTAACACGATGGCAAGCGCGCCAACGAAAGACATGCAGGCCTATGATCTCTTTCTCAAGGGCGAGTTCGAGCAGCGCGTCGCCAATAGCAATTTCCGCCCGGAATCATTCGACCAGGCAGCGCGCTGGTATAAGGAAGCAATCGCGCGCGACCCGAATTTTGCACTGGCCATTGCGCAACTGGCTATGTGCAAGCTGAGGCGTCATTGGCTGACTGACCCGTTGAGCCAAGCGGAGTTGATGGAGGCGGCCAGATTGGCAAAGCAGGCGCTGACCCTCGCGCCCGACCTCCCGGAAGCACATGTCGCTGTTGGTCTGTTTCACTACTATGGCTTTCGCGAGTACGAGCTGGCCTTAACTGAGTTTCAGCGCGCCCTCGAGCTTCGGCCTAACTACTCGCTGGCGCTCCAATTTATCGCTTTTGTGCATCGCCGTCAGGGCAAATGGGATCGCACTTTGGACGAGCTGAAAAAGTCCATCGTGCAGGACCCGGGAGATCCATATGTCCAGGGAGGCCTGGCAGAAACCTATGTCTTTCTGCGCATGTGGAAAGAAGCGGAAGAAGTCGCCAAGCATGCCCTCACCATCGATCCCCACGAGGCGACCGCCATGCGTATGTTGCTGCTGAGTTCTCTGAACCGGACCGGCAACGCGCAGGAACCTTTGCGACTACTTTCTACCTTCCCGCCGGACGACCTGCTGCTTCCCAACACCGGCATGTTTGACATGGTGATCGGTACTCGCGGCCAAACCCTTGTTCTGGGTCGGGATTTCAACGCGGCATTGAAGGCATGTGAAACCGGTACGGTCGCGACGACCAACAAATGGCAACGGTTTGCCGCCAAAGCCGGGATTCGCGTGCTGGTCGGCGATGTTACCGGCGCACAATCTGACGCCGAGAAAGCGCGCGAGCTCTTGGAGGAGAGATTGCGAGAGCATCCGAGTGACTTTCGGTCGCTACGAGCATTAAGTTGGGTTTACCTCGCCCTTAACCGGAAGACCGATGCGATAAAGGTCGCCCAGCAAGCACTGGAACTGCTGCCGCCTGAGAAAGACGCCGTGCTTGGTTCCGGAAACCTGGCCGCTTTGGCCCAGATTCAGGCGCAGACCGGTGCTGCGACGGAAGCGGTGCAGAATCTGAAAAAACTTCTCTCGATCCCGGCGGGCGAGACCATTTCCATCGCGCGCCTGAAAGTCGATCCAGTGTGGGACCCGATCCGGAATGATCCAGGTTTTCAACAACTGCTCGCCGGAACTGAGCATATTGGACCCTAGCAAATAGCATGTCCGCCAACTTTTCTTCAGACGTAAAGGTCGAGATCGGACATGTTTTGTTCATCGACATCGTCGGTTACTCGGCATTACTCATCAACGAGCAGAGCGAGCAGATTCAAACGTTAAAGGAGATCGTGCGCGGAACAGAACAGTTCCGTTTGGCGGAAGCGGAAGGCAAGCTCCTGCGATTGCCGACTGGCGATGGTGGCGCGCTTGTTTTTCGAAACAGCCTCGAAGCGCCGGTTCTTTGCGCATTGGAAATCGACAAGGCGCTGAAGAGTCATCCGAAATTGTGGGTGCGGATGGGAATTCACAGCGGGCCGGTCAATGCGATTACCGATCTGAATGAGCAGGCTAACGTTGCCGGCGCTGGAATTAATGTCGCGCAGCGGGTGATGGACTGTGGCGATGCCGGTCACATTCTTCTCACTAAACGAGTCGCTGATGACTTGGAGCACTACCCGCAATGGCGTTCCCTTCTGCACGAACTCGGCGAATGCGAAGTCAAACACGGATTGCGCATCTCACTTCTGAATCTTCACGGTGACGAAGCTGGCAATCCGGAACTGCCGGAGAAATTTCGACAGGCAAAAGCGAGGGGACAAACAGCACCGGGGGCTGCGCCAGCCAAAAGCATCGCGGTGCTGCCGTTCGTCAACCTGAGCGCAGACAAACACGACGAGTATTTGAGCGACGGCATGACCGAGGAACTAATTAACGCGCTGGCCAGGGTACCAGGGCTGCGCGTGCCGGGACGGACATCTTGTTTTGCTTTCAAGGGCAAAACCGAACCGGATATTTTCCGGACAGTCGGTGATCAGCTGCATGTCGATACAGTGTTGGAAGGAAGTGTTCGCAAAGCCGGCGATAAACTGCGCGTGACCGCTCAGCTGATCAATGTGAGCGACGGTTATCATCTCTGGTCGAAGGATTACGACGGTGACGTAAAGGACATTCTCAATTTTCAGAGCAACGTGGCCGAGCAAGTCGTGCAAGCTTTGCGAGTACAGCTTGGCACCCAAGCCGCGCGCGCATTATCCAAGAAGCCAACCGAAAATCCGGAGGCTCATCGCCTCTATTTGCTGGGACGCTATGAATTTGGCAAATACAGCAAAGCCGGCTGGACCAGCTCGATCCGCCATTACGAGCAGGCGCTGAAGCTCGATCCCAACTATGCGCTGGCCTATTGCGGCCTCGCCGACACCTACGCCTACATGGGAGGAGTAGTGATGCCGAGTAAAGAAGCGGTGGTTAAAGAGAAGGAATTCGCGCAAAGAGCGCTTGAGCTCGAACCACAGCTTGCAGAAGCGCATCTTTCCCTCGCCTGCGCCCTCGGCGGCGCTTTTGATTTGCAGAACGCCCAAGTTGAATTCGATCGGGCTATCGAGCTAAATCCTAATCTGGCCTGGGCATATGAAATATATGCGTGGTTTCTGGGCGGAGTTGGTCGATTGGATGAGGCGATTGCGAAAGACAAAAAAGCGATCGAACTCGATCCGCTGAATTCGTTCTTTCAAGCTGCGTTGGCCTACTACCTGTATCACGCACGTCGATATGACGATGCAATTGTCCAAATCAAAAAGACGCAGGAACTGGATCCCGCTTCAATCCTTGCCCGTCATTTGTTAGGCTGCTGCCTCCTGTGGAAAGGCGACACGACGGGAGCAATCGCGGAATTTCAACAAAGTAAAATTGTGGTGACCGGTGCGTGGTATCAGGGACTCCTCGGTTACGCTTATGCCATTTCTGGAGAACGACTGAAAGCCGAGCAGATCTTGCGCGAACTCGAACAGATGGCAAAACGGCAATACGTCAATTCGACAGCGTTCGCTGACATCCATCTAGGACTTGGCGAAAAGGAGAAAGCTTTGGATTGGCTAGACGTAGCTTATGAGAACCACGAAAGCGCCTGTTGGTATCTAACGGTTGACCCGATTTACGATAGTGTGCGCAACGAGCCGCGTTTTCAGGCGCTGGTGCAGAAAGTTTTTGGCTCGAACCTATGAAGATCGACAATGGAACCGGCGCGAGCCGAGAGACATCGACGGGCGGGTCGGGATCACGACCCGGGCAGAGTGCTGTTGACGAGCGGGGACGCGAGTCAATCAACTTCTTCGCCGAACTGAAGCGGCGGAATGTCTACAAAGTCGCCGTCGCGTATGCGGTCGTCGCTTGGTTGCCCGTGGTTAAGAAATCATAGTAGAGTGCCGTGAACAATTGAACTCCAATTCCAGACACTGAGACACGACAACCTTGGCTATTAATCGCGACAAACCCGACCGCTGGAAAGCAGACATCGCGCGCTCAGTTGATTTTTATAATCAATAGTTCATGAAGTTCGCACCAGCGGCCTATCGGAAGGAGCGACTAGCCGCAACAAAAGCAGTCGAAGATGCGCTACAGTGGACGAACAACCTGACAAACGTTGGTGCTGATCTTCTCCAGAGATATCCGGGAATTTTACCTGCGTTGCGAATGTGTACTTGTCCACCGATTGCGCGGGATCGTTTGATAGGTCTGTCGGGAGTGCGACGCGGTCTGGTGGGGCTAATGGAAAAGAGCCAAAGACTTCCGAGAAATGTCAACGCGACTGTTCTTCGTAAAGAACTCCAAAAGATAGGTATGATTTTTGAGAGGATGGCCGATCCCGATATTTTTACTTGGTTGCAATCGCACACTGAACCAAAGCGGAGCGAGGTTCATCGTGCGGCAACTATCGTAGCCGATCGATTGTGTGGAGCGGCAGCTGATCCCATTATCCGAAACGCGCAGGAAGCACGTCAGCTACAAGTTCTCGGTGACTGGTTAAAGCGACGCGGCTATACGCCGCTTCCTGCAAAACATGGGCTTAAGTTTGATGCGATGCCATCAGCGACATACGCGTTTCGTTTAAATGTCCCTGTGCGCTTGGGAAGCACGGGCAAAACAATTAATGTCCCAATTGATGCGGTTGTCATGCCGAAGCGAGCAACGCGAAAAGCGTTGCCCCTTCTGATCGAAGCTAAATCCGCGGGCGATTTCACAAACGTCAATAAGCGCCGTAAGGAAGAAGCGAAGAAGGTCAGTCAATTGCGCGAAACTTACGGTGAATCTCTAAAGTTCGTGCTGTTGCTTTGTGGATATTTCGACAGTGGCTATCTTGGCTATGAAGCGGCAGACGGGATTGATTGGGTTTGGGAGCACAGGCTTAATGATCTAGCAGAGTTTAAGTTGTGAGTTGATGAATGGCTTTGAGCAACTTGAAGCGCAGCGACTCGATGTCCAGATCGATAGGGATTCGGCGAAACATCAAAGGGAGCGAAACCGATTAGGGCAATTTGCGACTCCACCGGGCCTAGCCGCCGACATTGTTAGATCGGCGCTCGCGCTTGTTCACAAGGATGAGCAGATACGTTTTCAGGATCCGGCTTTTGGCACCGGGGCATTTTATTCAGCTTTGATCAGACAGATTCCGACGTCACGAGTCGAAACTGCTGTTGGCTACGAGATCGACCAACATTATGCAGAACCTGCGAATTACCTTTGGCGGCAGACGGGATTGCGTTGTGAGGTCCAGGATTTTACAAAGGCTCCTCCACCTCCGCCTAGCGAACGCTTCAATCTTGTCATTTGTAATCCACCGTACGTCCGCCATCATCATCTTTCGGCTCCGGAGAAAGCGCGACTTCACGAGGGGAGCAAACGTGCCGCACGTGTACAATTGAGCGGCCTCGCAGGACTTTATTGCCACTTTTTAGCATTGGCCCATCCTTGGATGATCAATGATGCAATAGCTGGCTGGTTGGTTCCGAGTGAGTTCATGAATGTTAATTATGGCAAAGCCATTCAGGATTACCTACTTGACCGAGTGACACTGTTGCGAATCCATCGCTTCGATCCAAGCGACGTTCAATTTTCTGACGCGCTGGTATCGTCAGCTGTTGTTTTTTTTCGCAACACGCCGCCAGCAAATCCTCATAGCGTCGAATTCACATTTGGCGCGCAATTAGCGAATCCGATAAGTCGCGCGTCGATTTCTACGGACGACTTGCGTCACGAATTAAACTGGACACGATTTCCGCATTCTGCCATTCGAGAGACGCAACTCGGCCCGACATTGTCCGATCTCTTTAGCATTAAGCGTGGGCTGGCCACAGGGGCGAACGACGTTTTCGTCTTAAGTTCTGAGCAAATCAAGGAACATGAGCTGCCAACCGAATTTTTCCGGCCAATCCTTCCGAGTCCGCGCAATCTCGAAAGTGATGAGGTGATGGCAGACGCCGAAGGCAATCCTATTTTGCATCAACCAAAATTCCTGTTCGATTGTCGATTATCGGAAGAGCAGGTGGCATCCCAGTATCCCTCGCTTAGTCGCTATCTGGAAAATGCAAAATCAAAAGTGGGCGATCGATATCTCTGCGCCAAGCGTTCCCCTTGGCATTTGCAGGAAAATCGGCCAGCGGCGCCAATACTTTGTACATACATCGGGCGCTCGGACACAAAGAACGGAAGGCCCTTTCGATTCATCTTGAATCATTCGAAGGCCACTGCGGCCAATGTTTATTTGATGCTGTATCCGAAATTGAAGCTGCAGCTGGCGATAAGAGAGCGGCCAGGTCTACAGCGCGAGATCTGGCACAGACTTAACAGGGTAAGTGTCGAGACTATGCTTGGCGAAGGTCGAGTTTATGGCGGTGGCTTACACAAGATGGAGCCCCGAGAACTCGCCAACATTCCCGCCACAGAAATTGTTGACCTTGTTACGCACCTAGTCGGACCACGAAGTTTCGATGTCGATCTATTTACTGGCAAGGTTCTGCGTGAAGAGCCCGCTGGCGATATTACCGAGTGACGAAGGGCTTCAATTTAGCCTCTCCATTCTGCCTTAATGTGGAGATCGGATTTGCTGGGCCATGAGACAGTGAAGATCGACAATTTCTTGGCCGAGCTGAAACGGCGTAACGTTTACAAAGTTGCGGTGGCCTACATCGTCGGCGGATGGGCTCTTTCGGAGGGGATCTCGCAGGTCTTTCCAGTGTTCGACGTTCCGAACGGGATCATTCGTTTGATCGTGATTCTGATCATCGCGGGTTTACCGGTTGCGCTCGTCCTCGCCTGGATGTTCGAGATAACGCCTGAAGGAATTAAGCGTACGGCAACGGCTGATGCGATGCCGGCGTCAGCGAAACCGAAGAAATACGTCTGGCTTTATGTCGTTGTGATTGGCGCCGTGGTGTCGATCGGATTGTTTTTCCTTGGACGCTATAGCGCTCAGAATGCAAGCGGTGCGGCGCGCGCTGGCGCATCCGAACTTCCGCAAAAATCGATCGCCGTTCTGCCGTTCGACAATCTCAGCCGGGATCCGGACAACGCCTTCTTCGCCGAAGGCGTGCAGGATGAAATCCTCACTCGATTGGCAAAGATCGCAGATCTGAAAGTGATCGCACGAACGTCGACTCAGCGATTCAAGAGTACGCCGGATGATCTACAGCAGATCGCGAAGCAGCTCGGAGTAATGAATATTCTCGAGGGAACTGTGCAGAAAGCCGGCGATCAGGTTCGCGTTAACGTCCAGCTCATCAACGCGGTGACCGACGCGCATCTTTGGGCTGAGACCTACGATCGCAAACTGACCGACATTTTCGCGGTCGAAAGCGAGATTGCGAAAGCAATTGCCGAAACATTGCAGGCCAAGTTGACCGGCGCGGAGAAAAGCTCGATTGCGAAAGCGCCGACCGCGAATCCGGAAGCGTACGAACTTTATCTCAAAGGCCGATTCTTTTGGAACAAGCGGACTGGCACGGATCTACGCAAAGCGATCGACTATTTCAATCAAGCGATTGCCAAAGATCCAAATTATGCACTGGCTTATGTCGGCCTG
>Ga0210403_10005855_pt1 | contig 10379 bp, 9 predicted proteins | sample IncBWC19MmetaG_FD_150863 | JGI IMG/M metagenome (GOLD analysis project Ga0210403, IMG submission 150863) | Forest soil microbial communities from Barre Woods Harvard Forest LTER site, Petersham, Massachusetts, United States - Inc-BW-C-19-M | ecosystem: Environmental > Terrestrial > Soil >... | reverse complement strand
TTTGCGAAACTTCAGCGGCCGGACTTGGCGTGCGCGGTGTGGTGACCTGAGCCCAGGCGTTAGCAGACAAGAGCGCCGCCAGGACTACCATGACGAATTTAACAGATATTGGTTTTTTCATTTTGGTTGGATGGTTGGATTACGTAAAAACCTTTACGGGTGTCGCCCGAAAAAAGTCTTGATCCAATTCTAAAATACACCCGCTTGGAGGAGAATTTGATTAATAATTTAATCAACTTTAGGGTCAGCAACGAATTCAAACTACCTATACTATGAGTATTAAAAGAAGAGACTTCATTCGCCTTTCAACAGGGAGTGCGGTTGCCGGTACGGCACTCTTAACCGGAATGTCTTCCTGCGCAACGCCCCAGGGATCACCATCACCGATGGATCAATTGAAGTCGATGACCAGCGACATAGTTCCGATTTCAGTGCAAGAGCGCGAGTCCCGGATTGAAAAGGCGCAGCGGTTAATGAATGAGAATAAGATTGGAGCCTTGCTGTTGGATGCAGGAACATCCATGAAATATTTCACAGGCATCAGTTGGTGGCCCAGTGAACGAACGATGGTGGCCATCATTCCGGCAAAAGGAGAAGTGAAATACGTAAGCCCTGCCTTTGAAGCAGACCGCCTTCGTCAGTTGATAAAAATAGGTAAGGATGTAAGAACGTGGGAGGAACATGAAAGTCCGTACGTGCAAATTGCCAATGTGTTCAAGGATTTTGGAATTCGAAATGGGAATATTGGAATAGAAGAACGCCTTCGCTTTTTCCTGTTTGATGGTGTGAAAAAAGAAGCCTCCCATCTCAACTACGTGAGCGGTGATCCGGTAAGTATGCCGTGCCGTTTGATTAAGTCTCCTGCGGAACTCGCGCTCATGCAACGCGCCAATGACATTACGATTGAAGCCCACAAAATGATGGTGTCGATGCTTTACAAAGAGATGACGCCGGGTGATTTTTCCAAACTGGCGGCTGAGGCACACTCCAGGTTAGGAGCGTCGGGTGGTACGGGCGTAAATTTTGGAGAGGCTTCCGCTTATCCCCATGGAAGTATAGAGCCACAGAAATTAAAAAAAGGAGATATCGTTTTGATGGATGGAGGTTGTAGTGTGGGAGACTACGCTTCTGACATCAGCCGCACGGTGGTATTTGATGCAGAGCCCACCAAGCGGCAACGAGAGATTTGGGATCTGGAAAAGAAATCGCAGGCAGCTGGCTTTGCTGCGGCGAAGATTGGTGATCCCTGTGAAAATGTTGACATCGCCGCACGAAAAGTATTGGAGGATGCAGGCTTTGGCCCGGGTTATAAAGTTCCAGGATGTCCGCATCGCACGGGCCATGGTATTGGCATGGATGGACACGAATGGGGAAACATGGTGTTGGGAAATAAATTGCCTCTTCAGGCAGGGATGTGTTTTAGCATTGAACCCACTATTTCTATTTACGGAGAATTTGGCGTGCGCCTGGAAGACTGCGCTTACATGACGGAGGAGGGACCAAAATGGTTTTCAGAACAAAGCCCCTCCATTGATAAGCCGTTTGCATAAGTTCTGACAATTACTTGGGTTTTATCTTACTATCAAATCTTGGAGGACAAATTCTCATGAAATGAGCATAAAGAGAACTTTACCCAAAGGTATGATCCCGATAGCTATTGGGACGAGATGCGAATTCCATGCCTGCATGCCGAAGTGCCGCATTCCGGCACGCAGGCATGTGACCTTAAAAAAATAAATATTAACACATGAAACTAAACGTGAAGTACCCGGTGATTTTTTTTGTTCTTTTTTCATGTGAAACGTCACGGGAGGGAAAAGAATCAATTGACTTGGAGGGGACATGGCAATTAGTTTCCGGTACTATCATTGAGAAAAGTGATACCACTACTACGGATTATACCAAGGCAAATTCGATGATCAAGATAATTAACAAATCACATTTTGCATTTTTGAATCATGATATTGCTAATCGCAAGGATTCAACAGCATTATTTGTTGCCGGAGGAGGCCGTTATGAATTGAAAGAAAATCAGTACACCGAACATCTTGAATATTGTAGTGACCGGCAATGGGAAGGCAATAACTTCACGTTCACTGTAATTATTCAAAATGATACGCTGTTGCAAACCGGAGAGGAGAAAATTGAAGGTGGAGAGGTCAATAGGATTAACATTGAGAAATATGTACGCGTGAAAAAATGATTTCGATGCTTACGCTGAGAAATAACCGCGTTGGATGGCAAATTTATATAGCCCGATATTATTCCGTACACCCGTTTTTGTTACGATGTTGGCACGATGATTAAAAAAAGTTTTTTCGCTGATGCTTAACCTGTTACTGATTTCACCAGGCGTATATTCCTGACAGATCAGAAGAAGTATTTCAATTTCTCTGGTAGTCAATTTAGAGTATTTGTCTTCCGGTTCGCGATTAATTGCTTTGGCAATTGCTTTTTCAACGATGTCATTTTTGTAAAAATCTTTATCAATTACCGAATACAGTGCCTTCTCAACTTCCTCAACTTCTGCCGATTTACTCAGGAAGCCGTGAACCCCGATGTCCATGAGCTTATTGATGAAGACACCCTCGGTGTGCATGGTCAGCATCAGGATTTTTACATCAGGAAAATGATCTGAAATTTGCCTTCCTGCCTCAATGCCTCCCATTACCGGCATTTCAAGGTCAATGATTACTGCGTCCGGCTCACGGCCTTCGATCAAATCCAGCAATTCCCGGCCATTGGATGCTTCCTTCACCTCGCCCACACGGTCAAAGGTACCAAGCAGCCTCATCATGCCCTTTCTGACCACATTATGATCATCTGCCAAATAAACGTTGATTTTATTCTTTTCCATATTTCAAAGGTATGTTTACAGAAATAGTCGAACCCCCGGACATAGGAGGATTTCCTATAACAATTTCAGCCTTCAACCGTTTTGCCCGTTGTTCTATGTTCCACCAGCCTACACCAGTTCGCGATTCATTCAATTTAAAACCGGTGCCATTGTCCTGGACTTCTACCCATACGTGATTGTTTTCCCATGCAATGGCCACCTCCAACAAACTAGCCTTTGAATGCTTGATGGCATTGCTGACTAATTCCTGTACAATCCGGAAGGCCTGAATTCCGTCTTCATCATTCCACATTTGGTTTCCAGTTTCCACAAATCTTACTTCCAGACCGCGACCGTTGAGTTGATCACATAGCTTGTTTACCGACTGAGAAAATCCGGAATGATGAAACGCTTCGGGCGTTAACTCCCACGAAATCCTGCGCATGGTGTCGATAGACTGGTCCAGAATCTGGATGAGTTCACGATAGGACTCTTGGGCTTGCGCTGTTAAGTCGACTGACCGATGAATGAATGATGCATTAACTTTTGCGCCCCACAGTAGTGAACCCAAAGAATCATGAAGGTCGGCACCAATCCTTGTCCGTTCCAGTTCCTGACTTTCAAGTTGCGCCTTGATCATGTTTTGCGCGTATTCCTGCTCGCGCCTTATATTTTCCATGCGGGTTGAAAATATTCTTCTTTGGTAAATAAAAGTGAATAGCCCAATGGCGACTATCAAAAGCAGCATCCCGGTACTTCCAACCAGGACTATGAAGAGTGTTTCAGATTCCGATAGTTGTGCCATAAGGCAATAGTGAAAAGCACGTTCTTTACGATGTTGCAAAAATTATGGAGTATCCAAACCAGACGGTGAGAACCCGGAAATTTATCAACAAGGAAATTATTGGTCAGAAATAAGATGAGCGTACCTCCGCAGTAAAACAATACCCCGAAAGAAATCCAAAGCATGGGTAATTGATAGATGTCATCGTCGGGTAAATTTTTCAGTAAATTGAATAAGTAATACAGTGAAATGGAAACTAAGACCAATCCTGACAAACTATTGCTGTGGGTATTAAACACAAAAAGACCCTGAACGAAAACCGCATTTATGAAAAAGAAAAGAGTAAAAACAATTGCAATGAATTTCAGGTATCGAGGTTGTCCTAGTTCATGAAAATAAATTTTTGACAAAGTCAGAAACTGATATAACAGGTAAACGTTCGCGATCAAGTAACTATTGCCTGAACTTTTACCTAAAAAGTAAGAGGAGACGTCCGACAAAAGCGATGCACTAAGCAAATAGGACAGATATAGGCTGCTGCCCTTTAACCTATATAATTGAAAGGCAGATATACCAAGAGGTAATAACACTGATCCCATCGAGGTATAAGCAAAAATGAATTCGATCGGCATTTTTAGGAATTGAAAATTAGTCAATTCCCACTCAAATCAATACCTCTGCTTTCATACTTTGTAAAAGTTATTAATTCCCAAGAGTTTATGGAATCATCGCTATCCATCAACTCTTGGGAAATAATGAAAGAATCAGTGTCAATTGCGACGCCGGAATTCCCAAGACATCATCTCACAGACCATTGCCATTGGGAGGGCAGTATGTGGGGCATGGCCACGAAACATCAGCAACAATATTTTGGATGTCGGAATCACTAAACAGGGAGAATGACGCCAGGGTGGATGACGACGATGGTGAAGGCAATAAATTATTTCCATCGGCATCGGCTCCAACCAGCACAATTTGCTTCTGCCCTTTATTGTCGATCGTGTAGTACATTCTAATGCCGACGCATCCTGGCTCGGCTAAAATCTGTTTGATAATGGCAGAACCGAAAAAATGCGCCTGTGTGCTGCCAGGATTTTTGTCCCTGTAATTGGCAGCCCACTGTTTAGCATCCGTCAAGGATATTGGATCTCCCTCAGTGCCATTAAAACTATAGTCCGTAATAGCAGGCCCTGGATTAAGAGGTGAGTAAGATACCTTGCCTCCGATTGTTTTAACAGGTGTTTCAGTTTTAGCGCCATCTGAACAAGAAACGGCGATCGAGAAGAGAACAGCACAGGCAATCCAAAGTACTTTGTTTGTTTTCATAAGGCATTGTGTTTAAATGGTTTTGACTTACTACCATCTAAAAGTCCGTTGTGCCACACGGAATTCTCTATTTTATATAGGAGTTACTCCTATATTTTCTTCTCAAACAAAAAAAGCAAAACCTTATTTGCGAAAACTAATATGGGAGTTAATCCCACCCTTGTCTGGAGGGATTAAACTGGAAAAGCCATATTCAATGAAATTATAAAGTGTAGTGCGAACAGAATTTACGCCAACTGAAATAACACTTCTTGCATTAGGTGTAAGTCTAGCCTTGACGATCATTCTTGCACTAAGTTTTCTAACGGTGAAATGGCTCTTGCGGAAATAGACAAGGTGAATTAGAAAATTGACATACAATCTTAACGGATAAGCTTATGAAAACCCCTGAAATATTGATGAGGGCGCTTTTTATTTGGCTATTAGTCATTTGGACAATAGTCGCTGCCACCTGCTGTTACTTTTTCAGCAAAATTAAGCTTCAGCCTTCCTAAAGGTTCTAAAAGAAACACTCATGGTGGAGAACATTGATATACTCTTGGTTGAAGACAACATGGATGATGCCGGCCTTACCATGCGAGCGCTAAAGAAACATCACCTTGCCAACAATATTCTTCATCTTCAGGATGGTGAAGAGGCATTACATTTCTTATTTACAGCATCCTCTCATAACCTTCCGAAACTCATTTTATTGGACATGAAGATGCCCAAGGTGGATGGCATTGAGGTGTTACGCCAGGTTAAATCAGACGTGAATTTAAAAGTCATTCCAGTGGTGATGCTCACTTCATCAAAAGAAGAGCGTGATGTTATTGAATCGTACAAACTCGGGGTTAATGCTTACATCGTTAAGCCTGTTGAGTTTGATCATTTTGTAAAGGCTGTCTCAGATTTGGGTTTTTTCTGGATGCTGCTCAATGAGCCGCTGCCAAAACCAAGACCCCAATCATAAAAATTTGGATTTTTTTATATGGGATCTCTGAAAATATTAATACTTGAAGACATACCGGAAGACGCGGGACTGGTGGAGAGAATATTGCGTAAAGATGGCCTTTCGTTTACCCTGAGCAGGGTTGATACGCGAGATGAGTTCATCGCAAGCCTTCGGGATTTCGAACCAGATGTCATTTTATCCGATCACTCCTTGCCGCAATTTAACTCCGCCGAGGCATTGAAAATATGCCGGCGAGCGGGGCTGCAAATTCCATTCATACTCGTCACCGGAACGGTTTCCGAAGAATTCGCCGTGAACTGTCTGAAAATGGGCGCGGATGACTATGTTTTAAAGGCGAATCTCACCCGATTGCCCTCCGCTATTATCACTGCCCTAAGGAAAAGAGAAGATGAGGAAAAAAGAAAAGTGGCCGAGAAAACTTTGCGCCAGCAAAATGAAGAGCTAATCAAAATCAACCGGGAATTGGATCACTTTGTTTACAGTACCTCACACAATCTCCGAGCACCATTGATGTCAGTATTGGGTTTGTTGAATATCGCCCAAAGAGATCTTTCTGACAATGACACCCGGCACTTCCTCGACTATTTCAGAATGATGAATGAAAGCATAGGAAAGCTTGACGAGACGCTTAAAGAGATTATTGATTATTCTAAAAATGCCCGGATCGAGATTCTGAATGAAAAGATCAACATTCGAAAACTACTGACGGAGTGCTTTGAAAAATTGAATTACCTGGAAGGCGCCGAAGCGATGGAGATTCATATTAATGAACAAAACTCGGAGTTGATCTATTCCGATGCGTACCGCTTGACGGTAATTTTTACAAACATCCTATCAAACGCCATCAAATACAGGGATTTTGACAAACCAAAATCGAAGGTTGAAATTGACGTATCTGTTGAGCCAGCTAAAATCACCATATCGGTAAAAGACAATGGACTGGGTATTCATGAGCAGTACTTGCCACATGTTTTCGAAATGTTTTACCGGGCCAATGAAAAAAGCAATGGTGCTGGCTTGGGACTTTACATCGCAAAGGAAACGATCGGTAACCTTGGAGGGGCTATTGCTGTGGAATCAACCCTTCACGTCGGCACAACAATTAAAGTTGAGATGCCGAATAGCATCACCAGCGACTTGTGACACTAATAACAATTCGACGCGGTAAATCTTTCTTTCAATATAAATGGAACTTGTCATTGAAAACCTTAGTAAAACTTACGCCAACGGCGTCCAAGCGTTAAAAAAAATTAACCTTACCATTGGCCGGGGCATGTTCGGTTTACTAGGTCCGAATGGTGCTGGTAAATCGACACTCATGCGAATCATCGCTACACTGCAGGAAGCAGATCCGGGCAGCAGCATCACCCTGGGTGACATTGACGTGCTTAAAGAGAAGGAAGCCGTAAGAAGTGGGTTAGGTTATTTGCCACAGGAATTTGGCGTCTATCCCAAGATCGAAGCTGAGCGACTGCTTACCCATCTGGCCATACTTAAAGGGATTTCGGATAAAAAAGAAAGAAAAGATGTTGTCGAGGCGTTGCTTCACAGGACCAATCTTTGGGCCTCAAGAAATAAAAATTTAGGAGGTTTCTCCGGAGGAATGAAACAGCGCTTTGGAATCGCCCAGGCGCTGTTGGCAAATCCGGGACTTATTATTGTAGATGAGCCTACCGCCGGCCTTGATCCTGCCGAACGAAGCCGGTTTCTGAATCTTCTGTCTGAGGTTGGGGAAAATACCATCGTGATACTTTCCACGCACATTGTTGAAGATGTAAAGGAATTATGCACCGATATGGCCATTATCCATAGCGGACAACTTCTCTACAAAGGACAGCCTTCACATGCACTGGAAGAATTAGAAGGAAGGATATGGAAAAAACGGGTGAGTAAAGTGGAATTAGAAGAGCACAAAACAAACTACACCGTTCTTTCCGTTAGGCTGGTGGCGGGAACGCCGGAAATCCATGTGCTGAGCGAAACACAACCGAATAGTTCTTTTCAAAGAATCCCCGCAGGACTGGAGGACGTTTATTTCGCTCAAATCTCAAACGCAACGAGGTCAACAAAAGTCAACCCGTGATCCCATACGCTCATGTTCAAAGAGATTTTCTTGTTTGAATTATTCTATCGGAAAAGCAGGTCAGTGACTTACATTTATTTTGGTATCACTTTTCTTCTCTGTTTTTTGGGTGTTGCAAGCTCCATTATTAAGCTTGGTGGTGCTGTAGGCATGATCAAGGCAAACGCACCTTATGTGATCTACCGGATGACCTTAGTCTCCTCGTTCGTACTTTCCATTATCACTTCTGCAATCATCGGGGTAGCCATCGTGCGCGACTTTGACCATAACATGGATGGAATACTATTTAGTGCTCCAATAAAAAAATCAGGCTATCTCATGGGAAGGTTCCTGGGTTCGTTTGTTACACTGCTGTTAATCAACCTAGCGATTCCGTTGGGTTTTATAATTGGCTTTTTGGTTGGAAAATATGTTCCGTGGGAAGTTGCCTGGAAAGGTCAGGAATTGCTCCCTTTTAATTTATGGAATTACTTCCATCCTTTCGTCCTCATTTTAATTCCCAATCTGTTTGTTACCTGTGCGCTTTTCTTTATGAGTGGGGCACTTGGGCGAAAAACCATCGTCATTTACATGCAAGGCATTCTTCTCCTGATACTCTATCAAATAGGGAACGGTTATCTCCGTGACCTTGATTCTCAATATCTCGCTGCCATTATCGACCCCTACGGAATTCAGACATTTCTCTACACGACGCGTTACTGGACGCCCGCAGAACAAAACACACTGTTTGTATCATTCGAAGGCCCCATGCTTTACAATCGCCTGCTTTGGATAGGCGCCGGAATTTTAGCTTTGCTCATTACTTACCGGTTTTTTTCATTTAGCGCTGTCCGTGATAGGTCAACTTCCAAAGAAACCAAGATCCCTGTTCCCGACATTCCTGAATCCGGGTTATGGATTGTGCCGAAGGTCCGGCAAATAATGAATGCCAATACCTATTGGAAACAAATCCGGGAATCCTCCTTTCTTTATTTTAAAATAATATGGAAAGAAATTCCATTCATCGCTATTGCAGGCAGTGGTATGCTGTTGCTCTTCCTCAACGCTTCCCGGATAAACTCAGTTTACGGAACAAGCTCGTATCCTACGACAGCGTCTATACTGGATTTAATGAATAACTCCTTCAGTCTTTTCTTTTTGATCATTGTTATCTTTTATTCAGGCGAGTTGATCTGGAAGGAGCGGTCTGTAAGTTTCAATATGATCATTGATGCACTTCCCGTGCCGAGTTTTGTAAACCTCTTATCGAAATTCATTGGGTTACTTTTGACTTATGTCGCACTGATTTTACTGCTTGTAGCTTGCGGCGTGATCATTCAAATTTCCTATGGCTACTTCAAATTTGACCTGCCTATTTATTTTGGAACACTCTTCGGCTCTACTTTTGTGGGCTTAGTCTTATTCACATTACTTTCATTTTTTATACAAGTTTTGGCCAACAGCAAGTTCGCCGGATTTGTTTTTTCCATTGTATTTTTAATTGTAAACGCACTGTTACCCCAGATGGGGGCTGAGCATGACTTATGGCAATTTGGGAGCGGGAACCTCGGGCCGTTTTCGGAGATTAATTTGTACGGGCATTTCGTCACACCCTTTGTCTGGTTTAAGACTTATTGGATAGCTTTTTCATTTATCTTATTTGTTATCGCTGTGATATTTTCGGTGCGGGGAGCCGAAACGCAACTGAAACTGCGATGGAAAGCAGGTAAAGTTCGATTTACAACCCCGTTGATGCTGTTCACCACGACTGTGCTTTGCATCTTTTTATTTTCCGGCTTTTACATTTATTACAACACCAATGTCACCAATAGATTTGAAGGATCGCATGAGCACGCGAAGAAACTTGCCGACTATGAGAAACTGTTCAATCCATACAGCCACCTTACCCAACCTAAAATTGTAGAATCCAATATCGCGGTTGACCTCTACCCATCAAGACGTGATTTTGTTGCTGAGGGCTACTACTATCTGAAAAATAAGTCGCAGCAGCCCATTCATGACATCCACATTCAATACACGCTGGACCCCCAGCTCACGGTCAACTATTTAAAGTTTAACTGCCGTGCAAAAATGAGGGAAGGTCATCCGCGCTTTCGATACTACATCTACGAGCTGGGCGAGGCGCTCATGCCCGGTGACAGTGTCAAAATGAGCTTTAAAACGTCATTCATCACCAGAGGATTTGTGGAAGGAGGATCCAACACCGATGTTGTTTACAATGGTACTTTTTTCAACAACACTTATTTCCCCAGACTCGGATATAACAATCATCTTGAGTTGAGCGACCGCGACGATCGAAAAAAATATGGATTGAAGGACAAAGACCAATTGCCCCAATCGGATAATCCAATCGAAAAAACCGGCAATGTATTTGGCACAGAGGCAGACCGCATTC
>Ga0210403_10005854_pt1 | contig 10381 bp, 10 predicted proteins | sample IncBWC19MmetaG_FD_150863 | JGI IMG/M metagenome (GOLD analysis project Ga0210403, IMG submission 150863) | Forest soil microbial communities from Barre Woods Harvard Forest LTER site, Petersham, Massachusetts, United States - Inc-BW-C-19-M | ecosystem: Environmental > Terrestrial > Soil >... | reverse complement strand
GCTGGTGCGGGTGTGGAAGCGACTGGAACAGGGCGCCTTCAAATGGCCGCCGATCACCGACGGGGTCATGCGCCTGTCGCCGGCGCAGCTGGCAGCCTTGGTCGAGGGGCTCGACTGGACGCGGGTGCACGTACCGCGGATCGCGCGGCCGCAGGCGACGCGATGAGCGCCGCGGCAGAGTGAAGGGGCGGCCGAAGGAATGCGCCGAGCGAGCCGGAATAGGGTCGAACCCGGGCTGCGATGACGACGGCCGACGCGCTTCCCGGGGACATGCCGGGCCTGCGGGCGGCGGCGCTGGCGCTGATCGCCGAGCGCGACGAACTGCTCCGCCGCGTCGAGCGGATGCGCCAGCTCATCCGGCAGTTCCAGCGAGCACAGTTCGGCCGGCATTCGGAGCGGCTCGACCCCGACCAGCTGCAGCTCGCGCTCGAAGAACGCGACATTGCGAGCGCGCACAGGCAGGCAGCGGCGGAGAAGCAAGCGCCGGCACCGCGCCCGAGGTCCGAGCCGGGCAAACGCAAATCGCTGCCCGCGCATCTGCCACGGGTCGAGGTCGTGATCGAGCCGGAGACGACATCATGCCCCTGTTGCGGTGGGGCGATGCACGTGATCGGCGAGGAAAAATCCGAGCGGCTGGACGTCATCCCGGCGCAACACCGCATTCTCGTCACCCGCCGCCCGAAATACGGCTGCCGCAGCTGCGCCGGCGCTGTCGTCCAGGCGCCCGCGCCGGAGCGCCTGATCCGCTCCGGCCTGCCGACCGAGGCCTTGGTCGCGCATGTGCTGGTCAGCAAGTACGCCTGGCATCTGCCGTTATACAGACAAGCCCAGATCCTGTTGGCGCAGGGGATCGAGATCGAGCGCTCGGTGCTGGCGTTCTGGGTCGGCTATGCCGCGGCGGAGCTGATGCCGCTGTGGCGGCGCCTGCGGGATATCCTGCTCGGCTCGCCACGGCTGTTTGTCGACGAAACCCGCGCCCCGGTGCTCGACCCCGGTCGCGGACGGACCAAGACCGGCTACTTCTGGTCGATTGCCCGCGACGACAGCGCCTGGTGCGGCGACACCGGCCCGCCGGCGGTCGTCTATACCTACGCGCCAGGGCGGGGCGCCGAGCATGCGACCACTCTTCTTGCCGGCTACCGCGGCATCGTGCAGTGCGACGGCTATGCCGCCTACAAGCAGGTCGCCCGCCGCGGCCGCGCCGGCAACGCCGTGACCTTGGCCTTCTGCTGGGCCCACTGGCGCCGGCGGTTCTACGAGATCGCCAAGGCCGGGTCGGCGCCGATCGCCGAGGAGGCGCTGCGGCGGATCGCCGAGCTTTACAAGATCGAAGCGCAGATCGGCGGCAGGAGCGCCGCGGAGCGTCAGGCGGTACGCCAAGCCGAAAGCAAGCCGCTGGTTGCCGCGCTGAAGGCTTGGCTTCAAGCGCAGCTTGTGCGCGCCTCCGCCAAATCGGCGATCGCCGTCGCGATCCGCTACGGCCTCAACCACTGGGAGGGCCTCGAACGCTTTCTCGAGGACGGCCGGATCGAGATCGACACCAACGTGGTCGAGCGTTCGATGCGGCCGATTGCCCTAAATCGGAAGAATGCCCTGTTCGCCGGCCACGATGCGGGAGCCGAGAACTGGGCCTGCCTCGCTTCGCTGATCGAAACCTGCAAGCTGAACGGTATCGATCCGCAGGCCTATCTCACCGACGTCCTGACCAGGCTCGTCAACCTGTGGCCGGCGGCGCGGATCGACGAGTTGTTGCCGTGGGCGTGGACCGGCGCCGACCGCGGCGGCGGGCTGGCCGCGTGACAGACGTGTTCGCCTACGCCGAGCTCGACGAAATCCTGCGCGGCGCGGGCCGCACCGGCGCGATCGGCATGAGCGCAATCGACGGCTGGATCGCCGCGCTCGTCGCCGCCCCCAGCTTCGTGCGCCCCGAGGAATGGATACCGCTGATCTTCGGCGGCCGTCAGCCGCTGCACGAGAACAGCCCCGAACTGCACGCCGTCAAAACGATCTTCAATCGCTACAACGAGGTCTCGGAAACGCTCGCCGATTGGCCGCCGGCCTATCGTCCGATCTTCATGGTCGATGACGACGGCAGCATCATCGCGCGCGATTGGGCGGTCGGCTTCGCGCTCGGGATCGGGTTGCGCTCCAAGGAATGGGGAGAATGCATCCTGCTCACCGAGCACCGCCAGGCGCTGGTCCCGATCCTGGTCTACTGCGAGGGCGAGCTCGATCTCTTGCCGGACATGCCGGCCGCGGAAAAGCGCCGGCGGCAAGCTACCGCCCACGCAGAGATCGCCCATGCCGTCGTCGCCGCCCGCGCTATCTGCAACCCCTATCGCGCCGCCGAAGCGCGCCGGCAACCCGTCAAACGACGCCGCGCCAACAGCACGCGCCAGTAGCCCCGGCGGGCGCGTCGCGAGCGGTCAAGCCCCCCAAACGGTGCTGACAGCGCACCGCTTACGATCAAGATTGGCGCCAAAGTGGTCAGCCACGGCCGCTACCATGTTCCAGATGGCCGAGGTCGCGGTGCCGCGGCAGATGTTCCACGACATCCTGCGGCTGATCGCCCGACTGCGCACACCGCCGGCGCCGGCATGACCGGGAGATGGGGTCAGATGCGACAGTCGGAGACGGCCGGCGTGCGCCTGATGAACGCAAAGCAATGGGTTGCAACGCCTCGGTGAGGTCAATCGGCCGCTCCGGCCGTCTATGGCGCACGCGCTGCGCGATAGCTCTTGCCGAGGAAGCCCAAAAGAGGCGACCCGGATCTCAAATCCATCCGGAATCCGGGGGGTGTCGGTTAAAGCGATTCGCCTCAGTTTCGACAGTTAGCTACTCCCTCGATAAAGCTCCGGGAGGTCATTTCTCCCTTTATTTCAATCTATTAGATCTTTCCATGAAAAACAGTTTGATCTCCGTAAGTTGAATTAAGAGGGTCTGTCCAGCAATTAAACAGACACAACACGAGCAGATAACACACAAAAATATGTCCAGAATCTTAATGGCAACCTACAATGGCGGTGAGCTCATTGCTTTTCAGTGCCAAGAAAACGCTCGATCGGCTCGACCTCGGTGACCCGATCCATGCCCGGCGCATCTACAGTCAACGATCGTGTTTTTCAAGTAGTCGAGGAACCCGCCGCCGCGGCGGGATGCAATCTTTTGCCTACCAGAAAGGTGTTAACCCCGCCGCTGGCGCTGTCCACGGCGCGGCACACGAGCTTCGCACCGGAAACGGGGCGAAGGGTCCGCAAAGCGACCCACCATTTTCTCCCAAGTTGCCGGCCGCCGCCCACAAAGCGCCGGCTTTTTGCCCGCGGAAGCTGTGGATAAATCCGTCTCATCTTTGCCGCACGACGCGGCCGCTCGCCCCGCTTGTAAAAGAAGTGTCACACTCGGGGGAGGGTTGCGCAGGGGAGACATGACCCAGCGCTCAGTTGGGTCAGCGCAGCGACCTTCCGAAACCGACGGCACGCCGGTTCATGATTTTGGGGTTTGCCATGATCTCGTTGCTTCGGGGATTCTTGGGGTATTTGCTTGGGGCTATCAAGGCCGGCCTTGCAGCGGACCCGATCGAACGCGAGCGGGTCGAGTTTGAGCGGCAGTGGGTTGAAAAGCAACGGCTGCTCTGACCTTGCTCGACCGCTAACCAGTCCTCCAGGTACGCCGGGGAAGAGTAGCCGTCCCGACTAGACACACACAACATGCGCAGGATAGCAGATTATATGTCCAGCATTTCTATCTTAATGGCAACCTACAATGGCGGTGAGTTCCTCGATTATCAGCTAGAAAGCTTAGCTCGTCAGTCAAAGCTTCCGGCGGAGCTAGTTGTTGTAGATGATTGTTCTACAGATAATACGCTATCTATCGTGCGCCAATTTACTACGCATTCTCCATTTCCGGTACACATCTACAAAAATCACTATAATAAGGGCTATCGGAGAAATTTCATTGATGGCACGACGCTTTGTCGCTCAGACTTAATAGCGTTTTGCGACCAGGATGACGTGTGGCATGAGGATAAACTACTTGTCATAGGTGAACAATTCACTGAGTCCTCAATATTACTTGCTTACCACAATGCAAACGTGGTTGATAGTAACGGTAATTTCATCGACTTTTTATGGCCTAAAGGCTCACATCCAGATCGCAGCGACCCTCTTACGAGCGGCCCCTGGTCATACGCATTAGGCTTTACACAAACATTTCGGAGAGACCTTTTATGGTTTTCGTATCTATGGGAGGATAGCGTCGATCACTGTCATCCGAAGGAGCGACTTGCCCATGATCAATGGCTGTTTTTCTTGGCATCCGTCTTCGGTAAAATTGTATATTTAGATCAGGAATTGGTGAATTACCGACAACATGGTCACAATTTATATGGTGTGCGATGGGATGTGTCAATGATGGATGACAACGTCAATAAGCGCAATCCTATCTCGTCTTTCTTTATAAGTGCATCCGGTCTGTTGGAAGAGGACGGAGCGCGGTTTGCCCAGCTTTCATCCATTGCAGAAAATAGGGGAGATATACTACAGGCGATTGCAAAAGATAAGGTGTATTTACCTAACATCCGTCAGCAAGCCATAGCGGCTGCATCGCAATATTCTGCTTTGGCCGAACGGCTTAGCTTGCGCGCTCGCATATACGAACAACGGCTGGTGATTAATCGGTTTGTCGCTTGGTGCAAGTTATTGTATATGAAGGCATATGGGTCTTACGGGTCATGGTCGTTTTCCGTAAAAGCTGCCGCTCGTGACGCGCTCTTGGGCATTGCGATCGGACCGCGCGCCCGTCGCGTAGTTAGGTCCGTTCTTAAATTAATAACTTTCTATGGTGTATCGAACCGGTGATGAAAATTGCGTTTCTCACACATCACGATCCGCATCACAGGCGCTCGTGGTCGGGAATATTGTTTTATATGATTCGCACACTGGAGGAGCATTGCGGCCAGGTCGTTTCGCTGGGACCGGTGGGGCGAGGCTGGACCCTTACGGGAAAGGTGGTCAGCCGAGCTGTTCGGGTTCTACATGTGGAGAACATTGACGACTCGCACACGATTATCCTCTCCAGGGCTTGGGCGTCCTTCTTCCAGAGACAGTCTTGCAGAATGTGCGGCCGACATTGTTTTGCTCCGGTTGCCTCAACCGAGATCGCCTTCTTGAAGACTCAGTCTGCGGAAGTGAGGACACGATCCGGCGTAGCTACGCGCCGACAAGCGTGTGATGTGAGGTATTCTGATTAAAAAACCGACGCTCGCCTCTGGACCGCTTTCTCGACAGAGCCGCCGCGACCACCTCCCGAAAAGGAACTAGCGTTTGGCTGTGTCTCGCTGCGTACGCCTATGAGCATCAAGCGCAACACCCTCATCAATTTGGCGGGCGCGACGGCGCCTCTGCTCCTATCTCTGGTGATCGTGCCGCTTTATCTCCGGCTGGTGGGGGAGACTCGTTTTGGCGTCCTGGTTCTGGTCTGGCTGTTCGTGGGGTACTTCGAATTCTTCGATTTCGGCATCGGCAAGGCCACAGCCAATCACATGGCACGGCTCCGAGATGCGCCGACATCGGCGCTAGAGGCAGCATTTTGGACCGGGGCGCTGATCAATGGGATGTTGGGATTGTTGGGTGGCCTCGTGTTGCTGGTGGCCGGCCACTACGGCGTAAACGCCTATTTCGGCGATAAGCTGCCGGGTGAATTGGATGCAGAAATTCGCAGCGCATTGCCTTGGGTGGCGCTCACCGTGCCGGTCGGGACTGTTTCCGCGGTAGGTGTCGCGGCGCTTGAGGCGAGGGAGCGGTTCCTCATCCTCAACACGCTTCAAGTGCTGGTCACCGCGCTACTCCAGCTCGTACCCTTGGTAGTGGCGTGGTGGCGGGGTCCGGTGCTCGATGGATTGATCGCGGCGACTGTGATCTGCCGGATTTGCGCCAATCTGCCGGTTTTTCTCGCCTGCCGGCGCTATGTGCCGCTACAAGGCCGACCCCGCTTTCGCGAATCTTTGGCGGCCCCCCTGTTTCGCTATGGCGGTTGGGTGACGATTACCGCGATTATCGGCCCGATCCTGGTTTCGGTGGACCGATTCCTCATCGGCTCGCAGATTGGGCTGAGCGCCATCGCTCATTACACGGTACCCTACAATCTCGTGACAAAATTCCAAATTTTACCCGCCAGTCTGGTGCGCACGCTGTTTCCCCGCTTTTCGCTGCTCGAATGGGAAGAGTGCGCGCCAATCGCCAGGCGGGCCGTGTTTGGGTTGGCTGCGATCACTCTGCCTTTGACCGTCGTTGCAGCGATCGGGATGAAGCCCTTTCTGCGGCTCTGGATCGGCGCGGGGTTCGCCGAGGCCGCCGCGCCGGTAGGCGAAATTCTGTTGATCGGCGTGTGGATCAACAGCCTGGCGTGGGTCCCCGTGGTCATGCTTCAGGGACAAGGCCGGCCGGCAATTGTCGCAAAGCTGCATGCCTTAGAACTCGTCCCCTATGTCGCGATCCTATGGATCGGAGTGGCCTGGGCCGGCTTGCCGGGAGCGGCTTGGGCTTGGGTGCTGCGGGTGGTTATCGACGCCCTGCTAATGTTCTGGGTGAGCGGCCTTTGGGCCCGAGTAATCTTCGCGCTATGGACGGGAATGGCGTTGATCATGATGGTGCAGCCCACCCTGCAATTTACAGTGGAGATGCCAATGATTCACGGCATCGCGACGACTGCTCTATTGATCACAGCGGCTTTCTATAGCATGCAGGTCGTGCCAAACGATCTGCGGCTGATGTTGACCCGCGTGGTCCCATTATTATCGTCGCGCTTGGCGGCAATACTGAAATGACGACAGACGGCGACGATCGTGCTCCGCCCCATCGATTGGGTAGTGTGAGCTATCGCGAAAGGGTGCCGGAATCGTGGCCGGCAGAGGAACTCGAAGCTGTCGATCGCTGCCCGCTTTGCGCCTGCGCGGAACGCCTAGCGTTGCACCGGGAACTGACTGATCGTGTGTTCTACTGCGCCCCCGGCAGGTGGACCCTTTACCAGTGCCGCGGCTGCGAGGGCGCTTATCTCGATCCTCGGCCGACCGTAGAAAGCATCGCGCGCGCCTATAGTTCCTATTACACGCACGAGCCGGAAGGCGAAGGCGATGACGCCCCGAACGCCTTCGGACGCTTCAAGATTGCTTCGTCAAACGCCTACCTCAACGCTCGCTATAAGTTTGAGCTGAGCCCTGCCCTATCCTGGAGCCGTTGGGCCGTGACAGCTGTACCGCGCGTAAGATTCAAAAAGGATCGATTGGTACGGAACTTGCGCCTTGAGCATCGGGGAGCGCGTCTTCTGGATATCGGCTGTGGCAACGGGGCCTTTGTCAGGGCGGCACGCGGCTGGGGCTGGGATGCCGAAGGAGTGGACCCGGATCCGAACGCGGTAACGGTGGGACAGCAAGTGGGTTTGCCGATCACGGTGGGGAGCCTGCCGAAGCTTAGCTATCCCAGGGCAAGCTTTGCTGCCGTAACGATGAGCCATTCAATCGAACATCTGCATGATCCGGTCGCCGGGCTGCACGAGGTGCACCGCATTCTGCAGCCGGGAGGCACCGTTTGGATCAATACACCTAATCTGGGTTCCAGGGGCTACAGGATTTTCGGCCCCAACTGGCGCGGATTGGAGCCACCACGACATCTCGTCTTGTTCACCGCTGCCAGTTTGATGTCGGCACTGTCGCGAGCGGGGTTTGATCAGATCCGCCAAGTGCCCGTACCTTTCAGCAGCCAATGGTATTTTGCGAGCAGCCATCGTCTAGCGCTCAATGAGGATACGACGCATACTTCGCGCCTGCCGCTATGGCTGAGGCTGGAAGCGAGTATCGCCGACTGGCGAACATTCTTTCATCACAAATCCGGAGAGGAGATCATTTGTATAGCCAAAGCGTCTTCTCCACGTGATATGGTTGTACAATTGGGGCCTTGCCGGGAGCCGACGAAGGCGGCTATGCCGGCTTCCACGATCAAGTGAACACCCACTTGTGGGCAAAGCTCGGAAATGCTGTGCTGATCAGCATCGGCGCCGCCGGCGTGCAGCTGAGCCAGCCGCAAGCGGTGAACGGGCAGAACTACAATAGCCAACAGATCGCTGCCGGTGCGCTCGGGCAGCAGTTCGGCGAGCTCGGCCAGGAGTATGCGCGAGCAGGCTTGGCGATCCCAAACACTCTCGAGATCAGGGCCGGCTACCGGTTCGTGGTCATGGTCAACAAGGACATCGTTCTGAGACCCTGGTCCAGCGGTCAAAGCGCCGTGACGAATGCTTTTGCTGGACAATGATCACCGGTTAGGCAGGGCCCGGCCAGTCCGCTGATCACTCTGGCGCTGTGAGTCCCTATATCTTATACCGGCGTATGGTAGATCGTGCGGCAGTATCCCATCCTCACGTCGAAAGGCGGGTCGTGAAAACTATGTCCGAAACCCTGCTGTCTGACCCTATCCTCGGTCGCTTCCGGGCGGCCCTCGATGAGCTATACGGCGATAGCCTCGAGCGCGTTGTGCTGTTCGGCTCCCGCGCGCGCAGAGATGCGCATCAAGATTCCGATTACGACGTGGCCATCTTTCTGAGAGATCTTACTGATCGCTGGCGCGAGATCGATCGCTTGGCGGCCATCGAGACGGATATACTCGCTGATACCGGAGCATTCATTCACGCAATGCCCTACCGTGCCGGTTCATACCGCGAGCGCACACCGTTGATGCACGAGATCCGCCGTGACGGCATTGATCTGTGACACCTGAGGCCGAGCGCTACCTCGACAAGGCTCAGCAGTCTCTCGCTCACGCTCGGGCCATCCTCGCAATCGAACTCGGCGAAGACGCCGGCCGAGCTGCATATCTCGGCGCCTTCCACGCTGCGCAAGCCTTCATCTTTGAGCGGACCAACAGGGTGGCCAAGACCCATAGAGGGGTCCACGGCCAATTTCTGAAACTGGTCAGCGACGAGCCTCGGATCGATCTCGACCTACGGCGTTTCCTCTCGGAGGGGTACAAGCTGAAAGCCATTGCGGACTACGAAACAGGTCCGGATGCGGTAGTCCCGCTGGAACAGGCTGCGGCAGCCGTCGAGTCGGCCGGCCGCTTTATCCGGACTGTCGCAGAGCTGCTCGCCGAACCTAATCGGGCGTTCGTACCGACTTGAATCTCGATGAATTGCTCAAGATCTCGCATTATGAAGATGGAACCATTCAGTGGAATGATGTCATATTAATTTTGATATTGCTCGGGAAAGGGCGAATTTTACGTATATACTCCATCGAATCAAAGTAATGAAGATTCTTGGAACATGGCTTATGCACGAGTGTCCGGCGCATCCAGATTTAGTGTACAAAACAGGAACAAAAGGGTAAGCTGCTCATCGGTGTGGGAAGAGCAGGGGTGAGTGTCGGGTCTGGATCTAATATAAGGGACAATTTCCGAAGTCGTTGCTCGAGTTTCAGGGCCGCTTTGCCACGGAAGGCGCGTGTGCGGGGTACCCTCTTCGAGCGCCGTTGGCCAGAAGGGTTTGTCTGCCCGGGTTGTGGCGGGGGTCGGGCTTGGCTGCTGAAGACCAAAGCCTTCACCTATGAATGCGCCGATTGCAGGCGGCAGACCTCGGTGACCGCTGGCACGATCATGCATGCCAGCAAGCTACCGCTGACGATGTGGTTCTGGGCGGCGTTTCTGATGTCGACGCACTCCAACGGTATCTCGGCGCTGCAGCTGCAGAGCCAGCTGAGCCTGGGTTCGTATCGAACCGCCTGGATGTTGGCCGCCAAGCTGCGCCGTGCCATGGTCAACCCGGAGCGCGAGCCGCTCAGCGGCCTGGTCGAGGCCGACGAGACGATCATCCCGTTCCGCACCAAGAACGACCCGGTCGTCGTGCCCGCCGGCCGCAGCGGGGTCGGCTAGATGCTGGTCGCCGGCGCGGTCGAAATCGACGGCGGCAAGCCACGGCGCGCCCGGCTCAAGGTGATCGAGGTTGGCAAGCAGGAACTTCATGCTTTCGTGCTCGGCGCCGTCGCTCCGCAAACCCAGCTGGTCACCGACGACTGGCCGTCCTACCACAACCTTCCCGGTGTCCGGCACGACGCGATCACCCTCGGCCCGATGGCGGCACACATCGCGCTGCCCTGGATCCATCGGCTGTTTTCAAACCTCAAGCGCTGGGGTCTGGGCGTCTATCACGGACTGCGGAAAACAAACCTCCAGCATTACCTCGACGAGTTCGTGTTCCGCTTCAATCGCCGCCGAACACGACATGCTGCCTTCGATACTCTGCTCGGCATCGGCGCCCGCACAACTCCGGTCCCCTACCGCGTACTGATCCGCAAAGCCGCATAGCCCCCAACATTTAGAGCCACCGGAGCCTCGTGCAG